>Ga0070663_100001694_pt1 | contig 12239 bp, 9 predicted proteins | sample KBSC63metaG_FD_65646 | JGI IMG/M metagenome (GOLD analysis project Ga0070663, IMG submission 65646) | Corn rhizosphere microbial communities from Kellogg Biological Station, Michigan, USA - KBS C6-3 metaG | ecosystem: Host-associated > Plants > Roots > Rhizosphere > Soil ...
GCCGAAGCCAACTGCGCAGACATCGCCGACGGCGCTGCCGGCCGCGACACCGCCGACTACGAGCTGCGCGGCAGCGGCGTGAACGTCTCGCTCGACAACATCCCGAACGATGGCGAGTCCGAATCTGACGACGTCCGGGCGACGATCGAGGTGGTGCTGGGCGGCAGCGGCAACGACAACCTCAGCGGTGGCAGCAGCAACGACGAGCTGCACGGCGGGCCCGGCAGCGACGTGCTGCACGGCGGAGCCGGCAACGATACGCTGGTCGGCGGCACCGGCAACGATCAGCTGTACGGTGAAGCAGGCGATGACTACATCGACGAGGGCAGCACCAGCGACGCCAGCTATCTGGCTTCGTTCAGCGCCTTCGGCGGACAGGACCTGATCCATGGCGGCGCCGGCGCCAACACCTGCAATTTTCGCCGTGGAGGCAGCGTGGCCGCCTCCTACACGCTCTGCTTCACCACGGGTAGCGCCAACTGCGCGCTCTCGATGGACGACGGCGCTGACGGTGACGATCTCACCAATTGCAACCGCGTCATCCTCGATGACGGCAACGACACCGTCACCGGCTCGACCGGCGACGACGTGATCGAGGCCGGCGGCGGCGCCGACAGTCTGATGGGCGGCGCGGGCAATGACGTCCTGTATGGCGAAGCTGGCGACGACGCGCTCTTCGGCGGCGCGGGCAGCGACACGCTCGACGGCGGCGACGACCAGACCAAGTCCAGCGACGGCGGGCCCGGGGACGACATCTGTCTGCCGGACCTGTCGAACGTGTCCTGCGAGCTCTGAACCGCCAAGTCCTTGACGCTCGGCGCCCGCCGGCGGCGTGAGGGATTTCTTCGTCTCCGCGCGCGCCGTTACTGACCGGGCAGGGGAACGGCAGGGCTTTGCGCCGTCGCTGCGCTCGGAGAACGCATGCACGACACCGCTTACGAACTGGGGAAGGCCTTCTTCGCGCTCTATGCGCGCCCGACCGCCACGTCCGTCATCGACATCGGCTCGATGGACGTGAACGGCACGCTGCGCGACTGGTGCCCGGCGGGCGCGAAGTACACGGGCGTCGACATCGCGGCTGGCAAGGGCGTGGACGTGGTGATCGAGAGCACCTGGCGCCTGCCCTTCGAGAACGACAGCTTCGACCTGGCGGTGAGCTCCTCGTGCTTCGAGCACGACCCGCTGTTCTGGGTCACGTTCCTGGAGACGCTGCGCGTGCTGAAGCCGGGCGGCTACGCGTACCTCAACGTGCCGTCGAACGGAAAGTACCACGCGCACCCGTTCGATTGCTGGCGCTTCTACCCCGATTCGGGGCTGGCGCTGGAGCAGTGGGCCCGGCACAGCAACGTCGAGGCGCACCTGGTCGAGTCGTTCATCGCCGACCGCGCGCGCGCCGAGTGGAACGACTGCGTGCTGATCTTTTGCAAGGGGCCGCTGCAGCGGCCCGAGCGCTTCCTCGCCGATCTCGTGCCCAAGGCGCGCAACGTGCGCAAGGCCGGTCACGAAGGCCTGCTCAAAGCCAGTGAGGCCACCGAAGATCAGCGCATCATCCGTAACCTGGTCGGGCAGCTGCGGCAGGCGCAGGGCGTGAAGCCGCCGCAGCCCGTGCCGCAAGGCGTGAAGACCGGTCAGAGCGCAAAGTAGCTGAAGCAGACAGGCATGAGCGAGCCGTTCTTCAGCATCATCGCCGCGTATTACCAGGGGGTCAGCGACGACGAGACCTTGGGACGCTTCGTCAGCAGCCTGCAGCAGCAGACCTTCCAGGACTTCGAGGTCCTGATCTACCACGACGGGCCGCTGCAGCACGAGGTCAGCTGCCCGTACCCGGTGCATGCCACACCCGAGCGCCAGAACGTGTGGGGCCACAACCTGCGCCAGCTCGGCCTGCAGGACGCCCGCGGTCGCTACGTGTTGCACACCAACGTCGACAACCTGTACGAGGCGGACGCCTTCGCCAAGATCTTCGCGCGCCTGCAGCAGGGCGACAGCCAGATCCTGATCACGCGCCTGCGCATGATGGGCCTGAACTACGCGCCCCCGACCGCGACCACGCGCGGCCGCATCTGGTACGACAAGCCGCGCGACTACAGCAAGAGCGTGGTGCTCACCGGTAACCCGCCGGTGTACGGCAACATCGACCTGATGCAGCTCGTGGCGAGCAAGCAGATCTGGGATCGCTACGGCTGGTTCAGTATGGTCGAGCAAGCCGACGGCTTGATCTATCCTCGGCTGTGCAAAGAGAACACCTACGCCTGCACCGACATCCTGATCGGTCGGCACTTCTAGCGGGAGAGCAGAGGGCTCGGAGCCGAGCGACCCGTGCGACTCCAGCATGTGCCCGCTGCGCGCTAAAGTAGGGCGCGCGCGGTAAAGGTGGGAGCGACACGAGCGGCATGTAGACCAGTGCCAGCTGCTCGTGTTGCAGGGCTCAGCTAGCACTGCTCGGGGGCGCAGCCTTCGACGGCGTGAGCACGCGTTGCACTGGTGGTGGATGGGCGAAGAGCGTGCTCATGACGCCACGCTCTCGTTGCGCTCTTGTTACACCCGAGCGCCCTTCGAGCTCTGTTGGCCACGTGCGGACTGCGCATGGAGCTCGACGGCAGCGCTTGCTGCTGAGCGCGCGTGTTCGCTAGAGCACCGAGTTTTCAGCGAGCGCCGGAGCCTCGAGCGTCATTTCTCGAGCTACGGCTTGGCAGGTGCGAGCACTGACTCCATTGAGCAGGCACGCTCGGTGCATCACGCAGCCCAACCGCATGAGCGCTTCAGGCTTCAACCCGATGGCACAGCGGCGAGCCAGTAGTGGGACTGGCGCGAGTGTTCGCCTCGGCGGGACGCGTCCAGCGAGCTACGCGACCGGCCGAGTGCTCGCGGGTCGCTATCGCATCGAGCGCCTGATCGGCATGGGTGCGATGGGCGTGGTGCTTGCAGCGCGCCATCTCGGGCTCGAGACGCGCGTGGCCATCAAGGCCATTCTTCCCGAGATGCAGACCATCCCGGGGGCGCTGTCGCTGTTCGAGCGCGAAGCGAAGGCGGCGGTCGCGATCCGCAGCGAGCATGTTGCTCAGGTGTTCGATGTGGGCACAGATGACGACCTCGGCCCTTACATAGTCATGGAGTATCTGGAAGGCCGCGACTTGCGCGCCGTTCTCGAGCTCGACGGCCCCATCCCGCTGCGGCGAGCCATCGACTACGTGCTGCAAGCGTGCGAGGCGGTGGCGGCGGCGCATGCACAGGGCGTGATCCACCGAGACATCAAACCAGAGAATCTGTTTCTCACGCGGCAGGGTGACCTGGAGATCGTCAAACTGCTCGATTTTGGCGTGTCGAAGGCGGCGATCACGCGGCGACTGGTCAGCAGCACCACCTCGGCCTGGGAGACTGCCGGTTTCATGGGAACTCCGCTGTATATGTCGCCCGAGCAGATCCACTTGCACATGCAGGTCGACCACCGCGCCGATATCTGGTCGCTGGGCGCCGTGCTGTATGAGCTCGTCACAGGGCACAGCGCGTTCAGTGGCAATGACGGCCTGCCGGCATTGCTGAAGAGCATCTGTGAAGCCGCCCCTGTCCCGCTCAGCGAGCACTGTTCGGGACCGGAAGCTCGCCTGCAGGGCGTGATCGACCAGTGCTTGGATAAGAATCCCGCTCGGCGCTTTCAAAACGTCGCCGAGCTCGCCGAGGCGCTGTCTCCGTTTGCCTCTTCGCGATCACGGCTGCACGCGCAGCGCGCGGCCTCCATTCTTGGCACCGGTGCCGAAGCCGAGGCCGCCCCGATGTCGGCTCAGGTGCGCCCCCTACCGCAGCCCTCCGTCGCCAGCAGCGGCTACCTGGCGCGTCGCGCCTGGCTGGTTGGAGCTCTGGTGGTCGGAGCTCTGGTGCTCGGGCTGCTGAGCTTCTCGAGTCCAGGCCAACGCGCCGAGTGGCTGCAGGTTTTCGTGAGCGCCGTGCGCATCGACTCCGAGCAGAGGTCCCTCACGCCGAGTTCAGCGCCTCGGCCTATGCCGGCGGCACGCACCGTTCACATCGAGAGCCAACCCAGCGGCGCCGTGGTCAGCATTGACGGCCACGTGATGGGGGTCACACCGCTCTCGACGCTGCTCCCCGCTGGCACCGTGGTGCTCTCGCTGACCAAGGTGGGCTATTGCGAAGCCCAGCAGGTGCTTCAGGCCGATGTTGCCGGGCCAGAGCTGCCGCCCATCTCCGTGCGAACCGCGCTGCGGCGAGCCGTGGCGGAGCGATCGGCAAGAGCGCGGGCGCTGGAGCGACAAGTCGAGAGCGCGTTGCTCGGCAAACCGCGCGGCGTGGCGCCGCGCCGAGCGGCGCCGCCGCGCTCGGGGAGATGATGGGCGTAAAGGCTCAGCCTCGTTCCGTCACTTGGCCACGCTCGCCGGCAAGCGGAGCCAGACGCCGCGGAAGCGCCTGTGGTGCTTGTGAGCCTTCTTGCAGGGCTTGCCGCGCACCACGCGGTTGCCGTCGTCGCTCAGCACCAGGATCTCGGGGTTGCTCTCGGCGGTGAAGAACGCCTCCGGGTTCGCATTCGCGAAGGGCGCCTGCGCCAGCAACTCCGCGCGCGCGCCAGGGCCCTGCCAGCCATACAAGCGATGCGGACCGTGGCCTTCGGCAGGGCCCGCGGCGATCAAGTAGCGCCCGCGCCAGTACGAGAGGGACCGCACGCCGAGCCCGCCGAGGTCGAGCTCGATCGGATCGCCGAAGCGCAGCGGCCCGCCGTCGACGGCAGCGTCCGGATTCAACAGCGGCACCAGCAGCGCCTTGCCCGCCGGGATCGGGCTGCGGAAGCCGATCAGCAGCGTGCCCTCGGGAGTGGCCGTGAGCCCCTCCAGGTTCAGCCCCCCCGGCTCCTTCGGCGGCAGCGCCGCGGCGCGGGCCAGATCGTAACGCTGCAGGGCAGGGCTGTGCTCGAGATCGTCGAGCAGGCGCCGATACACTCGACCTTGCACCTCCAGGTGCGCGTCCAGCGCGGGCAGGTCGGTCGTGATCAACAACGAGCGGTTGGGATCGACCTCACCCTGCGCGTTGCGCGCGTGCGAGCTGAGCCAGTACGCGCGGCCATTCAGCGCCGTCGCGGCTTCGATATCCGCTTCACCCTTCTTCGCCAGGGCGATCTGCTTCGACAGGTTGGTCCGCAGCACCGGCTTGCCCCCCGCCACGGCGTCGTAGACGCGGATCACGTTGTCCTCGTCATCGGCTACCGCGAAGTGGCGCTCGTCGATGGGCACGGCGCCCGAAGCGTCGCACGCGCCCACGAAGCTCACCCAGCGCAGCTCCGCGGCGCGCCCTTCGCTGGAGGATGTTTCCGAGGCGCGAAACAGCCCATATCCGGACCCGGCCAGCAGCAGCGCGCCGAGCGCGAGGGGCAGATTTCGGCGCTGCATCGCCTGAGCATAGGGCAGCGCATCGAGTTTTCCAGCGGCGTGGTAGCGATTGTCTGAGCGTGCGCGGCCGTGTATGGCTCGCACCATGACCCTTCATCGAGACACGATGCCTTCCTTCCGTTCCCGCGCCCTGGCCTCTATTTGCGCGCTCCTGCTCGCCGCGGCTTGCCAGAGCGAGAAGAAGGCCGACACGCAGGTCGCACAGCTGGCGCCGGCACCGGCCACGACGACCACGACCGCGGCGCAGCCAACGGCCATCGGCTCGCTCGGCGCGACCACACCCAAGGCGGCCGAGCCGGGGGCCGTGACGGAGCTCACGCTCGATCCGGCGTCGAGCAAGCTCGACATCGTCGCGTCCAAGATCACCCGCTCGCACGATGGCTCGTTCAAGCAGTTCACGGGCACTGCCACGCTGGCGGGCGACCAGGTCCAGGCCATCCACTTCGACGTCGACACGGCCTCGCTCCAGACGGACACGGAAAAGCTCACGGCGCACATCAAGACCAAGGATTTTCTCGACGTAGAAAAATTCCCGAAAGCCACGTTCAAGAGCAGCAGCGTGGTGGCCAAGCCCTCGGGCACCGCTACCCATGAAATCACGGGCGATCTGACGTTGCATGGCGTAACGCAACAGATCACCTTCCCGGCGACCATCGAGCTCGGCGCCGAAAAGGTCACGGGGCGCGCCGAGATCGCCATCAACCGGCAGAAATTCGGCGTCGCCTATCCAGGCATGCCCGACGACCTGATCAAGGACGACGTGCTGCTCAAGCCCTCGTTCGTGTTCCCGCGCAAGAAGGGCTGACCCCGATCGAGACGGCAGCCGGCGGCGCGATTGTGATAGGGTTCCGGAGATGCGCTTCCTCGCTCTCCTCGGATGCCTGTTGCCCTTGGCGCTCGCCGGCTGCGGCGATTCCGACCACAAGTCTGCCAACCCCGAGTCGGGTGACACGGAAGGCGACACCGGTAACGACGCCGAGATGACCTCGAACGAAAACGCCCTCGCCGACGACGTGCTGCTCACGCTCGAGGGCAAGCACGAGGTGCTGGGCGGCGGCGCCCGGCTCGACGTGCAAGAGGCGCGTCCGCTCGTGCGCTTGACCGTGACGACGGTCTACCCCAACAACCACAACGACCTGATCCTGCTTCAGCTCGGCCTGGACGGTGTGGAGAACGCGATGGGACAGCACACCGAGAACCTCACGAGCACCAAGGATGCGGTGGCGGTCGCTCAGGCGTACATCGGGCAGGTCAGCTACACCTCGCAGAGCGGCACGATCGACGTCACGCTGAGCAACGATGGCACGCTCGAAGGTCACTTCGACGCGCAGCTCACCTCCGACCCCGACCCCAATACCGACGCACCCGGTACCGCTCCGCCGATCGAAATGTCCGGCTACTTCTCCGGCAAATGGTCGCTGATCTGCAGCTCCCCGGTGCCCAACCTGCCGGGCGACCACAGCACCCCGAACAGCGCGTACTGCAGGAACTTGATGTTCTGAGAGCTGCTCTCAGGCGAGGTCGGTGATCTCGTAGCTGCGCGTGCCTTGCGGGGATTCGACTTCGGCTTCGTCGCCCACGCCGAGGCCGAGCAGGGCGCGGCCCAGGGGGCTCGTGGGAGTCAGCGTCTGGATCTGCTCGGAGCCGATCGTGAGGTGCTCGCCGCCCGCGGCGGGCACCAGGAAGTAGAGCGATCTGTTGCCCCGATGCTCGAGCTCGAGCAAGGCGGAGGCCTGGATCGATCCCGCCTTGGTGCAGTCGCGCAGCTGGAGGTGCGACAGCTGGGCTAGCGCTTGTTCGAGGCGCGCGGCACGTTCGGCGTAGCCGCGCGCGATGTACGAGGCTTCGGTGGCTCGCGTGTCTTTGTCGCCCTCGGCGCGCGCCTCTTCGTGCGTCGCGCCTTCGGCTTCGCGCTGGGCCTGGCCGCGCACGCGCGTGAGCTCCGCCGTGAGTCGTTCCACCAGCAGGGCCAGCAACTGAGTCTTGTCGATGGGCTTCAAGGGATCCGACCTACCACGGAGTCAACCATCCTACCTCGCCCCTGTTCCCTCCGAAATCCCCGACCCCTAACCCCTGACCCCTGACCCCGTCTTCACTGCAGCACCGACCCGGGCGCGTTCGGATCCCCCGCACCCGGCGCATCCGTGCTCGGCGGCCGGCGGTCGACGAGCTCGCCCGCGGTGATGCGCAAGAGCGGCGGCAAGTCGGTGCTCCGCATCAGCTCGAGCAGCTCGGAGCGAGTGCACAAGCCCACCAGCGGGAGCGCCACCGAGAGCGGCGAGCCCGGATTCTGCAGCACGCTCATGCGCACGCGCCGGCGCGCGAGCCAGCGCGTGCTCGCGATGGCCAGGATCGAGGTGGCCCGCGCGGGACGCGCGGCTGCGACCCGCACCACGTCGTCTTCGGTGGTCTTGGGGTTGGTGAGCAGCTCGCGGATCACCATCGGGTGCGGGTCTTTGATCAGCGCGTCAAAGCGCTGGCGCCCGGAGCGGCGCGCGAGGTTCCGGCGCTCGCCCAGCGTCAATTCACGGCCCGTGCCGTAGTCCGGGATGCGCGGCTCCGAGCCTTCGGGCGGCAGCGATGCGGTCGGCACGCGGCGGATCACCCGCTGCAGGCTGAGCAGGCGCTGCTCGAGGGCCACCTGGCGCAGGCGCTCGAGATCGCTGGTGCTGGCCATGCCTGCCGCCCAGAGCGCGATGGTGACCAGGGCTTCGCGCGCCCGCGGTTCGCCGACTTCGCTGCTGCCGATGAGCGCGTCGAGCAACGGCGCCAAGAGGTGTGGCGGCTCGTGCTGGACGTGTTCGCGAAGCCATTCGATGCGCAGCTCCTGGTCGGGCAGGCCTAGCAGGCAGCGCAGGAAGCGCTCGGCGTCATCGACGGAAGCGGGCATCGCGATTCCCCGAGTCTGGATCGCCGCGGGCGCTCCCGCTACCGGTCGCCCCGTCGGTCCCGATTTGGAGCAAAATCGCGGTCTTTCTCCGGCTGCTGGAGCTAAGCTCAGGGCCGTGCACGCGAGCTTTTCGCTGCGCCAGCGGGCCACCGCCTGGCGTGAGGTCCTGACCCGGCCCGCTCGCTTTGCCCGGCACGCCGCGTTGGGGGCCGCGGGCCTCGCCTGTGCCCTGATCGCCCGTCACGGCACCTCCTGGACGCGCGCCGGGGCCGCGGCCGGCGTGCTGGTGATCGTGGTGACCTTGGTGGTCGGCTGGTGGCGTGACCGGCGCACCGTGGCCGATCCGGTGCGGCTCGTGCAGCAGGTGATCCGGCGCACCGATCGCGCGATCGGTGAGCAAGCGTTGCGCCTGGTGCGGTTGATGCAACGGCTGACGGGCGAGGTCGAGACGGCGCCGGCCACTGGCGGCGCGTCATCCACGGGCGTGACGCTCGCGACGTTCCAGCTCGACAAGCTGATCGAGAAGGCGTCGATCGAGCAGGTGCGCCACGCCGCGCGCCGGCGCGCCAAGACGTATCGCTGGGTGGGCGCGCTGTGCGCGCTGGTGGCGCTGGCCGTGTGCGTCGAGCGCATGCGCGAGATCGTGGAGGGCATGGATGTGCTCGCGGCGCGCCACGGGCGCGCGCCCTGGCCGCTGTACTGGACGGAGCAGCTGCGCGTGCAGGCCACTCCGCCCGCCTACCTACGGCAGCCCGGGCGCCGGTTGTTCTCGGGCGCGACCTCGATGTTGCCGATCGGCACGCAGCTCACGCTGCGCGCGCGGCCGCTGTACGCCGACCGGCAGCTGCTGGTGACGGACGGCACGCAGGAGACGCCCTTCGTGAGCGACGGCGAGGGCGGGCTGGTCGCGCACTTCGAGGTGACGCAGGATCAGGTGCTGGTGGTGGCCGCGCGCTTCGGCGACGTGCTGATCGTGGAGCCCGAGGCGTTGAACATCGTGGCTCTGGCGGACGAAGCTCCGGTGGTCGAGCTCGACGGCGCGCCCGCGACGCAGCAGCTGCGCGAGCTCTCACGGCTGGAGCTGCGCTGGTGGGCGCAGGATGACCACGGGTTGCGCCAGGTCGATCTGGTGCTGCGCTCGGGCAACCGCGAGGAGCGGCGCGTGCTCGGCACCTACGACGACGAGGCGGCGCGGCAGCGCGGCGGGCATGTGCTCATGCCCAGCGACCGCTTCCTGCGCGCGTTGTTCTTGCCCGCGCAGATCAGCATCGAGGCGCGCGACAACGATCCCGTCGGCGGCTCCAAGTGGGGCAAGAGCGCGGTCATCACCATCGTGCCGACGGCGGTGGGCGAGCTGGAAGCGCTGCGCTACCTGGCGCTGATCCGCGCCCGCGATCGCTTCGTGGACGCGGCGGCCATCGCCGCGGAGTCGCTGCCGGCACGTCTGCCAGCAGAGCCCAGCAAGCCTGCCAGCACCTCTGCAAGCAGAGCCGAGCAAGCCGCGCAGAAGGCGGCGCAGAAGGCCGCGGCAGCCGAGCGCCTGCAGCGCTTCGATCAGGCGCTGGAGGGCGCGGCCAGCGACTTCGAGCAGGCGCTCGACGAGAGCTACGGCGGGCTGCGGGTCGCGCCGGGCTTGCGCAACTTCGCGCTCGGGCGGTTACGTCTGTTGCGCGCGCTGAAGGGCACCCTGGAGCAGCGCGCGCGCAGCGTGGAGGATCTGGCGCTCGCGCTCGACGGCGTGCTGGCTTCGATGTCCAACCGCGACGCGCAGCGCGTCGCCAAGATCCTGGGCAACGTGGCCGAAGAGGCCATGGTCGGCGCACAGCAGGCGCAGTCGGGCGAGTCGCCGGCGCCCGGCATCGATCGGCTCGACAAGGCGATCTACGCGCTGCACGCGGGCGCGGAGCAGCTGCTCTCGCTGGGCGTGCTGGGCAACGATCTGGGCAGCGTGGCGCTCGCCGATCTGGGGCGTGTGTCGAGCGCGCGCCAGGCGAGCGACTATTACCATGCGGAGCTCGCTGCCCGGCACCTCGCCGAGCGGCTGCATCGCCCGGTGCCGTCCTTCGGCGCTCAGGGCTCGGGCGGCGGCGGGGTGGAAGCGGGCCAGGGTGAGGGCTCGTCCGAGCCGCAGCCGGGCCAGGGCGCACAGGGCCAGCGCTCCTTCGACGACCTCGCCGATCAGATCGCCGAGCTGGCGCGCCAGCACGCGGGCGCCGTGGAGCAGGTCGATCAGACGCTGTCTGGCGCGCAGCAGACCGAAAATTCCGCGGCGTTGCACGAGGAGGCGGAGCGCCGCGCGAAGGAGATCCGCGACGCCGTGACGGACTTGCCGGAACCGGGCAGCTCGCCCGGAACCGCCGAGGCAGCGGGCTCGCTGGCGCGCGAGAGCGGCCGCGGCATGGCTCAAGAGCTCGAAGGGCTGAAGCTGGAGCAAGCCGCCGAGAGCGCACGCCGGGCGCTCTCGGCGCTCTCCGATGCGCGCGCGAAGAGCGAGGGGCATGGCTACTTCCAGGGCCAGCTCGATCGCGCTCGGGCCGTGATCGAGGAGCATCAGCGCTGGCTGCAGGAGCAGCTGGAGACGCAGCGCGAGCAGGCCCGCGAGCGCACGCGGGGCCTGCTCCAGGGGCCCATGCAGCTCGAGAACGAGCTGGCGAACAAGGCGCAGGAGCTGTCCCGTCGCGGCGAGGATGCCAACAGTCCACTGCCGGGCGAAGTGACCGAGCGGCTGCGTCAGGCGGAGCAGCTGATGCAACAGGCCGCGCGCGAGCTGTCGCGTGGGGAAGGGGAAGCGGGTCTCTCGCTGCAGCGCGACGCGCAGCGGCTGCTGGAGTCCGCCGATCAGGGCAAGACCAGCGATCCCGATCAGAGTCAGGACGACAAGCAGCAGCAGGAAGCGGGCGACGAGGAGGGCAACGGTCGCGCCGGCGGCTTCAGCGGCGATGTGCCGAAGGCGGAGCAGCAGAACAGAGCCGAGGAGTTCCGCAAGCGCGTGCTGCGCAGCCTCGGCGACAGCTCGGAGGGACACCTGGCGCCCGCGGTCAAGCGCTACGCGGAAGGGCTGCTCCGATGAAAGGCCTGCTGCGATGAAAGGCCTGCTGCGATGAATCCCGCGCGCTGGTTGGGGGCGTTGCGCCCGCGTCTCTCGGCGCTGCGCGCGCGTCTCTCGGCGCGCACCTCGCGTCGATCTCGGCGCCATTCGAGCTCGGATGACGTGAGCGGCGGCCCTGCTCGCCGCAGCCGGCGTCGCAAGCCGGGGCGCCGCGCGCTGCGCGCCGTGACGGCGCTGCTGGCCGTCGGACTGCTCGTGGTCGGCGTCGCGCTGTGGCGTCTCTCGGTGCGGCGCGTGCCGGCGCTGGCCAGCCTGCCCAGCGTGCTCGTGCCGGTCAACATCGACACGCTGTCCGACGCCATCACCGAGCTGGACGTGATGCACGCCCGGCAGCTGGCGGAGCAGTATCAGCGCGCTTCGCTCTCCGTCACGCAGAGCCATCGTCTGTCGATCGAGCGCGCGCGGCTCAGCCTGTACGTGGGCGACTGTGACTCGGCGCGCGCCATCCTCTCGGGCTTGCCCGGAGAAGAGGCGGACGTGGCGGGCCTGGCGGCGCTCGCCGAGAGCTGCTCCGGTGCCGTGGCGGCGTCGCGCGTGGTCGAGGACCAGGCGCGCGGCATCTGGCTGCGGCTGCAGGACGCCGACGATGAGCCGCTGGTACCGTACATCGTGGACGTGGCCGAGCGCGCGCGCGAAGCCGTGCGCGTCGATCTGGGCGTGGAGCTGCCGCGGCCGTTGCGCATCGACGTGGTGCGCGATCTGTTCTCGCTCTCCTGCGTGAGCGGCTTGCCGCTGGAGGCAGCCGAGACCACCGGCACGGTCGCCGTGGCGCGCTGGGGGCGCGTCACGCTGCTCTCGCCGCGCGCCTCCCGGCACGGCTATCCGTGGCAAGACACGCTCGCCCACG
>Ga0070663_100001701_pt1 | contig 12213 bp, 12 predicted proteins | sample KBSC63metaG_FD_65646 | JGI IMG/M metagenome (GOLD analysis project Ga0070663, IMG submission 65646) | Corn rhizosphere microbial communities from Kellogg Biological Station, Michigan, USA - KBS C6-3 metaG | ecosystem: Host-associated > Plants > Roots > Rhizosphere > Soil ...
GCGCCGATGTAGCGCAGGCGCAAGCCACCGAACCAGTGGCCTTGCGGATCGGCGCTGAGGCCGAGCGACGCTGACACCGGGATGGCGTTGGGCACGTGGGTGCCGCCGTTCACCGCCTGCCTGAACCTTGCGCGTGACCAAGCGAGGTCGGCATCAACAATCAACCAGTCGTTCGGGGTGATGTAGTTCGACCACTCGAAGCCGACACGACGCGACGCGCCCTTGGGCTCGGTGACACCTTCGTCCCCGATGAAGACCAGCTCGGATTGCAAGTCCATGCGCCAAAGCGCAAGGCTGCTGCTCCAGCCGCGAAGCGGCAAGGTGCGCAAGCCCACCTCGGCGCCTGTGGCCTTCACCAGAAGCGGCACCTTGTCGATGGGGCTGCCGTCGTTCGGGTTGTTGGCGGCGGTGGTGCCGCGGGCATCATTGCTGTGGAAGCCATGGCCCCAGTTGGCGTACAGCTCGGTCTTGTCGAAGGGGCCGTTGGCAAAGGGTCCAAGCACGAGACCCAGCTTGGGGCTTGCTTGGCTGGCCCGCACGTCGCCACCATTGTTCAGGTTGAACATGCCGGCGAGTGGATCGACGCGCGCGCGCAACTGATCCCAGCGCAAGCCGGCCATGCTGCGCAGCCATGGCAGCCACTGAGTCTTGACCTCGCCGTACAGGCCCACAGCGGTTTCCGTGATGGTGTCTTCGCGCACGGTGTTCGTTCGCTCGCGCGCCACGGTGTCGTAGAGACCGACCTTGGCGATGCGATCCTGACGCAATTGCAGGCCCAGCGTGGCGTCGGTGTCGCGCCAGGCGGAGCCGAGCTGCCACGTGCGCGACAGCGCGCCGCCCCAGACAACACGCTGGTCAGCCTGCTCGTGTTGGTCGCCCTGCGGCCCGGTCATGTAGCCCGAGGGGTTGGAGAACAGGTTCAGGCCATAGTCGATGACATAGGCGTTGGCTCGCGTGCTTTGGTCCTCGGCACTGCGGACCCACTCGCCCGAAAGGCCGTAGCGGTGCGTGATGCCGCCATCGTCCGTCGCCAGTGCGCCATAGCGTCCGATCTCGCCGGAAGTGATTGCGCGTTCGGGCACGTGCTCAGTGGCGGTCCAATCAGCCTTGTATGCCATGGCGGTGAACGCGAAGCCGTTGTCGGCGGTTCCTGACGACAGCCTCAACACCGCGTTTCGCTTGTGCAGATTTTCCGGCTGATCCCAAGGGCCGTTGTTGCCCGCCAACTCCAGGGCGCCCAGCAGCTTCATCTTGCCGTCTGTGCCGAGCGTTCGGCTGCCCGCGGCGACCAGGCGGCGATAGTCATGCTCGCCCAGGCTCAGATCGACGAGCGAGGAGGGCAGCTCACGCTGATAGTCGATGCGCGCCGAGCCGGTGGTGGCGAAGTCCCGGTCTTCGGCCGCGTAGACGCCCTTGCGGTAGCGAAGGCCGGCGATCAGTTCGGGGATCAGGAAGTTCAGGTCCATGTAGCCCTGCCCATGCCCGTGGCTCACCATGTTCACCGGCATGCCCATGAGTGTGGTGGCGAAATCGCTGCCGTGGTCGAGGTTGAAGCCGCGCAGGAAGTACTGGTTGGCCTTTCCGTCGCCGGAGTGCTGCGTCACGGTCATGCCGGGCACGGCCTCCATCACTTCGGCCGGGCGCAGCAGCGGGCGGTTGGCGAGCTGTTTGGCCGTCACGGTGCCTTCAGTGGCCGAGTCGGCCACGCCGATCAAGCCACTGCTGCCAGTGACGACCACTGTCTCCAGGGTCGAGGTTTGTACACCGCCGGCGAGGGCGGTTGTTGGGAGCAGGCTGCAGAGGCTGCCTGCGGTCATCCATGACAAGGCTGAGGCAGCGGCCCGTATTGAAATAGTTTGGTTCATGTTCATCGATTCAAGAGGGCACGACCGGTCATGTCCTTCATGACGGGGAGCGTCTGGACCGCCGGGAATTTTTGTTTGCCCCGATTTTGTTAGCCCCGATCCCTTTTTTAGCCCCGATCCCTTCGTTAGTCCCGATCCCTCCGTTAGTCCCGGTCCCTCCGTTAGTCCCGATCCCTCCGTTAGTCCCGATCCCGTTCGGGCTGAGGTATCGAAGCCCTCCACCAAGGGCTGAGGCTTCGATACCTCAGCCCGAACGGGGACGGGTTCGCCGGCGAGAGTCGGATCTGCACGCGCTTGGAATCAGTTTGCGAAAGGACAACGACAAGGCACCCAAACTCGCCGGATCTGCCCGCGCTTTTTGGGATCAGTTCCCCAGCTCGTCAAGCTGCATATTCATCTCCGTTTGCGCACCCACTTCCGTTCGGGCTGTACGGTCTCCGTCGCGCCGTACCCGTGTCCGTTCGGGCCATACCCTGGTCCGTTCGGGCTGAGGCATCGAAGCCTCGACCCGCGGTGGAGGCTTCGATACCTCAGAGGCTGAGAGTATTTCGATCATGCCCGCTCATCACGCCAAAAGACCCCTGCTCGTCGTTGCAAATGCTCGCCATAGCGAAGCTATGGCTGCGCTTTGCGCCTAGATCAGGCGCCTTTTGACGTGCTGCTCGGACACGCTCGAAAAACTCTCAGCCTCTCAGCCCGAACGGGGATGGGTGATTCCGGAATGTCCTAAACCTCGGCTTCTTCAGGCGCGTCTGCGGCCGAGGCTTCGAGTGGTTCGTTCAAGGTGGCGCGGATGTAGTCCGCCGGCAGGCGATGCCGTTCGGCCAGCGTCTCGATGCTGTCCCCCGCTGCATGGTCGGCGATCAGGTTTTCCAGCCAGCCATTCAGGCCCGTGGACAGCGATCGCCCGGGCCGCTCACCGTCGCGCGTGCTGCCGCCGTCTTGCATGTCGTATTTGTTCGCGTAGCCGCGCGGCGTGACCATCAGGCCATGTTGCACGATGGTGTTGCTGTTGCCGATCAGTACCGTGCTCAGCATGCCGATGTCGCACTCGCTCATCCGGTCCAACGTCGTGAACTCGATGCGCTCTCGGCGCCGGTAGGCGCTCTTCACGACAGCCACCGGCGTGTCGGCTCGCCGATGGCGCAGGAACAAACGTTGCGCCTCCACGATCTGTCGCGTGCGCCGGCCGCTCTTGGGGTTGTACAGCGCGACCACGAAGTCGGCATAAGCGACGGCATCGAGCCGCCGCGCGATGGTGGGCCAGGGCGTAAGCAGGTCGCTCAATGAGATGGCGCAGAAGTCGTGCGTCAGCGGCGCGCCGACGCGCGCCGCGCAGGCGTTGAGTGCCGAGGCTCCGGGCACGATCTCGACTTGCACCGGATCCTCGGGCGTCCAGCCGGCTTGGAACAGCACCTCGTAAGTTGGCCCGGCCATGCCGTAGACGCCTGCATCGCCGGACGAGATCAGCGCTACTCGCTTGCCCGCGCGCGCAGCTTCAAGTGCACTTTCCGCGCGGTCCAGCTCCTCGGTCATGCCCTTGCGGATCACCTCCTTGCCTTCGAGCAGGTCGGCGACGAGCTTGATGTAGGTGACGTAGCCGATGACGGTGTCGGCCTCAGCGATGGCCTCGCGGGCGCGCTGGGTCATGTGCTCGACGCTGCCGGGGCCGATGCCGACCAGCATGATCTTGCCCATCGGCGCTGCGATGGCGTGTTCTGGCAGCATGCTCATGTCTTGGCTCCCACCATCAAAGGTTGCAGCCAGCGCTGGAACACGAGTCCGCAGCCAGCGCCCAAGCCCGCCCACAAGGTCAGCGCGATGACGCCGGTGACCCAGATGAAATGGGCGCCGAGCTTGTGCAGCTGAGCTTGAGCGTCGGCACGAAAACCAGCCGCCGGGTCACCTGCAAACTGCGGTGCGCCCCATATGAACGGCACGGCCAACCAAGCCGCTGAAGCGAGCCAGCGCCAGTGCGTGCGCAGCGAGGCCGCGCTTGCGCAAGCCAGCGCAGAGCAGCTGGCAGCCAGCAGCCACCAGCCTTGGCGCGAGCCGAGGCTGGCAGCGTCCATGCCGGGGACTTCAGCCGGCAGTCCGAGCGAAGGCCAGAGGTGCAGGCTGAGCCAGCCCGCAGCTGCTACCACGAAGCCAAGACGCAGCGGTGCCTGCGTGGCACCTCGGCGCCACACCCACAAGCCCATCACAGCGAACATCAGCAGCGCGAGGCTGAAGACATGCAGCAGATTGGCCACCCAGGTCCAGGTTGTGCGCTCCAGACCATCGGCAGGTGCCCAGTCATGGCCAGAGTCCTCATGGGCTTCATGGGAGTGGGCATGCGCATTGGCTTCGCCATGGTCGTGGTCGTTGTGGTCATGGACATGACCCACGGCCGCGACCGGTGCCGCCTTCTGCGCCTCGAAAGTTTCGGCGGCAAGGATGATGGGCACTGCCTGCCACTGCTGCAACGCGGTCTGCACGCTGCCGAGAAGAACGGCGACGGCGAGAGCGCCCCAGATCAGCCGTTGGAACAAAGCCATTGCATGGGCTCCTTCAGTGGCAAGGCCTGACGGTGACGTGACGTACGTCGTGCGCCGCGTTATGCGCGACCGGACTATTGGAAAAGGCCACACCGTAGAACAACACCAACCCGAGCGCGGCGGCGGCGGCCAAGGGGCGCAGCACGGCGTGGCGGGCATCGGCCATCGGGGTTGAGGCATTGTGGGTATCGAGCATCGAGATCGGGTTCATGAAGTTTCCTTTCAGGGGCGGGACAGGGGAATGAAATCGGGGGAGCAGCGCGCAACGGACACGGTGGCGTTCTTGCCGTCTGCGTCACGCAACTTGTGTTTCTCGACGAGCAGATTGCTGACATCGGTGCCGGCGGCCAACAACGCTGCTGCTTCGCTGACCGAGGGCGTGCCGGTGTATCGACGTACCGTCTCCGATGGGTTGGGCACCGAGACCGCGGCCAGTTGTTCAGGCCGGTAAAAAGCGATCGTCCAGCCGTGCTGTGCGGCCAGCGCGAGCAGTCCGGGCTCGTCAGCCTTGAGCGTGATGCTGGCGACCGCAACCACATCGTTGAGCTCGCCTCGCGCGAGGGCCAGCGCTTCGGCCACGGTGCGGGCGAGGGTGCTGGTGGGTGTGCCACGATCGCACCCGATGCCCAGCGCGAGCTTCGGGGATGGCTTGGAATCACTTTCCCAATTCGTCGAGTTGGACACGCCCGCCGTTCGGGCTGAGGTATCGAAGCCCTCCACCGCGGGTAGAGGCTTCGATACCTCAGCCCGTACGGGTGCCTTGAATGCCGCAGTCATCATGCGACAGCGGGAAGTGGCGGCCGGTACACCACCAGGCGCTCGTGAAGTTGCTGCCAGCGTGCGTCGTCGACCTCGGCATGCGTGATCCACAGCACTGCCTTGAATCGGCTCAGGTCGACGTCATCGAAGCGCTCGAAGCGCTGGATGTTCGCAGGCAGCGGGGACGGCCGAGTCCACCAGTTCGGGCTGCCGGCCTCCTGCACCACGGCAATCGGTTCGCCGTTGACCACATGGGCCGAGACTCGGGTGATGTTGAGCTTTGGAGCTTCCACGGTCCATCCCAGTTCGCGGCCCAGGATGTCCACTGGGATGGTCTTGCCAACGTCGGACGCGGTGGTCAGAACCGGCGTGGCGCCAATCAATGCGGCCACTTGCTCAGCCATTGCGTTGGCTCCACCCACATGGCCCGACAGCACCGGGATGACGAACTGCCCCGCGTCGTCCACCACCAGCACGCCCGGGTCTTCGTCCTTGCTCTTCAAATGCGGCGCGATGAGGCGCACCACCGCACCGAGCGATACGAAGAACACGATCTGATCGAAACGCTCGAAGAGGCCGCCGATCTCGTCCTTGAACGCTCCGGCGTAGGCGTGTACCGGATTGGGCAGGCCTTGCATTGCATCGGCGAACTTGGCCGCTACGCACACGCTGGCAGAGGGCAGGGCGCGTGCGAGCTTCGCGGTTTGCTGCGCGCCGTGTTTGGTAATAGCAACGATGACGACGCGAACGGGGGTATCGCTCATGCGCTCTCTTCCTCTTCTTGTTCGAGTTGATGGGTGTCAGGCTTGATGTCTGACGCGGTGGTCTTCTTGAGACAGCCTTTGATGCGCTCACCGCGCACGCGCTGCGGGTTCTTCACGATCATCAAAGACAGGTAGCTGACTTTCTGGCCGCGCAGGCTGAGCAGGTCAGTCACCACCCGCTCGTCCGGCGCGCCGCAACGTTCAATGAACTGCGTACGGCCGAGCAGGCCGCGCAGTTCGAGCCAGTCGATCAACTCATCCATCAGCGGCTTGACCTTCATCAACACCAAGGTGTCGAAGTCGGCCAGCAGCCGATCGACCGCACTCACGCCATAAGCGGCAGGCACGATCGCAACGGTGTCGTCCTGCTCGGCAAAGGGCAGGCCGAGCGTGGCGCAGGCGGCGGTGAACGAGTTGACGCCGGGAACGATGTCCACGGCAATGCGCTCGTCCAGCGCGCGCACGGTGCGAGCGAGGTGGCCGAAGGTGGCATAGGTGGACGCGTCGCCCTCGACCAGGAACAGCACGTCCTGCCCGGCCTGCAGCAACGGCAGCACGGCCTCGGCCGCGCGGTGCCAATGGCGCAGCAGCTTGGCTTCGTCGTGCGTCATCGGGAACAGCAAAGGCTGGTGCTGCGCGGGCAGTTCGATGCCGGAGCGCACGGCGATGTCAAAGGCGTAGCTCGGCGTCTTGGTGCTGCGGGTCGGGTAGGTCCACACGGTGTCACGGCGTTCAAGCAGCGCCCATGCGCGCCGCGTGATCAGGCCCGGGTCGCCGGGGCCCAGGCTGACGCCGATCAGGCGACCGGTCGTGTTGTCGGCAGCTCGTTCAACGTCTTCGCTCCCTCTCCCTCCGGGAGAGGGCTGAGGTGAGGGTCGTGGGCGGTGAATAAAGCCATGGGTTGCCATCACCGTACCCCCTCACCCAAGCTCTCCTCAGAGTGGAGAGGAGCCAATGCAAGACCTTGAACGGGGTGCTCCTTCGATGGCATTGCCTCACCAGCCTGCGCGCACACGATCCACACCGGGTTCTCCGCCGCCATGCGGTGCATGTGCAAGATGGGCTTGCTGCGCGCGGCCTGCAGTTGCAATACATCCCACGTCGCGTTCAGCGAACTCAAGGCATGTGTTGCGGTGGCGAGGTTTTCCAGCGTCACGAAGTTCATCACCAGCCAGCTGCCCGGCTTCATGCGCTGCAGACACAGCGAGATCAGCTCGGCGAGCTCGCCGCCCGAGCCCCCGATGAAGACGGCGTCTGGGTCGCTCCAATCTTGTAGACCTTCAGGCGCCTTGCCATGCACCAGCGTGTGATTGCTGATGCCGAAGGCATGCACATTGCGGCCTGCAATCTCGAAATCGCCGTCGTTCTTTTCGATTGCCCACACATGCCCTTGCGGGCACAGCCGTGCAGCCTCCAGCCCCACCGAGCCGCTGCCCGCACCGATGTCCCACACGACGCTGTCAGCACGCAATTGCATGCGCGCGAGCGACACGGCGCGTACCTCCTGCTTGGTGATCAAGCCCTTGTCAGGCTGGCGCTGGTAGAAGACCGTATCAGCCAGGCCAAAGCGCACCGGGTTTGTCCGTGGGCGCACACGCCACAGAAGCACGACGTTCGGATCAGCGAAGCGCTGCTGTGCAGCGTCTTGTGGCGATAGATCGGCCAGCACACGTTCGCGGGCGGTGCACAAGTGCTCGGCCACCGCGAGATGAAAGTCATCGCCCAGTCCTTCGGCCAGCAGCAGGCGGGCGATGCGGTCTGGCGTGTTGTCGGGGCTGGTGAGCACGGCCAGCCTGTCATGCTGGCGCAGGGCTTGAGCGAGTGCGTACAAGCCGTGCGAGGGCGCGGCGCCCTGCGTCCATTCGCCAGCGTCCTTGGCATGGATGGAGATGATCTTCGCGTCTTGCCAAGCCAAGCCGACGCGCGCGCAGGCAAGTTGCAGCGTCGAGACGTTGGGCAGCACCTCGATCGCCTCGATACACAGGCGCGAGGCCAGGTAGCTGGCAATGCCGTGGCACAGCGGGTCGCCAGTGGCGAGCACCACGCTGCGTTGCCGGGCCTCGCGTGCGCTGCGTATCCACTCGGGCACGGCACTGAGCTGTCCAGTGAGATCGCGGCGCACGGCGTCAGGTGCGATGTCATCCTCGAACAGCGCCAGCGTGCGGGTGCCTCCGATCACGAGGTCCGCACGGCGCAGGTGCGCGATGGCTGTGGCACCGAGGCTCGCGGCCCCATCGTCGAGCACACCGATGACTCGGCAGGGTTGGGGGTCAGTCATTCGCGTCCTTCAATCGATCGGGCCTCGGCGATCTTGCGGCCGTCGAAGTCGCACACCAGCACGTGAAGATGGAACTTGCTGGCGTAGCGATCAGGGGCCATGAGCGTGCTCACGACCTTCTTGGCCAGCGCCGTGTGGAATTCATTCAACAAGCCCAGCGCTTCCATGCGCTCGGCCGCAAAACGAGCGGTCACGTTGGCGGCAATCGCCGCGCATTCGTCTGGCGGCGCGCCGATGCTCGCGGCCAGCTCGGCCAGCAACCCGGTGTCGACGTCGGCGCGGTTGGCGTGCGTGATGGTTTCGCCCTGCGCGATCTTGGTCAGCTTGCCCACCATGCCGCCAATGACCACCTCCTGCAGGCCTTCGGCCACGGCGGTGTCTAGCGCATAACGCAGGAAGTCGCCCATCTGCACGAAGCACGCGGCCGGCAGATCGGGGCGCTCGTTCATCGCGAACTGCTCGGTGCGTCCGCCGGTCGTCAGCACGACGATGCTGTGCCCTTGGCCCTCGCCCTTGTTGCGGCCGATGGTGGCCGCCACTTGCACGCCCTGTACAACGCTTGCCCGATAGGCTGAGGTCGAGTAGGGCTTCACGATGCCTGAGGTACCAAGAATGGAGATGCCGCCCAGAATGCCGAGCCGCGCGTTGAGCGTCTTCTTTGCCATCTCCAGGCCTTGCGGCACCGAGATCGTCACTTCGATGCCCGCATCCAGCAGCACGTCGGCGGCGACGGCGCGCACGTTTTCTTCGATGTTGCGCCGAGGCACTGGATTGATGGCCGGGCCGCCCACCTCGAGCCCAAGACCCGGCATGGTGACAGTGCCGACGCCGAAGCCGCCTTGCAGCAGCACCGCACCGGCTCGATCGCGCAGCAGGCGCACGTCGGCGGTGAGGTGGGCCTTGTCGGTGCAGTCGGGATCGTCGCCAGCATCCTTGATGACCATCGCATGCGCGTTCTCTTCATCGCAGCGACCGTCATGGACCACGAAGCTCACCACGTCGCCGTTGGGCAGCACCGATTCGACCGTCTCTGGCACGGCGCCGTGCACCAGGCCCAGCACGGCCGCGCGCGCGGCGGCTGCCGAGCATGCGCCAGTGGTGAAGCCGGTGCGCGTGCCGCGCTTGACGGTCTTTTCCATCATGGCCTGAACTGCTCCTGTCGTTGCTGAGCTTCCGCCAGCGCCAGCAAGGCATGCAAGGCCGCCACGACCAAGGTCGAACCACCTTTGCGTCCACGGATGACGATCCATGGAACGTGTTGCACCTGGGCCATCAGGTCTTTGGACTCGGCCGCCGAGACGAAGCCGACCGGCATGCCTACGACCAAGGCCGGGCGCACGCCTTCCTCAACGATCAGGCGCACGAGCTCGATCAACGCGGTTGGCGCGTTTCCGATGCCGACGATCGCGCCTTCGAGCAGCCCTTGACGATGCGCCTTGCGCATGGCTTGCACGGCGCGCGTCGTGTCTTGGGCCTTCGCCGCCTCGATTACATCGGCATCGCTGATGAACTGGTGCGGCCGCATGCCGAAGTGCGCGAGTCGCGGCGCCGACAAGCCCACGCAGATCATCTCCACATCGGCAACGACGCTCGCGCCGCCGCGCAGGATCGCTTGTACGCCGGCCTCGACCGCCAGCGGGTGGAAGTCGGTCAGGCCGTTGAACTCGAAGTCGGCATTGGCGTGGATCATGCGCCGAACGATGGGCCATTGATCCGCGGTGTAGCCGTGCGAGCCGACCTCCTGGTCGATGACCGCGAACGAATCGTGCTCGATCGCGCGGCCCGCCGCGGTCAGCTGTTCGGTGACGGTGTTGACGGTGCTCATGGATGCGGGTGCTCGTGTGGGTGAGCACATTCGTGCTCGTGCCCGTGCACATGGTCGTGCCCGTGCACATGATCGTGATCGTGATCGCCGTGGTGATGCGTCACCCAGTGTGCCGCCTCGTCGCTAACGGGCACCGCCTCAAGATGGCCGGACAGCAAGCCCTGCACCCGATCGGCCAGCAGCCGCGCAATCTCCGGCTCGAAGCCGAAGTAGGAGCCCAGCGCGAATCGCATCTGCGGATACTGTGCACGCAAGTGCTCGACTTGCCGGCCGATGCGCTGGATCAGCGTGCCGGTGAACAGGTAGTAAGGCAGCACGACGACCTGGCGCAGCCCGAGCATGGCTTGGCGCTGAACAACCCGTTCCAGGCGCGGGAAGGTGATGCCGGTGAAGGCGAGGTCGACGATCTCGTGATGGCTCTCCTCTTGCAGCCAACGGGCCATCTTGGCCATCTCGCCGTTGGCATGCCGGTCGGACGAGCCGCGTCCGAGAAGCACCACACCCGTGGTGGTGGGGTCGGGCATGTCGAGCACGTGCATGCATTGGCGCAGTTGGCGCTGCAGGATGGCGAGGATGGGCTCGCACACTCCCAGGTGCGGCGCATAGTCGAAGCGGACGCCAGGAAAGTACTGCCGCGCGCGTGCGATGTGTGCCGGTATCTCCATCTTGACATGGCCCGCCGCATTGAGGATCAGCGGCACGACGATGACGCGCTGCGCGCTCCGCGCGGCACGCGCCAAGCCCTCTTCCACTTCGACTTCGGCGAACTCGATGAAGCACAACTCGATGCGCCAGCGTGGGTGCGACTCGCGCCACCGGGCGGTGAAGCACTCGATCTCGTCGTTGCCGGATTGCTCGCGTGAGCCATGGCCCACCAGGAGAATGGTCGTGCTCATGCCGACACCCCGATTGTCGAGAAGGTCTGGCCTTGCATTGCTCCCTCTCCCTCTGGGAGAGGGTTGGGGTGAGGGCCGTGGGCGGCGAACGAGGGCATGAGACTTCCATTGCCGTAGCCCCTCACCCAACCTCTCCCCAGAGGGGAGAGGAGCCAATGCACGACCTTGAAAGGGCTGGTTGTCAGTGGCAGCTGTTTCAAGGTCACTGGTATTGCTCCCTCTCCCTCTGGGAGAGGGTTGGGGTGAGGGCCGTGGGCGGTGAAAGAGGGCATCGGACTGCCATCGCCGCATCCCCTCACCCATCCTCTCCCCTGAGGGGAAAGCAGCCAATGCACGATCTTGAAAGGCTTGGTTTTCAGTGGTTGTCTCATGGTGCTTCCTTGAGCGTTGATGCGCGTCGAAATCTGTGCGTGAAGCTCGCGTCGTACAGCTTCGACTTGGTGAGATTCGGCCATTGCCGTGCGCCCAAGGTCGGGCTGGCGATGACCATGGCCTGGCTGACGATGCCGGCGTCGCGGCAGCGCTGCTTGATGTCGGCCAGCGTGCCGCGCACGATGAGTTCCTCGCCTGGCCAGCTCGCCTTGTGAACGACCAGCATGGGCGAATCTTCCGCCCAGCCTGCCTCGCGCAAACCGGCCTCGACCTTGTGCAGCAGAGTGATCGACAGAAAGATGCACAGCGTGCAATGGTGGCTCGCCAACTCGGGCAAGGACTCGCCCTCGGGCATGGGCGTGCGGCCCTCGACTCGCGTGAAGATCGTGGTCTGCGTCACCTCGGGCAGCGTGAAGCTCTCGACCGCCGCCGCTGCCGAGGCCATTGCCGACGACACGCCGGGCACCACGCGCAGCGGCACGCCAGCGGCATCGAGAGGCTGCACCACTTCAATCAAGGTGCCGTAGAGCGCAGGGTCGCCGGTCTGCAAGCGGATCACCGTCTCGTGCCTGGCGGCCTGAGCGATCAGCCAGCTCGAAATGTCGCCCAGCGTCATGTCCTTCGAGTCCGCGATCTCGCAGCGCGCAGGCGCCCAGCGCGTGGCCGCCTCATTGACCAGCGAGCCGGCAAACAGGATGGCGCCCGCGCGTGCGATCAGGTCGCGGCCCTTGACAGTGAGGAGATCGGGGTCGCCGGGACCAGCGCCGACGAACCAGACCGTGCCGTAAGCAAGCGAGGTGGTCATGCTGCCTCCTCGCTCGGGCAAAACAAGCGCGCCACGGCCTGCGGGTTGGACGGGAAATACAGGTGCAAGAAGGACGCGTGCACGCGACCACCGGGTCCGGCGCGGTAGATTC
>Ga0070663_100001704_pt1 | contig 12206 bp, 13 predicted proteins | sample KBSC63metaG_FD_65646 | JGI IMG/M metagenome (GOLD analysis project Ga0070663, IMG submission 65646) | Corn rhizosphere microbial communities from Kellogg Biological Station, Michigan, USA - KBS C6-3 metaG | ecosystem: Host-associated > Plants > Roots > Rhizosphere > Soil ...
GAGCCGCAGGCCGAAGACTTCCTCAAGTGGATGTGGTCGGACGAAGGCCAGAAGATCTGGGCCGAAAACGGCTATCGCCCGGTCAACCCGAAGCTGGTCGACCCGAAGCAGTACCCCGCCCCCGAAAAAGCCCTCTTCAAGATCGCCAAGTTCGGCGGCTGGGGCAAGGTCAAGGACGATTTCTTCGACGAAGAAGAAGGCTCGGTCGCCAAGATCGAGCAGGAACTCGGCGTCTCCACCTCCGGCTGATCGATGGAGGCCCACGCCGCAAAATCGCCAGTCGCACCGCCCCGGGCAGGGCAGCTCCGCCTGCCCGGGGTCGGCGCGGGCCTCGGCCGCGGGGTCGTCGTCCTCTACCTGAGCCTGTTCGTGCTGCTGCCGCTGGCGGCGCTCCTGGACAAATCGCTCAGCGACGGGCTCGGCCACTTTTGGGACCAGGTCAGCTCCGGCCAAGCGAAGCAGTCGCTCCAGCTGATCCTCGTCTGCTCGCTGATCGTCGTCGCGATCAACGCCGTCTTCGGCACGATCGTCGCCTGGCTCCTGGTCCGTGACAACTTCCCCGGCAAGTCGATCGTCAACGCGATCATCGACCTCCCCTTCGCGCTGCCGACGATCGTCGCCAGCCTCATCCTGATCCAGCTCTGGGGCAACAAGTCCCCGGTCGGGGTCGACATCGCACTGACCCGCACGGCGATCGTCGTCGCGCTCTGCTTCGTCACCCTCCCCTTCGTCGTCCGCGCCGTGCAGCCACTCCTGATCGAGATGGACCGCGACATGGAGGAGGCGGCCGCCTCGCTCGGCGCCGGCGGCTTCACGATCTTCCGCCGCATCATCTTCCCCAACCTCCTCCCCGGCCTCGCCGCCGGCGTCGCCCTGGCCTTCGCCCGCGCGCTCGGCGAGTACGGCTCGGTGCTCCTGTTCGCGGGCGGCAGGCCGGACACCCAGGTCGCCTCGATCTTCATCGGCCAGCAGATCGAAACCGGCAACGAGGTCGGCGCCTCGGCGGTGTCGATCGTGCTGCTGGCGATGGCCCTCGTCTGCCTGCTGGTCATCACCCTGATCCAGCGCTGGGGCAGCCGCCACGAACGGGGGTCGGCAGCGTGACCAGGTCGACCCAGAGCCGCTGGGGCCTGCGCTTCCTCGGGCTCGGCTACATCGCCGTGCTCCTGATCGCGCCGCTGATCCTGCTCTTCTACAAGACCTTCGAAGACGGGCTCGCCGCGCCGTTCGAAGCGATCACCTCCGCCGACGGCCTGCACGCGCTGAAGCTGACCCTGCTGACCGTGGCGATCGCGGTGCCGCTGAACACGATCTTCGGCGTCCTCTGCTCGCTGCTGCTGGTCCGCCACAAGTGGAAGGGCAACTGGCTGATCGACGCGGCGATCAACCTGCCGTTCGCGATCAGCCCGATCGTCATCGGCCTCTCCCTCTTCCTCCTCTACGGCAAGCAGGGCTGGCTCGAACCGGGCCTCGCCGAAGCGGGGATCAAGATCCTCTTCTCCACGCCGGGGATCATCCTCGCCTGCATCTTCGTGTCGGTCCCGTTCGTGGTCCGGGAGACGGTGCCGGTGCTGCAGGAGATCGGCACCGAGCAGGAGCAGGCGGCGGAGACGCTCGGCGCCAACGCCTGGCAGACGTTCTGGCGGGTGACCCTGCCGGCGATCCGCTGGGGCGTCGCCTACGGCGTCGTGCTCACCACTGCCCGCGTGCTCGGAGAGTTCGGCGCCGTCTCGGTCGTCTCCGGAAACATCTCCGGGGAAACCCAGACGCTGCCCCTCTTCGTCGAGAAGAACTACGAGAACTTCAACCTCCCCGGCGCGTTCGGCGCCGCGGTGCTGTTGGCGCTCCTTGCCTTGGTGGTGCTGATGGCGATGAACCTGCTCAAACGAAAGGAGGCTGCCTGATGGGCATCTCAGTCGAGGGAGCCAACAAGTGCTTCGGGGACTTTCAGGCGCTGGACGACGTATCGATCGAGGTCCCGGACGGGTCGCTGACCGCCCTGCTCGGGCCGAGCGGCAGCGGCAAGTCGACGCTCCTGCGGGCGATCGCCGGCCTCGAGACGCTGGACACCGGCCGGGTGCTGATCGATGGCGAGGACGTGTCGAAGAAGCCGACCCAGAAGCGCGAAGTCGGCTTCGTCTTCCAGCACTACGCCGCCTTCAAGCACATGACCGTGTACGAGAACGTGGGATTCGGGCTGAAGATCCGCAAGTGGAAGAAGGGGGAGGTCCGCGCGCGGGTCGACGAGCTGCTGAACCTGGTGCAGCTGCCGGGGCTGGCGGACCGCTATCCATCCCAGCTCTCCGGCGGCCAGCGACAACGGATGGCGCTGGCGCGGGCGCTGGCGGTGCAGCCGCAGGTGCTGCTGCTGGACGAGCCCTTCGGCGCCCTCGACGCGAAGGTCCGCAAGGACCTGCGCGCCTGGCTGCGCAACCTCCACGAGGAGATGAACGTGACGACGATCTTCGTCACCCACGACCAGGAGGAGGCGATGGACGTCGCCGGCCAGCTCGTGGTGATGAACCAGGGCCGGGTCGAACAGTCGGGCAGCGCCGCCGACCTCTACGACGAGCCCGCGAACGAGTTCGTGATGAGCTTCGTCGGCGAGGTCAACCGGCTCGGCGACGACTTCGTGCGGCCGCACGACATCGAGATCGTCGGCGACCGCGACGACTCGACCGCGGAGGCGATGGTCCGGCGGATCGTCGCGCTGGGGTTCGAGATCCGGGTCGAGCTGGTGCTCGGCGACGGCACCGAGGTGTGGGCGCAGCTCACCCGCGGCGAGCTCCAGCGGCTGGAGCTGCGGGAGGGCCAGATCGCCTACCTGCGCCCGGTCCACGCACAAAGCTTCAACGGCTCGGCACCGTCCGATGCCCCCGGGGCCTCGACTCCCCAAGGGTCCCCGGACGGTGGCGACGCGGAGATGACCGCAGCCGCTTGAAGAGGCGACGGGCGGGGTGCGCTTTGCCGGGTGGCGCCCCGCCCCGTTCGCCGCTGTGGGCATTGTGGAGGATCGGGCGACGCCGGATCCGTCGCTCGCTGAGTTATGGGCGCTCTGGCGCCTTCAACTCAGCGAGCGTCGGGGGACCCCACGGAGGTGCGACCTCCTCCCCGCTCCGTGGGCCGCGGAGGCGGGGCGATAGGAAAGACCGTTGGCCGGGATTCCGGTCTGTCATCTTGAGATATTAGCTCAAGAAACTATAGAAAGGAGCGCAGGAGATGGGTAAGAAGGTCTCACGGACCACCTTCACCACTCGAGGTCGGATCGCGGGGTTGATCCGCGACGAAGCGCCCGCCGGCACCGGTCAGAACCGGACCACTCGCTCCGCCAACCGGGACGATTCGGAGGGCAACGTCGATGACGCGATCTTCCACCGGGCACGGCTGGTCCTCGGCGAGAACCTCCCCCGGCCCGGGCGTTAAGCCCGGGCGGGGGGCGGCGGCTGACCGCTTTGCGTTGTTTTTGACAACCTTTTGACAATGACTCCCGCGAACCAGAACGCGGGCGGCGAGCCGATCACCGCCGCCGGCATCGAAGAACTGAAAGCCGAGCTCGCCGAGCTGAAAGGGCCGCGCCGCCACGAGATGGCCGAGCGCATCCGCGTCGCCCGCGAGCTCGGGGACCTCAAGGAGAACGCCGAGTACCACACGGCCAAAGACGACCAGGCGATGATGGAGACGCGGATCAAGCGCCTCGAGGAACGCCTTCGCAACGCAGTCGTCGTCGAGGCCGACGAGGGCAGCGACGGAACCTTCGCCTTCGGCCGCACCGCCGAGGTCGAGGACCAGTCGAAAGGCGAGACCGTCACCTGGACCCTGGTCGGCTCGACCGAGGCCAACCTCGCCGAAGGCAAGCTCTCCGCCGAGTCCCCGATCGGCCAGGCGCTGATGGACGCCGAGGTCGGCGCGACCGTCGACGTCGAGACCCCGCGCGGCACCAAAAGCTTCAAGGTCCTGAAGCTCGTCGGCTAACAGCACCACGAATGCCTCGGCGGGATGACGCCGGGCGCACGCTCAGAATGGGCGGGTGCTGCGGCTGACCGCATCCGTCGACGCGTCTCGCGAGCCCGGCCTGGCGGACCTGCTCCGCGATGTCGACGGGGTGCGCCGGGTGCTGCGCCAGCCTGACGAATCGGCCTCGCGGGCGCAGACGGTCTTCGTCGCCGACGTCGAGCCCGCGGCCGCCGACCGGTTGATCGCGGCGATCGACGAGATGGGGATCTCGATCGACGACTACGTGCTGGCGCGGATCGACGTCGTCGCGCCGCAGCGGACGCACTTCACCGGGCACCGGAGCACCGACGGTCTCGCCTGGGTCGAGGTGATGGGACAGGCGCGGGCCAACTCGTGGCCGCTCGCGCGCTATCTGGCGCTGATCAACGTGGCCGCCGTGATCGGGGCGATCGGCGTGATCGTCTCCAGCTCGATCCTGGTGATCGGCGCGATGGCGGTCAGCCCGGACCTGCTGCCGATCTGCGCGACCTGCGTCGGCATCGTCGGCGGACGGCGGACGCTGGCGCTGCGGGCGTTCGTGACGCTGACCGTCGGGCTCGGGCTGGTCGTCGTCACCGCGGCCGTGCTCTCGCTGCTGCTCAAATGGGCAGGGGTCCTCCCGGACGGCTTCACGGTCGAGCAGTCGAGCCTCCACACGCTCGCCCACACCGACTATTCGACCGTGCTGGTCGCGCTTGCCGCGGGCGTCGCGGCGATGCTCTCCTTCGAGACCGGCGCCAGCGCCGCGGTCGGCGTGGCGATCTCGGTGACGACGATCCCCGCCTCGGCCTACCTCGGCGTCGCGATCGGCGGGGGCGGGATCGACGAAGCGCTCGGCGCGCTGGTCGTCCTGCTGGTGAACGTCGGGCTCTTGATCCTGGCGGGCACGCTCACGCTGCTGGCGCAGCGGATCCTGCCGAACCGCTCTGGGGCTCCGGTCTAGGAGCCTCCGCGGTCGTCTTCGCCTCGGGCAGTGGCGCCGCGGGCGCGGGCGGGCTCAACGTCGACCAGGGTGCGGGCGTCGGGCGCCGCTCGTCGTAGACGACTTCGGTCCGTGCCATGCGGTCGTCCCAGGCACGGCGCGATTCGCCGAAGACGATGCCGAGGAAGCCGATGCCGAAGGTGACGAACGACAGGCCGAGGCCGATCAGCCGGCGGAACGCGCGGCCCGGGGGCAGCCGGCGTTCGTTCAGGCGGATGCCGAGGAAGCGCATGCCGGGCGTCTGTCCGGCCAGCGCCCAGAAGCCCCCCAGGTAGACGGCGACGACGACCAGCCAGGCGAAGGAGCCGACGGCGATCGCGCCGCGCGGCACGCCGTCCCCGCTGCCGCCGAAGAAGGTTGCGAGCAGCGTCACCGCACCGGCGATCACGGTGAAGAAGAGGTTGATGATCACCGCGTCGATCACGAAGGCGACGCCGCGGGTGACGACGCCGGCGCGGTTGGTCGGCAGCGGCCGGCGGCGGCGGAGGAAGATCTTGCGCAGGACGCGCTCGACCGCGTTGTCGAGGTCGCGCGCCAGCTTGGCGATCTGGCGGCCGATGTCGCCGAGCAGGCCGACGCTCTGCGAGGCGATCGCCTGCCGCACCTCGGGCGCCTCGGCGATCCGCTCGACCAGCTGCTGGACCTGCTGCCCGGCGAGCAGCCGGCGCCAGACCTCATCGACCAGCTCCGAGTCGAGGGTCTCGACGATGGCCTTCTTGACCGCGTCGCTGTCGAGCGCCCCCTGGACGGCCTCCTCGACCACCGGCCCTTCGAGCACGCGGGCGATCGCGCGCTCCACCGCCTCCGATTCGACCGCGGAGACGATCGCCTCCTCGGCCGCCATTTCCACGGCCTTGTCGATTCCGGTGGCACGGCCGACGGCCCCGGCGCCGCGGGCGCCGGCTCCCAGCAACCGCGCCGCGAGTGGCGTGCTCTCCTCGGCCATCAAGCCGAGTCTAGCCCGCCCGAGCGCGTTCGCAGAAATCCACGGATAGCGCGGAGAAGTGCGAACTCACCGATGTGGCGGAGAGGCTGGATGGTTGATTCCACGAGGTCCCTGCGGCGTGGCGCCCGGGTGAGAGGGGATGTGGCCGATGTTGGCCGGCGCCGGGAAGGATGGGGCCTCGCAAGCTGGCGCCCGGAAGGGACGGCTCCCCGCAAGCTGGCGCTCGGAAGGGACGTAGCCCCTGAAGCTGGCGCCCGGGGAAGGGACTGGCCGTCTCGTCCACGGCCCTGGCAGGCTGTGGCCGTGGCCGAGACGGCCGGGAGTGCGGGGGGCGGGGGGACCCGTGGGGCGTCCGTCACGAGGGAGCCACGGATCCCTCACCGGAGGGACACGGATCCGTGACGGGAGTCCGACCCCGTCACGGAGATGTCGGGAAGTCCTCACTTCCTCCCGTGTCGTCCGCCACGCACCCGGGCGCGGTCGACCTGAGGTCCGGTATCCGGACGAAAGGTCGACCGCGGACCCCCGGGCGCAGGCGCGGTCGTCCTTGGGTCCGGCATCCGGACGAAAGGTCGACCGCATGCTCCCGGGGCCTCGTCCCCGGCCCCGAGAGCGACACGAGGCGGGAGAGCGTGTGACGTTCCCGGCATCTTCGTCACCGAAGGGCCGAGGTGGGGAATCTTTGCGAAGGGATCGTCACGGAAGTCCGACCTCGTCACGTCCCTGTGACGCCTCTCCCACGGAAGCCTCACGTCCCGGGCGCCTTATGGGGGTCACAGCCTGCCAGGACTTCCATGAGGCGCCCGGGACACCCGCCACCCATCTCGGACGGCCGCCCGCCCCCGCACACCCCCGTCCCTCCTCCCCGCCGAATCAACCACCCAAGCCCCGAATGTCGACGGGCCGAAAACCGGTCTATATGACCGGTTTTCGGCCCACCAACATCAGAGGGCGGCGACGGCGGCGCCGATCATTCGAATCCGATGAACCCTGGGGGAGTTCGCTCATAAGATGGTTCTGATGGCGGGGCGGCGGATCGTGGAGCTGGGGGTCGGGGACGTCGACCTCGTCGAGGGGCTCTGGAAGGAGATGGTCGCCCACCATCGGGAGCTGACCGGCGGCACCTACCCGGTGCGCGACGCCGAGACGGCGTGGCGCCGGCGGCGCGAGCAGTACGTCGAGTGGCTCCAGGGCGGCGAGGGTCACCTCTACCTCGTGCCCGGCGAGGGTGCCGAGGAGGCTCCGCTCGCGTACGCCTTCCTGCGCGTCGGCTCGTCGGGGCCGACCTGGAACCTCGGCGACCGGGTCGGGGACCTCGAGTCGCTCTCGGTCACCGCCGCGGCGCGCGGCCTGGGGATCGGGACCCTGCTGATCGCCCACTGCCGCGAGCGCCTGCGCGAGCTGGGCGCGACGTGGTGGTCGGTGTCGGTCGTCAGCGCCAACGAGGGCGCCATCGACCTCTACGAGCGCGAGGGCTTCCGCGACTTCTGGCGCACGATGACCGCGCCGATCGAGTAGACCCGCCCGCTCTGAAAGAGTTGGCGACCGTGACGGCATCGCTGAACCCGGAACTGACCGAGCTGTCGCTCGAGAAGCTGCGGCTGCGGCGCAGCGCCAAGTGGCGGTTCTACGACCCCGACGTCCTCCCCGCCTTCGTCGCCGAGATGGACTTCCCGCTGGCGCCCGCGGTGAAGATCGCGCTCGCCGAGGCGGTCGAGCTGGACGACACCGGGTACGGCTACCCGGACGCGCTCGGGCTCGCCGACGCCTTCGCCGGGTTCGCCGAGGCGCGGCTCGGCTGGGAGGTCGACCCTGCGGGCGTCTCCGCCGCCCCCGATGTCGTCAACGCGATCACCTCGCTGCTGCGCGTGATCGCCGTGCCCGGCGACCGGGTCGTCATCAACACGCCCGTCTACCACCCGTTCTTCGCGATCATCGAGGAGCTCGGGCTGGAGCTGGCCGAAGTGCCGCTGGTCGACGGGCAGGTCGACGTCGACGGGGTCGCTGCCGAGTTCCGCGACGGCGCGGTCGCGCTGATCCTCTGCAGCCCTCACAACCCGACCGGCACGCTGCCGACCGCAGGACAGCTCGGGACGCTCGCCGCCGCCGCGGCCCAGCACGGCGCCTGGGTGCTGAGCGACGAGATCCACTCGCCGCTGACCCTGCCCGGCGCCCGCCACGTCCCCTTCCTCGGCGTCTCCGAGGAGGCGCGGGAACACGGCATCGCCCTCGTCTCGGCCTCGAAGGCATTCAACCTCGCCGGCCTCGGCTGCTCCCAGATCGTCACCGCCTCCGAGCGCGTCGCCGCGGTGGTCGAGAAGCTCCCCTTCGCCGCCACCCACGCCGGCCACCTCGGCATCCTCGCCACGATCGCCGCCTACCGCGACGGGGCCGCCTGGCTCGACGACGTGATCGCGGTCATCGACCACAACCGCGCGCTGCTCGCCGACCTGATGGCCGCGAAGCTCCCCGAGGTCGGCTACACCCCGCCGCGCGCCGGCTACCTGGCCTGGCTCGACCTGCGCGCGCTCGGGCTCGGCGACGACCCCTGCGAGGCGCTGCTCGAGCGTGGCCGCGTCGCCCTCAACCCCGGTCCCACCTTCGGCCCGCAGGGGGTCGGCCACGCCCGGCTCAACATCGGCACCTCCCCGGCGCTGGTCGAGGAGGCGGTGCGGCGGATCGCGAAGGCGGTGGGACGTGACTGAATCGACGGGGGCGCCGCAGGTGGCAGAGTTCGAGATCGAGCCGATCGAGGCGGAGGCGCGACGCTGGCTGGACGCGCTCGAAGCCGAGACCGGCCCGCTCGCGCTCTTCGACGCCCACACCCACTTCGGCCGCCACGACCCCGACATGTTCCGCCAGGAGCCCGAGCAGCTGCTGGCGACGATGGCGAACGCGGGCGCGCGGGCGATCACCTTCCCGATGCACGAGCCCGACGGTTACGCCGCCGCCAACGACGAGGCGCGGGCGATCGAGGCTGGGGCCGACGGGCGGGTCGTCCACTTCTGTCGCGTCGACCCGCACGACGGAGCGCTGGCCGAGGCGCAGCGCTGCCTCGACCTCGGCGCCCACGGGATCAAGCTCCACCCCCGCGCCGAGCAGTTCGCGATGTCGGAGCCCGCGGTCGAGGACCTGACCCGGCTCGCGCAGGAGCGCGGCGTGCCGATCCTGATCCACGCCGGGCGCGGCATCCCGGCCCTCGGCCGCGACACGCTGGAGCTGGCGCAGCGCTATCCGGGCGCGTGCTTCATCCTCGCCCACGCCGCCGTCTCCGACCTCGCCTGGCTCTGGCGCCTCCTGCCCGAGCACCCGAACCTCTTCGTCGACAGCTCGTGGTGGAACCCGGCCGACTTCGTCGCGCTCTTCAGCCTGGTGCCACCCGGCCAGATCCTCTGGGCGAGCGACAACCCCTACGGCCAGCCGCTCCACGCCGCCGCCTTCCAGCTCCGTTACGCGCTGCTGGTCGGGCTCGACGGCGACCAGATCCGGACGATCGCGGGCGGCCAGATAGAGCGCATCCTGGGCGGTGAGGAGCCGCTCGACCTCGGCCCCGCGCCCGGCCCGCCAGGAGCGCAGGACCCGGGCATGGAGCGCGTCGTCTCCCACCTGATGACGGCGATGGGACGGGCGATGGCCGACGGCGACCCGAGCGAGTCGGTAGCGCTGGGACGACTCGCAGTCGACCTCGAGGGCCCCGAGGCCGAGTCGGGGCGGGCGATCCTCTACCTGCTCGACCTCGCCGACCGCCACGCCGGCCCGCCGCCCCCCGGCCGCGGCTTCCCCCGCGCCGCCCAGTTCGTGATGTCGGCGCTGGCGGTGGCGAGGACGCCCGGCATCGCCCTGCCGCCGGAGCCTGAGGCTTGACGCATACACCGGCGCCGTGATCGGCTCCGAGTCGTGACGCTCCGGCTCGACCAGATCGCGACGATCGGCGTCTACGGCGCCGACCTGGACGGGTTCCTCGCGGCGCTGCGCGACGCGGGCGTCGACCTGCTGCTCGACGTGCGCCAGCGGCGCGGCGTGCGCGGGGCGCGGTACGCGTGGGCGAACGCGGCCCGGCTCGAAGCGGCGCTGCGCGAGGCCGGGATCGGCTACCAGCACCTGCCCGAGCTGGCCCCGACCACGGCGATGCGCGAGGGCCAGTACGTGGCGGACACCGAGCGGGGCGAGGGCAAGCGCTCGCGGACCGTCCTCTCCCCCGCCTACGTCGAGCTCTACACCGAGGAGATCCTCGACCCCGCCGACCTCGACCCGCTGGTCCGCTTCGTCGGCCGCGCGAGCGCCGCGCTCTTCTGCGTCGAGCGCGACGCCCCCGCCTGCCATCGATCGCTGATCGCCACCCGCCTCGCCCGCGACTACGGCGCGCGGATCGTCAACCTGCGCCCGTGACCCTGTGTTGCGCTGTTCCTTATGGACGCGAGGCGTACATAAGGAACAGCTGGGCGGGGTCGGCTCAGCCGACCGGTTCGATCGGCAGCTCCTTCACCGGGTGGTGGCGGTGGCCGGGGGTGTAGACGACGATCTTCGCGTGGCCGTTCGGCTTGCCGAGCGGGCCGTAGTAGAGGAACGCCTGCTGGTTGCCGCTGATCGTCACCTGGTGCACGAACGTGCGGCTCGCCTTGGCGGTGAAGCGCTTGATCGTCACCTGGTAGGTGCGCCTGCGCTTGGTCGTGTCGCCGAACCACATCAGCTGCTGCTTCGGCTCCTTGACGAAGGTGAGGCTCGAGCCCCTCGGCGCGCCGAGCGCGGCGACCGTCACGCTGTAGCCGGCACTCTTCGATTCGGCGCCGAGGGTGATCGCCGGCGAGACCGTCTTGGCGAGTGGCAGGTAGGTGATCGCATTGCCCTTCGGCGAGAGCCCCACCTGCGCTTCCTGGTGCGGCGCCATGATCAGGTTTTCGACCGTGGCGTCGTAGGTCGGGCCGACCAGGCTGAGCGTCTCACGGTCGCGCACGCCGAGGTGCCTGCCGTCGATGCGGACGTCGAATTCGACGTTCTTCGGGACCTCGACCACCGGCGTCGGTGAGTCCTTCCACAGCTTGCCGTTCTTCAGCTGGACGCCGGCGGAGCTGCGCGGCAGGACCTTCGCGCCGGGGATCTGGTTGACGAGCTTGCCGCCGACGAAGCCGGTCTTGCGGCCCTTGGCGTCTTCGATCACGAGCCGCGCGTGCTCGTTGGAGGTGCCGTCGAGGCGGATCTGGTTGTACTTCGAGCCGCCGCCCTGGCGGCCGACGCAGAACGGACAGGGCTGCACGCCGAGGCCGGGGGTGACCGGCGCCAGGCGCCGGGGCGGAAGCCGTTGTCGGCGACGATCGTGCCCGCCGACGCAGCGGCCGGGATGGCCATCAAGGCGGCGACGAGGACGGACAGGACGAGGAAGATGCGGGCGGCCGAAAGCGACCCGTGGGGACGAGAGGTCATGGACCCTTGAAATCGGCAGAGCGCGGCGCCCCTTGAGCAGCCCGATCCCCGCGCTGTTCCTTTTGGCGCCCCCGGCGCCAAAAGGAACAGCTGCGCGGGAGGGCACTCCCCTAGGCTGGGCAGCCTGGACGACGACCCCTTCCACCTGCAGCGGTTCGTCGACGCGCAGGAAGACGCGGCGATCTACGCGCGGGCGCTCGGGGAGCTGCGGGCGGGGCACAAGCAGAGCCACTGGATCTGGTTCGTCTTCCCCCAGATCGCCGGCCTCGGCTCGAGCCCGATGTCCCGGGCCTACGCGATCCGCTCGCTCGAGGAGGCCCGCGCCTACCTCGACCACCCGCTGCTCGGGCCGCGCCTGCGTGAGTCGACCGAGGCGCTCCTCGAGGCCGAACCGGGCGCCTCGGCCGAGGCGATCCTCGGCGGCATCGACGCGATCAAGGTCCGGAGCTCCATGACCTTGTTCCACCGCGCCGCCCCCGAGGAGCGGCTTTTCGAGGACGTGCTCGACCGCTTCTACGGCGGCGAGGGGGACCCGGAGACCGAGCGTCGGATCTGAGCTGTCGCCTCGGGGGCGTGCGCAGGGATTGCTGTCGCCTCGGGGCCGGCGGGTGGGAAAGCTGACGCCTCGGGCGGCTGATCGGCGGCCCCGGCCGGCTGAGGCCGCCGATCAGCCGCCGGGCCGGGGAGGTTTCGAAAGGGACGGGGTTCCGGAACGAAGCCGTGCGCTTCGCCGGGGAGATGTGCGGCCGGCGTGTGGCTTCCGTGCGGGCCCGGTGCGCCTTCGGCCGACCCCGCCGGCGCAACGGCCGGCGCCGGCTGGCGCGTTCGCACTTTCCCGTACCTGGGACGGGAAACTGCGAACGC
>Ga0070663_100001706_pt1 | contig 12196 bp, 10 predicted proteins | sample KBSC63metaG_FD_65646 | JGI IMG/M metagenome (GOLD analysis project Ga0070663, IMG submission 65646) | Corn rhizosphere microbial communities from Kellogg Biological Station, Michigan, USA - KBS C6-3 metaG | ecosystem: Host-associated > Plants > Roots > Rhizosphere > Soil ...
CGGTGCAGGTGGTGCTTCAGTACATCGAAAGCTCCCGTACCGATGAGGTGTACGGCGAGTAATCGTTCCCTGGCGTGGCTGCCGGGCGAGGGGGTGCGGGAGCAATCCCCACCCCCTTGTTTTTGACGGTCACGCGTTCTGTCCAGCAGCCACGAGAGGAGTTCACATGCCCGTTCTGATGACCTGCGCCCGCCACTACACCCTTCGTACGAAGGCGGGACATTGCATCCGTTTCCAACCCAACGAGCCGGTCTTGGTACCGGACAGCGTCGTGTCTCAAGCCCTTGCGGTGAACATCCTGCCGGTCGACGGCCAGGACGCGAGCGTAGCTGATGGCAACGGCGTGATTCCGCAGAAAGTCGTCATCACCGGCCTGCTGCGCGATGCGTTGGCGCTTCACAGCATCGACGACCTCGTGAAGATGAACGACGTCGAGCAGTTCGATGGCGGCGGCCGCCCGAAGGTTGCAGCGGTCAACGCAGCGACGGGGTTGTCCCTGTCGGCCAATGACCGGAACACGTACTGGGACAAGTACCGCGCGCTCAAGAGCGACGGCGAGCAGCTGCCGACGCACAAGGCGCTTGCAACGGTGCTGGAGATCCAGGCCCTCAATACGCCGAGCGGCATCAAGGAGTACGCCGACGCTCTGGGCGTCAGCCAAGAAGCGATTGTCGGACACCCCATCGCCGTTCAGAAGCAGGTGCTTCTGAAAGCGGCTGTCTCTGAGGTGTAATGGCCGTCATCGCGTCCGCCGACGTCATCAACCGGTTCCGCAGCGACGTCGATGATCCGCTGCGCGGACCGACTGATGCGCCGGACGCGGATTCGTTGTGGAGCATCGACGACGTCAACGGCTACCTCGAAGACGCCGTCGAGCGCGTAGCTGCCGAGACGCTCTCCGAGCAGCGCACGTTCACGGTCCCGGTCAAGGCCAACGAGCCCTACGTGGGTCTGCCTTCGTCGGTGCAGGTGCTCGACGTCGAGCGGGCTTATCTCAAGGGCGCGCATCGCAGTCTCGATCCGCAGAACGTCGATGCGCCGCTCCATTACACGGGCGACTACGGCTCGCCGTTCTCGGTGTTTCACTCCGAGTGGGAAACGGTCACCGGCACACCGCAGCGCTACGTACGTGACGAAAAGCCCGACGCCCTGCGCCTCGTTCCGATTCCGACCGCCGACGACGTGTTGGAGATTACCGCGAAGACCGTACCTGCTTTCACCGCGGGCTCGGCGTTGCCGTTCTCGACCCGCCGCGATCGGCATCTCGTCATCCTGTGGATGAAGAAGCTTGCGTACGAGAAGCACGACGCCGACACCTTCGATCCGAAGCGCGCCGAGATGTTCGAGGCTGAGTACGAGATACGCGTACAGGAGCGGAAGTACGAGGCGCAGCGCGTGCGCCGTGCCGTGCAACCTGTGCGTTTCTCGTGGTGACGTGATGGCCAAGTCGTCCGACATCACTCTGCAGTTCGGCGCTGGCGTCGTCAATCGTCGGGCGCCGACGAAGCTGCCGCCGGGCGCTGTCGTCGCTGCCGACAATGTCGACATCGGCGAAGACGGTGTCGTCTCGCGCCGGGAGGGCTTCTCTCAAGTCATCGCGCTGCCGGGCGCGCACTCGTTGTGGTCCGCCAAGGAGCTGATGTTCGGGCTTGTCGGCGACGCGAGCACGCTGTATGGCGTCGAAGGCGCTTCCAGCACGACACCGCTGGTCAACAACATCACGGGTGCGCAGATTGGCTACGCCGTGACGCCGCTCGGCGTGTACTGGTCAAACGGTGATCAGTGCGGCCGGATCGGTTACGACATGACCGCAGGCCCATGGGGGGTCGAAACGCCTCCGGGCTTCTTCCTTACCGCGGGCTTCACGGGCGGTCTCGACGCCGGTACCTATGGTGTGTCGCTGGCGTTCGCCTCGGCTTCGTCCGAAGAGGGCGGCGCGACGTCGACCCAATTCGTCGACGTGCCGCAAGGCGGTTCGATCCAGGTCAATGGTATCTCGGCGGCACGAAACGCAGAGACCAGCGAAGTGCGGGTGTACGTCACGTCCGCCAATAGTACCGAGCTGTTCTATGCGGGTGCGGTGCCCGCCGGTGCTGTCAGTTACACGGTGGGTGCGAGTATCCGTGGGCGCCAGCTCGGGCGCACGCAGTACTGCCTGCCGTTTCCCGCGGTCAAGTTTCCGCTGCTTCGAAAGGGCCGCCTGTTCGGCGCAATCGGCAACCGGCTGGTTTGGTCGGAGCCGATGTACTACGGGCTGTACAACCCCGCGCATAACTTCGTTCGATTGCACGCGGAGCCGATCACGACGCTGGCCGCGCCGGAGTCGCAAGCCTTCGTCTTCTACATCGGTACCGAAACGCATACCTACGTGCTGCGCGGCGAGTCGATCGAGACGGCGTCGCTGACCATCGCATCGAACGTCGGCGTAATCCCCGGCTCGATGGCCTATCTCGATCCGGACATCCTGCACGAAGACACGGTGACCGTGCCGTCGCCAGTGTGGGTGGACAAGCGCGGCGTACCGATGATTGGTACTGAAGGCGGACTGGTGCCGCTCAGCGACAAGTTCGTGTATCCGATCTTCGACTCGGCCGCGGCGTTCTTCGCGCAAAACGACAGTTCGAATCGCTACTTCGTGGCAGGACGCGGAGGCCGTGCATCCGGGATGGCGATGTCCGACCGTGTTGTTGCACGTAGTTACGACATGGGCGGCGGTCCGTGAGCGTGTGTTGTGGGTGCCCGAGCCTGTCGAAGACAGGACTGGCGAACGAGAAATGTCCGAACAAAAATGGTGAAATGACATGAATGCAGCGCTTCTCAACGACCTGCGGCGTGCCCTCAAGACTCATCGCTATGAGCGCACCGACAACGGGGTTCTGCTCCCGGCCGCACAAATGCTCATCGGCGGCGTGTTCAGCGCCCGCATCGACGGCGGCCCGTTGATCGCCGGTCACAACGCTGTCGCGAACGAGTTCGTCGACCTGTTGCTCAACGTCGTACTCGGTAATCAGAGCGCCCCTTCGGCGTGGTACATCGCGCCGTTCACGAGCTCGACGGCGCCGACGACTGCCCTCAAGGCATCAACGTTCACGTCGACACAGACGGAGTACACCGCGTACAGCGAGGCGACGCGCCAGCAATGGACCAAGGACGCGCTCTCGACCGCGCAATCCATGACCAACTCGGTTGCGCCAGCGGTGTTCACGATCGGTACCGGTGGTGCGACTATTACCGGCGCGGGGCTGCTTTCGGCGAGTGCCAAGAGCGCGACGAGTGGCACCCTCGCAGCGGCGGGGCTGTTCGACGCGGCCAACACGCTCGGAGCTGGCAGCAAGCTGACGGTCGAGTACGGGCTCAATGGCACCGCGACCTGATGTTCGGAGCGCCCGGCGAATACGCGCTGTTCGCTGACGGGGAGCTCACGCCCGAGGATTACGCCGCGGCCAAGAAACTACTGGGCCGGCTCAACGACAGCGTTCGCATGGGCGGCCCAGTGACGCAGTCGCTGAAGTACGTCGCTGCAGACGGCACGATGTACGTCGCCATGGTCGGGCCCGGCACGCGCCGGGTGATCGTGCGGCGTACATCGACGGTATCCGAAGAGCCCGAGGTCGTCTTGACGGCGCTGTGGATTCCGCGCGGGTTCGTGTTCGTGCCGGGTAACGCCGGTACGGCGCGCGGTTGGGGGCTGCCGGTGCGTCAGCTAGATGGCGACAGTGACTATCCTTTCGGCGCGGCGAACGTCGCTCCGGGTATCGAGGTTGCACGGTGGACAGCCAACGGCCCCGGCGCCGAGGTGCTGTTGACGTTGGACGACACGAGCAAGTATCCCGACTACTCGCGGAAGGTCCTGCCGATCGGCTACGAGGTCGCCGAGTGGAAGCCCGATATGACCTGGCAGCCGCCGGTAGGCAGCTGGCATGTCGCGCGCCCCACATTCAACGATTTTTCGTGGAGCGGCAAAGGCCAGATCGCGCGGCAATCGTTGTGGCGCACGTGTGCGAACGCACTGACTGCGTCGCTGTGCAGCTTGCCGTACGCCGGTTTCTACGACGATGCGCAGGAGTACGCGAGCCTGATCGCGCAGTACGGGACCAACGATGCGGTGTGGCCGACGACTTACAAGCCGATGGCAGTGCGCGGCGACAAGGATGGCCATCGCGGCGCATACAACGAAGTCTGGGGGCTCAACGGCACGGCTGCGCAACTGGCCGGTGTGCTCTCGCCCGTCGGCACGCCGACCCAGTTGGACGCCGGTGTCGACAGTGGCGTGATGACGTTGACGCTACGCGATGAATCCAAGTGGATACAGGCCGGCAACGTCTTCTGGCACCCGGATGATGCGGCGCTTCCTACGCTCTCGTGGGACGGCTACCCGGCGCAGAACTTGCCCAACTGGCTGGTAACAGGCGGATGGGTCGGCGGCACCGGCTCGGCGATCTTCCCGCTGGACCAGTGGTGGTACGAGTGGCGCGGACAAACCCGCTACGTGTACTCGAAGAACCTGTATGCGATGGGGCGTTGTATCGGTGTGCTGCCCGACGTCGTCATTGCGGCAGCGATCCGCAAGGAGACGGTGCCCGTTGACGGGCAACCCGGCGAGACCAAGCAGGTGAATCGCGTCGTCGTGATCACCTGGCGCGCGAGTGATCAGTTCGGCGACAGCAACGGCATCGCGTATCTGTGGAAATTCCGGGTGTATTGCGTCGACTTCGACGCGACGCCGGACGTGCCGCTGCATGTGACCACCGTGCCCATCGGTGTGTACGACGTGACGAACAACCCAACAGGTTGGCGCGAGTGCGGCAGCTTCGCCGCTTCGCCGGCGACGGGCACCCAAGTTCCGACGAGTCTGCCGGACCTGACAATCTGGCAGACCTGGCGGTTCAACGGCGACGGCACGGCGGCCCTCGCGGCGTTCGGCGTTCCGCCGTACGAAGCCGACTGGGGGCCGCGTTGGGTCGAACAAATCGCCTTCGCCGAAGTCGACGCCGACGTGCTCGATTGGTCGCAATCAACCGCAGTTTCGGAGCCCGCAACCGGCAATATCGTCGCGGCGGACTATGACGGTGCCGCGATCCGATACGTCTGGGAGCAAACGAACGGCACGCCTCAGATGGTCGGTCCGACTGGCGAGTCGGACGCGACGTTCGGGATGTTCTTCTGGAGCGGCGGCGGCGAGGGCGAAGTCACGCTCTGGGCCGGCGTCCCTGACTGGGTGACGTCCGACCGTTGCGTACTCGATGCCCGCGACGGGGCGCTCGCGATTTTGGATCACTGGTACGTGTGTCCGGGCGGCTACGGCCGCTACTCGGTGCGACTCGCGCGCCGCGGCGCACGGATCGACACAACCGAGTGGGCCGATACTGCGAACGTCGCTGAAGCGTCCTACGAATCGGTGAATTACCTTGACCGGCTGAATGCGAGCTACGCACGCGACCGCGACGGGCACTATATGTTCGGTTACGACCTCGGCACCACGATCAATTCCACGCTTGTCTATGTATCGCAACCCGTGTGCGGGCAGAGCTACCCGGCGCAGACCGGCGCGCCGGTGTCTTCGTACTTCGGCTCCCGCTGGCTCTTCGACGGCCAGCCCATCGACTTCCAAGGACTGCCGGACGCGCCCATGCGCGCCTATCCGGTAGGAGTGTGCTAAATGGCGAGCGTATTGACCGACGGTTTCGATTTGGCGGATGCGGCGACGCTGTCCATCGTCAACGCTGTCAAGTCCGTCGCGGACTCCATGCAGCTGGGCGAGGCGTCCACGGCCACGTGGATACACGTCCTGTACGACGCGGTCCGGCTGGCAGCGACGGAGAGCGCTGCGTACGATGCGCACAAGTCGCTGGTGGACAGCGTCGCGCTGGGTGAGAGCCTCGCCACGCTGGTACGGATGGCGCGCGCGGATACATTCAACGTCGCCGACGAGCCGTCCGGTTGGCTGAAGATCGCGCTTGCCCTGCGCGACAGCATGAGTTTCGGTGCGCCGCTCGACGCGTCGTATGACGCGCGCGCGGCGCTGGTTGCGACGTTCGCGCTTCGCGAGCTGCTGCGCGACGCACAGCGTGGCATCCTCGCCGATGGCGTGGATCTGACTGAAGCGCTCACTGCCCGGATCAACGCGTTTTCGCAGCTGCTTGACTCGCTGGAGATGCAGGCAACGCTCAGCCATTCGGCGGTCCTGCACGCAATCCTCACCGACACGGCGCAGTTTTCAGATACCGCGACCGAGTATCTCGCGATCCGGAAAGCGCTCACGGACGGCGCGCAGTTCGGACTGACGATCTACACGGGCCAGGACACGTACACGGCGTGGGTGATGACCGCCGAGACGCGCGCCATGCGCCGGTATCTCAATTACCCGTTCAACAGCTTCGCGGAGCTGGGCGGTCACATCTGCGGTGCCGGCCCCGACGGCGTGTTCCTGCTCGAAGGCGACGATGACGCCGGGACGCAGATCAGGGCCGCCGTGCGTACCGGATTGATGGACTTCGGTATCCGGCAATTGAAGCGCATGGATCGCGCCTACCTGGGATATGCTTCGGACGGAACGCTCTGTTTGCGCGTCATCAACACGTCCGAGACGGGGGCGAAGATGGAATGCACGTACAAGATGGTGCAAACCACCGCGGACGCGCCGCGCGAGCAGCGCATCAAGATCGGCCGTGGCCTTGAGTCCGTGTACTGGCAGTTCGAACTCACGAACGACCTGGGCAGCGACTTCGAGCTGCATGACATGACGCTGCTGCCCGTGGTGCTGAGCCGGAGGGTCCGCGGATGACCGCACCACTGATTATGCCGTTGGGGACGGAGGACGCGTTCCCGCTCGTCAACAACGCGTACGACAAATGGTCGGGCGTGGCGTACCAGGCGTTCGCCCAGGCCCAGCAATACGCGGGGCAGCTGGCGAACATCCCGTTGACGCCGGTGACGTTCGACGCAACGTTCAACCCGCAGATCGCGCTCGGCGGCTTTCCGACGATCGCTGCGCCGCCCACGCCGACCGAAGACCTGAAGTTCAACGCACCCGGCGATCCGCGCGAGCCGCCGAGTTTCGACGCGCCTGTCTACAACCCCGGCTCCATGCCGGAGTTCGACGTGCCGGCGCCGAACTACACGATGCCGGCGCCCCCGACGTTGGCTCCACTCACGTCGCCGGGCGCGGCGCCTGCGCTCGCCATTCCGGAGATGCCGGACGCGCCGACCATCGCACTGCCTACGGCACCCGACCTCGGCACGATAGAGATCCCGTCGCTGCCGGTGTTCGACCTGCCGCAGTTCACGGCGACGCCTCCGGTAATGGACATCGCGATGCCCAGCGCCGACTTCTCGTTCGTGCCAGCGCCGTTCAACGACGATCTGATGCAGCCGCTCAAGGACACCATCAGCAAGATGCTGCAGGGTGACTTCATCCTGCCGAGTGCTGCGATCGACGCCATACGTGCTCGCGCGCAGCGCGCGGCGAACATGGAAGAGTCGCGTGGCGTCGATACGGCGTACGCGGAGCTGGCCGCGCGTGGCTTCGCCGAGCCGCCGGGGCAGCTACACACACGCGTCCAGCAGGCGCGCGACAACGCTCGCCTCGCGCGCTCGGAAACCAACCGCGACGTTTACATCCAGGACCAAACGGCGGCGCTGGAGAACCTGCGCGCCGGCGTCGCCGGTGGCATCCAGCTCGAAGGTTCGCTGGCGCAGTTGAGCGTGCAGGAGAACGAGCTGCAGTTGAACGCGGCGAAGTACGCGATGGACGTGACGATGCAGCTGCTCACGGCCCGCATCGGCTTGTACAACGCTCAGCTGCAAGGCTTCGCCATCGCCGCGCAGGTATACCGCGACAAGCTGCAAGGTGCGCTGGCACAGGTCCAGATTTACCAGACCGAGATGGAAGCCGCCAAGATCCGCGGCGAACTGAATGCACAGCAGGTCGAACTGTACAACGCGAAACTGCGCGGCGTGCAGACGGCTGTCGAGATTTATACCGCGCAGGTACAAGGTGCCGAAGTGAGGGCTCGCGCGAACCTTGCGGTCATTCAAGGGTTCTCCGCACAGGTGCAGGCGTTCACCGCACAGGTCGGCGCACAAACCGCGCAGTGGGATGGTTACAAGGCTCAGGTGCAGGCGCAGCTCGGCACCGTGCAGTACTACCAGACGGCGGTGCAGGCGTACGGCGAGCGGGTGCGCGCCGCAGCTACGGGCGAGCAGGTCAAGCAGGCGTCGGCCGAGCTGCAGCTCAAATCGAGTGGCCTGCAGCTGGACGCGTGGCGCTCGTCGCTGCAGTTGTTCCAGGCGCGCACCGAGGCCGAGGTCGAACGTATCAAGGCGGTTGCAATGTCATTCGGCGCCGAGACTGACGTGTACAAGGCCAACGCCCAGATTGCGGAAGCCGCCGCTTCGTTCGACGAACGGCGTTTCCAGCTCAATCTCGCGCAGGAGCAAGCCATCGTCGAGACGTCCCTGAAGCGCTCAGAAGCCTCGTTTGAACAGATGAAGTTCTTCACGACCATGCTGGTCGAGATGAAAAAGACGCTGGCGACGGTGCAGTCGCAGCTCGCGGCGTCGGCGATGACGGCTGTGAATATCGGTGCGCACGTGTCCAGCTCCGGCTCGCAGTCGATCGGCTGGAGCACGAGCGTTGGTATCAGCGAATCGGGGAGCGACTTCTGATGGCGAACTGGGAATCCTGGTGGGCGCCGATCCAGCGCCAGCGCGACGCGGCTGACATCCAGCAGGGTCTGAGCCGGGTGCAGCAAGCGGCGATCGACGGTCCGAACTCGATCGCGGCGCAATGGAACCCGAACAACTACGGCTCGATCCTGAGCCGCGAGCACCCCGGACTGTTTGGTCCGCAGGGGCTGTCGAACCCGGCGTACCAGCAACAGCTCAAGCAGCAGGACTACACGCAGAGGCTGCGACAAAAGGCCGCGATGAGCCTGCAGCTCGATGCCGAGAAGCGCCGACAAGCCCTTCAGAACGGCGGCATCGGTGCGAACTTCAACTTCATGTCGTCGATGTTCGATGACGGAGAGGACGACGATGGCCTTTGATCCGAACCTGCCGAACGACGTGAAGCAGGGGCTGAAGAACCGGACGGTCCCGTTCCAGTTCGGCGGCGCGATGATGACTGACAGCGCCTTCGCGCGTAATCCGGTCGGTACTGCGGCGATGGTCAATGGCAAGCCCATGACGGCCAGCCAGGTGACTCCAGCTCCTGGGTCGCAGGTAATGCCCGCGACCTCGGTTCCAGTCGCGCCGCAAGCACCGAAGCCGACGCCGGTATTCAACCGGGTACCAACCGGCGACACGGTACGCCCGGCCGGGCTGCATGCGCTGCCGCAGGGCGTCGTTCGTAGTTCCATCCCCGGCGTTTACCTCGCGCGCGGCAAGGATGGTTCGTTCATGGCGTCGAATGTCATGGGCACGGACGGTATGCCGGACTTCGGCGGTACGAGCCAGGCTTCGCAGCGCATGGGCCTGCGTGCGCACAACGCGAACCCCGGCGGTACACAGGTCGACCCGCGTACGCAGATCGCGGACATGGGCGGCTGGGTGCAAGGTCCCGGCGCGCAAGGTGGTACGTACGATCCGAGCGCCGGCGTCGTCGATGCCAACGGCGCGGCTTCATTGCCGGGCGCCGTAGCAGGTCAGCGCGGCGGCTTCACCTATGCTGAGAACAGCCTGCATATGAACCCGGCGGACATGATCAAGGCGGCCGGTATCAATCCCGAAGCGGCACAGCAGGCCAAGGAGCAGTTGATCGCTTCGATGAACAACGATCCGAATTCGTCGAACCCGGAAGTGGCCGCATCAAACCGTGCGGCGCTCGCGCAGCTCGAAGGCAACGTGCACGACGTTCGTCAGCAGTACTACGGTGGCAGCGGCAGTCCGTATGGCATGGTAGGCGGTATAGGCACAGGCGGCGCGCGAGGCGGTCTCGGGTTACGAGACATCCTGACCAACCGGTACCGGAATGCGAACCTCGCGGAACGCACTGCGCGCGATCAAGCGACTGACCAGTATCGTCAGCAGACGGCGGACCGCGCGGATCGCACGGAAGCGCGACAGGGCGCGCAGTACTTCATGACCAATTATCAGAATGCCGAGAGCAAACTTCCCGGCAGTGGCGACGCATTGATTGCGCAGACCACGCCGCAGGGGCTGTCGTCGGCTGAGTTCAAAAAATGGGTGACGACGAATCCGGCTGGACAGGCATGGAGCCAGGCGCTCTTGCAGTCCATGCAGCGCGGCGCAGCGGAATCGCTCAAAACGCCGTTCGGTATTCCGGTTGAGTGGGGTGATCGCGCGAACATCGCGGGCAACGTCAACTTCGGCAACATGAAGCTCGACAAGAACGGCAACTTCGCGGGCTTCTTCGACAACAGCGACAACCCAACCAATGAGTACCCGCGGAACAGCGGATTCTGGGGGTCGCCGAACTACGATGAGTCGCTGCTGCGGACTATCTCGCCCTCGTATTGGAAGGTGCTTCAGCAGATTGGGTTGCGCCGTTCGCAGCCCGCGTCCAGTGAATAGCGAGGAGGATAGCTGCGGCCATGACTGCGATGACGACGCCGAGTGGAACGAACGTAGCGCTCAGATCGCCGATCGCGCCCAGGATGTTCCCTACGATGACAGCCACGACGAACGCGGCGGCGAGGTACGCTACCCACGACCAGAACGAATGCGGCACCCAGCGGCGCATTTTGTACGCCGCGGCTTCGACGGCCAGCTCCTGCGCGCGCAGTGCGATGTACTTCGCTTGGCGCACGCTGTTGTCGGCACCCGGCAGCTCGGCGTTGACCTTGATCCACAGCGCGTTGTCGAGGCGGCCTGCCGCGACTTCTGCCGTCGCGGCTTCGTAGAACGATTTATGCGTCACGGCGTTCACTCCCACCCACATGACGTGCGGACTGTAGCACGAAAGGAGCATGGCCTACTCGCCGGATGACCCCGAACTGCTGGCACCGCCGGGTCTGCGTCGACCGGGGTTGATGCCCATGCCGCAAGCACCGACGCTGCTGCAGCCGTCATCGCTGCACCGGCTGAATCCGCCGTCGGCGCCCGCGCAGGATACCGAGCTCGACCAGGCAGCGGTACAGGCCGCGCAGCAACAAGCCGCGCGGCAGCTGTACGGCGAAGACCATCCGTTCCTCTCCGGCGTAGCCTCTGGCTGGGAAGGGCTGAAGGGCAGCGGCCACGGTATCGCGGCGCTCGCCAAAGGATTGATAGGCGACACGACGGGTGAGCGCGCGTCGCTGCGCGCCATGCAGGCCAACCAGGCGAACGCGGCGGACTTCGACGCGGGCAGCCCGGCGAGCCTGCACGACATCCACGGCGTCGGCGATGCCTTCACCTGGGCCGAACACCAGCTGGGCGCTGCGCTCCCCGGCGTAGCGGCGACGATCGCCCCGGCGCTGGTGACAGGCGGCGCGGGTGCGCTAATCAGCGGCGGCCTGCGTAGTGCGGCGCTCCGGGCTGCGGCCGAGGAAGCGGGTAATGCTGCGATCGGGCGCGAAGCGGCGGCGCTCGGCGCTGACGCGGCAGCGGGTCAAGCGGCCCGCAACGTGGCGGCGCGCGCCGGAACTACGATCGCCGAGAACCAAACGCCGGAGCAGGCGGCCTCCATCGCGCGCAGCGCCGTGGCCGAGCAGCGTTTGCCACGCCTGCGCCAGATCGCCGACGCCGTCTCGCCGGCGAGCCGGCTGCCCGCGACGCTCGGCGAGCAGGCCGGCGCAGTGGCTGGCGGCACGTTCGTCTCGGGCGGCTCCGCGGCTTCGAACGTCGATCCCAACGCGTCGGACGCCGAGCTGCGGGGCGCCTCCGGCAAGGCTGCGCTCGGCGCGCTCGGCGAGGGCGCGCTGATGGCGGTGCCCGGTCTTGCGCTGATGAACCGCTACGGCGTCGGCGAGGCGGCCAAGGCGGCTCTCGCAAAGAAGATGGCCGCGCCGCTGTGGAAGCGGCTGCTGCGCGAGGGCGGGGAACAGGCAGCGATCGGCGGTGCCATCGCGCCGGCCACCGCTGCGGCCAATCACGTGGTGCACAACTGGATCACGGGCCAAGGGCTCACCGATGGACTGGTCTCGCCCGAGGCGCTGTCCGAGTACCTCAATAGCGCCGCTGGCGGCGCAGTGGCGGGCTTCGCGCTCGGTGCGCCGGCCGGCATGCGCGCGGGCGACGTCAAGCTGCCGGCGCTCAA
>Ga0070663_100001715_pt1 | contig 12169 bp, 8 predicted proteins | sample KBSC63metaG_FD_65646 | JGI IMG/M metagenome (GOLD analysis project Ga0070663, IMG submission 65646) | Corn rhizosphere microbial communities from Kellogg Biological Station, Michigan, USA - KBS C6-3 metaG | ecosystem: Host-associated > Plants > Roots > Rhizosphere > Soil ...
CGCGGGTGCACACTTCGCTGCCGATCGGTGTCGGTCTGGGCGTGCGGTCGGGAGACCAGGCGGCCGAGGTGGCGTCGTTCGCGGACGCGGTGATCGTGGGTTCCGCCCTGGTCACGGCGGCGGCCGAGGGTGCTTCCGGGGTGCGTGCGCTGTCGGCCGAGCTGGCCGAGGGTGTGCGCCGGGCGGTTGCGACCGCTTGACCCGGAGTGCTGTCACACCCGCGTGACACCCATCGCCCGATCAGAACTGTCGGTGGTGGTCTGCATACTCCTCGTGTGGTGATCCACAACGAGGGGAACGAGCGGACATGCCACACTGGACCAGACCGGCAGCGATCGGCGCGAGCGGAGGTGAAGCACGATGGCGGCACCGACTGAGCCGGGGACCGAGTTCAGCATCCCCCTGCGCCCCGAAGGCTGGACGGTCGACGAGGTTCTCGCTCTTCCCGCGGAACAGACCTCACTGCAGCGGATCGAGCTCGTGGACGGAGCTCTCGTCGTGAGCCCGTGGCCACGGCTGGAACACCAGCGGCTGGTCGGCATGCTGTTGGGCCAGCTCGTCGCAGTGGCCGGACCGGGCTACGAGGTGTTCCCCGGCGCGAACCTGATCCTGGGCAACCGCGGCAACCGCCTGGTCATCCCCGATCTGCTGGTGACCGATGAGCCCGGGCTGACGGGCGTGAGCCTCACTGAGAAACAGGTCGTGCTCGTTGCGGAAATCGTGTCACCGTCGACCAAGGTCCAGGACCGGATCCTCAAGCGAGCCATCTACGCCGAAGCCCTGATCCCGTACTACCTCCTGGTCGAACCCGGCGAACCCACCGCGGCAACCCTCTTCGAACTCCAAGGCGACGAGTACCACCCCATCGCCAAGAGCGGCGAAACGGATATCAAGCTCACTCGGCCGTTCAACGCCACAATCCGCCTCGCCTGACCGGCTTTTGTACGAAACCTGTACGCCCCCGCGTCAAAGTCCGCGCCATGGACATCGCACACCTCCCGCGGCGCAGCTTCCTCCGCGGTGCCGCCGGCCTCGCCCTCGCCGGCGCCGCCGGCCTGGTCCTCCCCGGCGCCGCCCGGGCGGCGGGAACCGAGCCACGGATCTACAGCTGTGACGAGTGGGGTGCGCGGCTGCCCACCGACCCGCTCACCACCCTCGACCACCCCGCGAACCGGATCCTCATCCACCACATCGCCAGCGCCAACACCACCGACTACTCGCTGGCCCAGGGCTTCCAGATCGCCCGCGACACCCAGCACGACCACATCGACAACAACGGCTGGTCCGACACCGGTCAGCACTTCACCGTCAGCCGCGGCGGGTACCGGATGGAGGGCCGCCACGGCAGCCTCGGCACCGTGCGCGGCCGCACCACCATGATCCAGGGCGCGCACTGCCCCGGGCAGAACACCAACGCCATCGGCATCGAAAACGAAGGTCTCTACACCAGCGTCGAGCCGCCCCAGACGCAGTGGGCGTCGCTGGTCCTGCTGAGCGCCTACATCTGCCGGCAGTACGGCATCCCCGTCGAAGAGATCAAGGGCCACCGCGACTACTACAACACCGAATGCCCGGGCGACAAGCTCTACGCCAAGCTCCCGCAGCTGCGCAGCGAGGTCGCCAAGGCGCTCAAGTCAATGTAGGTACCGCATCACGGCGCACAGCTCGTCCGGCGGCAACGCGCCGAGCCGGTCGAGCTCGCCGCGGCGGACGTCCGCCAGCGTCGTCGCCAGTTCCGGGCCGAACGCCGACGTCAACGCCTCGTCCGCTTCGAACGCCGTCACCGCTTCGGCCAGTGAAGTCGGCAGCCGCTCGGCCGAGGGGAGCGTTCCGGGGTCGACGTCGACCGGCTCCGGCAACGACTCCTCCGCCGAAAGCCCGGCCAGTCCCGCGAAGATCAGCGCCGCCACCACCAGGTACGGGTTCGCCGTCAGGTCGAAGCACTTGACCTCGAAGTTCGCCGCCCGGTCGCGCTGCCCGGCCGGGCCCTGGACCAGCCGCAGCGGCGCCTCGCGGTTTTCCAGGCCCCACACGCGGAACACCCCGGCCCAGTGGTGCGGTTCGAGCCGCAGGTAGCTGACCACCGACGGCGCGCCGATCGCCAGCAGCGCCGGCAGCCGCGAGAGGATCCCGGCGCCGAACGCCTCCGCCGTCTCCGTGAGCCCGAACCGCCGGTCGCCGCCGGCGCACAGGTTGCGGTCGCCGTCCCAGAGGCTCAGGTGGACGTGGCCGCCGTTGCCGACGCCGTCCGGCGCGAACTTCGGTGTGAACGACGCCCGCAGTCCGTACTGCGCGCTGACCGTCCGGATCGTCTCGCGCGTCAGCACCGCGACGTCCGCCGCGCGCACCGGGTCGCCCGCGGCCACCGACACCTCGAACTGCCCGGCCGCGTACTCCGGGTGGACCTGTTCCACCGCGACACCCTGGGCGGCCAAGGTGGACACCAGCTTGCGCAGGTAACCCGCCTGAGAAGACAGCCGCGCGTAGCCGTAGGCCGGGCCCGCGGTCGCCGAGCGCGGGTCGTCCGGCGCGTCGGCCGCCGTGACCACCCACTCGATCTCGAACGCCGTCCGGGCGTTGTAGCCCAGCTCCGCGAGCCGGGCCGTCGCGGCGGCCGCCAGCGCCCGCGCGTCCTGCGGGTGCGGCTCGCCTTCCTGGTCGTACCGCCACGCCGGCGCCCACGCCCAGCCGGGCTGCGCGGCCAGCGGCACGAGCGCATCGAGGTCCGGGTGCAGCCGCAGGTCGCCGACCGGGCCGCGGGAATGCTTGCCGCCGACGATGTCGTCGGTGGCCAGGAAGAAGTCGAACGAGTTCGACGCGCCGACGCCCCACGCCGCCGCCGACCACAGCCGGTCCACGGGGACGGCCTTCACCCGGGCGATGCCGCTGTTGTCCACGAAGGTCAACGCGACGAGCTCCACGCCCGCGGCGCGCAGGCCGTCGGCCCGGAGTGCGCCTTGTTGCGCGAGTTCTGCCCGATCGAGCTGGCTCATCCTGCCCCCGTCGCTGTTCACTGGATCTGCTCACCTAGGAATGAGGTGAAGATCGTGTCAGACACCGTCGAAACCCGTCCAGGGCTGCGCCGATCCCTCTCCGTCTGGCAGGCCGTCGGCCTGTCCGTGGCGTTGATGGCCCCGAGCATGGCCGCCAACATCAACCCCCAGCAGACCGCGGCCGCCGCAGGCCGCGCGGTGCCGCTCGCCTTCCTGCTCTCCGCGGTCGGCGTCCTGCTGGTCGCGTACGGCTTCGTCAAGCTCTGCCAGTACTACCAGCACGCCGGTTCGGTGTACGCGTTCGTCGGCGCGACGCTCGGCCCGCGCGCCGGAGTCGTCTCGGGCATCGGGCTCCTCGGGACGTACACGTTCTACGCCGTCGTCACGAGCTCGGCCGCGGGCACACTGGGCACGGCTTTCCTGACGCAGGTGGGGATCTGGCCGGATCCGCCGTCGTGGGGCCCGTTCGTGCTGACGGCCGTCGCGCTGATCGGCGCGTGGCTGCTGTCCGTGCTGCCCGCCCGTCGCGGCACGAGCACGCTGCTCGCCGTCGAAGGCGCGACGATCGCGGTCATCCTGCTGGTCACCGTCGTGATCGGAGTCCGGCTGATCGCCGGGAACGCCCCCGGCGGCGCCCGGTTCACGATGGACGTCTTCGTCCCGGAAACCGGGCTGTCCGGAGTGTTCCTCGGCGCGGTGTTCGGCTTCCTGTCCTTCGCCGGGTTCGAAGCCGCCGCGACGCTCGGCGAGGAAACCCACGACCCGAAGCGCAACATCCCGCGCGCGATCCTCGGCACGGCGCTCTTCGGCGGCCTCTACTTCGTGGTGGTGACGGCCGTGGAGATGATGGCGTTCGGCAGCGACGCGGCGGCGTTCCACGACTCGCCGTCCCTGCTGGGCGACCTCGGCAGCCGGTACGCGGGAGCCTGGGTCGGCGACGTGATCAGCGTGGGTGCCGCGATCAGCGCGTTCGGCTGCTGCCTCGCCTGCGTCGTCGGCGGCTCGCGGCTGCTCTACGCACTGGGCCGCGATGCAGGTGGCGGCCTCGGCCGGACGTCCTCACGGGGCACGCCGGTGGCCGCGGTGACGGCCGTGACGCTCGCAGCGGCCCTGATCATCGTGGTCTGCGCGGTCTTCTTCGGCGCGACGGCGTCGGACACGTTCGCGTGGTCCGGTTCGATCGGGACGCTCATCCTGCTGGTCATCTACCTGCTCACGACGGTCGGCGCGATCCTGCTGCTGTTCGTGAAGCGCCGGATGCGCGTGCCGGCGTGGCACCTCGTCTTCCCGATCGGCGCGCTCGCCGTGCTCGGGTACACCGTGTACGTCAACGTCGTGCCGTACCCGGCCGAAGGCCCGGGGCGGTGGTTCCCGGTCGTGGCCGCGGCGGTGCTGGTGCTGGCGGCGATCTTGGTGCTGGCCGCCCCCGGGTTCGCTCGTAGGGTGGGGGAGAGGATCGGCACAGTGGACGGAGGCACATGAGGAGTTTGCTCCCGTTCGTCGCGGATCTCCCGCTGGTGGACCACCACTGCCACGGCGTCGTCACGCGGGACGTGGCCCGCGCGGACTTCGAGGCGATGCTGACGGAGGCCGACGCGCCCTCGCCGCTGGGCACGAGCCTGTTCGACTCGCTCATCGGGCTGGCCGTGCGGGAACGCTGCGCGCCCGTGCTCGACCTGCCGAAGCACGCGGACGCCGACGGCTACCTCGAACGCCGTGCCGAGCTGGGCGCGGCCGAGGTGACCCGTCGGTTCCTGCGGGCCACCGGGACGACCGACTTCCTCCTCGACGGCGGTTTCCTGCCGGAATCGCTCACGTCGACCGCCGAGTTCGCCGGGCTGGCGGGGACGCGCGCGCACGACGTCGTCCGGCTGGAGCAGGTCGCGGAGGCAGTGCTTCCCGGGACGACAGCGGCCGGCTTCGCCTCGGCTTTCGCCGACGAGCTGGAGAAGCGCGCGGTGGCGGCCGTCGGGCTCAAGTCGATCGCGGCCTACCGCGTCGGCCTGGAGCTGGCGGGGGAGCGACCGTCGCCGTCGGAGGTCGAAGCCGCCGCCGGGCGGTGGCTCGCCGCGGGCGGCGGCCGGCTGGCCGACGAGGTGCTGCACCGGCACCTCGTGTTCACCGGCCTGGACCTGGGCCTGCCGGTGCAGTTCCACGTCGGCTACGGCGACGCCGACGTCGACCTGCACCGGTGCGACCCGCTGCTGCTCACCGGCCTGCTGCGGGCGACCCGCGGCAGCGGCGTGCCGATCCTGCTGCTGCACAACTACCCGTTCCACCGCAATGCCGCGTATCTGGCGCAGGTCTTCGAGCACGTGTTCGTGGACGCCGGGCTCATCACGCACAACGCGGGCTTCCGGGCGCCGGCCGTGCTGGCCGAGCTCCTGGAGCTCGCGCCGTTCGGGAAGGTGCTCTTCTCCACCGACGCCTTCGGCCTGGCCGAGCTGTACCACCTGGGCACGGCCCTGTTCCGGCAGGGCCTGTCGGACTTCCTGCGTGCCGCTTTGGCGGCCGACGCGGTGTCCGAAAAGGACGCCGTCCGGCTGTGTGCTTTGGTGGGACACGAGAACGCGAAGAGGATCTACCGCTTGGAGCACGTGTGAGTGAACTGTGGACCCGGTGGACGCGGGCGATCGCCGACGAACTGCCCGCCGCCGTCGAGCTCCGGCACGCCGTGCACGCCGACCCCCGCGGTTCCGGCGACGAGGAGGACACCGCCCGCCTGGTCGCGGGCGCGCTCGGCGCCGGTGAGGGCATCCGCGTCGCCAAGACCGGGCGCGCCATCCTGCTGCCCGGTGGGGCCGGCCCGGCCGTGGCGCTGCGGGCGGAGCTCGACGCCCTCCCGGTGCTGGAGGGCACCGGCGTGCCGTGGGCGTCCGGGAACGAGTTCATGCACGCGTGCGGCCACGACGTCCACCTCGCCGCGCTGGTCGCCGTGTGCCGGGCCGCCGTGCGCGTCGGCGTGCCGCGGCCGATCCTGGCGCTCCTGCAGCCGCGGGAGGAGACGTCGCCGCCCGGCGCGGTCGACGTCGTCGAGTCCGGGGTGCTCGCCGAGCACGGGGTGGACGCGGTGATCGGCGCGCACGTCCAGCCGCGGATCGCGCACGGCGTCGTCTCGGCGGCGCCGGGGCCGGTGAACGCCTCCACCGACGAGTTCGAGGTGACCATGCAGGGCCAGGGCGGCCACGCCGGCTACCCGCACCTGCTGCGCGACCCGATCCTGGCGCTGTCCCAGCTGGTCGTGAGCCTGCAGCAGCTGGCGTCCCGCCGGATCGACCCGGTGTTCGGCGCGGTCTGCTCGATCGGCCGCATCCAGGGCGGCGCGGCGGCCAACGTCGTCCCGAACAGCGCGAGCGCGTTCGGCTCGCTGCGCCTGATGCGCGCGAAGGACCGCGAGCGCGCGCTGGAGACCCTGGCCGACATCGTGCACGGCACGGCGCGGGCGCACGGCTGCACCGCCGAGCTGGAGATCAGCCCGTGCGAGCCGGTCCTGGACAACGACGCGGCGCTGGCCGCGGGCGCGCAGACGTGGCTGCGGCACGCCGGCTTCACCGTCGACGACCAGTTCCGCTCGTTCGGCGCCGACGACTTCGCCCACTACTGCGGCGGCGCGACCCGCGGGCTCATGCTGTTCGTCGGCCTCGGCGACACGGCGGGCGTGCCGAGCCTGCACGACGACCGGTTCCTCCCGCGCGACGAAGCCGTCACCCAGGTCGCGCACGCGCTGGTGGCGGGGTACCTGGCCGCCTTGGATGCTCCGGTGCACTAGCGCTACGGTGGCCGCGTGATGAGCGCCTTTCTCGCGACGATCCCCAGCCCTGACCGCGGTGTCTGGCACCTGGGACCGATCCCGCTCCGCGCGTACGCCCTGTGCATCATCGCCGGCATCATCGTGGCGATCTGGTGGGGCGAGCGCCGCTGGGTGGCCCGCGGTGGAACCAAGGGCACGGTGATCGACCTCGCGGTGTTCGCGGTGCCGTTCGGCCTGGTCGGCGGCCGGTTGTACCACGTGATCACCGACCCCGAGCTGTACTTCACCGAGGGCCGCAACCCGTGGAACGCGTTCGCGATCTGGGACGGCGGCCTCGGCATCTGGGGCGCCATCGCCCTCGGCGCGGTGGGCGCGCTCATCGCCTGCCGCCGCAAGGGCATCCCGCTGCCGGCGATGGCGGACGCGGTCGCGCCGGGCATCGTCGTCGCGCAGGCCATCGGCCGCATCGGCAACTACTTCAACCAGGAGCTGTACGGCGCGCACACGGACCTGCCGTGGGGCCTCGAGGTCTACCAGCGCTTCAACCCGGAAGACCCGGACAACCTGCTGAACGGCGTCGCGACGGGCCACATCCCGCTGCCGGAGAGCCCGGTCCACCCGACGTTCCTGTACGAGCTGATCTGGAACCTGCTGGTCGCGCTGCTGGTGGTGTGGGCGGACCGGAAGTTCAAGCTCGGGCACGGGCGGGCGTTCGCGCTGTACGTGGCCGGGTACACGGTGGGCCGCGGCTGGATCGAGATGATGCGGACGGACACCGCGAACCACATCCTCGGCCTGCGGGTGAACGTCTGGACGTCGATCCTGCTGTTCCTGGGCGCGGCGGCGTACTTCGTGATCGCCGGGCGGCGGGGGCCGCGGGAGGCGCCGGAGACCCTGGTGAGCAAGGACGCGCTGCCTGCTCCGGACTCGGCGCCTTCGGAGTCTGCGGCCGATTCCGCAGTTGCCGACGAGCCCGAGCCCGCGAAGGACGCGGCTCAGCCGGAGGGCGGCGAGCCCGGGTCCTCGGCCGCCGAGCCGGAGCCCGCCAAGGTGGCGGCCGATGCGCCCGCGGCCGCGGAGAAGCCGGCTTCCTCGGAGGCACCGGCCGAGGAGCCGAAGAAGACCGACGAGAGCTGATCGCTCGCGTTTCGAAGGCCGCCCCAGGATGCCTGGTGGCGGCCTTCGTCGTGTGCGGGGTTGGGCGCCGCCCCCGGTTTCCACGCTACCGGATGCCACCGACGGTTTCGGGTGGCCGGAGCGGGCCGGAGCGGGGCCGGTCAGCCGAGGTCGGGCAGGCCCAGTTCGAGGTTGGGCGTCTGCAGGCCGCCGTCGACCTCGAGGATCTTGCCCGTGATGTACCCGCCCGCCCGGGACGCCAGGAACACCACCGTGGCCGCGATGTGCTCCGCCTCGCCGATCTTCCGCAGCGGCGTCGCGGACTCCATCTTCTCCTTCAGTTCCGGGTTGCCCACCACGATCTCCAGGGCCGACGTCGCCACCGAGCCCACCGAGATCGCGTTCACCCGGACCTTCGGGGCCAGGTCCGCCGCGGCCAGCCGCGTGTAGTGCGCGAGAGCCGCCTTCGCCGTTCCGTACGCCGCGAAACCGCGGCCTGCCAGGCGGCCCATCGCCGACGAGATGTTGACCACCGAGCCGCCCGTCTCCAGCAGCGCGGGTGCCGCCGCCACCGTCAGGGCGTGGGCCGTCGCCACGTTGAAGCGGAACGCCTCCTCCATGAAGTCCGCCGTGCTCTCCAGCAACGGGCGCGGGTACGTGCCGCCGACGTTGTTGACCACCAGGTCGAGGCGGCCGAACTCCGACACCGCCGTCGAGGCCAGTGCCGCGGCGGCCTCCGGTGAGGACAGGTCGGCCGCCACCACGTGGGCACGCCGGCCGACGTCGGCCACGCGGGCGGCGATCTCCTTGAGCTGGGACTCGGTGCGGGAGGCGATCACCACGTCGGCGCCTGCTTCGGCGAGCGCCACGGCCGTGGCCGCGCCGATTCCGCGTCCGGCGCCGGTGACCACCGCGACCTGGTCGGTGAGCTTGAACCGATCGAGGATCATGCGGCGAAATGTAACACGTTCTAGTGACCGGGGACACATCCCGACGATCACGTCACGTTGGACTTGACCGGAGTTTCCGGGCCGTATACTTAGCCGAACGAACTACCGGGAACCCATCAGGAACTACGTCGTTCCGCGCAGCCAGATCGTTACCGTCCGACGCCGTCCGGGGCGCTCCGAAGTGCTGCTGCGGTGTTTCCCAGGTGTTAAAGTCGCGCTAACGAAGCGGGCCATCGTCGTCCCGTGCGCTCCCCCGGCCGGTAGCCCGGCCCCGCACGACAAGACGACGAAGGAGGTCCCTTCATGATCTTCTCCGCCATTCCCGGCAAGCAGGGTCTCTACGATCCGGAGACCGAACAGGACTCCTGCGGTGTGGCCATGGTGGCCGACATCCGCGGGCGCCGTTCCCACGGCATCGTCACCGACGGCCTCGCCGCGCTGACCAACCTCGACCACCGCGGCGCCGCGGGCGCCGAGCCCACGTCCGGCGACGGCGCCGGCATCCTGCTCCAGCTGCCCGACGCGCTGCTGCGCGCCGAGGCCGGCTTCGAGCTCCCCGCACCCGATGAGCAGGGCCACCACACCTACGCCGCCGGCATCGCGTTCCTGCCGCAAGACGCCGAGCAGCGCCGCATGGCCGTCGAGCTGGCCGAACGCATCGCCGTCGAAGAGGGCCTGGAGGTCCTCGGGTGGCGCGAGGTCCCGGTCGACGCCGACCGCGCCGACATCGGCCCCACCGCCCGGTCGGTCATGCCGCACTTCGCCATGCTGTTCGTGGCCGGTGACGGAAAATCGGGTCTCGAGCTGGACAGGCTCGCCTTCTGCCTGCGCAAGCGCGTCGAGCACGAAAGCGCGAACTCGGGCTGTGGCACGTACTTCCCGTCGCTGTCCTCGCGGACGATCGTCTACAAGGGCATGGTGACGCCGGAGCAGCTGCCCGCGTTCTTCGGCGACCTTCGCGACGAGCGGCTGGAAAGCGCCATCGCGCTGGTGCACTCCCGCTTCTCCACCAACACCTTCCCGTCGTGGCCCCTGGCGCACCCGTTCCGGTTCGTGGCCCACAACGGCGAGATCAACACCATCCGCGGCAACCGCAACCGCATGCGGGCCCGCGAGGCGCTGCTCGAATCCGACGTCCTCCCGGGCGACCTTTCGCGGTTGTTCCCGATCTGCTCGCCGGACGCGTCGGACTCCGCGTCCTTCGACGAGGTCCTCGAACTGCTGCACCTCGGTGGCCGGTCGCTGCCGCACGCGGTGCTGATGATGATCCCGGAGGCGTGGGAGAACCACGCCACCATGAAGCCCGAGCGCCGCGCTTTCTACCAGTTCCACGCCAGCCTGATGGAGCCGTGGGACGGCCCGGCCTGCGTCACCTTCACCGACGGCAGCCTGGTCGGCGCGGTCCTGGACCGCAACGGCCTGCGCCCGGCGCGCTGGTGGCAGACGGCCGACGGCCGCGTCGTGCTCGCCAGCGAGGCCGGCGTCTTGGACGTTCCAGCCGCCGACGTCGTCGCCAAGGGGCGGCTCAAGCCCGGCAAGATGTTCCTGGTCGACACCGAGGCCGGCCGGATCGTGGACGACGAAGAGGTCAAGTCCGCGCTGGCGGCCGAGTCCCCGTACGACTCCTGGCTGCACGCGGGCCTGCTCAAGATCGCCGAGCTGCCCGACCGCGACCACATCGTGCAGAGCCACGACTCCGTGCTGCGCCGCCAGCTTTCCTTCGGCTACACCGAAGAAGAGCTCAAGATCCTGCTCGCGCCGATGGCCGAGAAGGGCAGCGAGCCGATCGGCTCGATGGGCTCCGACACCCCGCCCGCGGTGCTGTCGAAGCGGTCCCGGCTGCTCTACGACTACTTCAAGCAGAACTTCGCCCAGGTGACCAACCCGCCGCTGGACGCGATCCGCGAAGAGCTCGTCACCTGCATGGCGCGGATCATGGGCCCCGAGCGCAACCTGCTCGCCCCCGGCCCGGCGTCCTGCCGCCACTTGAAGCTGCCGTACCCGGTCATCGACAACGACGAGCTCGCCAAGCTCATCCACATCAACGACGACGGCGACCTCCCCGGCTTCGCCTGCAGCGTCCTTTCCGGACTGTACGAAGTGGACGGTGGGGCGGAAGCCCTCGCGGGCGCGATCGAACGCGTCCGGCGTGAGGCGTCCGAGGCGATCGCGGCCGGCGCACGCACGCTCGTGCTGTCCGACCGCGACTCCGACCACCGGATGGCGCCGATCCCGTCGCTGCTGCTGGTCGCCGCGGTGCACCACCACCTGGTCCGCACCAAGGAACGCCTGCGCGTCGCGCTGGTCGTCGAATCCGGTGACGCGCGCGAGGTGCACCACATCGCGCTGCTGCTCGGCTACGGCGCCGCCGCGGTCAACCCGTACCTGGCCTTCGAGACCATCGAAGACATGATCTCCCAAGGCGCGGTCACCGGCATCGAACCGGCCAAGGCCGTCCGCAACTACGTGTACGCGCTGGTCAAGGGCGTCCTGAAGATCATGTCCAAGATGGGCATCTCGACGGTGGGCGCGTACACCGCCGCCCAGGTCTTCGAGTCCCTCGGCCTGAGCCAGGACCTGCTCGACGAGTACTTCACCGGGACGTCGTCGAAGCTCGGTGGCGTCGGCCTCGAGGTGCTCGCCGAAGAGGTCGCGACGCGCCACCGCCGCGCGTACCCGGAAAACCCGACCGACCGGGTCCACCGTGGACTCGACACCGGCGGCGAGTACGCCTACCGCCGCGAAGGCGAGCTGCACCTGTTCACGCCGGAGACGGTGTTCCTGCTGCAGCACGCGTCCAAGACCGGCCGCGACGAGGTCTACCGCTCCTACACCGACGAGGTGCACCGCCTCTACCGCGAGGGCGGCACGCTGCGCGGGCTGTTCAAGTTCAAGGACGGCGTCCGCGAGCCGGTGCCGCTCGACGAGGTCGAGCCCGCCGAGGCGATCTTCAAGCGCTTCAACACCGGCGCGATGTCGTACGGCTCGATTTCGGCCGAGGCACACGAAACCCTGGCCATCGCGATGAACCGCATCGGCGGCCGCTCCAACACCGGCGAAGGCGGCGAAGACCCCGAGCGGCTCTACGACCCCGAGCGCCGCAGCGCGATCAAGCAGGTCGCGTCGGGCCGGTTCGGCGTCACCAGCGAGTACCTGGTCAACGCCGACGACATCCAGATCAAGATGGCGCAGGGCGCGAAGCCCGGCGAGGGTGGCCAGCTGCCGCCGAACAAGGTGTACCCGTGGATCGCGCGGACCCGGCACTCGACGCCGGGTGTGGGCCTCATTTCGCCGCCGCCGCACCACGACATCTACTCCATCGAGGACCTGGCGCAGCTGATCCACGACCTCAAGAACGC
>Ga0070663_100001718_pt1 | contig 12149 bp, 9 predicted proteins | sample KBSC63metaG_FD_65646 | JGI IMG/M metagenome (GOLD analysis project Ga0070663, IMG submission 65646) | Corn rhizosphere microbial communities from Kellogg Biological Station, Michigan, USA - KBS C6-3 metaG | ecosystem: Host-associated > Plants > Roots > Rhizosphere > Soil ...
GCAAAGCTCTTGGGTCGAGTAGAGACGCAGCAACTGGTCGAACACGTGACCAAGCTCGCACCCAAGCTGATCGAAGACGTCATTCCGAAGATGGTCGGCATTGCCCCGCTGCAAAAGGTGCTGCAGTTGTTGCTCGAAGAAGGCGTGCACATTCGCGACATGCGCTCCATCATCGAGAGCTTGGCCGAGCATGCGGCAACGGTCACCGACCCGAGTGAATTGGCTCGTCGCATTCGCATCCACCTTGCGCCGAGCATCGTGCAGCAGATTTATGGACCGACCCGAGAGCTCGATGTGATTGCACTTGAGCCCGAACTCGAACGAATGATCTCCCAGGCGCTGAACTCGCCGCACGGCGCAGCGCTGGACCCAGGCGTAGCCGACACGCTCACACGCAGCGCTGCCGAATTCGCCCAGCGCCAGGAAGACCTGGGCATTCCGGCATGCCTGCTGGTGCCCGACATGATCCGTGCCCCGATGGCTCGCCTGCTCAAGCGCGCTGCGCCGAGGCTTCGCGTGCTCGGCCACAGCGAGATTCCCGAGACCCATTCGATCCGTATCGGCTCGATCATCGGCGGCGCGGCGTAACAAGCTCATCGGGCACGCGTGACCTTCCCTTGAGGCCACTGTCTTCGCGATGGCTATCTGCCTGCGCGGCAGAGCACTCAAATGCCCGTCTTTTTGGAGTGGGTGAGGGCGACGGCGGAGGAGGATGCAAGGCCACGGACTTCAATGCCCGCTGCCTCACCCCAGCCCTCCCAGCGGGAGAGCGAGGACTCGTCCCTTCTCGAACCGTTTCGTCTATCGCGAGAGATCGAGCAGGGTCGCCTTTACCCCTCTTATCTCGCTTAAGTCTTTGACCACGCCCGAAACAATGTCAAAACCGTCCAACAAGTTCGATCCGATGCGTCCCATCCTGAAGACACCGGCAACGTGGCCCGCCAATTGGCAGGCAAACCGGTCATTCATCGGATGACCAACAACGTAACGGTTCTTACACACTGGGCTGCAGTTTCAAGAAATTCGACCGACACGACCATCCGGGGCATGACATGAACGTCAAACGATTCACAGCGCGTACATCGCGCGACGCACTGAACCTTGTGCGTCAGGCCCTGGGTGACGATGCCGTCGTGTTGTTGACCAAGCCCTGCGCCGAAGGTGTGGAAGTGCTGGCAATGGCCCCGGACAGCATTGAGCACATCGAGCGCATTGCTGCCCCTGCGGCGGCTCCTGTTTCGCCACGCCCCGCGGCCCGCGCTCCAGCCCCGGCCAAGCCTGCCGCCGCGGGCAAGGTCTCCTCGCAAGCTGAAGTGCAAAGGGATGTCGAAGAGCTATCGATGAGTACCTTGTCGTTCCAGGACTATGTGCGCGAACGCATGCTCAAGCGCCGCGAAGCCGCCATGAAGGCTGAAGCGCCGGCGGTCGAGCGGATCGAACCCGAAATGAGCCCGCTGCAAGCCAAGCTCACTGCACGCATGAATGCTCCTGCTGCTGCCCAAGCCGCACCGGCACCTGTCGCGGCCGCTGCGGTTCTGCCCAAGATTGCACACCGCGAATCGCCGGAGTTTCGCCAGGACGTCCGAGCCGCCGCAGCTGTCACCAACGTCCCGTCGCTTGCTGACGTGGCCACTGACGCGCCACGTGCGCACCGCGCGACCGAGGACGCAGCCGCCTTGCGCCGCGAACAAGAAATGATGAACGAGTTGCGCTCGATGAAGGGGCTGATCGAAGAGCGCTTCGGTGCCTTGGCCTTCATGGAAAAGTTGCAGCGCCAGCCGGGCCAGGCCCGCCTGACCCAGAAGCTGCTCGAGTGCGGCTTCTCGCCCGCGCTCATCCGAAAGCTCGCCGAAAGCCTGAGCTCCGAGGTGGCCGATGAAGCCGCCTGGGCGGCCGGTGTTCTCGAGCGAAACCTCATGACGGGTGAAGCCGAAGCGGCGCTCGAAGACCAGGGCGGTGTGTACGCAATGGTCGGGTCTACCGGGGTCGGAAAGACCACCAGCACTGCCAAGCTCGCAGCCGCCTTCGCGACCAAGTACGGCGCATCCAATCTCGGCCTCGTCACGCTGGACGCCTACCGAATCGGCGCGCACGAACAGCTTCGCACCTATGGCCGCATCCTCGGCGTGCCGGTTCACACGGCGCACGACCGCGCGTCGCTCGAAGATCTCCTGGATCTGCTGGCCGCCAAGAAGATGGTGTTGATCGACACCGCCGGCATGGCGCAGCGCGACACCCGCACGCGCGAGCTGCTGGACATGCTGGGCCACCGCTCCATTCAGAAGCTGCTCGTGGTCAATGCCGCGCAGCAAGGCGAGACCATCGAAGATGTTCTCATCTCCTACCGCGCGAGCCTGTGTCGCGGCGTGATCCTGTCGAAGATGGACGAAGCCGTGAAACTTGGACCCGCCCTCGACGCGTTGATCCGCCACCGACTCGTGGTGCTCGGTGTCGCCAACGGTCAGCGCGTCCCAGAAGACTGGCACCGCCTGTCGTCGCATGCGCTCGTACACCGCGCGCTGCGCCCGAGCGCGGGTACGGCCTATCGCATGGATGCGAGCGACATGAACCTCATCTTTGCCGCGCCGCAACAGCGCGCTGCCTCGAACGGCGGCCTGCACGTCTGAAGTCCAGCACACGATTCCGCAGAACACGCACAAGACGACCATGACCGGACTCCATTCACGCCCCACGCCGCTGGACCAGGCCGACGGACTGCGCCGCCTCTTCGCGCATGCGCGCGTGCGCTTCGTGCCGGTGGTGTCGAACCCGCACGTGGCCTTTGGTGGCGTGCTGCTCGAACGGCTTTGCGCTGCCTTCGCCGAACATGGCAAGCACACCTTGGTGGTTGACGCCGGCGAACGCTCACCCATGCATGCCGAGATGGCCACCATGGACCTCGCCGAATGCGTCGAGACGCTGTCGTCGCACGTCTCCTACCTCGCCGCACGCACGCTTCCGATCAAGTTCGTCGACACGCATGGCTCGACCGCGTCCTTCCTGCAGATGGCATCCGATGCGGCGCCATACGCCGACGTGATCCTGATTCATGCATCGGCCAGTGATCTGTGCCGCATGTTCGCCAAAAGCGAGGCGAGGCCGCTGCTGCTGGCCGACGACCGGCCGCAAAGCGTGACTCATGCTTACGCCGGGATGAAGCTGCTGACGCAGCGCGCCAATCTCGTCGTGCACGACCTTCTGTTGAGCGCGGCTCCCACCTCGCCGCGCGCCGAGCGCATTGCAATGCAACTCGCCACTTGCGCAGACGATTTTCTTGGTGCGGTGCTGCGTGACTGGGTGCATATCGACCCGGCGACCGACGCCAACGAGGTGCCCACACCTTCGCTGCGCAGATGGGCGCGCGACACCTTGCAGCCGCACTTCGGGGCGGCCATCGACATCCCATCTTCGAACCACGGCGCGCATTCGAACGCGCCGGCAATGAACTGAGAGGCTGAGAGCCCCTCTGGAGCTGACCGAACATGTACACCGCCAAAGGCCGACTCGACGTTGACTCGATGCTCAAGCAGTACAGCCAACTGGTGCGCCGCCTCGCACATCAGATGATTGCCAAGCTTCCGGCCAATGTTGAAATCGACGACCTGATCCAGGTCGGAATGGTCGGACTCACCGATGCCTTGTCTCGTTTCGACGCGGCTCAGGGCGTCCAGTTCGAGACCTTCGCCACGCAACGAATACGCGGCGCCATGCTCGACGAACTGCGCGGCAATGACTACCTCTCTCGTGGCACGCGCAAGCAGCAGCGAAGCATTGAGGCGGCCGTCCACAGACTCGAACAGAGACTGGGGCGGGCGCCGGCGGAAAGCGAAATCGCCCGCGAGATGGGCATCACGCTGGTCGAATATCAGGAACTGCTTGGCAAGGTGCGTGGCACCCAACTGGTTTACCTGGAAGACATGTCGGGCGACGAGGGAGATAACGACTTCCTGGACCGGCACGTGGCTGACGATGGCCTCAATCCACTCGCGCAGTTGCAAGACCACCGCATGCGCGAAGCGCTGATCGAGGCGATCAAGTCATTGCCAGAGCGCGAGCAGTACGTGATGAGCATGTACTACGAGCACGACATGAACCTGAAAGAAATCGCGGCCGTGCTCAAAGTGACTGAGTCACGCGTTTGCCAGCTTCACAGCCAATCCATCGCGCGCTTGCGGGTGAAGCTGCGCGAGTACTGAAAAGGTCATGAGACAAACCGTGCTCTCTTCGCCGATCTAGGCGAATGGGAGTTGAGGCGGCATTCCACTTCTGAAATGGGAGTACGGGCATCGCTTCTTTTTGCGAGACCTGATCGCCCTATGACACATCGCTTTACCTCGACCACAACTGCCAGCAAGCTGCCCTGGCCGCTGCCGGCGTTGCTCATGTGGGCGGCGTCATGGGCCGTCTTCATCGTCGCGTCGCGCTTTCTAAAGATGTCGCCCATCGTCGCGGTGTTGCTTGCGGCCGGCATTGCAGTCGCTTTCAGCTTTCGCGGCGATACCCGTTGGCGCCGCATCTTCATCGCCTGGGGCTTTCCACTTTCACTCGGTGCTTCGGGCCTGATCGGCGACGTGCCTGCCTGGGCGTGGCTATTGCCGCTGGCCTTGATGGCCGTCATCTACCCCGTCCACACCTGGCGCGATGCGCCGCTGTTCCCAACTCCAGCTGATGCGCTCAAGGGCCTGCCTGACATGGTGCAACTGCCGGATGGCGCACGTATTCTCGATGCCGGGTGCGGCCTCGGCGACGGACTGGTTGAACTGCACCGGGCCTATCCGAACGCTCAACTGAGCGGCCTCGAGTGGAGCTGGCCGCTGCGCTTCGCCTGCGCTTTGCGCACGCGTTTCGCAAGCGTGCGGCGTGGTGACATCTGGAGCGCCGACTGGTCGGCCTACGACATGGTTTATTTGTTCCAGCGACCCGAAACCATGGCGCGCGCTGCGACCAAGGCCGGCCGCGAACTGCGGCCCGGTGCATGGATGGCGAGCCTCGAATTCAAGGTGCCCGATCTCGCACCAACCTGTACGCTCGACTGCCCGGATGGGCGCCGAGTGTGGCTCTACCAGGCGCCCATCAAGCACCGTTGACGAAGCCGGTACGTCGTCAAGTGCCGGCTCTTTGCCCACCCCTGTCCAGGTTTTGATTGGCTCATTTCCCCTCTGGGGAGATGTTGGGTGAGGGGATGCGGTGAGGGCAACCCATGGCCTTATTCACCGCCCACGGTCCTCACCCAATTTGCTCTCCCAGGGTCTCCCAGAAGGAGCGAAGACCTTGAAAAGGGTGGTTCTTTGGCCCCGTGGCCAAACGGCTCAAGACAACCGAGCCCGATGCCGAGCCAACTGCGCCCGCACCTGCGTTGGCGCGGTTCCGCCAAGCACGTTGCGTGCATTCAACGACCCGCGCAGCGTCAACACCTCGAATACATCCTGTCCGATCGATTTATTGAACGCCTGTAGCGATTCCAGGGGCAGTTCGCTCAAATCCACGCCCAGCTGAATGGCCGACTTCACCGCATGGGCCACCACCTCATGCGCATCGCGGAAGGGAAGGCCCTTCTTCACGAGGTAGTCGGCCAGATCGGTCGCCGTTGCATAGCCCTTCAAGGCTGCACGTTCCATGGCGTCCTTCTTGACTGTGATGCCGCCCACCATCTCGGACATGATGCGCAGCGTGTCGCGCAACGTGTCGACCGTATCGAACAAGGGTTCTTTGTCTTCCTGGTTGTCTTTGTTGTAGGTGAGGGGCTGGCCCTTCATCAGCGTGAGCAGGCCCATGAGGTGGCCCACCACCCGGCCGCTCTTGCCGCGAGCCAGTTCGGCGACGTCGGGATTGCGCTTTTGCGGCATGATCGACGAGCCGGTGCAGTAGCGATCAGCCAGGTCGATGAAGCCGAAGTTCTGGCTCATCCAAAGCACGATCTCTTCCGCCAAACGCGAGACATGCATCATCGTGATGCTCGCGAAGCTGCTGAATTCGATCGCGAAATCGCGGTCGCTGACGGCGTCCAGGCTGTTCTGGCACACGCCATCGAAGCCCAGGGTCTTGGCGACCATTTCACGATCGAGCGGGTAACTCGTGCCGGCCAGGGCAGCAGCACCCAAGGGCAATTGATTGACTCGCTTGCGCACATCGGCCAGGCGATGTTCGTCGCGCGAGAACATCTCGACATATGCGAGCAGGTGGTGCGCGAAGCTCACCGGCTGAGCCACCTGCATGTGCGTGAAACCCGGAAGAATCGTGTCGACGTTCTGGTCGGCCACTTCGATGAGTGCCATCTGCATTTGCCGAAGCAAAGGTGCCAAGGTGTCGATCTCTTCGCGCAGCCATAACCGCACGTCGGTTGCGACCTGATCGTTGCGCGAACGCCCTGTGTGAAGCCGTTTGCCCGCATCGCCCACGAGCTGCGTGAGCCGCGCTTCGATATTGAGGTGCACATCCTCCAGATCGAGCTTCCACTCGAAACGCTCGGATTCAATCTCTTCGGTGATCTGGGCCATGCCCTTCTGGATGGCCGCCAGATCGTCCGAGCCAATGATTCCTTGCGCCGATAGCATTTGCGCGTGAGCGAGCGAGCCGGCGATGTCAGCTCGCCACATGCGTTTGTCAAAGAAGACGCTGGAGGTGTAGCGCTTGACGAGTTCGCTCATGGGCTCAGAAAAGAGCGCGGACCAGGCTTCGGATTTCTTGTCGAGTTGGTTGGAGGACATTGGGATAGGCGCAAACGAATGAAAGCGTGAGTTGTGCCGCGAGATGCTTCTGGCGGCTGGGCTCAGAGGCTGAGAGTTTTTCGATCATGCCCGCTCATCACGTCAAAAGCCCCCTGCTCGTCGTTGCAAATGCTCGCCATAGCCAAGCTATGTCTGTGCTTTGCGCCTAGATCAGCGCCATTTGAAGTGCTGCTCGGACACGTTCGAAATACTCTCAGCCTCTCAGTTGACGACAATGCGGGGGCGGTGCGATTCTATCGAGCACCTCCAGCATCCCCAAAGGCCCCGTTCGGACCCCCTTCCATGCCCCTAGGCCAAGACGACAGATTGGTGTCCAGAGATAGCCCGCCCGACAGCGTCGGCCGCGAATCCGTGCGTTCGAGCGAGATGTTCGGCAGCACGGTCTTCGCAAGCACCATTTTCGACGCGCCCTTGTCGGTCGGCCCCCACGCCAACGCAGCGGCCGAGGTGTTCGACGTGTGCCACGTCGGCGTCGTGCTCCGCGCAGTGATGTTCGTCACCCTGGTCGTGGCGGTGGCTGTCATGTTCGCCGCTGGCGGATTCAACTCGTGGCTGATGCTTGCGGCCATCGGCGTGGCAGTGTCGCTACCGGGTGTGCTCTTCTGGCTGCTGGGCGCCTGCGTTCTCAAGGCACCCCTCGGCCGATTGCCACTGGCCGGGCAGTGGGTGGCGGCGTCGGCGCTTGGCGCCTTGGGCGGCGTGTTCGGCTGGATGCTTGGTTTCATCTCCGGGCTGGAGCTCTTTGGTGCACCGCACTACCTCGCCTCGGCCATCGCCGGGGCGATATTGGCGGCCACCATCTTTCAGTGGCTTCGTCTGCGTGCGCAGGCCCGGCTGCCAGCGGACACCACTGCGAAGCTCGCCGAACTCCAGTCGCGCATCCGGCCGCACTTTCTCTTCAATACGCTCAATACTGCGCTGAGCCTCGTACGCCTGGACCCGGCTCGTGCAGAGGGTGTGCTCGAGGACCTGGCCGAGCTGTTTCGCGTCGCGCTCACCAACACGGGCGAGGCAGTGTCCTTGTCCGATGAGGTAGAGCTGGCTCAGCGCTACCTCGCCATCGAGCAAATTCGCTTCGGCAGCCGCTTGCAGGTGAGCTGGGAGCTTGACCCCGACGCCGGCGCGGCGCGCATGCCTCCATTGCTGCTGCAGCCGCTGGTCGAAAACGCCGTGCGACACGGTGTCGAGCCGGCGGCCGACGGCGGCTCCATTCGCATTCGCACCCGCGTCAAGCTCGGGCGTGCCGTGGTGTCTATTGCCAACACGGTCTCTGCTTTGCCGTCCAAGCCGGGAAACGGTATCGCTTTGCGCAACGTACGCGAGCGCTTGCGACTCATGCACGACGTTGCCTCGCAGTTCGATGCGCAACAGGACGGCAACATATTTCGCGTGCAGATCGTGGTACCCCTATGACGACCGAAACTCAAGCTGCAGCCCTGCGTGTTTTGCTTGTCGACGACGAGGAGTTCGCCCGCTTGCGGCTTCGTGGCTTGGTCGGCGAATGCACGAGCCCCAAGGCAAACGTGGTGGGCGAAGCCGCCAATGCCACGCAAGCCCTGGTGTGGCTGCAATCGCAGACTTGCGATCTGATGCTGCTGGACATTCACATGCCCGGTCGAGATGGGACGCAGCTTGCCGCGGAATTGCAGCAGTTGACCAATCCGCCCGCAGTGGTGTTCGTGACGGCGCACACCGAGCATGCGTTGAAGGCGTTTGATCTTGAGGCTGTCGATTACCTGACCAAGCCGGTTCGTCGCGAACGATTGCATGCGGCCTTGCAGCGCGTGGCGCAACGGCTGGCCATCGCGCCGCCTCCTTCGGCGGTTGCCGGGGCTGCCGAGACCGAGCCGGTTGTCGTGGTGAGCGACCGCGGTCGCGTGGTGCGCGTACCGGTATCGGACGTGCTGTACCTGAAGGCCGAGCTGAAGTACGTGACCCTGCGCACAGCAGAGCACACCTATGTGCTTGACGACGCCTTGAGCGATCTTGAACAACGTCTCGGAGACCGGTTTATCCGCGTGCATCGCAATGCACTGGTTGCGAAGCGGGCTGTTCGGGCGCTTGAGCGACGTGTGATTGCAGGCTCCGACGACGAAGCTGGAGAAAGCTGGGCGGTAAAGGTTGCTCCCGTAGATGAATGGCTTGCGGTGTCGAGGCGGCAAGCGACTGCTGTGCGCGAGGCCTTGATGGCGGCAGGACTGTGAGGCTGAGAGTATTTCGATCATGCCCGCTCATCACGTCAAAAGGCGCCTGCTCGTCGTTGCAAATGCTCGCCATAGCACGAGCTATGGCTGCGCTTTGCGCCTAGATCAGGCGCTTTTTGACGCGCTGCTCGGGCACGCTCAAAAAACTCTCAGCCTCTGTGATCTTGTCCTGCAGACTTGACACCCGGCCGATTCAACCCGTGTTGCGCAAGCCCGCCGCCACCCCGTTGATCGAAATGTGAATTCCCCGCTTCACCCGCTCCGTTGCCGGGTCGCCGTCGCGCCGCTGACGATAACGCCGCATCAGCTCCACCTGCAGGTGATTCAGCGGGTCGAGATATGGAAATCGATGCTCGATCGAGCGCGCCAGCGACGGATTCGATTGCAGCCGCCGCTTCTCGCCCGTGATCAGAGACAGCGCATCGTTTGTGCGCTGCCACTCCGCCTGTATCAAACCGAAGATGCGCTTGCCGAGTTTCTTGTCTTCGACCAGTTCGACATAGCGCTGCGCGATGGCGAGGTCGCTCTTGGCAATCACCATGTCGAGGTTGGACATCAGCGTGCGAAAGAACGGCCACTGCTTGTGCATGCGCTGCAGAAGTGCGAGCCTTTCCTTGCGCTGCTTGGGGTCGGCCAGATACGTGTCGATGGCCGAGCCGAATCCGCACCAGCCCGGCAGCGCCACGCGGCATTGGCCCCAACTGAAGCCCCAGGGGATGGCCCGCAAGTCTTCGATGGCGCGGGTCGATTTGCGTGATGCAGGGCGTGAGCCGATGTTGAGTTCGGCGATCTCACGAATGGGTGTCGCGCTGAAGAAGTAATCGGTGAAGCCGGGGGTGTCGTAGACCAGCTTGCGATAGGCCGCATAGCTTGCATCGCTGATGGCGCTTGCCGCTTCCAGAAACGGCTTGGGCGCGCTCTTCGTTGGATGCAGCAGGGTGGCTTCCAGCGTCGCCGCCACGAGGGTTTCGAGATTGCGCCGACCGATTTCCGGGTGCGCATATTTCGAGGCGATGACCTCGCCCTGTTCGGTCAATCGAATCTGACCGTTCACCGTGCCTGGCGGCTGTGCCAGGATGGCCTGATAGCTGGGGCCGCCTCCGCGTCCGACCGTGCCTCCTCGGCCGTGGAAGAGCCGCAGCGTGATGCCATGACTGCGGCCCAGCTCGCTGAAAAGCTCGACGAGTGCAATCTCGCTTCGGTAGAGCTCCCAGTTGCTCGTAAAGGTGCCGCCATCCTTGTTGCTGTCGCTGTAGCCGAGCATGATGTCCTGCTCTCGTCCGCTGCGCTTCATCATCTCTGCGATGCCGGGCAGCTCATAGAACGCACGCATGATCGGCGCAGCGTTGCGCAGGTCGCCGATGGTCTCGAAAAGTGGCACCACAATGAGATCGCTCACCGCGCCATCATCATCGAGTGTGCCGCGCAAGAGGCCTGCTTCCTTGAGCAGCAGCATCACTTCCAGCAGGTCGCTCACCTCTTCTGTGTGCGAAATGATGTAGTGACGCAGCGCGTCGCGGCCATAGCGTTGCAGCATCACGAAGGCAGTCTCGAAGATCGAAAGTTCGCTCGTCGCATGTTCGCTGTACCCGGCCGCGCGAACCCGCAGCGGACGAGCGTCATTGAGCAGCCGCACAAGCAATTCGCGGCGGGCGGACTCGTCCAGTGCGTTGTAGTCAGCTTCGATCTTGGCGACCTTCAGCAACTCTGCCACAACGGCCTCGTGTTTATCCGAACTCTGGCGCAAGTCGACGGTGGCGAGATGAAAGCCAAAGACCTGCACGGACCGCATCAAGGGCTTCAAACGTGGGGTGGTGAGGGCGTCGGCGTGATGCGACTGCAGCGATGCTTCGATGACGCGCAAGTCAGCGAGGAGCTCTGCCGATGACGTGTAGGGGTCTTGCGGTGCGACAGCATGACGCAGGGCTTCGGTCCCCGTCAGTTCATGCAGCGTGGCAGCCAGTCGCGCGTACACGCCGATCAGCGCCCGTCGATAGGGCTCGTCTTCGCGATGCACGTTCTTGTCGGGCGATGCTTCGGCCAGCGCGCGCATTTCAGTAGACACTGGCGCCAGGGTGGCCGAGATGGACAGCTCGGCGCCGAGTTCGTGCACTTCCGTCAGGTAGTAGCGCAGCACCGTTTCGCTTTGGCGACGCAGTGCCATGCGCAGCGTGTCTGCGGTGACAAATGGATTGCCGTCGCGGTCGCCGCCAATCCAGTTTCCCATGCGGAAAAAAGTTGCGATCTCATGGCCGGGCAGGGCGGTTTCCATCTTGCGGTACAGGCGAGGAATCTGCCGCAGAAAGGTCGCGTGGTAGTACGACAGAGCGTTCTCGATCTCGTCGGACACTGTGAGCTTCGCGGTGCGCAGCATGCGGGTTTGCCAGAGCTGCGTGATGCGGGCGCGAATGAGCGCCTCGTTCTCGGCCCGATCGCGATCGGTGGGAAGGGTCTCGCGCTGCTCGACCAGTTCAGCGATGGCGCGCTCCGCGTCAAGGATGCTCTTGCGTTGAACTTCTGTCGGGTGTGCGGTGAGCACCGGCGAGATGTAGGCCTGCTCCAGGGTCTTGGCGATGTCCGAGGCGCGGATGCCGGCGTCGGACAGGCGCTCGAGCGACATTGCGAGCGAGCCTTCCTGCAAATGCCCCTGTCGTTCGTGATGGTCGCGCCGGCGCACGTGGTGGCGGTCTTCGGCAATGTTGGCGAGGTGCGAGAAGTAGCTGAAAGCGCGGATCACACTCACCGTCTGGTCGCCGCTCAGGTTCTTGAGCAGCCGGTCGAGCGCACGCCCAGCCTGGGTGTCGCTTTTGAGCCGATAGGCCACTGACAACTTGCGAATACGCTCGATCAAATCGAAGGCATCTTTGCCCTCCTGCTCTCGGATCACATCGCCGAGGATGCGCCCGAGCAGTCGGATGTCTTCGACCAATGGGCGGTTTTTTTCAGCGGCGTCCTGGGCGGCAGTGACTCGGGCCATGGCGGTTGCGGTGCGTGAAATTTGGTTACGAAGATTTTAGGCAAGGAGTTACTGTGTTCGTACCGGAGTGCGCCTGCGAGATCAAGCTGGGCGAGGGGCTATTTCGGATGGCATCCGGGCTATGAGGCTGAGAGTATTTCGAACGTGTCCGAGCAGCAGGTCAAAAGACGCCTGATCTAGGCGCAAAGCGCAGCCATAGCTTGGCTATGGCGAGCATTTGCAACGACGAGCAGGGGTCTT
>Ga0070663_100001724_pt1 | contig 12129 bp, 10 predicted proteins | sample KBSC63metaG_FD_65646 | JGI IMG/M metagenome (GOLD analysis project Ga0070663, IMG submission 65646) | Corn rhizosphere microbial communities from Kellogg Biological Station, Michigan, USA - KBS C6-3 metaG | ecosystem: Host-associated > Plants > Roots > Rhizosphere > Soil ...
GCTGGAAGGCTGGGTGCGCCGCTCGGAACACACCAAGGACGTCGGAGCGGACGCCGCCGCCGCGGTCGCCGCGGCCCAGGACGCCCCCGGCCGTGTCGCCACGCTGATCCTGCCCGCCGACGCCTCGTGGGGCGAGGGCGGCGAGACCTGCGCGCCGATCCCGCCGCGCGTGCCGCAGGCCGTGGACGCCACGACGATCAAGGACGTCGCCGCGGTGTTCGGCACCGGGGAGCCGGTGGCGCTGCTCGTCGGCGGCAGCGCGTGCCGTGAGGAAGGCCTGCGCGCCGCCAGCCGGATCGCGACCGCGACCGGCGCGAAGGTGTTCGTCGAGACGTTCCCCGCGCGGCTGGAACGCGGCGCCGGGCTGCCGTCGATCGAGCGCCTCGGCTACCTCGCCGAGCAGGTCGCCTACCAGCTCGACGGCATCAAGCACGTCGTCGTCGCGGGCACGAAGGCGCCGGTGTCGTTTTTCGCCTACCCGGGCAAGGCGAGCGACCTGGTGCCCGAAGGCGCCCAGGTGCACACGCTTGCGCCGGTCGGGCAGGACGTCACGCGCGCCCTGAACGAGGTCGCCGAGCTGGTCGCCGCGGACACCGAGCCGGTGCTGGCTCCGGAATCGCGGCCGGCACTGCCGAGCGGGCCGCTGACCCCGCAGAACTGGGTCGACGTCATCGGGGCGCTGCTGCCGGAGAACGCGATCATCGCCGACGAGGCCAACACGTCCGGCCTGATGCTGCCGATGGCGACGGCCGGCGCGCCGCGCCACGACGTCCTGACGCTGACCGGTGGGGCGATCGGCTACGGCATGCCGGTGGCGACCGGGGCGGCCGTCGCGGCACCGGACCGGCCGGTGCTGAACCTGCAGTCCGACGGCAGCGCGCTGTACACGATCTCGGCGCTGTGGACGCAGGCGCGGGAGAACCTGAACGTCACGACGGTGCTGCTCAACAACCGCGCGTACGCGATCCTGCGGCTGGAGCTTCAGCGCGTCGGCGCGGCTTCGGGCGGCCCGAAGGCGAACGACCTGCTGGATCTTTCGCGGCCGGACATGGACTTCGTCAAGATCGCGGAAGGCATGGGCGTGCCGGCGACCCGGGCGACCACCGCCGAAGAGCTCGCCGAGCAGCTGCAGCGGGCCTTCGCCGAGCCCGGCCCGCACCTCATCGACGCCGTGGTGCCGCCGCTGCTTTAGAAACGGACTATTCTCCCGTCACACCATCGACCCGGGAGCGGCGGATGAACGACGAACACGCGAAGCGCGGCATCGACCTCGAAAGACCGAACGCCGCGCGCGTGTACGACTACATGATCGGCGGGGAGCTGAACTACGCCGTCGACCGGATGTTCGCCGACCGGATCCTGAGCGTGCTGCCGAACGCGAAGCACATGGCGCTGACCAACCGGGCGTGGCTGCGCCGCGCGGCGCGATTCGCGGCGGAGCAGGGCGTCCGGCAGTTCCTCGACATCGGCTCCGGCATGCCGACGGTCGGCCACGTGCACGAGGTCGTCCAGTCGATCGACCCGAAGTGCCGGGTGGTCTACGTCGACAACGAGCCCATCGCGGTCGCGCACAGCGAGATCGTGCTGGAGGGCAACGACAACGCCGCCATGGTCCAGGCCGACGCCGAGCGCCCGGACGAGGTGCTGGACCACCCGGTCACCGAAGAGCTGCTGGACTTCAGCGAGCCGGTCATGGTGATCATGGCGGCGTTCGTGCACTTCGTCCCGGACTCGCGGGACCCCGCCGGGCTGATCGGCACCTACCGCGACGTCCTGGCACCGGGCAGCTACCTCGCGCTGTCGTCGGGCACCTGGGAGGGACAGGGCGAGGAGTCCCAGCGCTCGGTCGCGCTGTACGAGAAGAGCGGCACGCCCCTGACGCTGCGTTCGCCCGACGAACTGCGGGCGCTGGTGAAGGGCTTCGAGATCCTGCCGCCGGGGATCGTGTTCACCCCTGAATGGCGTCCGGACGGGCCGCTCGAAGACCCGCCGCAGCAGTCGGGCGGCCTCGCGCTGGTGGGCCGCAAGGAGCAATGATGGCCGGCGACCACGCGCCCCGCGGAATCGACGTCGACAAGCCGAACGCGGCGCGCGTGTACGACTACCTGATCGGCGGCAAGCTCAACTACGCGATCGACCGGGAGTTCGCCGAGCGGATCCTCCAGGTGCGGCCGGAGGCCAGGGAGCTGGCCCTGCTCAACCGGCGGTGGCTGCGCCGCGCCGTGCGCTTCGGCGCCGAGCAGGGCATCCGCCAGTTCCTGGACATCGGTTCGGGGATGCCGACGGTCGGGCACGTGCACGAAGTCGTCCAGTCGATCGACCCCGGCGCGCGGGTGGTCTACGTCGACAACGAGCCGATCGCCGTCGCGCACAGCGAGATCGTGCTGCAGGACAACGCCAACGCGGAGATGGTGCAGGCCGACGCGGAGCTCCCGGCCGGCGTCCTCGAGCACCCGACGACCGAGCGGCTGCTGGACTTCGCCGAACCGGTGATGCTGATCATGGCGGCGTTCATCCACTTCGTCCCGGATTCGCGCAATCCGGCCGGGCTCGTCGCGGCCTACCGCGACGCGCTCGCCCCGGGCAGCTACCTCGCGCTGTCATCGGGCACGTTCGAAGGACAGGGCGAGGAGGTCCGGCGCGCTGCGGAGCTGTACCAGAAGAGCGTGACGGACGTCTTCGCGCGGTCGCGGGAGGAGCTGCGGGCGCTCGTGGCGGGGCTCGAGGTCCTGCCGCCGGGGATCGTGTTCACGCCGGAGTGGCGGCCGGACGACCCCGCCGACGTCGGCGAGCGTCCGGAGCTGGCCAGTCAGCTGGCCCTGGTCGCGCGCAAGAACTAGTGCGCCGGCTCTACGTCGTCACCCATCCCGAAGCGACGCACCACGTCGAAGGGCGGGTCGGCGGGTGGTTCGACTCCCGGTTGACCGCCCGCGGCCACACCCACGCGGCGGCGATCGCTTCGCGGCTGCGTGAGCTGATCCCGGCGTCGGCGACGGTCGAGCTGTACAGCTCCGACCTGCGGCGAGCGGTCGAGACGGCGACGCCGATCGCGCGTCGGTTCGGCGTGGCGGCGGCGCTGGTGCCCGGTCTCCGGGAGAAGTCCTACGGCGTCGCGGGCGGGCGGCCGCAGTCCTGGCTCGACGCGCGGTTCGTGCCGCCGCCGGCCACCGGCGAACGCCTCGACCACGACGAAGGCATCGAGGGCGCCGAGACCAAGCTCGCGTGGGTGACGCGCGTGTACCGCGCGGTGGACCGCATCCGGTCCGGCGCGGCGGAACAGCAGGTGGCCGTCACGCACGGCGGCTCGCTGAGCTGGGTCGTCGGTGCGTGGATCGGCCTGCCGGCCGAAGCCTGCGCGTACGCCTCCTTCCGGGCGAGCGCCGGGAGCATCACCGTGCTCCAGGAGGACGACCGCTTCCACAACCGGACGCTGCACACGCTGAACGACACGAGTCACCTCGCCGGCTGACCGCGGTCTCCGGCTATTCTCGCGGCACACCTGACTCCGGGGAGCGGCGGATGAGCGAAGACGAGCACGCGCGGCGGGGCATCGACCTCGACAAGCCCAACGCCGCGCGCGTGTACGACTACATCCTCGGCGGGCAGCTCAACTACGCCGTCGACCGGATGTTCGCCGAGCAGGTGCTCGCCGCGCAGCCGAACGCGCGGGAGCGGGCGCGGTTGAACCGGCAGTGGCTGCGCCGGGCCATCCGGTTCGGGATGGACCAGGGCATCCGGCAGTTCCTCGACATCGGCTCCGGCATGCCGACCGTGGGGCACGTGCACGAGGTGGCCCACTCGATCGACCCGGCGGCCCAGGTCGTCTACGTCGACAACGAGCCGATCGCCGTGGCGCACAGCGAAATCGTGCTGGAGGGCAACGAGAACGCGGCGATGGTGCATGCCGACGCCGAATTCCCCGACGACGTCCTGGAGCACGACACCACCGAGATGATGCTGGACCTGGACCAGCCGGTGATGGTCGTGATGGCGCTCTTCGTGCACTTCATCCCGGACGAGCGCGACCCGGCCCGGCTGATCGCCGCCTACCGCGACGCGCTCGCGCCCGGCAGCTACCTCGCCCTCTCGTCCGCCACCTACGAGCAGCAGAGCGACGGCACGGCCCGCGCCGTCGCGATGTACCAGAAGAGCGCGAACCCGGTGACACCGCGCTCGGCCGACGAGCTGCGGGCGCTGGTCGACGGCTTCGAGATCGTCGACCCGGGCATCGTGTTCATCCCCGAGTGGCGGCCGGACGACCCCGCGGAAATGCCGCCCGACCCCGCGGAGTGCGGCGGCCTGGCTCTGGTGGCGCGCAAGAACTAGGCGGCGACCAGCTCCGGCGTGGTCCGCGTCTTCGGGACCAGCGCCGCCAGCAGTGCACCCGCCAGCGCGACGAACGCGGCGACCGCGAACGTCGCGCGGAAGCCGGCCAGCGACGGCACCTGCAACCCGCCCACGGTGATCGTCAGCTGGGCCAGCATCGCCGCCATCACCGCGCTGGAGATGGCCGTGCCGACCGAGCGCATCAGGGAGTTCAGGCCGTTCGCCGACGCGGTTTCGGTGACCGGGACCGAACCCATGATCAGCGCGGGCATCGCCGCGTACGCGATGCCGACGCCGGCTCCGATGATCACCGAGGCGGTGATCAGCTCGAACGCGTTGTCCATCAGCACGATCGCGAAGGCGTACCCGGTCGCGATCACCAGCGCGCCGCTCATCAGCGTCGGGCGCGGGCCGAACCGGGTGATGAGCCGCGCGGAGACCGGCGAGAGCAGCATCATCACCAGGCCGTTCGGGGCCAGGGTGAGGCCGGACTCGACCATCGTCTGACCCAGCCCGTAGCCGGTCGACGCCGGCGCCTGCAGCAGCTGCGGGAACGACAGCGCCATGGCGTACAGGGCGAAGCCGACCATGATCGACGCGAGGTTCGTGAACAGCACCGGGCGGCGCGCGGAGACCCTCAGGTCGACCAGCGGATCGCGGCGGCGCAGCTGGTAGACGCCCCAGCCGAGCAGGATGACCACGGCGGCCGCGGCCAGCCCGAGCGTCGGCGCGCTGGTCCAGCCCCAGGTGCCGCCCTTGACCACCGGCAACAGCAGGCAGAGCAGGCCGGCAGCGAGCCCGAAGGCGCCGAAGTAGTCGAACGGCGCGGGCGTCCGCAGCGGCGACTCGGGCACCACGGTGAGGATCAGCAGCGCGCAGACCAGCCCGAGCCCGGCGGCGGTCCAGAAGAGCACGTGCCAGTCGGCGTTCTCGGCCACCACGGCCGCGACCGGCAGCCCGATGGCGCCGCCGACCCCGAGCGTGGCGCTCATCAGCGAGATCGCGCCGCCGACGCGTTCGGGCGGCAGTTCGTCGCGCATGATGCTGATGCCGAGCGGGATCACGCCCATCGCGCAGCCCTGCAGCCCGCGGCCGAGGATCTGGAACGCGAGCGCGCTGGTCGTCGCGGACACGACCGAGCCGGCGATGAGCAGCCCGAGGCTGACGAGGATCATCCGCCGTTTGCCGTAGAGATCGCCGAGCCGCCCGCTGACGGGCGTGATGACGGACGCGGCCAGCAGCGTGACGGTGATCACCCAGGACGCGTCGGCCGCCGGGACGTTCAGCAGCCGGGGGAAGACCGGGATCAGCGGCACGACCAGCGTCTGCATGAACGACGCGACGAGCCCGCACGAGGCCAGTACCACGACGACCGCCCGGCCGGATCGGGAAACCACCACACCCCCATTGTGTACTTAGTACGCGTCATGCAACTTCATGCACTGTACCTACGGGGTGACGGCTTTCCGTACGAGTGGCGGTTTCGTCACAGCCAGGTGCGGACGCCTCCGTGTCCGGAGCAGGTGCCCGAACGGTGCTGGCTGTAACTGTAGGTGCCGTCCTTGCACAGGGCCGTCGCTCCGGACGGGTTGTCACTGGGCCGGTGGACGCAGTTGCCGTCGGAGTTCCGGTAGTAGTCGGCGCCGCACTCGGCCGGCTTCGGCGCGGCCTGTGCGGTGGTCTTCGGCGCGGCCTTGGGCTTCGGCGGAGTCGTTTTCGGGGGCGCGGGGGTCGTGGCGACCACCGGCGGCGCCTCGGAGGTCGTCGGGACCGAAGACGGCGTCTCGGACGGCGTCGGGTAGGTGGGTGTCGAATACTGCGACGACGTCGGGGCGAGCACACCGACGTTGCCTGCGTCCTTGGGCGGCACCGAGCCGGCTCCACACCCCGCGACCAGCACACCCGCGACCAGCACCGCACCGAGCTTGATCCGCACGACGCCTCCCTTAGCATCACGAAGTAATGCCGCAGGAGTCGATCGAACGCGCCCGGCTGTTACGCCTGTCCTCCTAGACTCTTCGGTATGTCCTGGTTGCGCCGGTTCGCCGTGGAGCTCGCGGTCACCCTGACCGTGCTCGCCGGGTCGCTGTTCGCCGTGCTGGGCGATCGGCCCGAGCCTGCGCACCACGCCGTGCTCGGGTGGGTCCTCACCGGCCTCGCCTGCGCTGCCCTCTTCTTCCGCCGCCGACACCCACTCAGCGTCGCCGCGCTCACCCTCGTCTGCTGCGCCCTCTACTACCCCCTCACCGACCCCGACGGCCTCGTCCTGCTCGCCTTCGCCTACGCGCTCTACAACGCCGCCGCGGCCGGGCGGATCCGCGGGGCCGCGCTGCTCGTCGTCGCCGCGATGGCCGGCGTCACGGCCGGGGAGATCAGCTCGCGGACCGGGCGGCACGTCGACAACTTCGCGTTCTTCCTGATGACCGGCTGGTTCGTCGCCCTGGTCGCCGGCGGCGCCGTCGCGCACTACCGCGCCGAGGCCGAGCGGACCAAGGAGGCCGAGGCCCGGGCGCGCGCCACCGACGAACGCCTGCGCATCGCCCGCGAGCTGCACGACGTCCTCGGCCACCACCTCGCCCTGATCAACATCCAAGCGGGCGCCGCGCTCCATGTCCGAGATACGGAACTGGCCGAGGAGGCTCTCGAGGTCATCAAGGGTGCGAGCAAGACCGCACTCCAGGAGTTGCGCGCAACGCTCGGCATGCTCCGCCAGACCGGTGGCCCGAGCCTCCAGCGGGTCGCGGAGCTGGCCGAATCGGTCGGCGCCTCCGGGCTGACCGTGCGCACCGAGATCGACGGCGTCGCCCGGGACCTGCCGCCGGACGTCGAGCACGCCGCGTTCCGGGTGGTTCAGGAGGCGCTGACGAACGTCGCCAAGCACGCCGGTGCGAAGACCGTCGTCGTCCGGCTCGGCTACGGCGCCGACGAGCTGACCGTGGCCGTCGACGACGACGGCCACGGTGGTGCGGCGCCGGCGGGCAACGGCATCCGCGGGATGGCCGAACGCGCGCGGGCCCTCGGCGGCGAGCTGACCGCGGCGCCGCGGGAAGACGGCGGTTACCGCGTGCGAGCCCGGCTGCCGGTGCGATGATGGGCCGATGATCCGGGTCCTGCTCGTCGACGACCAGCGGCTCGTCCGCGCCGGCTTCCGGTCCATTTTGGACAGCGAGGACGACATCACCGTCGTGGCCGAGGCCGCGGACGGTCGGGAGGCGCTGCAGGCCGCGCACGACCACCACCCCGACGTCGTGCTGATGGACATCCGGATGCCGGTGCTCGACGGCCTCGCCGCCACCCGGCACCTCCTCGAAGACCCGGCCGTGCAGACCAAGGTCGTCATCCTCACGACGTTCGACCTCGACGAGGACGTCTACGGCGCCCTGCGAGCCGGCGCGAGCGGGTTCCTGGTCAAGGACACCGAGCCCGAGGAGCTGATCCACGCCGTGCGCGTGGTCGCCCGCGGCGACGCGCTGCTGGCGCCGTCGATCACCCGGCGGCTGATCGCCGAGTTCGCCGCGCGCGGCACCCGCCCGGGGCCGTCCCCGGCGCTGGACCGGCTCACCGACCGCGAGCGCGAAGTGCTGTCCCTGGTCGCGGCCGGGCTGTCGAACGACGAGATCGCGCGCGAGCTCACGCTCAGCCCGGCGACGGCGAAGACGCACGTCAGCCGCATCATGACCAAGACCGGCACGCACGACCGGGCGCAGCTCGTCGTCCTCGCCTACGAGTCCGGCGCGGTGACGCCGAGGTGGCTGGCGCCCTGACCCGTACTCCCCCGGGTGTACGGGACCGGCCTTAGGGGACACCGCCGGGAGCACGCGAAGTGTCCTCCGCTGCGCGACGCGCGGTAGGGCTCCTCTCGCGAATCCTTGTCCACCATGGACACCATCACTCGTACCACCGGGGGCGGCCTGGCGCGGCTGGCCGGCTGGGCGCAGCGCCGCCGGTGGCTCGCCGTCGCGCTCTGGGCGCTGGTCCTCATCGGCGTCACGTTCACCTCGCAGCTGGCCGGCAGCGCCTTCCACGACGACAACTCGTTGCCCGGCACCGAATCCCAGCAGGTCGTCGACCTGCTCGACAACACGGCCCAGTCCGGCGCGAGCGCGCAGATCGTGCTGAAGGCCGACGGCGGGCTCGCCGCGAACCGCGCGCCGATCGACACCATGCTGGACGAAGTCCGGTCCCTGCCGCACGTGCGGTCGGTGACCGAGCCGCTCGAGACGCTCTCGCCCGACGGTCGGATCGGCTACGCCACCGTCACCTTCGACGCGGCTTCGACCGACCTCCCCTACGACGACATCGTGAAGTTCGCCGACACCGCGAAGCGGACCGGGCCGGTCGAAGTCGCGCTCGCCGGGGACCCGATCGCCCGGATCTCCGAAAGCGGCGGCCCCGCGGAAGGCGTCGGGCTGCTCGCCGCGCTGGTCATCCTCGTCTTCCTGTTCCGCTCGCTGCTCGCGGCCGGGTTGCCGGTCATCACCGCGGTGTTCGCCGTCGGCAGCACGCTGGGCGTGATCACGGTCGTCTCGCACTTCGTCGACATCGCGAGCTACACCGCGCCGCTGATGATGCTGGTCGGGTTCGGCGTCGGCGTCGACTACGCCCTGTTGATCTTTTCCCGCTACCGCACGGAAATCCTCGCCGGCCACGACCGCGACGCGGCCGCCCGCCGCGCGCTCGACACCGCCGGCCGTTCGGTGCTGTTCGCCGGCACGACGGTGATCATCGCGCTGCTCGGCCTCCTCGCGCTCGGGCTCGGCGGGCTGCGCGGGGTCGCGCTGTCCGTCGCGCTCACCGTGCTGATGACGATGCTCGCGTCCGTCACGCTCCTGCCCGCGCTGCTGTCCCTGTTCGGCAAGCGGCTCGAACGCGGGATCCGCCGGCACGCTCTTCGGAAGGAACACGGCAAGGCGTGGCGACGGCTCGCCGACGGCGTCCAGCGCCGCCCGCTGGCCCCGCTCGCCATCGGCCTGATCGTCCTCATCGGACTGTCCATTCCGGCCGCGGGCATGCGGCTCGGGTTCGCCGACGCGAGCACCGACCCGGCCGGCTCGACCACGCGGAAGGCCTACGACCTGCTGGCCGAGGGCTTCGGCCCGGGCTTCACCGGACCGCTCGCGGTCGTCACCGAGAACGGCGACCCGCTCGCGCTGGTGCGGAAGCTCGCCGCCACGCCGGGCATCGCCCGGGTCCTGCCGCCGATGGGCCGGACCGTCCTGGCCTTCCCCACGACGTCACCGCAGGATTCGGCGACCGCCGAACTGGTGACGCGGCTGCGGACCGAGGTCCTGCCGGCCCTGCCGGGTCACTACCTCGTCGGCGGCTCGGTCGCGGCGGCGACGGACTTCGCCGGTGCCGTGGCGGACCGGCTGCCGCTGTTCGTGCTGGTCGTCGTCGGGCTGTCGGCGTTGCTGCTCATGGTCGTGTTCCGGTCGGTACTGATCCCGCTCAAGGCGGCGCTGCTGAACCTGCTGAGCATCGGCGCGTCCCTCGGCGTGATGACGCTGGTGTTCGGCGACGGCTGGTTCGGCGCGCAGCCCGGCCCGATCGAGGCGTTCGTGCCGGTGATGATCTTCGCGATCGTCTTCGGGTTGTCGATGGACTACGAGGTGTTCCTGGTGTCCCGGATGCACGAGGAGTGGCGCCGGACGGGCGACGCACAACTGGCGGTGCGCGAAGGCCTAGCCTCGACGGGTGCGGTGATCACCGCGGCCGGCGCGATCATGGTGCTGGTGTTCGGCGCGTTCCTGCTCGACCCGTCGCGGATGCTGGCGCAGTTCGGCCTCGGCCTGGCGGTCGCGGTGCTGCTCGACGCGCTGGTGATCCGCTGCCTGGTCGTCCCGGCGATCATGCGGCTGCTCGGGGCCAAGGCGTGGTGGCTGCCGCGGTGGCTGGACCGCCGTCTGCCGCACTTCGCGCTGGAACCGGCCTCGTAAAAGCCGTGAAGGCCACCACCGGCGAGTGGTGGCCTTTCACCTCCCCGGGCTGTGACCTACTGAGGCGATGCGCTCAACGGCTTCGGCCGAACATCCCAAAGATCACTCACGGTGACCTCGCGGTGGCGGTGAACAACCGGTTGAGCGGCAGACAACATCGTGCGCAGTCAGGTGAATTGGAGGAGAGGGACGTCCAGCACGAACGGGGAGGGACACCGCGATGCTCGAAGATCCGTTGAAGCAGCTCCGGCAGCGGGCGAACGTGACCATCGAATCCACCCAGGATCTCGTCTGGCGAGTTGAGCGAGTCGCGCACAAGGAGGCTGAGAAACGATCCCAGGAGGAGAAAGACGAGGTGCCCCGCAAACCGGCGCTGTCCCCGCTCCCAGCCGCTTTTCACCACCATGGAATGGTCGCGACGCCGTGGGAACTGCTTCACACGCTCGGACGCGCAACCGTACTCGCCGGGCAGAATCCCTCCCGTGGCCTGTCCCAGCATTGGAACTACCTCAGGTATCTGACGACCTTACAGGCCAACCACCACGATCGCATGGAGCTCGCCCCCAACGGCAAACTTCAGCGCTACCACCGCAAATCCGTCCAAGCACAAGACCTCGGAGCGGCGTTCGCCCTTCGGGCAGCACGTGAAATCCTCTCCCGGAAGTATCCCGATCACCACTTCGAAGTCGTCGACGCAGAAGTCGCACTCGAGGCGGGCTGGGCCCTTCGCGGCAAGGAATCGAAGGGCAGGTACCTCACTCGCACCCGGCCGGGCTACTTCGTCGTCGGAAAGAAGCCGGGCAATCCGCTCCGCCTCGTCGTCGTCGAGTGCCGGGGCACGCACGGCAAGTCGGGCATGCAGCATGAACAACTGGCACGGGCCGCAGAGCGAGTGCACGCCTTCGCGCTCGACGGTGCCCCAGCACCCAGTCTGCTGATGTCGACGACTCTCGCCGGCGACGGCGGCATCGGAATAGGACTGCTCGACCCGCCCGGCGACGGAATACTTCAGGAGCCCGGCGCCGGGCTACCCGATCTGGCCGGACCGGTCGAGCAACTGAACGAATTCCCGCAGATCCCCCAGGTCACCGAGGACGGCAACGCCGGTACCCGGCCGGGGTTCAATGTCCCCGCAACCGACTACGAATGGTTCTCGCGTGTTCTTGTCCGGACAGCGGCAGCCGCAGTCCTCACCTTCGTCGGCGACCGGGAGAGCGCCGGTCACTACTTGACCCCGCGGCAGCAAATCCGCTTGGGCGATGATTACTCCCAGCACGCCACGAACGCCGAATGCGATGTCCGAGTCGACCTCGGCGGGCTGGAACTGGTCGGCACCGACCACGTCTTCCGGTTCGATCGCCGACGGGTCGAAGTCTTTTCGGGTATCCCGAAGGTGCTTCACACGCTCCTCGCCCGTGACAAGGATTTGACGTCATACCTAGTGGAAGCTCCGCGAGTGTTCGCCCGCTGGGTCGAGCGCTCGGCAGCAGCGGAAAGGGACTGGGGCGGGGTCGTGTCGATGGACGAAGACGGCACCGTGATGGCTCTCCGCTGGCTCGGTGAAGGCCGGAGAGAGCTCCGGTCCACCTGACCGCGGATATGCCGAGGGCCGCCACCGGAGTCCGGTGGCGGCCCTCGACGTCAAGGCTTATTCGTAGATCTCGCCCTTGGCGGCCTTCTCCACCAGCGACGCCGGCGGCTCGAAGTGGTCGCCGTACCGGGCCGCGAGCTCGCGGGACCGGTCGACGAAGCCCTGCAGGCCACCCTCGTACTGGTTGATGTACTGGATGACACCGCCGGTCCACGCCGGGAAGCCGATGCCGAAGATCGAGCCGATGTTGGCGTCGGCCACCGACGTCAGCACGCC
>Ga0070663_100001728_pt1 | contig 12121 bp, 6 predicted proteins | sample KBSC63metaG_FD_65646 | JGI IMG/M metagenome (GOLD analysis project Ga0070663, IMG submission 65646) | Corn rhizosphere microbial communities from Kellogg Biological Station, Michigan, USA - KBS C6-3 metaG | ecosystem: Host-associated > Plants > Roots > Rhizosphere > Soil ...
ACCGTCTGCCGCAGCGCCTTGTACGCGTCGGCCAGGTAGCGCAGCACCAGCCCCTCCGACCGGGACAGCGCGTAGAACGAGACGAACTCGGTGAACGTCAACGCACGCTCGTACATGTCCCGTGCGACCGACTTCGGCGAGAGCTCGTAGTCGGCCACCCACGGGTGTCCGCGCCGGTACAGCTCGTACGCCGCGTCGAGCAGATCGGAAAGCGGCTTCGGATACGTGACGCCCTCGATGAGGGAAACGCGTTCCTCGTACTCGATCCCCTCGGCCTTCATCGCGGCCACCGCCTCGCCGCGCGCCTTGGACTGCTGCGCCATCAGCACCTGGCGTGGATTGTCCAATGTGGACTCGATGACCGACAGGACGTCCAGCGCGTACGCCGGCGCCTCGCGGTCGAGCAGTTCGACGGCGGCCAGCGCGAACGGCGACAGCGGCTGGTTGAGCGCGAAGTCCAGTTGCAGGTCGACGGTCAGCCGCACGATCCGGCCCTCGTCGTCCGGCACGGACAGGCGCTCCACCACACCGCCCGCGAGCAGCGCCCGGTAGATCGCGATCGCCCGCCGGATGTGCTTGCGCTGCGTCGCCGGATCGTCGTGGTTCTCCGTCAGCAGGTGGCGCATCGCGTCGAAAGCGTTACCCGGCCGGCTGATCACGTTGAGCAGCATCGAGTGGCTGACCTGGAAGTGCGACGTCAACGGCTCGGGCTCGGCCGCAATCAGCCGTTCGAACGTCGGCCGCCCGTACCCGATCGAGCCCTCGGGCGGCTTCTTGCGCACCACCTTGCGCCGCTTCTTCGGGTCGTCGCCGGCCTTGGCCAACGCGCGTTCGTTCTCGATGACGTGGTCCGGTGCCTGCACCACGACGGTGCCCATCGTGTCGAACCCGGCCCGCCCGGCCCGGCCCGCGATCTGGTGGAACTCCCGCGCCTTGAGCAGCCTCGTCTTCTGACCGTCGTATTTGGACAGTCCGGTGAACAGCACGGTCCTGATCGGAACGTTGATGCCGACGCCGAGCGTGTCGGTCCCGCAGATCACCTTGAGCAGCCCGGCCTGCGCGAGCGTCTCCACCAGCCGGCGGTACTTCGGCAGCAGCCCGGCATGGTGCACGCCGATCCCGTGCCGCACCAGGCGCGACAACGTGCGACCGAATCCGGCTGTGAACCGGAAGTTGCCGATCAGCTCGGCGATCGCGTCCTTCTCGGCCCGCGTGCAGACGTTGATGCTCATCAACGCCTGCGCCCGCTCCAGCGCCGCCGCCTGCGTGAAATGCACGACGTACACCGGCGACTGCTTGGTGGTCAGCAGTTCCTCGAGCGTCTCGTGCAGCGGCGTCATCGCGTACTCGTAGCGCAGCGGCACCGGCCGCTCCACCGACCGGATCTCCGCCGTCGGCCGGCCGGTGCGCCGCGTCAGGTCCTCGCGGAACCGCGTCATGTCGCCGAGCGTCGCCGACATCAGCACGAACTGGGCCTGCGGCAGCTCGATGAGCGGCACCTGCCACGCCCAGCCGCGGTCCGGCTCGGCGTAGAAGTGGAACTCGTCCATCGTCACCATGCCGACGTCGGCCCGCTCGCCGAGACGCAGCGCGATGTTCGCGAGAATCTCGGCCGTGCAGCAGATGATCGGTGCCTCGGCGTTGACGCTCGCGTCGCCGGTCAGCATCCCGACGTTCTCCGCCCCGAACGTCGCGCACAGCTCGAAGAACTTCTCGCTCACCAGCGCCTTGATGGGCGCGGTGTAGTACGTGGTGCGGCCATTGGCCAGCGCCGCGAAGTGGGCGGCCGCGGCAACCAGGCTCTTGCCCGACCCGGTCGGCGTGCTGAGGATGACGTTCGCGCCGGAGACGATCTCCAGCAGCGCGTCCTCCTGATGCGGGTACAGCGTGAAGCCGCGCTCGCCCGCCCACTCGACGAACGCCTCGAACACGGCCTCGGGCAGCTCCGCGTCGGGGACCTCGTTGGCCGGAACGAGGTCGATAAGAGAGGTCATCGCCGCGTGTAGACCAGGTCGACGACCGCGCGGCCCGCGTCGCGGGCGCGCTGTTCGAACTTCGTGACGGGACGAGGAATGCGGCCGTTTCCGGGAATCAGGAGCGGATCCGCGCCCAGGGTCTCGACCATCGCCGCCGCGTACCCGGGCGAGTCGGTGGCGCACCGGATCGTCCCGCCGGGCCGCAGCCGGCTGGCGAGCAGCGCCACGTGGACCGGCTGGAACAGCCGGCGCTTGTGGTGGCGCGCCTTCGGCCACGGATCGGGGAAGAACGCGTGCACGGCGTCCAGCGTGCCGGCGGCGACGCGCTCGCGGAGCAGGCCCAGTGCGTCGCCGAAAAAGACCCGGACGTTGGTGAGGCCGCGCTCCTCGACCGTCGCGAGAAGATTCGCCACGCCGGGAGTGTGGATCTCCACGGCGAGGTAGCCGCGGCCCGGGTCGGCGGCGGCCATCTCGGCGGTCGCCTCGCCCATGCCCGAGCCGATCTCGACGACGAGCGGCAGGTCGGCACCGAACAGGCTGGACGCGTCGGCCGGCCCCTCGGCGGGGATCCCGTACACCGGCATCAGCCGGGCCAGCGCGTCATGGTGCCGGGCGCGGAGCCGCCCGCGCCGCGGGTGGAACGTCCGCACCCCTGTCACCCGCATCAACCTACACGGGCGCGACTCCGACCGACCTGAGGAACCGCCGCGCGTGCACCGCCGTGCGCACGCAGAGCACACCCACCACGATCGGCACGATGCCGAGGACGATCGGTACCACGGCACCGCCGTCGCCGCCGAGCATCCCGCCGCCGACGGCCAGCAGCAGCACCCCGGTCATCGACACGACGCCCCACCGCTGCGCGTACATCGCGAGCGCGACGTCGCGCAGGAACGCAACCTCGTGCGGCGCGACCGGTTCCTGGCCGCGGATCTGCCGGCCGACCCGCCGGCTCTCCGCCCGGGTCAGCACGGCCCGCGGGTTGCTCTGGATGACCGCGTAGGTGGCCGGACGGACGCTGACGACGAATGCGATGATCATCAATACACTCGCGGCGCCGATGGTGAGACTGGCCAGCCACGCCGGCGCGTCGCCGAGGAGCCGGTTGACGCCGAGGGGATCGAAGCGCCCGGTCGCGTCCATCCAGCCGCGGTAGAAGCCGAACACGAGCACGAACACGGGCACGAACAACCAGTAGGCGCGGATCTTGCGGCGCCGGATGGCCGCCTTCAGCGCGGGGTCGGCGGGGTCGTATGTGGCGATCCAGTCGCGTGGCGTTGATGAGGTCATGACCGAACGGTCGCAACGGCGCGCAGTCGTAAGGCCGACACGCGGCCCCGTTACCGGCGCGTGACCTCCGGTTCCGGATACGAACTGCCCAGTTTCCGACCGTCCAGAGTTGACAGTGCGGCCCATTCTGCGAGCCATGACAACGGCTGCGGCCTTCCACCGCCTGGCGGTCCACCCTCGGCAACGGTGGTGGAAGCCGGTGCTCGCCACGGCGGCCCTGATATTTGTCGCCGTGATCGTCCAGACGGTCCTGTACGCCGTCGTGTACCTCGGCGTTCTGATCGTCGAACGGCCGGCCGATCCGGCGCGGGCCCCCGCCCTGTCCGGCTACGTCGACGTCGGGCTGGGGCTGGCCAGCATCGCGATCGCGCTGCCGCTGGTGCTGCTGGCCGCGCGGTACACGCAGTCCCGGCCGGCCGGGTCGGTGTCCTCGGTGTCGGGCCGGCTGCGCTGGGGCTGGCTGGGGCTGTGCCTGGCGCTGGCGACCCTCACCACGGGCCTCATGATCGCCGGGTCGGTCGGCCTGATGTCGCTCACCGGCGCTGCGGACGCCGCGCCCACCGAGGGCGGCCGGTGGGTCGGCACCGGTACGTTCGTCGGCGGCCTGGCCATGCTGCTGGTGCTGGTGCCCCTGCAGGCGGCGGCCGAGGAGTACCTGTTCCGTGGCTGGCTCCTGCAGGCGATCGGCGCGTTCGCGCGCTCGCCGTGGCCCGCGATCGCGATACAGGCGGTCCTGTTCGCGGCGCTGCACGGGTGGGGCACGCCATGGGGCTTCGTCGACCTGGTCGCGTTCGGTGTGGTGCTCGGCTGGCTGACAGTGCGCACCGGCGGGCTGGAGGCGGCGATCGCGCTGCACGTCGTGAACAACCTGATCCTCATGGTGCTGGCGGCCGCCGACGGCTCGCTCACGCTCGACGAGACGGCCGCCGACATGCCGTGGGAGGGCATGGTTGTCGACACGCTGACCGTGCTCGCCTACGCGGCGGCGGTAACGTGGCTGGCCCGCCGCCGCACGGTGCAGACGCGGGCGCCCGCCGACGGGCCACCCTCAACCGCGGCGGACGCCGACGACGAGGCGGGCGAGCAGATCGGCGACGGCGTCGTCGGTGAAGTCGCGGCGGCGCGCGCGGACGGTTAGCGAGGTCGCCGCGGCGGTGCTCACCACGCCGATTGCGAGTCCGGCCGGGCCGCTCGGCTGCGGGAAGAAGGCGAGCGACCGCACCGGTTCGCCGATCTCGACGGCGCCCACGTTCGAGACGAGGAACGTGGCACCCAGCCGCCGGGCCAGCGCTCGCGAGCCCAGGCGCACCACCACGTTGCGCGACGGCGGGAAGTCGGGCTCGAGGCGCTGGTTCTCGAGCATGGTCCGCACCAGCGCGCGGTCGGCGCGCACCGGCAGCCGCAGCCGCAGGTAGGCCGCCCGGTGCTCGGGAGTGAGGTCGTCGCCGTCCCGGCGCGACGCGCCGATCGCCGCGACCACCCGCCCGCGCCGCCCCCCGTTCCAGTCCCGCACCACGGCCGCGGCGACGGCGGTCGCCGCGGCGGTGCCGACGCGCAACCGGGGCAGCCGGGCCGCGAGGAGCACCTCGCCCGTATCTGGCCGTCCCGGCACCGCCCGTACCCGCGCCGGCGGGGTGAAGACGGCCTCGCCGACCCGCCGGGCCGCCGCCAGCGCGAACGAGCGGGCGATCGCCCTGCCGCGCATCCCGACGACGCTCGTGCGCACCGGCCGGTCGACGGCCGCGCCGAGCAAGGCGAGCAGGCCGAGGCCGTCGACGGCGCCGTGGTGGGCGGCGAGCAGCAGCGCCGGTGCGGGACCCGGAGCGAGGGCCACCCGCACCAGCGGTTCGCGCCCGTCGTACAGCCGGCTCGCGAACTGCTCGCGCACGTCGTTGACGGCCGCTCGCTCCGCTCGCGCGTCGTCGAGATCATCGGCCGCGACCACCGCCGGGGCGCCGCCGAGGTGCGGATAGCGCGCGGCGAGCGCGGCCAGGCGGTCGTCGACCGCACCGGCGGCGAGCGGCTCGGACAACTCGGCCTGCAGCACGATGCTCCACGGCACGGTCGGATCGCCGTACAGGCCGACCACCGCCCGGGCCCGCAGCCAGGCCTCCCGTGCCGGGTCGGGGTCGCGCTCGACCCGCAGCGCGTCAGACACGGGCAAGAGCATGACATAAGCGATTCGTGACCGCCGACGGGCTACCCGCCGGTAGGTTCGCGTGGCAGGCTTCCCCTCATGTCGGAAAGCGCCGCCCCCGTCTCCGCCGGGGCCTCCAGCGGGCGCAGCGAAGCGCAGCCCGCGGTCAAGGAGCCCCGGCCGGCAACCGACACGGCGCCACCCCAGCCGGCTCCCGAACGCCGCGAGGGATGGCTCGCCCGGTGGTACCTCGCGGACCCGGTCCGCGCGGCGGCGCTCGGCCTGATCGTCGTCCACCTCGCCGTCCGGGCCCAGATCGGCACCGGCGGGTTTCTCGTCTTCGACGACTTCTCGCTCGCCTCGCGCTCGGCCGAGATGAGCCTGTTCCCGGGCCTGATGATGGGCGTCTACAACAACCATCTGATGCCGGCGACGATGTTTCTCACCTGGCTGGTGACCACCACCTGGGGGCTTTCCTACCCGCCGTACCTGATCGCGATGCTGGCGTTGCAGGCCGTCCTCGCCGTCGCGTTCTACCGGTTGCTGCGGTTGCTCCTTCCGGCGACCTGGGGTCTGTTGATTCCGCTCGCCGTTTTCCTCTTCAGCCCACTCATGCTGGAAACCACCACGTGGTGGGCCGTCGGCGGGTCGCAGTTGGGCATGCTGCTGGCCATCGTGCTCGCCCTCGGTGCACAGGTGAAGTACGCCAACACGGGCCGCGGCCGCCATCTGGTGTCGCTGGGTGGTTCCTTCGCCCTCGGTCTGCTGTTCTTCGAGAAGACGCTGCTGCTCGCGCCACTGGTCTTCCTGTTCACAGCGTGCCTACTGGTCGACGGCGGGCCGGTGCGCTGCGTCGTCGAGGCGGTGCGCCGGTTCTGGCGCTCGTGGCTGGTTCTCGGCGTGCTCGCCGGTGGCTACGTCACGCTGTATGTCGCGTTGGCCCCGACGGGGGTGCGCGAGCCGGCGAGCCGGGGCGAGACGGTGACGTTCGTCCGCGACATCGTGGGCTCGACGCTGCTGCCGGGATTCCTCGGCGGCCCCTGGAAATGGCTGGACGCCGGCGACGGACCACCGGTCGTCTCGACGCCCGAGGTACTGCGGTGGGCGTCCTGGATCGCGTTCTTGGCACTGGTGATAGTCACGGTGAGTCGCCGCCGGATCGCCGCCCGCGCGTGGCTGTTGCTGGGCATATACACCACGATGACCGTCGCGCTCCTGGCCACGACGCGGCTGGGTTCCATCTACAGCGGAGTGGCGGGCCTGGCCTCGCGGTACGTTACCGACGTCGTGCTGGTGGGTGCCCTGTGCATCGGGATCGCCCTGTTCGGCCTGGCACCCGCCGTGGCGGCCGCCGCGACAGCGACGGCGCCGGACACGCCCGTGGCCTCCGAGCCGGCAAACCCGTGGCAGTGGCGAGGTGTCGAGAGGTTCGCCCTGGTCGCCGCTCTGGTGCTCCTGGTCGGCAGCGCCGGATGGACGTCGGCGCGCTTCGGCGACGACTGGAAACACAAGGTGGGCCGCGACTACCTGGACACCGTGCAGGCCGAGGTGGCCCAGGCGCCGCGCGGCGAGGTGTTCTTCGACGCGGCCGTCCCCGAGCGTGTCATGCCGGCGCTCACCGCGCCCTACAACCTCCAGTCGCACATGTTCGGGCAGCTGAACCCACGGCCGCAGTTCGTCACCGCCGCCGAGAATCCGCGGATGTTCAACGACGAGGGCCACATCCGGCCGACCTGGATCGAGGGCATGGCGAACCGGCCCGGGCCCGAACCCAACTGCGGCTACAAGGCGACCGGCGGCCACACCGCGCGCGTCGAGTTGCAACGCGGGTTGTACGTCTGGCAGTGGGCGATGCGGATCGCCTACCTGAGCTCGGGTGACTCGCCGGCCCTGGTCTACTTCGGCGGCACGACGATGCGGTTCCAGGTGCGGCGCGGCGTCAACCAGATCATGCTGATCGTCGAAGGAGGGGGCGAGTACGTGGACCTGACCGTGCTCGACCCGACCGTGACGACGTGCACCAACGAGGTGACGGTCGGCAGAGCGAGGCCAGTGCCGTGACCGAGCGCAGCGAGGTCATCTACCGGCAGAGCGCCGATCCGCGAGCGGATCGGCGTCATGGCCCGACCTCGCGGAGCGAGGTCCGGCCGTGAACTGGCGATCTCTGCAAACCGTGCGCCCGCCGGTGCTCTGGCTGAGCGCGCTGCTCGTCGTCGTCATCGCGGCCTGGGCCAGCGTCACCTGGATCAACTCGGCGCTGGGCAGCGGCCGGTGCGCGCAGCGCACCGTGCTCGACGTCGCCGCCGCACCCGCGATCGCGGCGACGCTGAGCGACCTGGTCGCCGATGGCGCCGGCGGCCAGTGCGCCGACGTTCGGGTGTCGGCCAAGGACTCCTCGTCGTTCGCCGACGCGCTGGCGAACCCCCCGCCCGGCGAGCAGCCGCAGGTCTGGATCCCGGAGTCGACGTTCTGGCTGGGCCGGGCGCAGGCCCGCGGCGCGTTCGAGGTGCCGGCCGCCGGCACGTCGGTCGCCAGCACCCCGGTGGTGGTGGCGATGACGGAGGGTGCCGCCGGGCAGCTCGGCTGGCCGGCGCGGCCCGTGCCGTGGACGGCGCTGCTCGGCCCGCAGGCCACCACGCTGCCGGTCGGCCTGCCCGACCCGGCGGCCGACCCGGTCGGCATCGCGGCGCTGGTCGGCGTGCAGAGCATCACCGCGTCGCTGCCGGATGCCGGCGCCGCCGAGTCGCTCGTGCTCCGCCGGCTCAGCCAGCACGTGGTGACCAGGGCCAGCGACCTGTACCTGCGGCTGCCCGAGGCCGGCAGCGGCGGCGACACGCTGTCGGCGTTCCTGACCTCCGAGCAGGCGCTGCTGCGGCACAACGCGTACACGAAGGGCACGCCGCTCGTCGCGTCGTACCCGACCGGTGCGGTGCCGACGCTCGACTTCCCGTACGTGGTGCTGCCCGGCGCCACCCGGCCGGAGGTGTCGGTCGCGACCACGCTGCTGTCCCGGCTGCTGGCGCCGCCGGCCCGTAAGGCCCTCCAGCAGGCCGGCTTCCGGGATCCGGACGGCTCGCCGCCGCCCGCCGGTGTCGACCCGGCGCCGACGGCCAGCCGGGTCACGCTGACGCCGGTTCCCCCGGTCCCGATGCCGTCGGAGGACAGCCTGGTGCAGGTGCTCAGCCGGTGGACCGGGGTGCACCTGTCGGCCCGCATCCTCGGCGTCATCGACGTCTCCGGCTCGATGAACGAACGCGTCGGTGCGCAGACCCGGCTGTCGCTGCTGATGCAGACCGCCCAGGAGGGCCTCGGCCTGCTGATGGACACCACCGACGTCGGCGTCTGGGTGTTCTCGACGCGGATGGACGGCGACCGGGACTACCAGGTGCTCGTGCCGCCCGGCCCGCTGTCGCAGCAGCGCAGCCGGATCTTCAACGTGCTCGGCTCCATCCGGGCCAAGCCCGACGGCGACACCGGCCTGTACGACACCACGCTGGCCGCCTACCAGGAGGCCCGTCGCAACTGGGTGCCGGGCCGGATCAACCTCATCCTGGTCGCCACCGACGGCCGCAACGACGACGCGCAGAGCATCACCCGGGCGCAGCTGCTGGCCGAGCTGACCAAGCTGGTCGACCCGCGCCGGCCGCTGCCGATCCTGTTCTTCGCGATGGGCCCGGGTGTCGACCTGGGCGAGCTGAACGAGATCGCGAAGGTCGTCGACGGTCGGGTGTACAACGCCGCCCAGCCCAGCGACATCCGGCCCATCTTCTTCTCCGCCCTGTCCGACTTCGGCTGCCAACCGCCCTCATGCCGCAAGTGACGGGACGGCTCGCACAGCGGGTGCGCGGGGCTGTGACAGCCGCGCGCCGCAACCCGCTGACCGTTGGCTGCCTGCTCGGGCTCGTCGCGGTCTCGTTCATGCAACGGCCCGGCAAGGTCACCTTCGACACGAAGCTGGACCTCGCCGTCAACCCGTCCGGTTTCATGGCGCGCTCGCTGCACCTGTGGAACCCGATGGCGACGTCGGGCGAGCTGCAGAACCAGGCCTACGGCTACCTGTTCCCGATGGGACCGTTCTTCGCCGCCGCGCAGGCGCTGGGCGTGCCGATGTGGGTCACCCAGCGGCTGTGGTGCGCGCTGGTGCTGTGCCTCGCGTTCGGCGGCGTCCTGCTGGTCGCGCGGGCGCTGGGCATCGGCACGCCGACGAGCCAGCACCTCGGCGCGCTGGCGTACGCGCTGGCCCCGCGCATGCTCACCGAGATCGGTCCGGTGTCCGCCGAGATGCTGCCGGCCGCGCTGCTGCCCTGGGTGCTCCTGCCGCTGATCCGGCTCGGCCCGACCAAGCCGCGCCGGGCCGCCGCGCTGTCCGGCCTGGCCGTGCTGTGCATGGGCGGCGTCAACGCCGCGATCGTGGTGACGGTGCTGCTGCTGCCCGGGCTGTACCTGGTGACCCGGCCGGTGACCCGACGGCACGTCGCGCTCGTCTTCTGGTGGCTCGTCGCGGTCGCCGGCAGCGTCCTGTGGTGGCTGCTGCCGCTGGTGCTGCTGGGCCGCTACAGCCTGCCGTTCCTCACCTACATCGAGTCGGCCGCCAACACGACGGGCATCGTGTCGCTGTTCCAGGCGGTGCGCGGTACCAACCAGTGGGTGGCCTACGTCGTCGAGGGCGAGCCCTGGTGGCCGGCCGGCTTCATGCTCGTCGACAACCCGTTCCTGATGGTCGCCACGATGGCGCTGGCCGCGGTCGGGCTCGCCGGGCTGGCCGCCCGGGGGCTGCCGGAGCGCCGGTTCCTGGTGCTGGGCACGCTGGCCGGTCTGGCTCTGATCACCGTCGGGTTCGTCGGCGCCCTCGACTCGCCGCTGGCCGCCACCGCGCGCCACCTCCTGGACGGCCCGCTGGCGCCGCTGCGCAACGTCCACAAGTTCGAGCCGGTGCTCCGGCTGCCGATCGCGCTCGGGTTGATGCACGCGCTGACAAGGGTTCCGGTCGACGCGCTGCGCCGCCTCACGGTGCGCCCGCCGCGGCTGGTACAGGCGACTGTCGTCGTGCTGATCCTCGTCGTCGCCGCGCCCGCCTGGGTGATCGCGCTGCGGCCCGGACCCGGCTGGAGCGACCTGCCCCGCTACTGGCGGCAGGCGGCGACCTGGCTCGGCGCCCAGAACCGCGACGCCCGCACGCTGCTGGTGCCGGGCACCGGCTTCGGGCAGTACACCTGGGGGCGCACCGTCGACGAGCCGATCCAGCCGCTGGCCCGGGCGCCGTGGGCGATGCGCACCCAGGTGCCGCTCGGCTCGGAGGGCAACACCCGGGTCATGGACACCGTGGAGGAGGTGCTGGCCGGGGGCGAGGGCTCGGCCGGGCTCGCGGGCTACCTGGCCCGCAACGGCTACCGCTACCTGTTGCTGCGCAACGACATCGACCGCTCCCGGCCGGACGTCCCGCCGATCACCGTGATCCGCCAGGCGATCGCCCGCTCCCCCGGCCTGCACCTCGCGGCCGAGTTCGGGCCGCAACTCGCGCCGCCGGACGAGACGCGCAGCCCCGTCGACGACGGCGAGCAGCCGCCCCGCGTCATCGAGATCTACGCGGTCGACGAGCCGGTGCCGCTGGTCCGGGCGGTGCCGACGGCCGAGGTGGCGACGGTCAGTGGCGGCCCCGAGTCGTTGCTGCCGCTGCTCGAGCAGGACCTCATCGCCGCCAACCGGCCGGCGCTGCTGGCCGGCGACCGCGACGTCGGCCCCAACGCCGTCGACGTCGCCGGCCCGTGGCTGGTGACCGACGGCCTGCGCCGCCGGGAACGCAACGTGGGCCGGGTACGCGACAACGTCAGCCAGACGTTCACCGCCGCCGAGACGTCCCGGCAGGGCCGCACGACGCTCGACCTCCTGCCGTTCCCCGGCGAGCAGCATCAGACCACCGCGGTCTACCAGGGCGTCCGCTCGGTCACCGCGGCGAGTTCGGCCAGTTTCGCCGACGCGCCGACCGGCACCGAGCCGTCCCGGCTGCCGTACGCGGCGATCGACGGCGACCCGGCGACGGCCTGGGTCAGCGCCTCCCTCGACGGGCCGGTGGGCCAGTGGTTCGAGGTGGCGCTCGACACCCCGCGCCGCATCCCCGAGGTCAGCATCCGGTTCGTCGACGACGTGCGGGTCGGCTGGCGGGTCACCCGGTTCCGGCTCACCACCGACCGCGGCTCCGCCGACTACGACGTGACGCCGGGTGCCCAGGGCGTCTACCCGGCGCCGGAGGGCCTGACCACGACGGTGCGGGTGACCGTCCTGTCGGTGACCGGCGGGCGGAACAACGGCAACGTCGGCATCCACGAGCTCGGGCTGCCCGGCCTGAGCACCAGCCGGGCGCTGCGGGTGCCCGTCGACCAGGACGCGGCGTCGACCCCGCCGGGCTACGTGTTCACCCGTGGTCACTACGCCCGCGGCTCCTGCTACCCGGCGCCGAACGAGGGCGGTGCGGTGCGCTGCGACCCGACGCTGGCCCGCACCGGCGAGGAGGCGCACGGCTTGGACCGGCTGTTCCGCACCCCGCAGCCGGCCCGGTACGGGCTCACGGTGACCGCGGTGCCCCGGCCCGGCGCGCTGCCGCCACTCGAACCGGCGCTGCTGGAGGCGGGCGCCTCGTCGTGGCTCACCGGCGACCCCCGGGTCGGCCCGCTCGCCGCGATCGACGGCGACCCGACGACGGCGTGGCTGGCCGACGTCG
>Ga0070663_100001733_pt1 | contig 12110 bp, 11 predicted proteins | sample KBSC63metaG_FD_65646 | JGI IMG/M metagenome (GOLD analysis project Ga0070663, IMG submission 65646) | Corn rhizosphere microbial communities from Kellogg Biological Station, Michigan, USA - KBS C6-3 metaG | ecosystem: Host-associated > Plants > Roots > Rhizosphere > Soil ...
CGCTACGCGTAGCGCGACATTTGCCCGTGCAAGACGGGCGTCGACCTGACCGGCGCGTGCCTGCGCGTTGAGTTCCGCGGCCCCCACGCGGGCGGCCCCATTCACAGCGAAACCACGACGGACGCCACCGATTGCGCGGCGCGGACGACGCGCGCCGTTCGCGGATGGCGGCGCGTGACCGTCTTCGATTCATCTCTGACGGTTGTCAATATTCGGGGAAATTTGGAGATTCATTCCCCACAATGTGAGGTATCGTTTGACGATCGATTGACGGCAACGCAATGGGAGACTGCGAATGAGCACGTTGTGCATGCAGACCATCGTTCACGGTAAAACTGTGCGGGTCATGTTGTCGCTGGAGCGTCGTACCGCCAGGATCGACATCGTCGACGGCGAAGCGGGCAGCCATCCGCCCCGCACGATGAGCATCGAACAGTACATCAAAGCCGGTATGGCGGACGACGAAATCGCCCGGCATATGCTGGAAGTCGTCGCGATGTCGCTCGAGCAGCTTGCTCGGCTGCAGCCGTTCGATCGCGCGGCGCGCGCACGAATGCGCTATTCACACTGATTACACCGATGCCGGTGGGGCGGGGCTGCCCCGACGCGAGCCGCGCATTTCGACCTTCCGTATCGATCTCGGGTTGCGATTTGCAACGGGCTGCTGCGCGCGAGCGCGATCGTGCGCACGTAGCCTCGCTTATCGCGCCTTCAGCATTTCGTCCGCGAGCCGATACGCGGTGACCGCGCTTGGATTCGCAGTCGGCGATCGTCGATACGTTGCGGCCGGCGTCTCGTGACGGCAATGACGTAAGGGCCTTGATTACATGGCGAGCAGCGGATCTTTTATGTTGTGAAGTACTAATGAGATGCGCATTGCGCTCCATCGCGATCATTGATCCATTGCGGCCGAATGCAATCGCCTTACGCCGGCATATACATGAACGGCTCGCCGTCCTCCCGCTCCACGGAAAGCAGCCGCTGGAGTTGATCGAGCGCGAACAACTGCTTTCCTTCCGCCCCCGCTTCGGCGATCGCGGCATCCACCAGTTTCCTCGCTCGCGCGAGAATCACGGATCGCTGACGCGCGATCTCGAGCACCATGCGTTGCTCGATGTTCTGACGGCTCGATTGCTTGTCGCTCAGGTGACGCCAGCGATCGCGAAGCTCGGCCCAGGTAACGCGCTGAAATTCCGGAATCGGGCGCGGGAGCGTGCCCGCTGCCGCGGGCTCGGGCTCGGCGCGCAACGCACAGCGCAGTGCCTCGCGCGCGCGCCACTCGTCTGAAAACGGCGCATACACATCACGCGAGCGACCGATCGGATTCGCGCGCGCGATTTCCTTTTCGAGCAGGTAATTCAGCCGCCGCAGCGCCGAGCCATGCGCGAGCATGCCGGGGTCGAGCACGCGGATCCGGCGCGAGGCGTCCGCGACATGAGCCTTCAGTTCCCACAGCGTCAGGCGAAGATGCTGCACTTCGAGTATCAGGCGCTGCACGTCTGCATAGGTGCACTTCGTCCACCACCCGGTAAGATCGTTCAGCTTCGGGGGATCGAATGGGGGGAGGATCATTTCGGTTGCAGCGATACTGTATGGATATACAGTTTATCGCGCGGTAACATAGCGCCGTCAAGGCGAAAAAATGGGGACGGCCGAGCGGCGACAAAGACGGGCAGCCGGGCCGCGGCCGGCGGGTTGAACCGCTCACCGGCCTTCCCGCGCGTTCGCCAGCCACCACCTTCCGGAACCCGACAGCCTGATCCGGTGCCCGCCATCGCGAACGTCGATGGATGCGCCGGATGGATCGACGCCAACAGAGAACAATGACGACAACTTATCCGCTGCACGATGCATTGACGCACGCCGACACGGCGTTTCCGGCCGAAGCCGACATCGTGATCGCCGGCGCCGGCATCATGGGCTGCGCGGCCGCGTACTACCTCGGCCTGCGCGGCCTGAAGGCCGTTGTGCTCGACAAGTCGCGCATCGCCGGCCAGCAATCGACTCGCGCGTGGGGCTTCGTGCGGCAGCAGGGCCGCGAGTCGGCCGAAGTGCCGCTGATGATGGCCGGCATGCGGATCTGGGAAGGGCTCGAGCAGGCGCTCGGCTTCGACCTCGAGTGGCGGCAGGGCGGTTGCCTCTACATGGCGGACAACGACGACGACTGGGCGTCGTTCCAGGCGTGGCTCGCCGTCGCGCGCGAGCACGGGCTCGACACGCGCACGCTCACGCGCACGGAAATCGACGAGCGCGTGCGCGGCCTGTCGACGCAGGCGCGCACGCTCGGCGGGCTCTATACCGCGACCGACGGGCAGGCCGAGCCGCGTCGCGTGGCCGCCGCGTTCGCGGCGCGCGCGGCCGAAGCCGGCGCGCGCTTCTTCGAAGGCTGCGGCGTGACGGCGATCGAGACGGCCGGCGGCGCGGTCGTCGGCGTCGTGACCGAGCGCGGCACGATCCGCACCCGGCGCGTGATCTGCGCGGCCGGCGCGACCAGCTTCCGACTGCTCGACGGCGTCGGCATCCGGCTGCCGCAGCAGGCCGTGCGCGGTACCTGCATGCGTACCAACGTGTTGCCCGACGTGTCCGCGTCGACGATCTGGGGCCACGGCCTCGGCATTCGGCAACGCAGGAACGGCACGATCAATCTCGCCGACGACATGCAGGTCGACGTCGAACTGACGCTCGGCCATCTGCGCGGCTTGAGCCTGTTCTGGCCGCAGTTCTGGTCGCAGCGCGAGAAATTCCGGCTGCATCTGAATGCGGCGGCGTGGCGCGATGCCTGCGCGCGCATCGGCGGCGCGGCCGGGCCGATCGAGCCGCGCGATCCGCAGCCGCAGCCGAATCGCGCGCATGCGCCGCGCGCGCTCGCGAAGCTCAAGGCGATCTTTCCCGCGCTGAAGGACGCGCAGATCGTCGAGGCATGGGGCGGCCTGATCGACGTGCTGCCCGACGGGATTCCCGTGATCGACGCGCCGGGCACGCCGTCGGGGCTCGCGATCGCCACCGGCTTCTGCGGGCACGGCTTCGCGATGGGGCCGATCGTCGGGCGGCTGCTGGCCGAATGGGTCGATACGGGTGAGCCGTCGCTCGATCTGTCTGCGTTCCGTGCCCGGCGTTTCGTCGACGGAACGATGGTCCGGCCGCGCAGCATGCTGTAGCGGCCGTTGCGGAGGGGCGGTAGCGGAGGGCCGGTAGCGGAGGGCCGCTTACGGACGCGCCCGCGTGTTCCCGTCGTAGAATCGAGCCCGCATCCTTCAGGAGAATCCCCCGTTGGCAACGCCTTGCGCCAAACGTCGCCCGTTGCGCTCACGCCTGCGTCGTACCCGTGATCCGTGGCGGGCGCCGCGCGCACGCACGCTGTTCACGCGCCCCGCGACGTCACCGCACCACACGCTGCTGTTCCGTCTCGGCGCGGTCGTGGCGCTGTGCATGCTCGCGTTTCTCGTGCTGTATCTCGATCGCGACGGCCTGCGCGATTCGACCAAGAGCACGCCGATGAACGTCGCCGATCTCGTGTACTTCACGATGGTCACGGTCGCGACGGTCGGCTATGGCGACATCGTGCCGGTCACCGCGCGCGCGCGTCTGATCGATGCGTTCTTCATCGTGCCGATCCGTATCGGCATCTGGTTCATCTTCCTGGGCACGGCGTATCAGTTCGTGATCCAGCGCGTCATCGAGGAATTCCGCATGAAACGCCTGCAGAAGCAGCTGTCCGATCACATCGTCGTGTGCGGCTACGGCCTGTCGGGGTCGATCGCCGTGCGCGAGCTGCTCGAGAGCGGCGTCGATCCGTCGACGATCATCGTGATCGATGCGCAGCAGCAGGCGCTCGAGGCTGCGACGTCGCTCGGCGTGACGGGGTTGCTCGGCGATCCCGCGCATGAAGACCTGCTCCAGCAGGCGCAGGTGCGGGCGGCGAAGGCCGTGATCATCTCGGTGACCGACGATCCGACCGCGATCCTGCTGACGCTGTCGGTGCGCAGCATCGCGCCCGAGACGAAGATCGTCGTGCGGATCCAGGAGAACCTGTATCAGCGGCAGTTGCGGCAGGCGGGCGCGGACGTGATCGTGTCGTCGACGAAGATCGGCGCGCTGCTGCTCGCCGATGCGGTGCATAGCCGCTACATCGTGCCGTTCGTGAACGACATGTTGTCGACGCGCGGGCGGGCGACGCTGGTCGAGCGCGAGGCGTTGCCGCACGAGATCGGCTGCATGACGAACGTCGTGCCGGGCGCGATCGTCGTCGGGCTCGATCGCTGCGGGAAGATTCATTCGTTCTACGAGGATCCGCCGTGCCGAATCGAGACGGGCGATACGCTGGTCGTGATTCAGTCGGCCCGGATTCCGGATCCGGATGTGTGACGCCCGGGTGCGAAACGACCCGCTATCGACGTCCCGACGCCCCGATGCCCCGATGCCGCGCCGTGCTCGGTGCATCCCCCGCTTGCCATGCCGCTGCGCCTTTTTTAGTATGAAGTAATCATGTGGTGCGCCCGCGCACACGCTTGATCATCGAGGAGACACATGCAATCCAGGTCGGCGGCTCCCCATACCATCGTCGTGGTCGGTATCGTGATCGCCTGCGCGCTGATGGGTCTGTGCGTGCTGCAGCTGTTCCAGAGCCGCAACGACGCGCGGGAACGGGCGAGCGAAACCTCCCGCAATCTCGGCCTCATCGCCGAGCGCGACATCGAACGCAACTTCGAACTCTACGACCTTTCGCTGCAGGCGGTCATCAACGGCCTCAAACGTTCCGACGTGATGAATGCGTCTCCGAGCCTGCGGCGCTCGGTGCTGTTCGACAATGCGATGACGGCGGAATTTCTCGGCTCGATGCTGGTACTCGATGCCGGCGGCAATATCGTGCTGGATTCGGCCAACGACGTGCCGCGCCGCGGCAATTTCGCCGACCGTAAATACTTCACCGTCCATCGTGACAATCCGGATGCCGGACTCTTTATCAGCGACCCGTTCACGTCGCGCCTGCGTGGCGGGGCGCCCAGCATCGGGCTCACGCGGCGAATCTCGAATCCGGACGGCTCGTTTGGCGGCATCGTGCTCATTGCGGTCAACCTCGAGTATTTCCACAATCTGTTTGCCGGCCTGTCACTGGGGCAGCACGGTTCGATCTCGCTGATCGGCAGCGACGGCGTCATGGTGATGCGTCAGCCGTACGACGTCCATACGATCGGCCGAGACATCAGCCACGCCGCGACCTTCAAGCGGTTTCAGACCGCGCGGGAAGGCGTGTTCTCGGAAACCTCGTCGCTCGACGGAGTGCGCCGGCTCTACTACTTCAGGCACCTGCCGAAGCTGCCGCTGGTGATCATGGTCGCTGAAGCGGAGCAGGACATTTATGCGGCGTGGCGGCACCGGGCCGCGACGATCGGTGGGTTGGTGGCGACGTTCGGCGCCGCCTTCATCGCGGTGTCCGTCATGCTCGGCACGCAACTCCGGCGGCGGATGCGCGCCGAGTCGGAACTCGTGTTGCTCGCCCGCACCGACGGTCTCACCGGGTTGAACAACCGCCGCAGCTTTGGCGAAGTACTGGATCGCGAATGGCGGCGCGCACGGCGATCGCGATCGGTATTTTCGTTGTTGTTCGTCGATGTCGATCGCTTCAAGGCCTATAACGACACCTACGGCCATCAGGCGGGAGACGACGCACTGGCCGCGGTTGCGCGCTGCATCGGCGAGAACATCCGCCGGCCCGCCGATACCGCGGCCCGCTACGGCGGGGAGGAATTCGTCGTGCTGCTCCCCGATACGCCCGAGGCGGGCGCCGCCCAGATCGCCGAGCGAATTCGCGCGGCGATCGACGAGCTGGCGCTCGAGCACGCCGGCAGCGAACACGGGCATGTGACCGCCAGTATCGGTCTCGCGAGCTGGACGCCCGACGACGACGTGGAGGCCGGCAGCGTGATCAAGGCCGCCGACGAGGCGCTGTACTACGCGAAGGCGACGGGCCGCAACAAGGTCGCCGCGTTTCAGCCGCCGCCGTGACGGCGTGACGCATCGCAGCATTGCAGCGTTGCTCCCGCTGACGGTACCCCTCATTCGATCGTGCGTGATGAACCGACGCCGCGCGATATCGATGACGAAGCGGCCGCCTGAGTGTCGGTCTTGCCGGCGCGTGCAAACGAGTTCGCCGCAATGCCGGCCGCCGCGCTACAGTGGACGTCAACCGCCGTCGAACGACGGGCGACGCGAGGGTCCAACCATGCAACTTCAAACCGGCAACCTGTTCAGCACCGAAGCGGCGCGCGGCGACGACGAACGGATCGACATACTCGTCGCGGGCCCGCGCCTGAACGTCGAGCGCATCGTGTCGATGGGGCACGCGAGTCCCGACGGATTCTGGTATGACGATCCCCGGGCCGAATGGGTCGTGCTGCTGTCAGGCGCGGCCGTGCTCGAATTCGAAGCGGACGCGACGCTGCACGACATGCGCCCCGGCGACCATGTGCTGATCGAACCGCATTGCCGGCATCGCGTCGCGTGGACGCATCCGGAACAACCGTCGGTGTGGCTCGCGATCTATCACGATCGATGAATTGCGCGGCGGCTTATCGGCTTAGCGGCCTTAGCGGCTTGGCCGGAACCGGCTGAAGCGCTGCTCGATGACGTGGGTTCCCCATTGCGCACCTTCCGATTCGCTGGTCAGCGTAAAGCCGACCGATTCGTACAAATGACGTGCCGAATCCAGGCCCTTGAACGTCCACAGGTAGGTCTCGTCGAACCGCTGCTCGTCGACGAACTGCATCGCGCGCGTCATCAGTTGCCGCCCGATACCGGCGCCGCGTAATGCGTCGTCGACGATGAACCATCGCAGGTGTGCGATTCCCGTGGCCTTGTTCCCGTCTATTGCGACAGAGGCGAGCGCGCGGCCGTTTTCGGCATGGAGCCACAGAGCCTTGCCTTCGGCGGGCAGCGTGCCGGCAAATTGCGCGAGTTCGGTCGCGACTTTTTTCTCGAAGAAAGCGCCAAATCCCCAGTGTTCCGAATAGAACCGCGCGTGAAGGCTTGCTATGTCGCCGATACAGCCGGGTTGGTAGCCGTCGACAATGTGCCCGGTGTCCGGATGCCCGGCGCCCGGATGCCCGGCGCCCGGATTCGGTGCGGGTGGTGCCTCGGCACCGTTGTCTTGCGCGAGCGCATCGCTATACAGCGCGAGCGCGCGGACGAGGGTTTGCTGGTCCGCCGGCACCATCCGGCGTAACGCATTCGACACCTGACGCGTCGCAAACTGGTCGATCTTCTTGCGAAGCTTTTGCCCGTCGGCAGTCAGGTACAACTCGGTCGCACGCGCATCGTCGGGCGAGATGCGGCGCGTCACGAAGCCGGCCGTTTCGAGCCGGGAAAGCTGCCTGCTCGTATTCGACTTGTCCAGACGCAGAATGCTGCGCAGATCTTTCGCGCTGATGCCGGGCGCCATTCCGATTTCAAGAACGGCGTGAACCGCGGAGGGCGCCAGATCGCTATCGGCCAATGTCGCGCGCATGAAACCCAGTTCGCGAACCAGCTTGCGGGAAAAATCGCGCAGCTCGAGGATCGTGGCGTCGCGAGGCTTTGCCGGAATATCGATGAGGTCCATGAGCAGTCCGCGAAAAGTTGCGAGTCGCAAGCAATATTAGTTGCGCCTCGCAACTTGTCAAGGACGATTTTACGTTTCGCCGGTGCGCCGGGAAGCGGGCGGGCTGCGGAGGCCGGCGTGCCGAAACGGCTCGCGGCGCCCCGACTTATCCGCGTCCGACGAACGGCATCGTGGTCGCCATGATCGTCATGTTCAGGATGTTCGTATCCAGCGGAAGGCTTGCCATCTGAACGACCGCGTTCGCGACGTGCGTGACGTCCATGCGAGCCTCGGGCGCCATGCGTCCGTCGGCCTGCAGCACGCCGTCCGTCATCCGGTCGGTGAGCGACGTCGCCGCGTTGCCGATGTCGATCTGACTGCACGCGATGTTGTACGCTCGGCCGTCGAGCGCGAGCGACTTGGTGATGCCGGCCACCGCATGCTTGGTGGCCGTATACGCGATCGTGTTCGGGCGCGGCGTATAGGCGGAGATCGAGCCGTTGTTGATGATCCGGCCACCCTGCGGCGTTTGCGTCTTCATCAGGCGCCATGCTGCCCGCGCGCACAGGAAGACGCCCGTCAGGTTCGTCGCGACGACGTCGTTCCACACGTCGAGTTCGTATTCGTCGAGCGGAACGGCCGGCGCGTTGCGGCCGGCGTTGTTGAAGAGGACATCCAGCCGGCCGAACTCGTGCGCAATCCGCGAGAACGCCTGTTCGACCGACGCTTCGTCGGTGACGTCGGCCGGCAGCGCATGTGCGTCGCCATGCCCGGCGGCGATCGTCTCCTTCGTTTCACGCAACGACGCTTCGTTGCGTCCGATCAGCGCGACCGTAAAGCCGGCGTTCGCGAGTGCGATGGCCGCGGCACGACCGATGCCGGATCCCGCGCCCGTGATGGCGGCGAACTTCTTCGAGGCAGACATGGCTTGATTCCCTGCGGGTTGAGGTGAGGAAAAGAGGCGACATCGTGCGCCGGGTGAAGCGCCATCGTACCGCGCACCGCGGGTTGCGCCGCTCGCGCCGCTATTTTCTGCGGGCTGGCGCGGCCTTTCGCGCGCGCGTTCCGGTGTCCGCGAACAGGCTGACCACGACCTCCCGTAGCCACCGGTTGCCTTCGTCCTGATTCACGCGCGCATGCCACAGCATGTGAATCGGCGCGCCCGGCAGCGTGACCGGCAACGCCCGCCAGCCAAGCGAAAACGGTGCGGCCAGTTGCAGCGCAAGATGTTCCGGCACGGTCGCGATCAGGTCGGTGCGCTGCAGGATATAGCCGACGCTCATGAAATGCGGCACCGTCAGCCGCACGCGGCGCTTCACGCGGCGCCGCTTCAGCCAGTCGTCCACCTGCCCGTGACCGGTGCCGGTCGACACCACGACCAGATGCTCGGCATCCCGCCATGCGTCGACCGTCAGCGGCGCGTCTTCGAGCGGATGCCCGCGCCGGAACAGGCACACGTAGCGCTGATCGAACAGCCGGCGTTGATAGAACCCGCCCTGCAGTTGCGGCAGCAGCCCGATCGCGAGGTCGACGCGGCCGTCGGCCATTTCGTCGCTGAGGTTGATACTCGTATTGCGCACGGTGTTGAGCGCGATGCCCGGCGCCGTGCGCGCCAGATGTTCGAGCAACGCAGGCAGGAACACGACTTCGCCGATATCGGTCATACCGATCGTCATCGTGCGCGACGCGCGCAGCGGATCGAAACCGGTCTCCGGATTGAGCGCGGCATGCAGCGTCGACAGCGCCTGCGCAACCGGTCCGGCCAGGCGCAACGCGAAGGGTGTCGGGACCACGCCGCCCGGCCCGCGCACGAACAGCGGATCGCCGAGCCGGCGGCGCAGCTTCGCGAGCGCGTTGCTGACGCCCGGCTGGCTCATGTTCATCTGCTCGGCGACGGTCGACACGCGCCGCTCCTGCATCAGCCGCTGAAACAGCAACAGCAGGTTGAGGTCGATCTCGCTCAGTTCCATGGTTCGGCGTTGCCTTCGATCATTGCGTTCAGTGATGAAGCAGATTCCCGGCATTTTATTGTGGGATAAGAGTGCGCTGCTGAAAATACCGACACGGCGCCTGCATTCGACCGGCGCGCCGGGCAGGTCATGCGCGCCGTGGCCTCGACCACTCATCATTTGAATATCGGAGACACGTTCATCATGCAGACGAACTTGAGGATCGCGATCGTCGGTGCCGGCATCGGCGGCCTGACACTGGCGCTTGCGCTGCGCGAGCAGGGCATCGACGCGCAGCTGTACGAGCAGACCGACGTGCTGCGCGAAGTGGGGGCGGCCGTCGCGCTGTCGGCCAACGCGACGCGCTTCTACGAACGGATGGGATTGCGTCCGGCTTTCGATGCGGTGTGCGCGGAGATTCCGGGTCTCGTCTATCGCGACGGGCGCAGCGGCGCGGTGATCGGCCATCATCGCGGCGAGCCCGACTATCGCCGGCAGTTCGGCGGCTCGTACTGGGGCGTGCACCGCGCGGACCTGCAGGCGATCCTGTCGAAGGCGGTCGGGGTCGAGCAGATTCATCTCGGCCATCGGTTGGTCGACCTCGCGCAGCATCCGGATCGCGTCACGCTGACCTTCGAGAACGGCGAGCGCGTCGACGCCGATCTCGTGATCGGCGCGGACGGCGCGCGTTCGCTCACGCGGCGCTGGATGCTCGGCTACGACGACGTGCTGTATTCGGGTTGCTCGGGCTTTCGCGGCGTGGTGCCGGCCGAGCGGATGAACCTGCTGCCCGATCCCGAGACCATTCAGTTCTGGGTCGGGCCACACGGGCATCTGCTGCACTATCCGATCGGCGACAACGGCGACCAGAACTTCCTGCTGGTCGAGCGTCATCCGTCGCCGTGGCCGTCACGCGACTGGGTCATGCCGGCGCAGGAGGGCGAGCAGCTGCGCCTGTTCGGGGACTGGCATCCGGCGGTGGTGCAGATGATCACGGCGGTGCCGATCAGCCAGCGCTGGGGGCTGTTTCACCGGCCGCCGCTCGGCCGCTGGAGCCGCGGGCGCGTGACGCTGATCGGTGATGCAGCGCACGCGCTCGTGCCGCATCACGGTCAGGGCGCGAATCAGTCGATCGAGGATGCGATGGTGCTGGCCGCGCAACTGGCGAAGGCCGGGCCCGGCAACTGGCGCGAGGCGCAGGAAGCGTACGAGCGGCTGCGGCGCGGCCGCACGCGCAAGGTGCAGTACGCGTCGATCTCAGCGGCCGACGTGCTGCATCTGCCCGACGGGCCGGCCGCGCAGGCGCGCAATGCGCGTCTCGGCGAGCGCGACAGCGTGCTGCATCACCTGGACTGGATTCACGATTTCGACGCGCTCGCCGATGAACCGGACGAGCGGCAGGGCGGTACGTGGCTTTGAGCTGAAAGACGCGGTGCGATTGGCGCTCGTGTCGGGTGACCGACTGGTGTGGCGATTGTGCGGTCGTTCGTCGGGAATTCCGGCGTCCCGTGCGGGCCGGTCACCCGTATCGCGCTCACGCGTGGTCGGCCGCCCGTTCCGCATCGCGCTCGACCGGTTCGATGTCGAGACATCGCGCGGCCGGATGCGCGCACGCATACGCTGCACGATCCGGTGCGGTAGAGGTATCTGCCTCCGTTACTTCACGCACTCCAACGCATACTTCAACCCCTGCCCGAGCAACCCGCGCCACACCTCCCACGTATGCCCGCCGTCGACGATGCGCAGCTCGGCCGCGTTCTGCGCCCGGCGCAGGTGCGTGTACAGCACGCTCGACTCGGCCTGGATCGTCAGATCGTCGTCGCCGGCCGCGATGAACATCGGCACGCGCCAGTTGCGCGCGAAATAGCCGCGCATCAGCGCCGGATAATTGAGCTCGTGCCACACGCGCGGATCGAACTGCCGGTCGCCGAACACACCGACATAGCGCGCGGCGGAATTGAGCGGCGGCTCGTTCGCGTAGATCGCGGGGCTCAGCAGCATCGCGCCGCAGAACAGGCCCGGTTCGAGCAGCGAGAAACGCAGCGCGCCGAAGCCGCCCATCGACACGCCGCCGATCGCGCGGCCCGCGCGCTGGTTCGACACCGCGAAGTGCGCTTCGACTTCCGGCAACAGGTCGTTCAGGAACGCGCTCTGCATCTTCTCCTTGCGGTCGACGTACCAGTCGGTGCCGCCTTGCGGCATCACGATCACGACGGGCGGGATCTCGTGGCGCTCGATCAGCGTGTCGGCCGTGGCCTGCAGCCGGCCCTGCGTGATCCAGTCGTTCGCATTGCCGGCATTGCCGTGCAGCAGATACATGACCGGATAGCGCGCGCCTTCCGGGTTGTAGCCGGGCGGCAGATAGACCGTGTACGACCAGTCGCGCTTGAGCGACGCCGAGCGGAACGCGCGCAGCACGACGCTGCTGCCGGGATTGAGCGGCGGCTCCTGGGCGGCCGGCCCGACGGTTGCGGGCGGGACGATCGCGCCCGCGGGCGCGGACGACCCCGGCGAAACCGCGGGCGCGCCCGGCGTGGCGTGGGCGGTGGCGAGGCAGCCGGCGAGCAGGGCGACGGCGAACGGAA
>Ga0070663_100001737_pt1 | contig 12105 bp, 13 predicted proteins | sample KBSC63metaG_FD_65646 | JGI IMG/M metagenome (GOLD analysis project Ga0070663, IMG submission 65646) | Corn rhizosphere microbial communities from Kellogg Biological Station, Michigan, USA - KBS C6-3 metaG | ecosystem: Host-associated > Plants > Roots > Rhizosphere > Soil ...
AATAGCATCACAATATACTCATCCTAAACATCTTACAAAATGCAACGAATCTCCAACTCCACCCTCGCCCATCTCCTCCTCCTGACCGTAGTCATCATCTGGGGCACCACCTTCGTCCTCGTAAAAGATGCCCTCCAAGACGCCTCTCCCCTCCTTTTTAATCTTCTTCGCATGACCCTCGCCGCCATTGCCCTGGCCATCATCAACCACCGCCAACTCCGCAAAATCACAGCAAAAACGCTAGCCTCCGGAGCCATCGTCGGCCTCTTCCTCGCCGCAGGCTACCAGTTCCAGACCACCGGCCTCGCCCGCACCACCGCCGCAAAATCCGCCTTTATCACCGGCCTCGTCGTCGTCTTCGTCCCACTTCTGACCATCATCCCCGCGCTCCGTCCCGCCAACGCCCACGCCCCCCGCTGGACCACGGCCCTCGGAGCCATCCTCGCCTTCGCCGGCCTTCTCCTCCTCACCACCCCACCCGGAACTGCCTGGAAAAATCTCTTCGACAGCATCGGCCCAGGCGACCTCCTCACCCTCCTCTGCGCCGTAGCCTTCGCCGGACATCTCCTCGCTCTGGCCCACACATCCACCCAAGTCCCCATAGCCCAGCTAGCGACCATCCAGATCGCCGTCGCCGCCATCGTCATGGCGATCACCCTTCCCCTGGACGGCTCACCTCATCTAGTTCTCACCCCACGCCTGATCATCGCGCTCGCCGTCACCAGCCTACTCGCCACCGCCGCAGCCTTCACCATTCAGAGCTGGGCCCAGCAGCATCTTCCTCCCGTCCACACCGCGCTCCTCCTCACCTTGGAACCAGTCTTCGCCTGCCTCACCTCCTTCCTCTTTCTCAAAGAACGACTTGGCCCTCGCGCGCTCGTCGGAGCCCTGCTCATTCTCGCCGGAATCGCCATCACCGAACTTCTATCCACCTCCGCCCCGCTCCCAACTCACCCGTCCGAGCCGGAAACACCTTTCCCCCAACTTGGCGTCTAAACAACCGTATCGCGTCGAGCCCCCTCTAACTACAGCGCCACGAGGAAACACAGCTATACTGGAAACTTCGCCTGTCCACACAAGCCCGGCGCACAGCACTGCTCGAAATGAGGTCAGACTTATCCATGGAAATGCCCACGCAAACATCCCCGACGCTGCTTGATCGCATCCGCAGCCGCCGCCTCACCACGACCTTTACGATTCTCGCCACGCTCTCTGTCGGCATCCTCGTCGGCTCTGCCATTACCGGCAACGTCAGCGGCAAGGAGCAGCAGACCGTCGACTCCTCCGACGCCCGCCCTCTCGTCATTCCCAACCCCACCGCGCTCTCCAATGGCTTCTCGCAGATCGTCAAGCAGGTTGGCCCGGCCGTCGTCAACATCAACACAGAGGAGCTACCCAAGCAAACCCCTGCCCGCCGACCGCGCCGCGGCATTCAGCCAGATCCCAACATGCAGCAAAATCCGGACAACGACCAGACCCCAGGCGATATGCAGGACTTCTTCAACCGATTCTTCGGCCAGGGTGGTCAGGGTGACGACGACAGCGACGGCGCCATCGGCGGTGGCGAACGCCGCGCCCTCGGCTCCGGCTTTATCGTCGACTCGCGCGGCTACATCATCACCAACAACCACGTCGTTGACAAGGCTGACAAAATCTACGTCAAGCTCTCCACCGATCCCGACGGCGGCCCCGGCGACAACGGTCGTCCCGCCACCGTCATCGGCGTCGACAAAGACACCGACATCGCCGTCATCAAGATCGACGCCAAGGAACCTCTCCCCACCGTCAAGCTCGGCAACTCCGACGGTGCGCAGGTCGGCGACTGGGTCCTCGCCATCGGCAGTCCCTTCGCTCTCTCCAAGACCGTCACCGCGGGCATCATCTCCGCCAAGAACCGCACCATCGATGAGCCCACGCCCAGCGGCATCTCGCAGAGCCAGTTCCAGCACTTCATCCAGACCGACGCTGCCATCAATCCCGGCAACTCCGGCGGCCCGCTCGTCGATATGGCCGGCCAGGTTGTCGGCATGAACACCGCCATCTACACCCAGTCCATGGGCTCGCAGGGTGTCGGCTTCGCCATGCCCGCCAACACCATCGCCTCGGTCTACAACATGCTCATCGGGCCCGAGCATAAGGTCGTTCGCGGCTCCATCGGCATCAGCTACCAGCCCAGCCTCAACTCTGCCGTCAACCGCATGTACGGCTTCAAGAACGGCGTCATCGTCTCGACCGTCACCCCCAACGGCGGCGCAGCCAAAGCGGGCCTCCGCCCCGGCGACGTCATCGTCTCCATCGACGGCCGCAACATTAAAGATGGCGACGACCTCGTAGCCGACATCTCCTCGCGCCACGTCGGCTCCAGCGTCAAGCTCGGTTATCTCCGTGACGGCAAACAGAGCGCCGCCAACGTAGCCATCGGCGACCGCGCCAAGACCTACGCCGACATCACCGGCGCGCCCGACGACAGCAACGCCGCACCGCAGCAGTCGGATATCGGCAAGAGCAAGCTTGGCATCACGGTCGCCGCCATTCCTCCGGCAGTCACAGCCAAGACCGGCACTCGGAACGGTGTCATCGTCACCAGTGTCCGCCCCGGCTCCTTCGCCGACGATATCAGTCTCAACAAGGGCGCAATCATTACAGAGATCAACAAAAAGCCTGTCACCGACGAAGCCAGCTACAGGGCCATCGTCTCAACCCTCAAGTCCGGAGACGACGTCGTCTTTGTCGTCCAGTCTCCCGTCCAGAAGAATCTCAACTCCTACGTCGGCGGCACGCTCCCATAGCCCACGCCGCGCAAGCACGTACTTTCGCACCACCCGGGGAGACGCATCCAGCGTCTCCCTCGTTTTTTGCACTTGCCGTCGCCGTTGCACTTGCCGTTGCTTGTTTCTCACGTAAACGATCGGGTGCCCCATCTTCGCCGCGGCCTTATCGCGGCTAAGGTGGGAATGTAGCCCCTTCCCCTGCCAACTCCTGTCGTTGTACTTGCCGTTGCCGTTGCCGTTGCCTGTTCTCACCTCAACCAACCACCCCGATCGGGTGCCCCATCCTTCGCGCTTTTTGCGAAGGGTGGGAATGTACAAACTCCCAACGACCAGCCGTTGCTCTTGTTGTTGCCTGTCCTTCTTCCCCACCAGCAAAAAAACTGTCATTTCGACCGAAGCTGCTCGCGCATCTGCGAGCAGCGCAGTGGAGAAACCCGCTGTTCGGCCCACACCGCATCCCAGCCCCTCACCTCACTTTTGCTGATCCGCACACAACCCCTGTCTTACCAATACATCCGACACCTCATCCCCCAAAAGACGTACTCCAGGCTCACTCTCCAGTTGCCACGCTGGTTCCATCCGGGATACCCTAACAAAATGCAGTCCAGCGGAAGCTCTCTTCTTCCGTTCCATTAGCCCTGATGTGAGGTACTTTCCCATGCGCTTCGGTCGACTTCTTTTAACCTCTACCCTGGTCCTGGCAACGTCCTCCGTCCCGTGCTTGGCAAAAATACACGCCCGACGTGGTCCAACCTCGCACAAGTCACACAGCAAACACGCCAAAGCTGTAGCGAAGCACACCGGCCAGCGCACGATCGACGACACCCGCGCCACTCAGATTCAAACCGCACTGATTAAATCCGGCTATCTCTCAGGAGAGGCCTCTGGCCATTGGGACGCCGCCACCCAAACTGCCATGCAGAAGTATCAAGGCGACAACGGTTGGCAAACCAAGCTCACCCCCGACTCACGCGCCATCATCAAGCTGGGCCTTGGTCCCCGCCGGGATTCTGAGTTGACCGCCTCCTCCTCCTCTGCAACCACCACCTTCACCGCTCCCGCCTCCCCCTCCTCAGGCGCTGCCTTCCTGCAAAAGTAACCCCGACAGGAAAAGCTGCACCGAGGACGAGATATAGAGGCCCGCTCCACCAAGAGCCGAAGACCCGACACATACCAGCTTAGGCCGAAACCGGGCCCCCGGCGAGCTTGCTCGCTGGGGTGGAGAAGACCTGGGTCCAGCCCCCCGAAGACCCGAGGGCTGGAGAGAGTGCTGAAAAGGTCTGTTTTGCTTAAGGGCACGGCTTCAGCCGTGCCGCAAGTGCTTTGTTTGCAGTGGGGGCTTCAGCCCCTGAGGTACGTTTTCGTTTGTAGCGTCACCTCTTTCAGCATCCTCCGAAGGCCCGACACATCCATGCCCCCACCATCCGTCGACCTGAGGCCCGCTTTTGCTACCGCTCGTTCCTCACTCCTCGCGCCTCATTATTTTTCTTCAAGATCCCCAGCAAAATCGCATGTCAAGCCCCAAAACCATCAAAAAACCCGCAACCATCACATAACAAACGAGAACTTCCCCTTCCAAATCTGGCGGGTTAGTTTCTCCTCACCCGCTACAATAGAAGTAGACCAACAAGCCCCGTCCAAAAGACGGGGCTTTCACATGGTACCGGGCCTACCGAAGTCCAAAGGTATGTCATTTATTTTGAATACTTTAGGACTTAAAGTATGGGGAGGGGGTACCCCGGAAAGGAGTATCCACCCTCGCTTTGCCATCTTGATCGGTGTAAATAAGTGTTAAGCCTTTGACGCAGCTCCATCCGCAGTCAACTCCGCGCACCAAGCGTAAAGATGTAGTCCCGCATATCCTCGCCGGTCGTCGGCAGACTTCCCAGTCTTCCCACCGTGCCACGCTCCATCCACAGCCTCAACCAGTAGTACCCATGCACCCGGGCGAGGCGCGACTCAACTGGCTGCTTCTGTTCCAGAATTGCAGTAATTCTCGCCGCCAGAGTATCGGCATCGGAAAGCTGTTCCTGTCTCACGGCAACTGTCTCGCACTCCATCAGCCTGCTTCGCGCGATCATAAGCTGCGGAGCGGTGACCAGCCCGCTTACCACCTGCAACTCCGTCATCTGCTCTACCGCGAGTGTCACCGAAGCATCCAGCCTGTCTTCAACCCCCAGGTACAGGATCTTCGACCCGGCCACGCGCAGCGGCAGCAACCCAAACTCCTCCACGAAGAGCCGTGGCATCACCCGCGCCATCGTCTCGGGAGAGAATCCCTCCGTCGTCAGCACCGGACAGTTCCACTGCACACTCAGCCCACGCGCCACCTGTTCAGCGTCCACGCCACACTCAGCGATCAGCCACTCCCCGATGCGTCCCGTCCCATTCTCCCTCTGCGCCTCCAGCGCCCTCCGCAGCTGCGCCTGTGTAATCCATCCCTGCGCCAGCATCACCAACCCCAGCGGAACCCGATGCCGGTGCGGAGCCGCCACCACGCCGTCGCCCAACTCACGCCGCACCGCCACCCGCGCCATCGCCAGCACGCACCGCCCGCTGCATCCCCACTGCCCCTCGAACACCGGCCGCCGCCTGCTCCGCCAAGGCATCGCCCATCCACCCGCGCACTCCGCACTCCCGCACAACCGCCGCCGCCCCTCCACCGCCGGCGCCGGACGATACTCATCTCCCCCCCACACCCCCCCAGGCAACTCCGCACGTTCCTGGCCACTTATTTTTAGAAAAGGCATCGAATACTCTCCAGTCGCAGTTGCGGTGTTGCTACTTCCGTAATGCGCAGTGCAAAGTTGCCGTTCATCACGACCACCTCGCCCCGCGCCACAATCCGGTCTCCCACCACGAGGTCCACTGGCTCCGAAACATGCCGGTCAAGTTCCACCACATCGCCCGGCCCCAGTTCCAGCACCTCCCGCAGCGCCATCTCCCGCGATCCAAACTGGAGCGTCGCATCCAGCTCGATGTCGCACAGCAACCCGATCCCCGCTACCTCAACCCCTGCAACCTCTTCTGAATCCATCATCCCGTCCTCTCTCAATTCACACTCCCCGCGCTGGCCATGCCATCGCTCCCCGCCCCTACGCTCAACCCCACCCTCGAAGCCTCGCTACCGCATTCCCCCTCAATCTGCGCCCCGCGATGTTCCCCCGTCCGTACCGGGTAGGCACGGCCAAACGCCATCCCCGCCACTCGCAGTTCCGAAGCCGAATAATGCGACAAGGGCAATCGCAAGATCATCCCTGGCGTTAGCGCCGTCAACTCGCTTGCTCGCAGCCGCATCGGAGGAAACTGCAGGAGCGTCCCGATCTTCACCTCGCCCATCAACTCCCGGACCCGTGCATGAGCCTCTTTCGACCGTCGTCGCGGTCGATCCCCCTCCGAGATCAGCCGCCGCAGAATCGCATTCAACACCACGGCCGGCAGGCAAAGGTTGATCGTGCCCTGCGCCTCCGGCATCTTCGCTTCAAAGCTCACGCACAGCGTCTTCTCGGTCAACGTCAACATCCGCGACACTGCTGCCTCCGTCTCGCGCTTCTCAAAGACAAACACCAGCCCCACCGACTGCCACGCCAGGTTCAACTCCTGCACTGCCATCTGCACCACGGAAGTCAGGATCGCTTCTTCAATATCCGTCAACTCACGGATCGGCCATGCCTGCCCGACTCCGCCCAGAAGAACATCGACGATCGGCGATGCAATCGCCATGTCGAATTCCAGCAGCCCCACAGCCCCCAGCGGCTCCAGTCGAATCGAACAAACATAGGTGGGCGCAGAAAGCCGCTCCAGAAACTCATTGAACGGCAGCTGCTCCCCTGCTACCAGCTTTACCTTGAACTGTGCCCGTAGCCACGCCCCTAGCGTATGCATCAGGTTGCGCGCGAACAAATCGTTGACCGAACTGATTGCTCGCATCTGATCGTTGCTGATCTGCCCTGCCCGGCTGAAGTTGTACTTCTCCAACGGAACTTCCACGTCTGGTGCAGGCGACTGCGCGGCAGCGTTCGCTCCCGCAGCCGCAAACAATGCATCGATGTCTCCTTGCCCAAGCTGCTTCCCCATACCATCCTCCTTTCGTTTTACCGATCTCGTCTTACGTCTCGTCCTGACTCACCGGCTTGTTCTTCAACGTGCAGACGACCTATGCCTGGCCTTCACTGCCTTGCTGATATCGTCCGATCCACCGTTGTGCAGGCCAGCGAGTGATACCCGCAATCGCACAACAGCAGACGAATGAATCTGTGACACCCGCGACTCCACCACGCCTAGCGTCAGACCAATCTCTTTCATCGTCAGCTCTTCGTAGTAGTAGAGCGTCAGCACCATCCGCTCCTTTTCTGGCAACTCATCGATCGCATCGGCTAATCTTTGTTTCATCTCCCCCTTCAGGCAGAGAAACAACGGGTCGTCCTCAGGCGACCCCGGAATATAGGTCAGTTCCTCATCACCGGAATCCTCGGATCGCTCCATATGCAGGCTGCCGATCTCAAGCCCTTTTAACTCTCCCAACAGGAGCTGATACTCCGACAAGCTCAGGTCCATCTCCCTGGCAATCTCCTGCTCTGAAGGCGCTCGCCCCACCTTCTGTGTCACCGCTCGCACAGCTTCCTCTACCGCTCTGCCTTTTCGACGTAGCTCTCGCGGGCTCCAGTCCAACGTTCGCAGAGAATCGAGGATCGCCCCGCGAATCCTGAACTGTGCATAGCTCTTGAATTGCACCTTCTTGGTGTGATCAAACTTCGAAAACGCATCGATCAACCCAACCACCCCTGCTGAAATCAAATCGTCCAGGTCGACATGCTGCGGCAGACGCTCATGAATACGCCGCGCCAGATACCGCACCGTCGGCAGGTGTTCCATCAGCAATAGGTCGCGCTCCGTCGCAGCCCCACTCTCAACCGGCTCGTCCGCGGCTTCATCGTTTCCTGTGAAGGGAGCAAACACCGTTGAACCTGTCGTGTCGCCCATCGCCAGAGCCAGCTCGCCCAGCGACGTCTCCACCTCGCCAAAGAGCTTGCCCTTCGACAACCTCTGAAAAACCTGCACCGGAATCGCACTCCCTACACTCATTCTTTTCTCCCCGTCCCTGCTTGTTCGTCGTGCCTTCATTCCTGCCTGTCTCCCGACGTTTAGCCAACTGTCCCTATACTTCGTACACGAATCTCCGGCGGAATCTCTCCCGGTGCCAGCACCGTCACCTTAGGCAGAAACGGTTCCAACCAGCGACGCACGTGATAACGGGCTGGACTCGGACATAGGAGCACGGGAAGTGCCGAGGTCGAGGCACCTCCGGTTAGGCGTTTCACAGATTCCACAAGCCGCTTTAGAAAATCCGTAGGCATCCCCCCCTGTCGCGCGCCATCCCCGAGCAACAACGCGCTTTGCGGATCGAACGTATTCAGCAACTCCGTCTCCAGCCCCTGCTCCAGCATCAGCACGCGCAGCCCGCCCTCGCCATCCAGCAACGGATGCACCAGCCCGCGTCCCAGCGACTGCCGCACGCTCTCCACCAGGTGCACCAGGCTCTTCGATTGTTGCGACGCCTCCACCAGTACCTCGAGAATCGCTCCCAGGTCACGGATCGAAACCTGCTCCCGCAGCAACTGCTGCAGCACCCGCTGCACCTCGCCCAGGCTCATCAGCTTCGGCACCAGCTCCTCCACCAGCTTCGGATACGCCTCGTTCATGCTGTCCATCAGCCGCTTCACCTCCTGCCGCCCCAACAGCTCATGCGCGTGTCGCCGAATCAACTCCGCAAGATGCGTCCCAATCACCGTCGTTTGATCCACCACCGAGTAGCCCGCCGCCAGTGCCTGCTCCTCCAGCCCCGGCTGAATCCATCGCGCCATCACGCCAAATGCAGGCTCCCGCGTCTCTAACCCCGGCAGCGCGCGCGCCTTCGGGTCTGCATTCACCGCCAGCAGGCAGTTCTGCTCCGTCTGCCAGCGCGCAATTTCAATTCCGCGCAGACTCACCACATACTCCCGAGGCTTCAGCCGCAGATTATCCGTGATGTGGATCGGCGGAACGATAAACCCAAGCTCCGTCGCCAGGTGCCGTCGCAACGCGCGCACCCGGTTCAACATCTGCCCACCCTGCTTCTCATCCACGATCGGGATTAACTGAAATCCAATCTCCAGCGTCAGCTCATCCATCTTCAACAACGACGCCAGATTCTCGCCCACTGCCGCATCGGCTCCCTTCGCCTTACCGCCAGACGCAACACCAGCCTCTTCCTCCAATACGAGCGAATCTTCTTTCGCAGCAGGCAACTTACGAGCAATCAAACCGACCCCCACGGCCATCAACACAAACGACAACTTAGGCAGTCCCGGAATCAAAGCCAGTGCAAGCAGTACGCCACAGGCAATCCAAAGCGTGTTCCTCTTGCGAAATAGCTGTATCCCAAGCTCATCATCCAAAGCTCCCGCCGACGAAGCCCGCGTCAGCACAATGCCGCCGGCAATCGACACCAGCAGGCTTGGGATCATCGTCACCAGGCCATCGCCCACGGTCAAAATCGTGTATGTCTGGACCGCGGTAGAAAGGTCCACGCCCTGCTGCAGCACACCGATCAGCAACCCCGCCACAATGTTGATTCCCGTAATCAAAATCGTAGCCAGCGAGTCCCGCTGATTGAACTTCGCCGCGCCATCCATCGCACCGTAGAACTCCGCCTCCCGTGCAATCGCCTGCCGCCGCTTCCGCGCACCCTGCTCGTCGATCAGTCCCGCGTTCATGTCCGCGTCGATCGCCATCTGCTTGCCCGGCAGTGCATCGAGCGTAAACCGCGCCGTCACCTCCGCCGTTCTCACCGCACCATGGCTCACCACCAGGAACTGGATCGCAATCAGCGCCAGAAACAGCACAAAGCCAACAACGTAGTTTCCCCCGATTACAAACTGCCCAAACGCCTCAATCACCGAACCGGCAGCATGCGTCCCCTCGTGCCCATGCAGCAGAATCATCCGGCTCGAAGCGATATTCAGCGAAAGCCGAAACAGCGTCAACAACAGAAGCAGCGTAGGAAACACAGAAAAATCCACCGCCCGCCGCAGCTGCACTGCAGTCAAAAACACAATCACCGAAGCCGTGATCGACGCCGCCAGCAAAAGGTCCAGCACAAAACTCGGTATCGGGATCAGCATCACAAACACCATGCTGACCGCCGTCACCGGCAACAATAATTTCTGCAGCTTCATCACCGAAAGCCCGCCACGCTTCATCGCAATCTCACTCACATCCCACCTCCGAATCCACGCATCCCAACCATCCCGGCAACAGCCGTCATCTGAACCTTCTCCCGAGCCTCACGGTCCCGCCGCATTCGCTCCTCCACCTTCTGCCGGTACAAATACGCCAGGATCCCCGCCACCGCCTGATACAGCTCAAACGGAATCGACTGCCCCGGCTCGACCATCCTGTACAAACTCCGCGCCAGCGGAGGATTTTCAATCATCGGAATCCCTGCCCACCGCGCCTCCTCGCGAATCTCCGCCGCCAGCAGGTCGCGCCCCTTCGCCAGCACCGTCGGCGCCGACATCGTCTCGAAGCTGAACTCCAGCGCCACCGCGTAGTGCGTCGGATTCAAAATCACCACGCTGGCCCGCGACAGATCCGCCTTCACCTTCCTCTTGCGCATCGCGCGTTGAATCTGCCGCACCTTCGCCTTGATCTGCGGATTGCCCATCGCATCGCGGACCTCCTCGCGCATCTCCTGCTTGCTCATCTTCAGCCGCTGATTCCAACTCCTCCACTCGGTCGCATAGTCCAACGCAGACCACGCCAGCGTCACCCACGCCGCATCCACCGCCAGCCTGTATGCAGCCGAAAACGTCGCAGGCAGTCGCACCAGGCTCATCACCGGCATCGGAATCATCAAGGCCTTCAACGCGCCCCATCCCAACACCACCATCACCGCCGCCGGCGCCATCGACTTCACCACTCGCGTAGTCGACCGCAAGCTGAATAAGTTCCCCAGGTTCTCCACCGGATTCAGCTTCGAGAACTTCGGCTCCAGCGCATTCGCATAGATCTGCACTCCGCCGCTCTGCGCAACGCCCGACACCAACGCCCCCGCAAAGCTCGCTCCCAGCACCAGCCCAACCGGCAACAACACCGGTCCCATCATCCGCCGAACGGCCTCGCTCCAGCGCTGCTCCCCACCACGTCCATCCAGGCTGTTCTCCCCCACCGCCGCCGCGTGCAGACTATCGACGTACACTCTCCCCCAGCTCGCAACAAACCCATGCGCCACCGCGCCCATCATCAGCACGCCGCCAAGCATCGCCATCGCCGAGAGCAGCTCCCGGCTATGCACAACGTCGCCCTTCTCTTTCGCCTTCTTCCTTTTTTGTGGAGTAGCCTGCTCTGTCCCCTTCTCGCTCATACGGTCGCCATCAACCTTCCAGCCGCATCGAGCAATGCCGTAAAGTGCCGCTCAATCCACCCCGGCCAAACCGCCAGGCTCCCAATCAAAACCACATACGCCACCATCGTCTTCAGAGGAATGCTCACCACCATCGCCGGCAGTTGCGGAGCCAGCCTTGACACCAGAGCCACCACCACCTCCACCGTCAGTGTCGCCGCCAGCACCGGAGCAGCCAGTTGCAGCCCAGCCAGAAAAATTCCCCCCGCCATCATCGCCAGAGCCGCGCCCGTCCTCGCCTGAATCACCGCCTGCCCCAAAGGCACGGTGCAGAAACTCCGCACCACCGCAGCCAGCAAAGTCCGATCCAGCCCTGCACCAATGATGACCAGCACGCCCATCCAGCTCAACATCTGTCCCAGCACCGGAGTCTCGATCATCGAGTTCGGGTCCATCAAATTCACCAGCGAGAAGCTGAACTGCAACCCCAGCAGTGTCCCCGCAAACGTCAGCGCCTCATTCAACAGAGACAGCGATAGCCCAAACACCAGCCCCACGCCAAGCTCACCCAGCACCGCCCGCATATCGAGCACCGCCCGCGCACCCGGAACCGCGGCCACCGCAGGAGCCAGCAGCACGGTCATCGCAATCACAAAGCCGGCCTTGATCCGTGGCGCAATCGCCGCCGAAGAAAACATCGGCGCAAACACCATCAGTCCGCTCAGACGCACCAGCACCAGCACCCCCGCCGTCAGATACTGCGGCCAATCCTCGATCAATGCGCCAGCGTCCGGACTCATCCTGCCTCTATCCCAAATACCTGTGAAAATCGGTCAACAGTCGCACCGTATAGCCGACCAGTCGATGCACCGTCCACGGCAGCGTCACCATCGCGACCACAAACACCGCCACCAATCGCGGCACTGTCGTCAAGGTCTGCTCCTGCACGCT
>Ga0070663_100001740_pt1 | contig 12101 bp, 7 predicted proteins | sample KBSC63metaG_FD_65646 | JGI IMG/M metagenome (GOLD analysis project Ga0070663, IMG submission 65646) | Corn rhizosphere microbial communities from Kellogg Biological Station, Michigan, USA - KBS C6-3 metaG | ecosystem: Host-associated > Plants > Roots > Rhizosphere > Soil ...
GGTCGAAGGCATCGACTTCGACGAACGCGACAACACCCTCCGCGTGGTGGTCATGTCCCCGAGCATCTGCATCCTCTTCGACAGCAAGACCTACCGCTTCCGCCAGTGAGCGGAAACGGGCATCACCCGTGACTGGAGAGGCATCACCCGTGATTGAGCGGGCATCACGTGTGATTGAGGGGGCATCACGTGTGATTGAGGGGGCATCGGAGTGATGCCCCGCCAATCACGCGTGATGCCTCTCTGATCACGGGTGATGCCTCTTAGCGCACGGGTGATGCCCCTCGGGTCACGCGAGTTCGGGGTTGAGGGACTCCGATTCGGGGGCCTGGGCCGGGGTTCGGCGGGCTTCGCGGCGGGAGCGGCGGCGTTCCTTGCGGGTCTCGACCATCGTGTAGAGGGTCGGGACCAGGACCAGGGTCAGCAGCGTGGAGCTGACCAGGCCGCCGATCACGACGATGGCCAGGGGCTGGCCGATGAAGCCGCCCTGGCCGGTGATGCCCAGGGCCATCGGGACCAGGGCGAAGATCGTCGCCGCGGCGGTCATCAGGATGGGGCGCAACCGGCGGCGGCCGCCTTCGGTGACGGCGTCGGCGACGCTCATCCCCTCCGCCCGGTACTGGTTGATCAGGTCGATCAGCACGATCGCGTTCGTCACGACGATGCCGACCAGCATCAGCATCCCGATCAGCGCCGGCAGGCCGAGTGCGGTGCCGGTGGCCAGCAGCAGCCCGATCGCGCCGGTCGCCGCGAACGGGATCGACACGAGCAGGATCAGCGGCTGGATCAGGCTCCGGAACGTCGCCACCATGATCAGGAACACGATCGCGATGGCCGCCAGCAGCGCCAGGAACAGGTTCGAGAACGCCTCCTGCTGGTCCTGGCTCACGCCGCCGAGCGAGTACGCCGCCCCGCCGGTGAACGTCAGACCGTCCAGTTTGGACTTGATGTCCGCGGTGGTCTTGGACAGGTCGTCACCGGTGTTCTTCGCGGTCACCGTGGTGCTCAGGTCGCCGCCGGTGCGCCGCACCGACGCCGGGCCGTCCACAGTGGACACCTTCGCCACCTCGTCGAGCCGGACGACGCCGCCGGGGCCCGGGATCGGCAGCCCCTTCACCTGGTCGACCGTCACCGGAGCCGTGCCGGCGCGCAGGACGATGTCCGTGCGCTGCCCGCCGACCGGCAGCTGGGTCACCGTGCGCCCGGCGATCGCCTGGTTGGCGATCTGCCCGATGGTGCTCGCCGACAGCCCGCGCGCGGCGGCCGCGGCGTCGTCCACCTCGACCTGCACCCGCGGGGAGCCGACGCTCAGGTCGCTCGAAACCTCGCTCAGCCCGGACACCCCGCGCAGCGCCTGCGCCACCTGGTCGGACGCCGGCTTCAGCGCGGCCTCCGACGGCGCGGTCACCGTCACCGAGACCTGGTCGGAGTTGAACCCGGACGCGTCCGCGCCGATCTTGATCTCGCCCAGCTCGGGCCGCGACGTCAGCTTCGACCGCAGGCGGTCCGACAACGCGTTGAGGTCGGTGTCCTTGGCGACGGTGACGGAGATGCTCGTGTTGGTCCCGCCGCCGAAGCCGAACGCGCCACCCCCGCCGATGCTGACCTGGTACGTCTGCACCGCGGGCTCGGCCGCGAGGGCCTGCTCGACGGCCGTGGCCGCCTTCTCCTTCGCCTCGACGCCGGTGCCGGCGGGCAGCTTCTGCGTCATGTTCAGCGTCGTGCCGCCGGACTGGTCGAGGAAGTTGGTGTTGAGCCGCGTCGCGAGCCCCACGGTGCCCGCGAAGATCAGCAGGGCCAGCAGCACGACGGTCAGCCGCCGCCGCGTCGCGAACCGGATCACCGGCAGGTACGCGCGCTGCAGGATGCTGCGGCGTTCCTTTTCGACGGCCGCTTCGCGCGCCCGCTCGGCTTCGATGGCGTCCGCCGGCACCTCCGGTCGCTTCAGGAACCAGTACGCCAGCACGGGAACCACGGTCAGCGACACGAGCAGCGACGCCAGCAGCGCCACCGTCACGGTGATCGCGAAGGGCGAGAACAGCTCGCCGACGAAGCCGCCGACGAACGCGATCGGCAGGAACACCGCGACGGTCGTCAGCGTGGACGAAGTGACCGCGCCGGCCACTTCGCGGACGCCGTCGAGCACCGCGCGGTCCTTTTCCTCGCCGTACGCCAGATGCCGTTTGATGTTCTCCAACACGACGATCGAGTCGTCGACCACCCGGCCGATCGCGATGGTCAGCGCGCCGAGGGTGAGCAGGTTGAGCGACAGGTCGCCGGTCCACAGCGCCAGCAGCGCGACGACCACCGACAGCGGGATCGACACCGCGGTCACCAGCGTCGAGCGCACCGACAGCAGGAACAGCAGGATGACGACGACGGCGAAGGCCAGGCCCAGCAGGCCTTCGGTGGTCAGGCCGCTGATCGCGTCCTTCACCGGGGTGCCCTGGTCGAACACGACGCTCATCTCGGCGCCGGTCTTCTTGGCCAGGTCCGGCAGCTTGTCGCGGACCGCGTCGGAGATCGCGACGGCGTTCCCGTTGTCCACCATGGTGACCGAGAGGCCGAGACTGGGCTTGCCGTTGGTGCGCGTGATCGACGTCGGCGGCGCGAACCCGGACTGGACGTCGGCGACGTCACCCAGCTTCACCGGGCCACGGGCCGGGGCGCCCGCCCGCGCGGCCGGGGTCAGGTACAGGCCCCGCAGACTGTCCACAGTGGTCTGACCGCCGCCGACCTGCACCGACAGCGTCTTGCCGTTCTCGGTCAGCGTCCCGGCCGGCACCGCGGCGCCCGCCGTCTGCAGCGTGGTCGCGATCGACGCCGGGTCGACACCGGCCGCCGCGAGTTTCGCGTAGTCGAGCGTGATCGTGACGCGCGGCTGCTGCACACCGGTGACGGTGACGGTGCGGACGCCGTCGATCTTCCGCAGCTCCGGCGCCACCTGGTCGGTCAGCGCGGGGGCGAGGGCCTGCGGGTCCCCGGTGGTGCCCGCGGCGACCAGCACGACCGGCAGGTCGTCGGTGCTGCCCGCGGACACGGCGGGCTCGGAGTTCTGCGGCAGCCGCGGCCGGACCTGGTTGACCACCTGCTGGATCTGCGAGACGGCGGCGTCGATGTCCGTGCCGAACTCGAACTGCGCGACGACCCGCGAGACGCCGTCCGACGACGTCGAAGTGACCTGCTCGAGGCCCTTCAGCCCCTGGAGGCCGCCTTCCAGCGGCTCGGAAACCTGCCGGTCGACCGCGTCCGGCGACGCGCCCGGGTACGCGGTGACGATCTGCGCCTGCGGGAACTGCAGGGACGGGAAGAGCTGCTGTTTGAGCTGCGGCAGCGCGAAGGCGCCGAAGCCGACGACGACCAGCGCGAGCAGGCCGATCAGGCTCCGGTTGCGCAGGCTCAGTCTGGCCAGCACGGACATGACGTGAAAACCCCCTCGGGAAACGACGCGGCGACCCCCGTCGGCGTCAATGGTCCGCTGAGCCTTTCACGCCGTTGCTGAGGAGCGACTCAGCCTGGGGGTGGATTCCGGGTCGTCCCTTCGGTGGAGACGCGACCCTGAGCAGCGCTGGGTGCCGGTTCCGGCGCGCTCGGTGACGAGGTGTCCTCTTCGGACGGCCCCGGATCGTCGCCGTTGGGGGAGACGTCTTCGGCGCGCGGGCGCCGCAACGGCATGGTCGAGCGGTCCCACAGCTTGCGGCCCTCCTCCGAGCGCAGCCGCTCGGAGGCACGTTCCATCTCCAGCCGCCGCCACTTGCGCCGCTGCCGCCGCGTCGCCTTCGCCGGCCACAGTTCCTGGATCGCGCTGTTGAAGTACGCCCCGCCGACCACGGCCAGCCCGATGAAGAACATCAGCAGCAGGAACGCGATCGGCGCGGCCAGCGCGCCGTAGGTGTAGCCGGTCTTGGTGATCCAGTTCAGGTAGACGCGCAGGCCGACCGAGGACAGCAGGAACACGACCATGGCGAGCACCGCGCCGGGCAGCCCGCGGTGCCACGGCAGCTTCCGCGGCAGCGCGAGCTTGTACAGCGTGGTCAGCGCGAGGGTGATCATCGCGCCGAGCGCCGGGAAGTACAGCGCGCTCACCCACGACGTCACGGTCGGGCGCCAGGCGGCCGGGAAGAACTCCGGCAGCAGGTCGGGGCCGATCGCCAGCAGCGGCAGCCCGACCACCAGGACGACCAGGCCGCACAGGTACAGCAGGAGCGCGAAGATCCGCTGCCAGACGTCGTTGCGGACGCCGTACTGGTCGTGGGCGACGGTGATCGCGTCGACGAACGACGACATCGCCGACGAACCCGCCCACAGCGAGATCAGGAAACCGACCGAGACGATCTCGCCCTTGCCGACGGTGAGGATGCTGTTCACCGTCGGTTCGATGATGTCCTGGACGGCGTTCGTGCTGAAGACCGTCCGGCAGAAGCCGATGATGCGGTCGTGCACCGCCGTGACGACGCCGGTGCCGAACCACTCGCCGACGAACCCCAGCGCCCCGAGCAGCCCGAGCAGCAGCGGCGGCAGCGACAGCGTCTGCCAGAAGGCCGCCTCGGCGGCCTCGGAGAAGATGTTGCCCTCCCAGGCCTTGGCGAACGTGCGCGTGAGCAGGCGCCACGGCCCCTTGCGGGCCACCTTCGTCGCTCCGGACGGCTGCACCTCACCCATGACGTGTCCAGCATGGTCCATCGGTGCTGATTTGGCTCGTCACACCCCCTGCGGCCGGGCGTGTCGGCGGACATCACCCGTGCCGGTGCCCGGAACTGTCGGACCCGGCCGGTAGACTCGCCCAGTGCCCTCACCGCGGGCCGCCGACCGGTCGATGCAGCAGAAGTCGGTACCACAGTGAGGGTTTTCGCACGTCAACGCACTTGAGCGAGGGGGAGGCCGGCATGACGGAGACGCAGCTCGGGGCGCCTCCCGCGGAGAAGGACTCGACCGCGCGCCCGCTGCGGGCGTGGCAGCGTCGGGCGCTCACCAAGTACCTGACGCAGAAGCCGAAGGACTTCCTCGCGGTGGCGACGCCCGGTGCCGGCAAGACGGTGTTCGGCCTGCGGATCGCCGCGGAGCTGCTGAGCGACCGCACGATCGAGGCGGTCACGATCGTCACCCCGACCGAGCACCTCAAGCACCAGTGGGCGGCCTCGGCCGCGGCAGCCGGCATCGCCATCGACTCGAACTTCCGCAACACCACCGGCGTCACCTCGTCCGACTACAACGGCGTCGCGCTGACGTACGCGCAGGTCGCGGCGCACCCGACGCTGCACCGGGTGCGCACCGAGAACCGCAAGACGCTGGTCATCCTCGACGAGATCCACCACGGCGGCGACGCGAAGAGCTGGGGTGACGCGATCCGCGAGGCCTTCACCCCGGCCGTGCGGCGCCTGTCGCTGACCGGGACGCCGTTCCGGTCCGACGACTCGGCCATCCCGTTCGTCACCTACGAGCCGGATTCGGGCGGCTTCCAGCGCAGCAAGGCCGACCATTCGTACGGCTACGCGGACGCGCTGGCCGACGGCGTGGTCCGTCCGGTCGTCTTCCTCGCGTATTCGGGCGAAGCGTCCTGGCGCACCAGCGCGGGCGAGGAGTTCACCGCCCGGCTCGGCGAGCCGCTGACGGCGGAGCAGAACGCCCGGGCGTGGCGCACGGCGCTCGACCCGTCGGGCGAGTGGATCCCGGCGGTGCTGCAGGCCGCCGACACCCGGTTGTCGCAGGTCCGCCAGAGCGTGCCGGACGCGGGCGGCCTGGTCATCGCGACGGACCAGGAGTCGGCGCGGGCGTACGCGAAGATCCTGGAACGCATCTCGGGCGAGATGCCGACGCTGGTGCTCTCGGACGACCCGAAGGCCTCAGGCCGGATCAAGGAGTTCTCCGAGACGAACGAGCGCTGGATCGTCGCGGTCCGGATGGTCTCGGAGGGCGTCGACGTCCCGAGGCTGGCGGTGGGCGTGTATGCGACGAGCGCGTCGACGCCGCTGTTCTTCGCCCAGGCGATCGGCCGGTACGTGCGCGCCCGCAAGAAGGGCGAGACGGCGAGCGTGTTCCTGCCGTCGGTGCCGGTGCTGCTGGAGCTGGCCAGCGAGCTGGAGGCCCAGCGCGACCACGTCCTCGGCAAGCCGCACCGCGAGAAGGAGGGCTGGGAGGACGAGCTCCTCGCCCAGGCCAACCGCACCGAGGACGAGCCGGGCGAAGAGGAGAAGGCGTTCACCTCTCTGGGCGCCTCGGCCGAGCTCGACCAGGTCATCTACGACGGCAACTCGTTCGGCACGGCGGTGTTCTCGGGCTCGGACGAGGAGCAGGAGTACCTCGGCTTGCCGGGTCTCCTGGAGCCGGACCAGGTCAGGGCGCTGCTGCGCAAGCGCCAGGAAGAGCAGATCGCGGACGAGAAGCGCCGCAAGCCGGCCAAGGAGGACGCTCCGCCGCCGACGGCCCGTCCGCAGTCGGTGAGCGAACGGCTCGGCGCGCTGCGCAAGGAGCTGAACGCCCTGGTGGGGATGTACCACCACCGCACGAAGAAGCCGCACGGCGCAATCCACAACGAGCTGCGGCGGGTGTGCGGGGGACCGGTGACGGCCATGGCGACCGTCGAGCAGCTGGAAGAGCGGATCGTGACCCTGCGGTCCTGGTGAGCCGATCCCGGTGCGCTGTCGCCCGGGAGGCTGAAGTTCCGGCGATCACCGTCCGTCCCCGGGGCGGCGGGATCACCGCACCGCCAGGCTTGTGACGCTGCGTATCCCGCTGTCACCGGCGGACCGCCCCTTCCTTCTCCGCGGAATGGCCTTCCGGGCACCTCGTCGCCCGAACTTCGCAAGTCGGCGACCGATCCCGCGGCCAAGACGTGGATTCGCCACGGGTTGCGCTCGGTGCACACGGCCGGCCTAACGTCACGGCTCGATGAAACCTCGATGTAACTAACCGTGAGTGCTGGCGATCACATCGTCAGCGGATCTACTCTTTCCGGGCGAGGTTCAGCCCGTGTTGCCGAACCGTGTCCAATTGGTGTCATTTAATCGATCCAGCTATCTTCCCCGCAGCCGCTCAGCGGCATATGTTGTCGCCCACAACATATGCGCGACGGTGCGCCGGGCCTCCCCGGATCACCGCCTCGCTGGCCCGAAGCACACGCCGACGGCCGCTCGTCACCAATGCTTGGATCCGGAAGGAACGAGGATGCGCAGCAGAACCCTTACCCTCCTCGCCGCGACGGTGAGCGCCGGCCTGGCGCTGACCGCCTGCGGTACCAACAGTTCGAACAGCGGGGGCACGGGGAGCAACTCCGCTTCCTCGTCCGCCCCGGCCGGCGCCGGTGCCAGCGGCAAGGTCGGCGTCATCCTGCCGGAGACCGCCAGCTCGGCCCGCTGGGAAGCCTTCGACAAGCCGATGCTGCAGGCCGCGCTCGCGGCGCAGGGCTTCGAGGCCGACGTCCAGAACGCCCAGGGCGACGCCCAGAAGTTCTCCACGCTGGCCGACGGCTTCATCAGCTCCGGTGTCAAGGTCCTGATCATCGCCCCGTCCGACCCGGCCGTCGGTGCCGCCGTCGAGGCCAAGGCGAAGACCGCGGGCATCCCGGTCATCAACTACGACCGCCCGAGCCTCGGCGGCAGCGCCGAGTACTACGTCTCGTTCGACAACGAGAAGGTCGGCCAGCTGCAGGGCCAGGCCATGGCCGACGCGCTCAAGGACAAGCCGGGCGCGGGCGTCGTCCAGATCGAGGGCGCCCCGACCGACAACAACGCGACCCTGTTCACCAACGGCCAGGACTCCGTCCTCGGACCGCTGTTCGCTTCCAACAAGCTGAAGCTGATCCAGAAGCAGCCGATCAACGACTGGGACAACCAGCTCGGCGGCACGACGTTCGAGCAGATCTTCCAGGCCAACGGCGGCAAGGTCGACGGCGTCGTCGCGGCGAACGACGGCCTGGCCGGCGCGGTCATCACGATCCTCAAGAAGAACGGCCTGAACGGCAAGATCCCGGTCACCGGCCAGGACGCCACCGCCGACGGCCTGATGGCGGTCATGCGCGGCGAGCAGTACATGACCGTGTTCAAGCCGATCAAGGAAGAGGCCGAGGCGAGCGCGAAGCTGGCGGCGGCGCTGGCCAAGGGCGACAAGGCCGCGGCCGACGCCATCGCGACCGGCAAGCTGCACGACCCGAAGGGCAACCGGGACATCAAGTCCGTGCTGCTGACCCCGACGACGATCCTGGCGAAGGACATCAAGACCGTCGTGACCCAGGGCTACGTCAAGTCGACCGAGATCTGCGGTGGCGACCTCGCCGCCAAGTGCAGCTCGCTCGGCATCTCCTGAGCCCCGGTAGTACCCCATGAACAGCCGGGCCGGGACGCGCACCCCGACGGCGCGTCCCGGCCCGGTCCCCACCCAGGAGAAAGCCCATCCATGAGTGAGCCCATTCTCGAGATCAAGGGCCTGAACAAGAGTTTCGGGCCGGTCCACGTCCTCCACGACGTGGACTTCGACGTGCGTGCGGGCGAAGTGACCGCGCTGGTCGGCGACAACGGTGCCGGCAAGTCGACGCTCGTCAAGTGCATCGCCGGCATCCACCCGTACGACTCGGGGGCCGTGCGGTTCAACGGCGATGACGCCCACATCCGCGGCCCGAAGGACGCGGCCGAGCTCGGCATCGAGGTCGTCTACCAGGACCTCGCGCTCGCCGACAACCTCGACATCGTCCAGAACATGTTCCTCGGCCGCGAGCGCGGCAGTTCCTGGAAGCTCGACGAAGCCAGCATGGAGAAGGCCGCCCGCGAGACGCTGGCCTCCCTGTCGGTCCGGACCGTGAAGTCGGTCCGCACGCCGGTCTCCTCGCTGTCCGGTGGCCAGCGGCAGACCGTCGCGATCGCGAAGTCGGTGCTGTGGAACAGCAAGGTCGTCGTGCTCGACGAGCCGACCGCCGCCCTCGGCGTGGCGCAGACCCGGCAGGTGCTCGACCTGGTCCGCCGGCTGGCCGAGCAGGGCCTCGGGGTCGTGCTGATCAGCCACAACATGGCCGACGTGTTCGAGGTCGCCGACCGCATCGCCGTGCTCTACCTCGGCAGGCTCGTCGCCGAGGTGCACACGAAGGACGTCTCCCACGGCCAGGTCGTGGAACTGATCACCGCCGGTCGCTCCGGTGACCTCGGCCTGGCCCGGCCCGAAGCCGTGGTCCTGTGAGCGGGAAGAAAGAACCGGAAATGACTGAAACCCCTGCCAAGCACGAGGTGAACACGCCGGCGGCGGAAGCACTCGCGCAGACCCAGAACCCCACCGGGGCGATCTCCGACTTCGGCATCGACACGACATCGATGTCAACCGGCGAAGCGATCCGTGACTACTTCGCCCGTCTGCGGGCCGGTGAACTCGGCGCGCTGCCGTCGCTGTTCGGCCTGCTCGTGCTGGTCATCCTGTTCAGCGCGCTGTCGGACAACTTCTTCACGCTGGCCAACATCGCCAACGTGTTCCCGCAGGGCGCGGGCGTCATCATCATCGCGATGGGCATCGTGTTCGTGCTGCTGCTCGGCGAGATCGACCTCGCCGCCGGTGTGGCCTCCGGTGTCGCCGCGTCCGTGATGGCCCTGCACTACGTCCAGAACGGGAACCTGCTGGGCAACATGGGCACCGGCGTGTTCATCACGTTCATCGGGGTGCTGGCGCTGGCCATGCTGCTGTCCGCCTACCAGCGGATCTGGGCCGGCGCCGCGCTGTCGCTGGTCGGCCTGCTGCTCGTCGCGATCGGTGTCCCGGCCAACGCCTGGCTGGAGATCCTGCTGGCCATCTGCGTCGGTACCGCGATCGGCTGCATCACCGGCTTCCTCGTGTCGAAGATCGGCATGCCGTCCTTCGTCGTGACGCTGGCGCTGTTCATCGTGTGGCAGGGCGTCCTGCTGCAGTTCATCGGTGAAGGCGGCACGATCGGCATCAGCAACTCGGACGTCCTGTACAAGATCGCCAACGGCAACCTGAACATCCTGGGCAGCTGGATCTTCTTCCTCGTCGCGGCCGGCGGGTTCGCGGTGATCACGCTGACCAGCCACTTCAAGCGGCTCCAGCGCGGCCTGGTCGTCCAGCCGACGGCGCTGGTGCTGGTCAAGGTCGGCGCGCTGGTCGTGCTGTCGGCGGTGGGCACCTGGCTGCTGACGATCAACCGTTCGCCGAACAAGGCGGTCGTCACGATCGAGGGCGTCCCGTACGTCATCCCGATCATGCTCGTACTGCTGGTGGTCGGCACCTACGTGCTCAACCGGACCAAGTACGGCCGGTACGTCTACGCGGTCGGCGGCAACAAGGAAGCCGCCCGCCGCGCCGGTATCGACGTGCCGAAGATCCGGGCGAGCGTGTTCGTCATCGGCTCGGCGATCGCGGCCATCGGCGGCATCGTCCTCGCGTCGAAGGTCGGCTCGGTCAGCCCGCAGTCCGGTGGGCTCAACACGCTGCTGTTCGCGGTGGGTTCGGCGGTCATCGGCGGCACGTCGCTGTTCGGCGGCAAGGGCCGGGTGGCCGACGCGGTCGTCGGCGGCCTGGTGATCGCCGTGGTCATCAACGGGCTGGGCCTGCTCAAGCAGCCGGCCGCGGTGGTCAACATCGTCACCGGTTTGGTCCTGCTGCTCGCCGCCACGGTCGACGCGCTGTCCCGGCGCCGCGCGGCTGCGTCGGCGCGCTGAACCAGCATGGGATGATCAAGCCCGTGACCAGCACACCCGTTGCACGACCGGACGAGGTGCGCCGGCACAACCGCACGACCCTGCTCCGCCTGCTGCACGTCGGCGGGCCGAGCACCCGGGCGACCCTGGCCACGCAGCTGGGGCTCAACCGGAGCACGATCAAGACCCTCGTCGACGGGCTCGCCGAAGCCGGCGTCGTCGAGGAGAAGGTGCCGAGGCCGGGACGAGGGGCGGGCCGCCCCTCGCTCCTGGTCCTGCCCCAGCCGCACGCGGCGGTCGTGCTCGCGGTCGACCTGCAGGTCGAGCACGTCGCGATCGCCCTGGTCGGGCTCGGCGGGCAGATCCTGGGCCGCAACAGCTGGAACCTGCGCGGCCGGATGGGCCAGCCCGGCGAGGTCATCACCCACGTCATCGAGTCGACGGCCATCCTGGCCGGCGACCTCGGCGTGTCGCCGGTGGCGGCCGGGGTGTCGGTGCCCGGCGTGGTCCGGCGGTCCGACGGGTACGTGCACGAGGCCCCGAACCTGCGCTGGACCGAAGTCGCGCTCGGCGACCGGCTCGGCGGGGTGCTGCAGATCCCGATCCTGGTCGGCAACGACGCCGAGTTCGGCGCGGTCGCCGAGCACCTGCGCGGGGCGGCCCGCGGCGCGTCCGACGTGGTGTACATCTCGGCGGACGTCGGGGTCGGCGGCGGTGTCATCGCCGAAGGCTCGGCGCTGCGCGGCGGCTCGGGGTACGTCGGCGAGATCGGGCACATGGTGATCCGGCCCGACGGGCGGCCCTGCTACTGCGGCAGCAGCGGCTGCTGGGAAACCGAGGTCGGCGAGGCGGCGCTGTGCCGGGCGCTCGGGCTGGCCGAGGACACCCCGCGCGGGGCGATCCTGTTCGAGCTGCGCGAGCTCGGCCGTGACTCGGAGGCGGCGCTGACGCGGCTCGAGGAGTTCGCCGAGTGGCTGACCCTGGGGCTGATCAACGTCGTCAACCTGCTGGGACCGCAGCTGGTGATCCTCGGCGACCTGCTGACGGTGCTGCCGGAGGCGGTGCTGCGGCACGTCGGCGCCGAGGTGCGCCGGCGCAGCCTGGTGAGCCGGGCGGTCGGCGGCACGCGGATCGTCAGCTCGGCCCTGGGAGGCGACGGGAAGCTGCTCGGTGCCGCGGAAGTGGCGTTCGAAGTCGTGCTGGATTCTGTCTGATTTCTTGTCTGCTTTCGTGTCCGGAATCACTGCTGTTCGCGGCCATACCGTGATATCGGACACGCAATATGCAAGATGCAGAAAGGCGGCCGGTGCCTGTGCGCACCGGCCGCCTTTCGCTTGTCTGTGGTTACCGCTGGATGTCGGCGGACAGTTCCTTGAGCTTGGCCTCGTGCTCGCGGGCGTGGTGCCCGCAGAAGAGCAGTTCGCCACCTCCGGAGAGGATGGCACGTACCTGAGCTGCTGCTCCGCACCG
>Ga0070663_100001758_pt1 | contig 12054 bp, 11 predicted proteins | sample KBSC63metaG_FD_65646 | JGI IMG/M metagenome (GOLD analysis project Ga0070663, IMG submission 65646) | Corn rhizosphere microbial communities from Kellogg Biological Station, Michigan, USA - KBS C6-3 metaG | ecosystem: Host-associated > Plants > Roots > Rhizosphere > Soil ...
GCCGGTTGGGTGCTCTGCCGGGGGTGAGGCTGCCTGTTGGTGTGCTGCCGGGCCTCCCCGCCGACCCGAACGCCGGATTGTTCAACGGCCGTCAGGCCGTGTCAAGGCGGGAAAGCGTGCCTTGACACGGCCTGACGGCCGCTGAGGCGGCTGCGTATCGGGTTGGCAGGGGGTGTGGTCGGAGGGTGCTGCTGTCGCAGCCCCGCCGTGCGGGACCCCGCCGTGCGGGACCCCGCCCCGCGCCCGGTGCCCGCCGCCACCTCCACCCCGGCGAACGGGACATTTCCGGCCTCTGTGAGCTGCGCGTCAAGAATTAGGCCCGGTGTCGCAACCGCGTTACCTCGACCTCACCGGGTGTGAGCCTGCGTGGCCGATGGTCGTTTGCGTGACCGTGATGAGCGTCGATGTCACTGGCCGGCCCGAGCCGCCTGAACGTCCCGTCTTTCCGCTCAAAAGAGCACGCCGCCTCGCTGTTCTCGGCGACTCCACCGCCGTTGGGCTCGGGGATCCGCTTCCGCGGCGTGGTGGCTGGCGTGGGGTTGGCCCGCTCGTTGCCGCCGCGCTCGGTGTTGACCACAGTGGCTACCTCAACCCTGCTTTTGCCGGGGCGCGGATGCGGTGCGTGCTCACCGAACAGGTGCCCGCCGCCGTCGCGCATCGGCCTGATGTGGCCCTGGTGGTTGCCGGCATGAACGACACGCTGCGGCCGGACTTCGATGCCGTGCGCATCTCCGCCGATCTCACCGAAGTCATCCGGCGGCTGCGGGCGACCGGGACCACCGTGGTGCCCGTCCGCTTCCACGACCACAGCAAGGTCTTCCGCCTCCCGCAGTCGCTCAAGCGTGCCCTCAGTACCCGCGTCGCCGAACTCAACGCCGCCATCGACGACGTCGTCGCCCGCGAAGGCGTTCCCTGTCTCGATCTTGCGCGGCTGCCCGGCGCCTACGATCTCGCCTCGTGGAGCGTCGACCGGCTGCACCCCTCCGAACTGGGCCACCGGATGCTCGCCGTCGGCTTCACCGGGCTGCTCGCCGACGCCGGGTTCGCCGTGCCGGAACCGGTGAGCCTCACCTGCAGCGGCGGCGCCGAACCCAGCGCCACCGGACACGTGGGCTGGCTGGTGCTCAAGGGTATCCCGTGGCTCTGGCGCCGCGGCCGCGAATTCCTGCCCTACGCCGCCGTCATCATGTGGAACTCGTTCCGCGCCCGCTGAACACCCGCAGCGCTTCGACGTCCGACGCCGGGTTGCGGACGAAGTAGTCCGCCCACTCCTCGATGTCCGGGTACGCGCAATGCGCAGCCAGGTACCGGCACGCCGCCTCGGCGTCGTACTCCGTCCGCCGCAGCCGGACGCCGTCGCCGAGCAGCGCCCAGTGTGCACCCCTTGTCCCGTACGGCATTCCGACGCTGCCGGGGTTCACCACCAGCCGCCGGTCGACGAGCCGCACGAACGGCATGTGCGTGTGCCCGCACACGATGGTCGATGCGGAAACGCCGTCCAGCACCTCCGCCCAGCGCTCCGGTGGGGAGTCGACGAGCACGATTTCGGAGTCGTCGCGCGGTGTCGCATGGCAGAACAGCACGCCGCCCATCGTCACCGTCAGCGGCAACGCGTCCAGCAGCGGCAGGTCGGCCGGACGCAGCTGCCGCGCCGCCCACGGGAAGATCGGGTCCGGGACGAACGAGGCGCCGGTGCGAGCGGACTCGGCCAGCTCGCGGTCGGCGTTGCCGCGCACCCACACCGCGCGGTCGCCGAGCGCCTGCAGCCGCTCGAGGGTTTCGACCGGCATGGGCCCGGCGAGCAGGTCGCCGAGCAGCACGATCCGCTCCGCCGCCTGGACCTCCGGCTCCGCCAGGACCGCTTCCAACGCCGGGAGGACCCCGTGGACGTCCGCGAGCACTGCCACGTTCATCCGGCCACCATCGGGCAGGCCGGGCGCCCCGGGCGAGGGATTTCGCCCAGGGCGCAACCGGCTACACCGTGGTCAGCGGCAGTTCCCGCACCCCGGTCATGTTGGGGTTGACCTGGAACTTCGGCGGCTCACCCGGGATCGTGCGCAGCGCCGGACAACGATCGAGCAGGATGTCCAGGGCCACGCGGCCCTCCAGGCGCGCCAGCGGGGCGCCGATGCAGAAGTGGATTCCGCGGCCGAACGCCAGGTGGGGGTTCTCCGGACGCAGCGGGTCGAACGTGTCCGGGTTGCGGAACACCCGCTCGTCCCGGTTGGCCGCCGCCACCCACAGGAGGAGCATCTGGTCCGGCGGCACCGTGACGCCGCCGACCTCCACCTCCCGCGTGTTCGTGCGGGCCACCGCGGCGAACGGCGACAGGTACCGCAGGGACTCTTCGATCGCCGGTGGCACGAGCGAGCGGTCCGCGCGCACCCGCTCGTCCCACTCCCGGTGGAGGTCCAGGCACAGCACCGCGTTGCCCAGCAGCATCGTGGTCGTGATGTGGCCGGCGAGCAGCAGGATGTTCGCGAAGTTGACGACGTCGGTGCGGGAGAGCCGCTCGCCGTCCAGCTCGGCCTCGACCAGTTTCGTCAGCAGGTCCGCCCGCGGCTGCTTGCGCCGCTCGTCGACGTGCTCGCCAAGGTAGTCGGTGAGCGCTTTCTGGCCCTCCAGTGACTTCTTGATCGCCGCGTCCTGCTTTTCGTCCTTCTTCACCAGCGAAACCTGGTCGGTGGACTCGAACATCTTGTCCACCCAGCCCTTGAACAGGTGCCGGTCGCTCGCCGGAACCCCCAGCAGCTCGGCGATCACGATCACCGGGAGCGGGTAGGCCAGGTCGGCCACCAGCTCCAGCCGGTCGCCGGCCGGGATCGCGTCGAGCAGCTCGTGGGTGACGGCCGCGATCCTCGGCTCGAGGTCCGCCACCACCTTCGGCGTGAACGCGCGGCTGACGAGCTTGCGCATCTTGTTGTGCAGCGGGGGATCCATCTGCAGGATGCTGCCCACCGACGGGTCGTAGTCGGGGTCCGGCATCATCTCCTTCGGGATCAGCCGCGTGGTGTCGGACGAGAACGTCGCCGGGTCGCGGAGGATCGCTTCGATCTCCGGGTGCCCGTAGACGTTCCACATCCCCAGTTCCTCGGCGAACTCGACGCGCTTCTCCGGTTGCTTGCCCCGCAGCCAGAACTGGGCCTCGTGGAGTCCCCAGGTGTCGGCCATCGTGGTGGTCATTTCCGCCCCTTTCCCCGGTGTGGCCTCCGGGATCAGCCGGAGGCCCTGGTGGGATCGTGTGCGTAGATCCCGTTTCGGTAGCCCAAGACGAGCTCCTCGAGCGTCGAACTCAGCTCCGCCGCCACCTCGGCGACCGCGGCGGGATCGGGCTCCCCGGGCGGCTCGAACGCGGTGCGGATCAGGTGCGCGAGGACACCCGCCTTCTCCTCGGCGGGGATGCCCTCGAACTCGTCCGAAATCGTGTCGCCGACGTAGAAACCGAGCGTCGCCGCGTGCAGCGCGTAGCTGATGTGCGGGACGTCCGCGCGGATCAGGCCGCGCCGCAGGAGCGTGGTCTCGAAGTGCACGCTCAGCTCGGTCTGCTGCTTCTTCAGGGCGAGGTCGCCGAGCGAGCCGAACATTTCGGCGTTGCCCCGCAACATCGCCATCACCAGCGGACGGCGATGGGTGATGAGGAACGACCCCGGGATCATCCGGTGGGGCAGGATCATCGCCGGGTCGGCCTTGATCGCGGCCAGCAGTTCGTCGGTCAGGTCGGCCGACTCCCGCATCATCAGTGCCTGGAACAGCAGTTCCTTGGTCCGCCAGTGCAGGTAGACGGTGCCCTTGCCGATGCCGACCGCGCGCGCGACGTCGTCGATCGCCACCTTGCGGTAGCCCATGCGCAGCAGCAGCTCGCCCGCCGCGTCCAGGATCCGGTCGGCGCGCTCGCGGTTGGGATGGGTCATGCGTCTCCACCTGCGGTTTCGTTGAGCATTTGACTGGTTGACTGGAATCGCACTTTCGGTCAACCAGTCATTCCGACCGTAGCGCCGATCGGGGGACCGGGGCAAGCGGTTCTGTCGGTGGGTTCGGTTAACGTCATCGGTGTGGCACAGGACGAGCTCTTCACCGTGAACGCCGACATCGCGCCTCCGCCGGAGCGCACGGCGTCGAACGCGGGCGTCGAACCGCAGGCGGACCCGGCGAGTTCGCCGCTGGCGGTCCGGATGCGGCCGCGCTCGCTCGACGAGGTCGTCGGCCAGCAGCACCTGCTGCGCGAAGGCGCCCCGCTGCGGCGGCTGGTGGAGGGCGCCGCGCCGGCGTCGGTGCTGCTCTACGGCCCGCCCGGCACGGGCAAGACGACGCTGGCCAACCTGGTTTCGATCGCGACCGGGCGCCGGTTCGTCGCGATGTCCGCGCTTTCGGCCGGCGTCAAGGAGGTGCGCGGCGTCATCGAGGAGGCGCGGCGGCGGCGTCAGTACAACGCCGAGAACACCGTGCTGTTCATCGACGAGGTGCACCGGTTCTCCAAGACCCAGCAGGACGCGCTGCTCGGCGCGGTCGAGGACCGCACGGTGCTGCTGGTCGCGGCGACGACCGAAAACCCGTCCTTCTCGGTGGTGTCGCCGCTGCTGTCGCGGTCGCTGGTGCTGCAGCTGCGTCCGCTGACCGACGAGGACATCACGGCGCTGATCGAGCGCGCCCTGGCCGACGAACGCGGTATCGGTGGCGAGCTGACGCTGACCGAGGACGCCCGCGCCCACCTCGTCCGCCTCGCGGGCGGCGACGCGCGACGCGCGCTCACGGCCCTGGAGGCGGCGGCGGACGCGGCATCGGCCACCGAAGCCAAGACGATCGACCTGCCCATCGTCGAGTCCACAGTGGACAAGGCCGCGGTCCGCTACGACCGCGACGGCGATCAGCACTACGACGTGATCAGCGCGTTCATCAAGTCGATCCGCGGGTCCGATGTGGACGCTGCGCTGCACTACCTGGCCCGGATGATCGAAGCGGGGGAGGACCCGCGGTTCCTCGCGCGGCGGCTGGTGGTGCACGCGAGCGAGGACATCGGGATGGCCGACCCGACGGCGCTGCAGTCGGCGGTCGCGGCCGCGCACGCGGTCCAGTTCATCGGCATGCCGGAGGGCAGGCTGGCGCTCGCCCAGGCGACGGTGCACCTGGCGACGGCACCGAAGTCCAACGCGGTGATCAAGGGCATCGACGCGGCGCTGGCGGACGTCCGCGCAGGCCTGGCCGGGACGGTGCCGCCGCATTTGCGCGACGGGCACTACGCGGGCGCGAAGAAGCTGGGCAACGCGCAGGGGTACCGGTACCCGCACAACGTCCCCGAGGGCGTGCTGGCGCAGCAGTACCCACCGGACGAGCTGATCGGCCGCGACTACTACGAACCCACCCAGCGCGGTGCCGAGCGGACGCTGGCCGACCGTGTTCCCAAGCTGCGCCGGACGATCCGGGGGGAGTGAGGTGATCAGTGCGTGAAGGGCCTTTCACGCCGCGTTGAACACCGTTCGCGCCGAGCGTGGGCCGAGGTGGCCAAGATCATCGCGGTTCGTAAACTTTCCCCCTTCAGGCGGCCCTGAACCGGGGAGGGCCCCGCGACGGCAGGAGGCGTGCCCGTGCCCGCGACGCTGCAGTGCATCGTCCTGGACTGTCCGGAACCGCTCGTGCTCGCCCGCTTCTACCAGGCCCTGCTCGGCGGCGAGGTGGATCGGCCCGATCCGCGGTGGCGCGTGGACGAGGACTGGTCGACCCTGCACGTGAACGGCATGGTCCTCGGCTTCCAGCGGGCCCCCGACCACCGGCCGCCGAGCTGGCCCGACCCCTCTTTCCCGCAGCAGTTCCACCTCGACTTCGAGGTCGACGACTTCCGGGAGTCGCACCACGTCGTCCTGGCGAACGGCGGCCGGCTGCTCGACCCCGACCTCGGCGGCCGCGGCTGGCGCGTCTACGCCGATCCGGCGGGCCATCCCTTCTGCCTGCTCGGCGACTACTGAACAACACCGAGATCGTGTTCCGGGCGGCCGCAAAAGGCCGTGAATAACCGCCTGACCCCGGCGATTTCGGCAGGTCGTGGCGTGTTTACGGTGAGGCCCCCCTGCCCCGGAGCCCGCATGTCCGCACTTCCCGATCCCGACCGCGAAACCACCGCGACGCCGGTTTTCGTCGACCCCACCGGACGGCGGCGCCGCATCGTCCGCCGCGTCGCCCTCGCCGCCTGCACGGGAGTCCTGCTCTACCTCGCGGTGTTCGTCGCCGCACTGTTCGGCGCCCCGATCCCGACCTCGGCGCTGATCCCCGTGCCCGGCTTCGTGCCGGTGCAGGTGCCCGCGACCAGCGTGCCGCCGCCGATCAGCGAAGAACCCGCCCGGGCGAACGGCGCGCCGGCGGTCACCACGCCGTCGCGGGACGTCCCGGCCTCGGCGCCGGATCGCTCGCCGTCGGTGACCACGACAGCGCCGCCGCCCGCCGCCACGACGACGAGCGCCGCGCCGACCGGCGAGCACCGCAACAGCCGCGCGCCGACGACGCCGCCGGGGCAGACCCGCACGACCCCGCCCGGCAACGGGCGCTGACCGGGGGACGGCACGGTGGCCCGGCACCACCACACCCCGCCGCCGAAGGCGCACTGGGTGCTCCTCGGCACCGTCGTCACCGCCGTCGCGGCGCTGCTCGGCCTGCACCTGCTCGTCTCGGGCGGGCTCCCCGCCGACGAAGGCCCGCCGTCCGGCAGCTCGTCGGCGGTCCCGGCCGAGGTCCGCACCGGCGGGCCCGTCATCGACGCCCGCGCCGCCCCGGCCGGGCTGCACGCCAAGGCCAAGACCCTCGCCCTGACCTTCGACGACGGCCCGGATCCGGAGTGGACACCGCGCGTGCTGGCCGTGCTCGCCGCGCACCACGCGCACGCCACGTTCTTCGTGACCGGCGCGAACGCCGCCCGGTACCCCGAGCTGGTCCGCGACATCCTGGCCGCGGGCCACGAGCTCGGCAACCACACCACCACCCACTCCGACCTGCGCGGAGACGGCGACCTGCGGGCGAAGCTGGAGCTGCGCGGCACCGACCTGGCCCTGGCGGGCGCCGCCGGGGTGGGCACCTCGCTGGTCCGGCCGCCGTACTCGGCCACGACGGACGCCGTCGACGACGCGGCTTGGGCGTCGATGCGGCGGATCGGCGCCGGCGGCCGGCTCGTCGTTCTGTCCGATGTGGACAGCCAGGACTGGCGTCGCCCCGGCGTGGCGGCGATCGTCGCGAACGTGACGCCGAAGGACGACCGCGGCGCCGTGGTCCTGATGCACGACGCGGGCGGCGACCGCTCGGAAACCGTTGCGGCGCTGGACCGGCTGCTGCCCCCGTTGCAGGCGGCGGGCTGGACGTTCGGCACCGTCGGCGAAGCCACCGGGGTCCGCGAAGCCGTCAGCCCGGCCGCGCCGGCCAACCGGGCCGGCGGGTGGGCGCTGGTCGCCGCGGTCGGCGTCAGCGGTGTCGTCGCCGCGGCGCTGCGCTGGCTGCTCATCGTGGCGAGCGCCATCGCCGTGCTGCGGACGGTGCTCATCCTCGTCACCACCGCGATCCACGTCCGGCGGCGCCGACCGCGGCGGCGGACCCGCGCCGGCGTCACGGTGATCGTCCCGGCCTACAACGAAGAAGCCGGGATCGAGGCGACCGTCCGCTCGATCCTCGCCTCCGACCACCACCCGGTGTGGGTGATCGTGGTCGACGACGGCTCGACCGACGGCACCGCCGACGTCGTCGCGCGGTTCCGCTCGCGCCGCGTGCGGCTGATCCGCCAGCGCAACGCCGGCAAACCCGCCGCGCTGAACAACGGCCTCGCCGCGGCCCGCACCGAACTGGTGGTGCTGGTGGACGGCGACACCGTGCTCGAGCCCGGCACGGTGGGCGCGGTGATCCGGCCGTTCGCCGACCGGCGCGTCGGCGCGGTGTCGGGCAACGCGAAGGTCGGCAACCGCGGCGGCCTGCTCGGCCGCTGGCAGCACATCGAGTACGTCATCGGCTTCAACCTCGACCGGCGCATGTACGACGTGCTCGAGTGCATGCCGACGGTGCCGGGCGCGGTCGGCGCCTTCCGGCGCTCGGCCGTGCTGGACCTCGGCGGCGTCCCGGAGGACACCCTCGCCGAGGACACCGACCTGACGATGCTGCTGGAGCAGGCCGGCTGGCGAGTCGTCTACGAGCAGCAGGCGCGGGCCTGGACCGAGGCGCCGTCGACGCTCGGGCAGCTCTGGAAGCAGCGCTACCGCTGGTGCTACGGCACGCTCCAGGCGGTGTGGAAGCACCGTGGCGCGGTGCTGCGCGGCGGTGCGGCAGGCAGGCTGGGCCGCCGAGGGCTCCCGTACCTGCTGCTGTTCCAGGTCGTGCTGCCGATGCTGGCGCCGCTGGTGGACGTCGCGGCGCTGTTCGGCGCACTGGCCGGCGACTGGACGACCGCGCTCGGGTACTGGCTGGTGTTCCTGCTGATGCAGCTGGTGCCGGGGATCATCGCGTTCCGGCTCGACGGCGAGCGCCTCGGCCCGCTGCTGGCGCTGCCGCTGCAGCAGTTCGTCTACCGGCAGCTGATGTACCTGGTGGTCGTCCAGTCGGTGATGACGGCGTTCGCGGGCGCCCGGCTGCCGTGGCACAAGCTCGAGCGCACCGGGCAGAACGCACCGCCGTCCGGCTGAGCGCGCGGCCGCGTCCCGTCTCCGCGACGATGGCGGGCATGACTGTCGCGTTTCTCGGAACCGGGATCATGGGCGCCCCGATGGCGGCCAACATCGCCAAGGCGGGCCTCGACGTCCGCGTCTGGAATCGGACCCGCGAGAAGGCGGAGCCGCTGTCCGACATCGCCACGGTGGCCGATTCGGCGGCTTCGGCGGCCGAGGGCGCGGACATCCTGGTGACGATGCTCGCCGACGGGCCCGCCGTCGCTTCGGCGTTCGAAGGCGCTTCGCCTGCTTCGGGGACGTTGTGGCTGCAGATGAGCACGGTCGGTCTCGAGTGGACCGACCGCCTCGCCGCGACCGCCGAGAAGGCGGGCGTGGTGTTCGTCGACGCGCCGGTGCTCGGCACCCGGCAGCCCGCGGAGCAGGCCCAGCTGCTGGTGCTGGGCTCGGGCCCGGAGGAGGCCCGCCCGGCGGCGACGCCGGTGTTCGACGCGGTCGGCATGCGCACGATCTGGCTCGGCCCGGCGGGCCGGGGCAGCCGGCTGAAGCTGGTGATGAACGCGTGGGTGCTGGCGCTGACCAACGCGACGGCGGAGAGCCTGGGCCTGGCCCGCGCGCTCGGCCTGGACCCGGCGTTGTTCCTGGAGACGATCAAGGGCGGCGGTTTGGACGTCGGCTACGCGCACGTGAAGGGCGGCGCGATGCTGGCGGGCGAGTACCCGCCGGCGTTCCCGGCCGGGCTGGCGGCGAAGGACGCCCGCCTGGTCGTGGAGGCCGCCGGGGACGAGGTGGACGTGGCGGGGGCCAAGGCGGCACTGGCCCACCTGGAGGCGGCGGTCGAGGCCGGTCATGGGGACGAAGACATGGCGGCGCTGTACCGGGCGGTGCTGAAGGAGCGTTAGAGGAGCGTCGCGAGCCGGTCCGCCGAAGGACGCGGACACCTTGAAGCAGAGGCCCTCGTAGTAGCTTCGGCCGCCTTCGCGGTCCGGGAACGGGCGGACCGGCACGTCCGGCACCGCTTCGAGCCAGGCCGGTGGTGGGTCGGCGGCGACCTCGGTGCCGCGGCCGGTCGGCACCACCCGGTGCCGGGCCACCCCGGCCACCGCCGAATGGGTGCCGAGCGGGACCAGCGGCGAGAGGGTCACCAGGTCGAAGCCCGTTGCCGTGCCGAGCACGGCGTCTTCGACCCGGCGCAGCAGGGCGAACGGCAGCGGGCTCGGTGCCGCGAACCGGTCGGCCCGGTGCCGGCGCAGCACGTCGGGCCCGGCCGGCCGCGCCGCGCGACGGCGCGCGATCTCGGTGACATCCGGGGCTTCGCCCCGAGCCGGGGGCTTCGCCACCCGGACCCCCGAAGAGCGGCAGCTGCACCGTCGTCAGGTCCGCGCCGGACAGCCCGGCCAGCACGTCGGCCGCGCTCCCGCCCGGCCCGGCGAGGACCCTCCTGCCGGGTCCGCTGTCGTGTCCCATCGCCCAGGTGTACCGCCCGGCCGCGGCCGGCAGCGAGGGGTTTTCCGGGCCCGGCGGGGTGACACCGTCGGGGACCGGCCCAGGCGGTAACCTCAGTCGGCATCCCGACCCCTGAACCGAGGAGGGCCCGTGTCGGCAGGGCAGATCGCCGCGTTGATCGCCGCAGGAGCATTCGTGGTGCTGGTCGTCCTGCTGGCGATCCCGCTGATCAAGCTCGGCAAGACGCTGGACGCGGCCACCGAGGCGATCGAGCGCACCAACAGCAACACCGATCCGCTGCTGATCGGCGCGAACCAGACGATCACGCACGTCAACACCCAGCTCGAGCGGGTCGACGGGATCACGGCGAACGCGCAGGCGGTCACCGGCAACGTCTCCGCGCTGACGTCCGTGTTCACCGCGACCCTCGGCGGCCCGCTGGTCAAGACCGCGGCGCTGTCCTACGGGCTCAGCAAGGCGATCAAGGCGCGCAAGAAGAAGAGCGCCTTGAAGGCCGCGAGGAAGGCCGGGAAATGAAGCGGCTGTTCTGGCTCGGCGTCGGCGTGGTCGCCGGCGTCGCGCTGTCGCGCAAGGCCGCCGAAACCGCTCGTCAGGCCACGCCGGCCGGGTTAGCATCGAACCTGGGGGACGCCGTGCGCGAGCTGGCCGGCGCCGTGGGTTCGTTCGGCGCCGAGGTGCGTGCGGGCATGAACGAGCGGGAACAGGAGCTGCACGACATGGTCGAGGAGCGGACGGGCGTCACCGCGCCCCGCGCCGAGGGACGGCACGCCGCCGCCCGGCGCCCGGTCCGGCGAGCTCGCCGGGCGGAGGGCTGATCCGGGCCTGCCCGGAACCCTTCCGCCGCCGTCGCCATCCTGTTCTTCGTCACCAGCTACAAGGACTGACCCGTGGACACACACGAAATCACCGATCGTTTCCTGCGCCATTTCGAAGGCCGCGGCCACACGCGCGTGCCCAGCGCGCCGCTGATCCTCGACGACCCGAACCTGCTGTTCGTCAACGCCGGCATGGTCCAGTTCAAGCCGTACTTCCTCGGTGAGGCGCCGCCGCCGTACCCGCGCGCGACCTCCGTGCAGAAGTGCGTGCGCACGCCGGACATCGACGAGGTCGGCAAGACCACCCGGCACAACACGTTCTTCCAGATGGCCGGCAACTTCTCCTTCGGCGACTACTTCAAGGAAGGCGCCATCGAGGCGGCCTGGGAGCTGATCACCAAGCCCCAGAACGAAGGCGGCTTCGGTCTCGACCCCGACCGCATCTGGGCGACCGTCTACAACGACGACTCCGAGGCGGCGGGGCTGTGGCGCAAGCTCACCGGCCTGCCCGGCGAGCGCATCCAGGCCCGCGACGGCAAGGACAACTACTGGGACATGGGCGTGCCCGGTCCCGGCGGCCCGTGCTCGGAGATCTACTACGACCGCGGGCCGGCGTACGGCCGCGAGGGCGGCCCGGTCGCGGACGAGGATCGCTACATCGAGATCTGGAACCTCGTCTTCATGCAGGACGTCCGCGGCGACCTGAGCCCCAAGCTCGGCCACCCGCCGATCGGCGAGCTGCCGAAGAAGAACATCGACACCGGCATGGGCGTCGAGCGCGTCGCGACGATCCTGCAGGGCGTCGAGAACGTCTACGAGACCGACCTCGTGCGCCCGGTCATCGGCCGCGCGGAGGAGTTCTCCGGCCGCCGCTACGGCAGCAACCACGCCGACGACGTCCGCTTCCGCGTCATCGCCGACCACGCCCGCACCGGCGTCATGCTGATCGGTGACGGCGTCACCCCGGGCAACGACGGCCGCGGCTACGTGCTGCGCCGCCTGCTGCGCCGCATCGTCCGCTCCACCCGCCTGCTGGGCGTGCAGGAGCCGGTGCTGCAGGAGTTCGCGAAGGTCGTGCGCGACACGATGGGCCCGACCTACCCCGAGCTCGTCAGCGGCTTCGACCGCATCAACGAGGTCGTCCG
>Ga0070663_100001759_pt1 | contig 12053 bp, 10 predicted proteins | sample KBSC63metaG_FD_65646 | JGI IMG/M metagenome (GOLD analysis project Ga0070663, IMG submission 65646) | Corn rhizosphere microbial communities from Kellogg Biological Station, Michigan, USA - KBS C6-3 metaG | ecosystem: Host-associated > Plants > Roots > Rhizosphere > Soil ...
AAGCTCATGTTCCAGATCTGCCAGAAACTTAACCTGGGTTTCTGTGCTATGGGTTTTGTGGTCATATCTTCTTTACAATTGGTTCAATTCAATAGTTCAATAGTTCACAGTTCAATAGTTCATTGGTCAAACAAACTAAATCATCCGTTGGCAAGGGCGCATTCAGGCTTTTCCCATCTTGCCATTGCACTCTGAGGTCATCCCGAACTTGTTTCGGGACCTCAAAGGACAAGCCACCTTGCATGTGGGGTGCTGAAATAAATTCAGCATGACATGCTTTTTTTATGTCATTCCCCTTCAAAAATTGTCCATAGTTGACGTCTCGCAATGACAGGCCAGTTTTCCAGTTGTCATTGTTAGGTACTAAGCGGCCTTTCAGTGATCTTCTAAAATACCGGCTTAAGATTATTATTCGAGCTGCGACCTATGAATAGTTACCTCTTCCAAAATAACGCCACTGGTAGGCGGTAAAACTAAGTCAAGCCCATTGGCAATATTATCTGTATGATAAACTGAGCCAGATAATAAATCAATAAAGTCTCTTCTTCCCTTCAGGTTAAACTTCTGTAACAGATCATCAGGTAATTTCACATTGAGCTGATGATCGGTCCTCATAAAATTGGTTACTACCAGCACGCGTTTGTACTCTGTATAGCGAAGGTACATATAAACGCGGGTATTAAAACCGCTGTTATGCTCGTTCGCCAGCATCAGTTCATAAAAGTTCCCGCTGTTGAGCGCCTCGTTGTTCTTCGTTAAATTTAGAAGTTTTTTGTAGAATTCGCGTAGTTTCCTTTGGCTTTCAGAAAGTTGACCTCCATCAAACCGGCCATGGTTCATCCATTTCTGATGTTCGGGTACTCCCCAGTAATCAAAAATAGAAGTGCGGCCGTCATCACCGCCAAATCCTTCTGCTCCGGCACCTGGTTCTCCTACTTCCTGACCAAAATAAACCATCACTGGTCCGTTGGCTAAAGTAGCGCTGACGATCATACCGGGAACGGCATACCATGGGTCGCCTGCAAAATCACGCGAGGCAATACGCTGCTCATCATGGTTTTCCATAAACCTAAGCATGTGGTTATCAAAGCCCGCAGTATCATGGTTCCAAACGCGGTTAATGTCCCAGGTTGTGGCGCTATCCTCGTTACGAACCAGCTTTTTAATACTGTCGTATAAGCCCACCTTATCGTACAGGTAATCAAATTTCCCGTTGATGATGTAGTTATGGTATTCAGCTGTATTGTATGCTTCGCCTATAAATTTCAGATCAGGGAATTCCCCCTTTAACCGGCCGATAGCCCAATGCCAGAACTCAACAGGCACCATTTCAACCATATCGCAGCGGAAACCGTCTACATGTTTTTGTGCCCAGTAATGTAGTATTGCATACATCTTTTCCCACACTGGGGGGATAGGGTCAAAATGCCTGGTATGATTGCTTAAATAGTCAACGCCATAGTTGAGCTTAATGGTTTCAAACCAATCGTTAATAGATGGTGTAGAGGTAAAAGCGTCGTTACCGGTAGCTTTGGCAGGGGTCTCATCGAACCGGCCGTCCTTTAGCGGACTGTGGAAATTATCTCCCCCAGAATTATATCCTTTAGGTACCACAAAAGACTTCCCCGGAATGTAATAGAAATCATTTTTAGGATCGAAAGGCTTGCTTTTGTCGTCATCCTCGCCCAGATCACGCACACCAGCCGGTTTAACAGCCGAATGATAAGTACGGGCAACGTGATTAGGTACAAAATCCATGATCACTTTTAGTCCATTGGCATGGGTTCGGGCAATTAATGCCTCATATTCTGCCATACGATTTTTAACGTCAACAGCCAGGTCCGGGTCAACATCATAGTAGTCGTTAATAGCGTACGGAGAGCCTGCCCTACCCTTTACCACGTCCGGATCATCAGGCTTAATCCCATAGGCCGAATAATCGGTCATGGTAGCATGTTTAATAACGCCCGTAAACCAAACATGGGTAAAGCCCATTTTTTTGATCTCCTGCAGGCATTTATCATTAATATCGTTGAACTTACCTACACCATTCTCCTCTTTCGAACCGTAGAATTTATTGCTTGTATTAGTATTGCCAAACAGGCGCGGCAGCAATTGGTAGATGATTAATTTATCGTTTGGGGGTATCTGCATTTGTTTTCTCTTTGTTCCCTGCGCTGATGCTATTTCATTAACGAAAATAACAACCAAAAAGATTAAGTTTTTAAATTTCATTTTTACTCCTTTCTGACCTTGCCTTAATCACTTTCAAAATATTTTGTTGAATATCTGTCATGATCCAGCCGGCCCAGACACTTGCATAAAAATTAAAAGTTGTACTTAACTTAAAATGGCTGTACAATTTTAAACGGCAGGTATTGGCATTAATTTGTTCAAGCTCATAGGTGCCGTTTAAAACGTCAAAGAAATCACCTCCAACCACAATGTGTTTATCCATCGTGGCAGAAGGGATTTCATAAGGGTTAGCCTTGATGGTAAAAGTCATTGATTTTAATGGTTTATAAGCAATAACCTCTTCATGAAAAACCAGACCTTTATCAAAAATAGCTTCACGTTTCCCCCCTATCGCTTCGGTATCGAGTTCGGCTTTTATGGGCCTTGGAAAACCTAAAAAGCGGGTAAATTCGGCACTATCCTGTGCGGTTGATATCGCCCTTACCCTAGTCACATTTTTCCAGATGGAGGCTTTATCAGCATGAATATCAATTTGTGTAAAGGCTTCATATCTACCGGGGATAACATGTATCAGTTTTTCAAGCGGCGATAGGAAAAAGGGCAAGAGCACAACAATGGTTAGGTAAAGCGTATTTTCACGCTTTTCTTTTCTTAGCCTGAAATACCTGGCTGTTAATCCGCCAAGGCCGGCAAGGATCAGGAAAATTGGAAAGACCATGATCCAACATGCAGCCCCCTCTATTCCCCACAAAAGTGTTATTACAAGGAAGCCGAAAATCGGAATAAATGGAATAAAAAAAGCAGCGCTTTTATAACGAATAGTATCTATTCTACAAAAGAAAACAGTAATGTAACCTACTGCGAAGGGCAACCCAATTATAAACGTATTTGTCATGACTGAATACAATTCATCAAGACTTTCAATGCTAAACAGTCCCCTTAAAATAAAGGCAAAGATTATTCCTGCCAGGATCGCTAAAAAAGCGCGCTTTGTTTTATTCATTACTTAAGCTTCAACCAGCAATTCATTATTACCTTTAATTAGCTGTTCCTTACCATGAACAACAACGGTAATATCGTCGCCGGATAGGTTAGAGATTTGCACATTGTCCTTGCTCACTTTAATGTTGAGCAGAGTGCCCCTGAAACCAACATGGAAAGAGAATGATTGCCATTTTGCAGGCAGGAACGGCGCAAATGAAACTTTGCCATCTTTTACACGCATACCACCAAATCCTTCAACCACAGACATCCAGGTGCCAGCCATGGACGTAATGTGACAGCCATCTTCAGTATCATTGTTGTAATCATCAAGATCCAGGCGGGAAGTACGCAGGTAAAATTCATAAGCGCGCTGTTCGTCGCCCAGCTTAGCAGCTAAAATAGCATGCACACAGGGAGAAAGTGATGATTCATGCACCGTTCTTGGCTCATAGAAATCGAAGTTTCTGCGGATGGTGTCTATATCGTACTGATCTTCAAAGAAATAAATCCCCTGCAATACATCAGCCTGTTTAATATAGCATGAACGCAGAATACGATCCCAGCTCCATTTCTGGTTGAGCGGACGGTCAGCAGCCGGAAGATCTTTTACCAGGATCTGCTCTTTATCCAGGTAGCCATCCTGCTGCAAAAACACGCCGTACTTTTCAGAATATGGATAGTACATTTTTTCGATAATGTCTTTAAAGCGGCCAAACTCCTCTTCTTCGCGCAGGCTAACTTCTTTAATGAGCTCCTGGTAGCGTTGAGGGTGGTTAGCCTTAACGTAGTCGGCTACCTCTATGGCATATTTCATACACCAGGTGGCAATGGTACTGGTATACCAGTTGTTGTTAACGTTGTTTTCGTACTCGTTAGGCCCGGTAACCCCCAGCATTACATACTGCTCCTTATCCTCAGACCAGTTAACGCGTTGCGACCAGAAACGGGCGATAGCGATTAGTACCTCAAAACCAAATTCAGCAAGATAGGCCTGATCGCCGGTGTATCTTACGTAGTTAAAGATAGCATAAGCAATAGCACCATTACGGTGAATTTCTTCAAAGGTAATTTCCCATTCGTTGTGGCACTCGGTGCCGTCCATGGTCACCATCGGATAAAGCGCAGCGCCGTCTTTAAAACCCAATAGCTTGGCATTTTCAATAGCCTTGCCCAACTGTTTATGGCGATAGCACAGCAGATTTTTGGTTACCTTTTGCGGTGCGGTAGCGAGGTAGAAAGGCACGCAGTAAGCTTCGGTATCCCAATAGGTTGAGCCTCCATATTTTTCGCCGGTGAAACCTTTAGGGCCAATGTTTAAGCGATCGTCCTCACCGGTATAAGTTTGATTAAGCTGAAAAATGTTAAAGCGGATAGCCTGTTGGGCAGAAGCGTCGCCTTCGATGATAATATCGTTGTGTTTCCATTTTTCGGCCCAGGCGGCTGCCTGTTCAGCCAGCATCAGGTCAAAACCTTTTTCAAAAACTCGTTGCAGGGTGGCAATCAGTTCCTTCTCTAACTGATCGGCCTCGTAGTTTTGAGAAGAAAGGTTGGCTGCATATTTATATATCGTAATGCTCTCATCCTGCCGGGCTTTCAGTTCAACACGGTTGCCCACAAATTTCTCTTTCTGTAACGCCTCGGCCTTTTGTTCTACAGGCTGATGATTTTGCAGCACTACAAAGCGCATACCGGTGGCTACTTCAAAACCGGTCTTTTTGGTCCGCAGTTGCACGAAACCGCCATCGGGCCAAGTACATTTCTTTACCTCGTCCCAAAACTTCTCGTCGTAATTGGCGTCCTTATTTTTTACATCGCCATCAATAAATGGCGTAATGGTAAAATTACCGCTAAAGTTTACCGGGGTTATCGTATACTTAATAGCACCTGTTTCATCGTCGGCAATGCTGCAAAAGCGCAGGGCCTCAACCTTTACTGTTTTGCCGTTTTGAGTTGTAGCTTCAAAGGTACGCTTCAAATAACCCTCCTTCATGTTCAGCTCGCGGCGAAAGTTCTTTATCTCGCATTTGGCTAAATCAAACTGCTGGTTATCAAACCATATATCAATGCCTACCCAGTTGGCTGCATTCAATACCTTGGCAAAGTATTCCGGATAGCCGTTTTTCCACCACCCTACACGGGTTTTATCAGGATAATAGACGCCGGCAACATAATTACCCTGCAACGTGTCGCCGCTATAGGCCTCCTCAAAGTTGGCACGTTGGCCCATACGGCCGTTGCCCAGGCTGAAAATACTTTCAGATATTTTATTTAGTTCGGGGACAAATCCTTCTTCAATGATTCTCCACTCGTCTATTTTGATATAATCTTTCATGTATATGATAAAGTTATTAGCTCCCTATAATACGTAGTTTCCTATTTTTATTGTAACGGCTCACAAGCTTTCTAACTTACCGAGCGTCATTTCATCAAGCCCATTGATCACCAGGTCCGCTTCGCCCAAAACCTTTACCGAGCCTACCCCTACTGCTTTCATGCCTCCGCGAAGCGCAGCCTCCACGCCGGCTATGGCATCTTCAAATACCACACAATGAGCAGGGTCAACGTCAAGTTCGCGAGCACCGGTTAAAAATACCTCCGGGTCCGGCTTGGCTTTGGTTACCTTATTACCATCAACCACGGCGTCAAAAAGACCTACAATATTTACTTTTTCCAATATCGTCATGGAGTTTTTACTGGCAGAACCAAGGGCAGTTTTGATACCGGCGTTTTTACACGCTTCCAAAAATTCTTTAGCACCGGGCAAAATCTCATCAGGTTTCATCTGGTTGATCATTTCCACATACCACGTGTTTTTGCGGGTAGCTAATTCTTCTTTTTCAGCGTCTGTTTTGGTAACACCGCCCCATCCCAGGATCAGCTCAAGCGACCGGATGCGGCTCACACCTTTCAAATGTTCGTTCTGTTCTTCGGTAAAGTCAAATCCGAGTTGGTTGGCTAAACGTTTCCAGGCTTTGTAATGATAAACAGCGGTATCCACTATTACCCCATCGAGGTCAAAAATGCAGGCTTCTATATTCATTGGGTATCTTTTCAATAGTTAAAATCAGGGTAATAATTCAAGTACAAAAGTGGTTTTTGCCGGCACAGTAATCTTTGACAGATCCACTTTTTCGCCGGTGATTACATTTTGTGCCTGTTTGGCTGTTTTAATCCGTTCAGCAAAACGCTGGGTAGTAAATGAGCTTTCTTTTTCATTACTGTTATACACCACCATTACCGTTTTCTGCGCGTCGTACCTAAAATAAACATACACCCCATGTTCCGGAATAAATTGCATCATTTTACCGGTTTGCAGGGCAGACGTATGTTTACGATAGTTAGCCAGTTTACGAATGTAGTCAAATACGTCGTTTTCGGCTTTAGTGCGACCTTCGGCAGTAAATTTATTTACTTTATCACCGGGCCAGCCGCCAGGGAAATCTTCGCGAACAAGTCCGTCCGGAGCATCAAAATTCTTCATCAGGATCTCATCTCCGTAATACATTTGCGGGATACCGCGCAGGGTAAGCAGCATGGCAAAACCCGACTTAAATTTATCAACGTTTTCGCCCACAATAGAAAAGAAACGGCTCATATCGTGGTTATCCAAAAACACCACGTTATTTACCGGGTTATGATTTTTATAGAGGAAATCCTGCGCTAAGATGGCGTATAAACGATTTACGCCATCAGTCCAGCCTTCTTTGCCATTTAGTGCCTCGGCAATGGCATCCTTTACCACGGCATCGGTAACGCCGGGCAGGTGCGTGTCTAAACCGCGGTTTACGGTATTGCCTTCTACAAAGAAAGCCTGATTAGCGGTTGACCATACTAAAGTTTCGCCGAAAATAGACAGATTGGGGAATTCGGCCTTTACATCCTGCGCCCATTGCGACATGTATTGCGCATCATTGTAAGGATAAGTATCCAGGCGGAAACCATCCACACCGGCATACTCCACCCACCAGATGTGGTTTTGGGTGATATATTTCTGAACGTAAGGATTATTCTCATTCATATCGGCCATATGGCGGTCAAACCAGCCGTCGAGCATCACCTTTTTGTCAATCTCAGAAGCATGAGGGTCTTCCACAGCCATATCCCTGAAATTGGAGTTGGTATATTTTGGCCACTGGTGTACCCAGCTTTTCATCGGCATGTCCTTAATAAAATAGTGCTCAGTACCCACGTGGTTATGCACAAGGTCCTTAATCACCTTAAGGCCCATGGCGTGGCACTTCTCTACAAACTGCTTGTACAGCTCATTGGTGCCATAGCGGGGGTCAACCTTATAATGATCGGTAACCGCATAACCGTGGTAAGAAGCATGGCGCTCGTTGTTTTCAATTTCCGGTGTGAGCCATACTGCCGTAACCCCAAGATCCTTCAGGTAGCCCAGGTGATTCATGATGCCCTGGATGTCTCCCCCATGGCGGCTGTACATCGAGTCGCGATGAACGCCTGTTTCATTCATGCCAGCTTTGGAATCATTGGTAGGATCGCCGTTAGAAAAGCGATCAGGCATAATCAAATAGATAAAGTCTTTATCGGTAACTCCCTGTGCCCGGTTAGCAGAATGATTACGCGTTTTAAGCTGATAATCATAGACTAAATCTTTTTCGCCGGCCCTAACAAATTTTATCGGGAACGTTCCCGGTGATGCCGATGAAAAAATTTGCAGGTCAATGAATAAATAATTTGAATTTTCAACTTTATGCACCGCCACAAGCTTAACTCCAGGGTAATTTAATTTAACCTGACGGGAAGCAATATTATTGCCGTGAACAATAAGCTGAAGATTTGGATTATGCATGCCTACCCACCAAAACATGGGCTCAACACGCTCAAGCGCAGGAATTTGCGCATGCAGTCCTGTTGCTAAAAACAGAAAGCATAATGCAGCAAGTAAGGTTTTCTTCATACAATCTTATTTCAGGATTACAATTGGACAGATTAATGGCAACCTGTATTGTGCACCAAATTTATAATAAAAATTAAAGGTTGTGAGAAAAAGTAAAAAAAAATATCGTTGATCAATACATGCGGTAAGTGTTGCCAGCCTTTAATTCCTGATAAAATTTGCATTTGATTATTTGTGTACTTATGTTTGCTACAACAATTGTTAGTATACTAATTAAATGAAATTTGAACGTTATTCATATCTCTTAGATCGTACCGCGCGCCGGGTTAAACAATATGCACAGCAAGAATTTACCAGCGGCAACTTTGAAGTAACGGTAGATCAGTGGTTGGTTTTAAAAAATCTGGATAATGATCAATACCTCAAGCAAACAGAACTTGCAGAACTAACGGGCAAGGATAACCCTACCCTTACCCGCATTATCGACCTGCTTTGCAGAAAAGGACTAACAGAACGGATAGTGCACAAAACTGACAGGCGCAGCTTCACCGTGCACTTAACCGGGGCCGGCAAAGACAAGCTCAAAGAATTGACACCCAAAGTGACCGAGATTAGAATGAAAGCCTGGGACAACCTCACGGAAGACGACTATGAACAGCTGAAACGTATCCTCAATAAGATATATCAAAACCTTGAAATTTAAATCTTTTCATCATGATCACTACTGATATTGGCATATCGGCGCCGGCCCCACCGCCCTCTTTGCAGTCTTCGAAAGCGGATTACTTAAAATGCATTGCCATTTAATTGATTACCTGCCTCAAACCGGTGGCCAGTTGTCCGAGATTTATCCTCAAAAGCCCATCTATGATATTCCGGGCTACCCTACTATTAACGCACAGGAACTAGTTGACAAGCTGATGGAGCAGATAGCGCCTTTTCATCCCAAATTCACCTTGGGCGAACGGGTAGAGCAACTCCATAAGCAGGATGACGGCACCTGGCTAATTGTGACCAATGAGGGTACAGAGATAACTTGCAAAGTAGTAGTGATTGCCGGCGGACTGGGTTGCTTTGAGCCACGTAAGCCAGAAGTGGATCGGCTGGAAGAATTTGAAGGTAAGGGCGTGCATTACATGGTTCGCAATCCGGAATTATTCAGAGGCCGCAAAGTAGTTATTGCCGGTGGCGGAGATTCAGCCCTCGACTGGACCATCTTTTTAGCTGATGTTGCCGAACGTATAACCCTCATTCACCGGGGAGATACCTTTAGAGGCGCTCCTGACGCTGCCGAAAAGGTATTTGAGCTGGCCAAAATTGGCAAGATAGACCTGTTGTTAAAATCAAGCGTTGCCAAGCTTGATGGTAGCGGACATTTGGATTCACTCACGGTGGCCACGCCACAAGGGGAAGTGCGCATAAAAACGGATCATTTTATTCCGCTATTTGGACTGAGCCCCAAACTTGGCCCTATTGAGCATTGGGGACTTAACATTGATAAATCAGCGATAGAAGTTAACACTTTAGATTACAGTACCAATGTGGAAGGCATTTACGCCATTGGCGATATTAATACCTATCCCGGCAAGCTTAAACTGATCCTTTGTGGCTTTCATGAAGCTGCGCTAATGGCCCAGAGTGCGTTCAAATACGTTTATCCGCACCAACGCCTCAGCTTTAAATACACTACCGTTTACGGCATAACCGAGTTACAAGAATGATCAATTTTATAGTAGAAGATCGCAACGGCGAACGTACGCCAATTGAAGTTCCGGAAGGAATCAGCCTTAGTTTAATGGAAATATTAAAAGGCTCTGATTATGATATTCTGGCCACGTGCGGTGGCATGGCGCTCTGCGCAACCTGTCTGGTTAAGGTACTGCAAGGACATGAACAACTCACAGCGCCATCAGATGCAGAACTGGATATGTTAGATACCTTGCCTCATTATGATGAAAACAACCGCCTATCCTGCCAGATCAAAATAGATGAGCGGTTGGAAGGGTGCGTGTTTAGGATTGGGGGATGAGGGGTAGAGATTAGTGATTGGTTGATTAGAGACTAGGCTTTTTAGAATAATTTTATTGGTTTAAACTCCTTTCTGCTGATTCAATTCCTGGAAATCAGTTAAATCCAAAATCAATTCGTCAATCGTAATTCTAAAATCGTAATTTAAATTCCCCCTTCGGGGGTTAGGGGGTGTAATTTTTTTTTATAAACTTTGTTACAAACTGTAAGCGTTATCATCTAACCTTAAATTCTTAAAAAGATCAAATGAAAAAAATCCTATTCGGACTGGTGGCCATTTTCCTGATGGCCGGTTGTGGCGGCAGGGAGCAAAACAATGTGAGCATCCAAAGCCATACAGCTTCCGGCTTCGACGTAAATAAACTGGCGGAGGTTGTAAAAAAAAGTACTAACCCCGAAGTGCTTGAGAAAGCCATCAATGATCCGTCCAACAAGATCACTAATCTCGATTTAGATAACGACGGCAATATCGATTACCTGAAGGTGGTTGAAAAAGGCAATAACCAATTGCAGGTGGTTGATGATGTGAGCAAAAATCAATCGGTTGATGTAGCTACCATTAATGTACAGTCTACCGGCAACAATGAGGCTAACCTTAGTGTGCAGGCCAACCCTACCTATGCGGGCGATGTTTACTATTATCATTCGCACTTTTCATTAGGCGAGCTATTGTTGTTGAGTTACCTGATGAGGCCGCACCCCTATTATGTACCGGTTTATCATTACGGTTATTATCCGTCGTATTATACCCGTACCCGGGTAATCACTAGCAGGCCAACCGGCAGCGCTTCGTCCTACAGCAGAGGCTACAGCAATCGCAGCAGTTTGAGCAATCCTACCCGCTCTCAACGTTCTTTTGGAACCCGGGACAACAGCCAACCTGTTCGCAGCGGTGGTTTTGGCAGAAGCCGTTCATCAAGCTGGGGTAGCAGCAGCTCTGGTTTCGGGCACAGCAGCGGCTTTGGCAGTCGCTCCGGTTTTGGCAGAAGCCGTTCTGGTTTTGGCCGCAGAAGATAATTTTTAATTAAGCATATTTTAAACTTTTAATATATGAGTATATTCGACAGATTGTTTCGCATAGGCAAAGCAGAAGCCAACGCGATTGTTGATAAGATGGAAGATCCTGGCAAAATGGCCGAGCAGATCCTCCGTGAACTACATCAAAACTATGAACAGGCCATCCAGGGTGAGGCCGAGATCAAAGCGCTGGCTTTGCAGCATCGCGCGGCCCAGGCGTCCGCCCAGGGAAAAGCAGATGACTGGGAAAGAAAGGCCAATGAACTGCTTGACAAAGTAGACCGCAAAGAACTTGACGAAGCCAAAGGCAATGAGCTTGCCACCGCAGCCGCGGAAGCGCATGATAAAGCCGCTAAAGAAGCTCAACAGTATGCACAAATGGCCGAAAAAGAAGAACAGGCCGTTGCTGTGATGGATGCCAAGATCAAACAGATCAAAGATCAGATTGCTGATACGGAGAATCGTAAGACGATGATCCAGTCCAGACAAAAAACCGCTGAGGCATCAGAAAAGATTAACAGAACCCTCTCTGATGTAGATACAGACGGCTTAATGTCGACACTAAACCGGATGGACGAAAAAGCGAGCGCCCAGGAATACCGTGCTGCAGCTTACGCCCAGATCAGCGACGCTACCATGTCTACGGAACAGGAGATCAACAAAGTTTTAAACACCAGCAGCCCATCAAGTGCGCTTGATGCGTTGAAAGCAAGACGTCAGCAACAAAAACAAGACTCGGGAAATGTATCTAACGGATAATAATAAAAAGACATTCAAAGCAATTGTTCTGCTGAACGAACTCATCAACGGCGATCATCAGTTTAAAACGGTTGACAACGGGGATGACAAGGTGCTGGAACCGCTTTTTATTGAGCTGATGTCCAAAGGCTATGTGCAAACCTCCGGGATGTACTATCAGGCTACGGCTAACGGTCAGGAGGTACTAAACAATTTCATGAAACGGTAC
>Ga0070663_100001760_pt1 | contig 12050 bp, 13 predicted proteins | sample KBSC63metaG_FD_65646 | JGI IMG/M metagenome (GOLD analysis project Ga0070663, IMG submission 65646) | Corn rhizosphere microbial communities from Kellogg Biological Station, Michigan, USA - KBS C6-3 metaG | ecosystem: Host-associated > Plants > Roots > Rhizosphere > Soil ...
GCAGCCCCGCCGCGTCCGACCCCCTCGGGCGGCGATTACGAATAGAGCTCGTCACCCTGAACTCGTTTCAGGGTCCATCGCGGAGAAGTGCCCCGGACTTTATCGGAATGGATGCTGAACCAAGTTCAGCATGACGAAGTGTCTTGCGTCGCCGCTGCGCTGCTCGCATTGACCTGAGCATGGTTCCCTTTTCGTTCGCCGGCGAAACGTTCGAGGCGACGGCGTCCGGCGCGCTCTACTGGCGCGCGCGGGAGGCCTTGCTCGTCGCCGACCTGCATCTCGAAAAAGCGAGCTGGTTCGCCGCCGGCGGGCAATTCCTGCCGCCCTACGATTCGCAGGCGACCCTCACCGCTTTGGCCGAGGAAGTCGATCGCACGGCCGCCTCGCGGCTCTTCTGCCTCGGCGACAGCTTCCACGACCGCTTCGGCTGCGAGCGACTGCCGGCCAGCGCCCGCGACCTGCTGACCTCGCTCACCGCGAGGCTCGACTGGACCTGGATCATCGGCAACCACGATCCGGGCTTTTCCGACCATTGCGGCGGCACCATCGCGGACGAGGTGGAGGTCGCCGGGATCGTGCTACGCCACGAGGCGGTGCGCGGCGACCCGCGCCCGGAGATCTCGGGCCATTATCACCCCAAGCTTCGGCTTCACTTGAAAGGGCGCCAGGTCTCGCGCCGCTGCTTCGTCACCTCGCCAACCAAGATCATCATGCCGGCCTTCGGCGCGCTCACCGGCGGGCTCGACGCGCATCATCCCGAGATCCTCGGTTCGGTCGGCGCTAATGCCGCGGCGCTGGTCCCCGTCTCCGACCGCCTGCTGCGCTTCCCACTCGCAGCCTAGGCCGGCCGCACCTCGATCGCCATCGCGCCGGTCGGCGATAGCACCAGCCGCGCGGTCGAGCGGTGGCGCTTGCCGAAGGTCGCCGCCTGTAATTCGTTGCGCGCCGCGTGGCGATCGAACCTGAAGCCCTGCGCCTCCGCCGCGTCCTTCAGCCGGTCGAGGTGCACGTCGAGATTGGCGATCCCGTCCTCGGGGTCGAACTGCATCGTCTCTTCGAGATCGCTCATCGCCGCCATTCATCGCCGCCACGGCAGTAAAGGACAAGTCCCTCGCTTTTCGGTCCGGATTGCATGGCCCGGCACCTGTTCCTAAGCTTTCGCTCATGACCGCCAAAGCCGCGCTTCTGCTCGCCGCCGCCATGATCCTCGCCGCGCCCGCCGCGGCGCAGGGCCTCGATCCCAAGATCCAGGCGCGGATCGACCGCATCTTGAAAGCGACGCCGCTGATCGACGGCCACAACGACATCGCCGAGCAGCTGCGCGAAAATTATCATCTCAAGGTCGAGGGGCTCGCCAGCGGCACCGACAGATGGAAGCCGCAGCCGCTGATGACCGACATGGCGCGGCTGCACGAAGGCCGCCTCGGCGCGCAATTCTGGTCGGTCTACATCCCGTCGGAAGTCACCGGCGACGCCGCGATCCGCGAGACGATCGAGCAGATCGACCTCGTCAAAAGGATGGTCAAGGCCTACCCCAGCGATCTCGCGCTGGCGCTCACCGCCGACGACATCGTCCGCATCCACAAGACCGGCAAGGTCGCCTCGCTGATCGGTATCGAGGGCGGGCACCAGGTCGGCGGCAGCCTCGCCGCGCTGCGCCAGTTCTACGACCTCGGCGCGCGCTACATGACCTTGACCCACTTCAAGAACAACGAGTTCGCCGACAGCGCCACCGACGATCCCAAGTGGCACGGGATCAACGACTTCGGCCGCACCGTCATCCACGAGATGAACCGGCTGGGGATGCTCGTCGACCTCAGCCACGTCTCGCCCGAGACGATGCGCGCCGCGCTGGCCGTCACCAAGGCACCGGTAGTCTTCACCCACAGCGACGCGCGTGCGCTCGCCGACCATCCGCGCAACGTCCCCGACGATGTGCTGAAGCTGGTCGCGGCCAACGGCGGCGTGGTGATGGTCAATTTCTACATGGGCCATCTGTCGCCCGCGTTCATCCAGTGGAGCGCCGACAAGGCGGCCGAGGACGCGCGCGTCAAATCGCTCTACCAGGGCCAACCCGAGCGGCGCGACGCGGCGATGAAACCATGGCTCGCGGCCCATCCTGCGCCCAAAGCCGGGGTCGGCCTCATCGCCGATCACATCGAGCATGTCGCCAACGTCGCCGGCTATGATCATGTCGGGATCGGCGGCGACCTCGACGGCATCGGCATCGACGAAGCGCCGGCGGGCATGAACAGCGTCGCCGGCTATCCCTTGCTGTTCGCCGAGCTGATCCGCCGCGGCTGGTCCGATCAGAATCTCGCCAAATTGGCAGGCGGCAACGTGCTGCGCGTGATGCGCCAGGCCGAGGCGGTCTCTGCGTCGATGAAGAACGAGCCGCCGGCGATGGCGAGCCTCACTCCCGAACCGCCCAAATGAGCGAGCCGCCGCTAAAGGCCGCGATCATCCCGGTGACTCCACTGCAGCAGAATTGCACCCTGCTGTGGTGCACGGCGACGATGCGCGGCGCGTTCGTCGATCCCGGCGGCGACCTGCCGCGCCTTAAGGCGGCCGCCGCGCAGGCGGGCGTCACGATCGAGAAGATCCTGCTGACCCACGGCCATATCGACCATTGCGGCGCTGCCGGAATCTTGGCCGAAGAGCTCGGCGTGCCGATCGAGGGTCCGCACGAGGCCGACCGCTTCTGGATCGGTCGCCTCGCCGAGGACGGCGCGAAATATGGGATAGTCGGTCGGCCGTTCGAACCCGCGCGCTGGCTGGTCGACGGCGACCAGGTGAACGTCGGCGGCCTGACCTTCGACGTCCGCCACTGCCCCGGCCACACGCCCGGCCACGTCGTCTTCCACCATCGGCAGTCGAACCTCGCGCTGGTCGGCGACGTGCTGTTCAAGGGCTCGGTCGGCCGCTGGGACTTCCCCCATGGAGATCAGCAGCAACTCATCCGCTCGATAACCGAGCGCCTGTGGCCGATGGGCGACGACACCGCCTTCGTTCCCGGGCACGGCCCGATGTCGACCTTCGGCCACGAACGGGCGACCAACCCGTTCGTCAGCGATGCGGCGCTCGCCGCAGCCTGACTTGCAACATCGCGCTCATTCGCTATAGGAGCCGCGGTTCGCGACGATCCGGCCGCCGCCTGCGGGCTTTCCCCAGCAAGGGACCCTGCTGAGACGAGGCGCAGATCGTCGCAATTTTTATTGTTGTCCAGTTTGCATGTGAAGGTGCCGCAATGGCTGTCCCCAAGAGAAAAACCTCGCCGTCGAAGCGCAACATGCGCCGCAGCCACCATGCGCTGACGGCTCCGACGTTCCAGGAATGCCCGAATTGCGGCGAACTCAAGCTGCCGCACAATCTGTGCGCGGCGTGCGGCCACTATAACGGCCGCGAAATCGTCTCGACCGAAGCCTAAAGATCTTCGAAGGGCCATGAACGCGGGCCCACGCATCGCCATCGACGCCATGGGCGGCGACGCCGGTCCGGCGGCCATGATCGCCGGCGCCGCGCGCGCGCTCAAGAAGGACCCGTCGCTCGAGTTCGCCTTCTATGGCGACGAGCGACTGGTCGAGGCCGAAATGGCGCAGCACCGCAATCTCGCCGGCCACGCGCATATCGTCGCGTCACCCGAAGCGATCTCGCCGAGCGAGAAGCCGAGCCAGGCGATCCGCCGCGCCCGCACCACCTCGATGGGCATGGCGATCAACGCCGTGAAGGAAGGGATCGCCGACGCCGCTTTGTCGGGCGGCAACACCGGCGCGCTGATGGCGATGTCCAAGCTCGCGCTCAGGACCATGCCGGGGATCGACCGGCCGGCGCTGGCAGCGCTGCTGCCCACCCTCGGCGACACCGACGTCATCATGCTCGACCTCGGCGCCAACACCGAGTGCGACGCGCAGAACCTCGTCCAGTTTGCGGTAATGGGCGCGGCCTATGCCCGCTGCGTGCTCGGAATCGCGCGCCCGCGCGTCAAGCTGCTCAACATCGGCACCGAGGAGTTGAAAGGCACCGACGAGCTCAAGGATGCCGCGGCGCTGCTACGCGAAGCCGATTACCTGCCTTTCAGCTTCGAGGGGTTCACCGAGGGCGACAAGCTGTCGCGCGGCAACGTGGACGTCGTGGTTACCGATGGCTTTTCCGGCAACATCGCGCTCAAGACCGCCGAAGGAACCGCGCGTTTCGTCACCGACGTCCTGCGCCGCGCATTCAAGAGCTCGCTGCGCTCCAAGGCCGGCTTCGCGCTGTCCAAGCCGGCGCTCAACCTATTGAAGGTCCATCTCGACCCGAACAACCACAATGGCGCGGTCTTCCTCGGCTTGAACGGCCTCGTCGTGAAGAGCCACGGCGCCGCCAATCCCAAGGGCGTCGCCAATGCGATCCGCGTTGCCGCGAGCATGGTCCGCAACGACATCACCCGGAAGATCGGCGACGACCTCGACAAGTTCCGCGCGCATGCATTCGCGGGCGAGGCTGCTGAATGAGGCGCTCGGTGATCGCGGGGGTCGGCGGCGCGCTCCCGGAGCGCCGCGTCAGCAATGACGAGCTGGCAAAAACCGTCGACACGTCCGACGAATGGATCGTCGAGCGTACCGGCATCCGCAGCCGCTACATCGCGGGCGAGGGTGAAACCACGGGGACCCTCGCGACCGGGGCGGCGCGCAGCGCACTCGCAAATGCAGGAGTCGCTCCAGCCGACATCGACCTCATCGTCCTTGCCACCGCGACGCCCGACCAGACCTTTCCGTCCACCGCGACCAAGGTCCAGGCGGCCCTCGGCATCAACGACTGCATCGCGTTCGACGTCCATGCGGTGTGCACCGGCTTCCTCTATGCATTGAGCGTCGCCGATTCGATGCTGCGCTCGGGCAATGCCAATAAGGCGCTGGTGATCGGCGCCGAGACGTTCAGCCGCATCCTCGACTGGGAAGACCGCGCGACCTGCGTGCTGTTTGGCGACGGTGCCGGCGCGCTGGTGTTGAGCGCGGAGGAGGGCGATCGGGGCATCCTGTCGACCCGGCTCCACGCCGACGGCCGCCACAACGATTTGCTGTTCGTCGACGGCGGCCCCTCGACCACCGGCACGGTCGGCAAATTGAGGATGAAGGGCCGCGAAGTGTTCCGCCACGCCGTCGTCAACCTCGCCGAGGTGCTGACCGAAGTACTCGAGGCTGCGGGTCTCAACGCGGCCGACGTGGACTGGGTCGTGCCGCATCAGGCCAATGCGCGCATTCTCGATGCCACCGCCAGGAAGCTCGGTCTTCCGCCGGAGAAGGTCGTGGTCACGGTCGATAAGCACGCCAACACCTCCGCCGCGTCGGTTCCGCTTGCGTTCGATACAGCCGTGAAGGATGGGCGAATCCAGCGCGGCGACGTGGTCGTGCTGGAGGCCATGGGGGGCGGATTCACCTGGGGTGCAGCCGCGCTCAGGTATTGAAAAGTTTGGAATATCCGGCGAATAGTCGAATTGCCGACGGCTTGGATTTCCGTTACGTGCACGTAATCGAAACGGCAGGGGCAAGCCGTTAGAGGCGGGAGAGAGAAATGGCCGATCTCGGCATCGCGCGGGTCACCAACGAAGCGGACGCCGCAAACACCCTGACGCGCGCGGACCTCGCCGACGTCGTCCATCGGCGCCTCGGCCTGTCGCGCGCGGAATCCGCCAGCGTCGTCGAGCGCGTGCTCCACCACATGTGCCACGCTCTCTCGCAGGGCGCGAACGTCAAGCTCTCCGGCTTCGGCACCTTCATCCTGCGTGACAAGGGCGAGCGCATCGGCCGCAATCCCAAGACCGGCGTGGAAGTGCCGATCGCTCCGCGGCGCGTGATGACCTTCCGCGCGAGCCAGATCATGCGCGACCGGATCGCCAAGGGCTAAGGCACCAAGCCGATGGCCACCGCCGGACAGAAAGATCCCGGCGCTCTCCTCACCATCGGCGAGCTATCGCACGAACTCGGCGTCGCGCAGCACATCCTGCGCTACTGGGAAACGCGCTTTCCGCAGCTGAAACCGATGCAGCGCGCCGGCAATCGGCGCTATTATCGCCCCGCCGACGTCGCGCTCGCGCGCAACATCAACCGCCTGCTCAACCAGGAAGGCTATACCGTCCGCGGCGTCCAGAAACTGCTGCGCGAGCGCGGCAATGCGGACATTGCGCCCGCGGCGGAAGCGCCGGTCGACACGCACACGCCGCGCACCGAACCCGACGAGCAGTCCGGCGGAATCGACGTCTTCCGCCTGATCGCGCTGCGCGACCGCCTAACCGAAGCGCTCGAGCGCTAATCCTCCCCCAGCTCTGCCGCGGGACGGGGACCGCTCAGCATGGCTGAGTGGTGGAGGGGCACGCCCCCTCCGTCAGTCCTTCGGACTGCCACCTCCTCCGTACCTCCGATGCGAGGGATGACCAGGAACTGTTCAACCCGCGCAATCGCTTCGTCGAGTGGGATTCGCCGCACCGGAACTCCTGGCGGGAACGCCTTCAGCAAACGCGACGGCATCGCCGCGGACAGGATTACGAACAGCCCGCGGTCGCCCTGGCGGCGGATCAGCCGGCCGAATGCCTGCGCCAGACGGGCACGCACGACCCGGTCGTCGTAGGCGCTGCCGCCCCCGGCCATCCGCCGCGCCGCGTGGAGCACCGTCGGGCGTGGCCACGGCACCCGCTCCATCACCACCAGCCGAAGCGATTCACCCGGCACGTCGACCCCGTCGCGCAGCGCGTCCGTGCCGAGCAGCGAGGCGCGCGGGTCATCGCGGAAGATGTCGACCAGCGTCCCGGCATCGATCGGATCGACATGCTGGGCGAGCAGTGGCAATCCGTCGCGCGCGAGCCGGTCGGCAATGCGCGCATGCACCGCTTTCAGCCGCTGGATCGCCGTGAACAGGCCGAGTGTGCCGCCGTTCGCCGCCGCGATCAGCCGCGCGTAGGCGCCGGCGAGCGCAGCGATGTCGCCCTGGCGAACGTCGGTGACGATCAGCACTTCGGAGCAGCCGGCGTAATCGAACGGGCTCTCCGCCTCGAAATGGGTCGCGGGCGCCGGGAGATGGAGCGCGCCGGTGCGCGCGTCGGCCGCCGCCCAGTCCTCGCCACCGCGCAGGGTCGCCGAAGTGACCAGCACCCCATCGGCGGGGGCGATCACCGCCGCCGCAAGCGGCTTGGTCGGGTCCAGCCAGCGGCGCTGGATCGCCACATCATATTCGCGCCCGTCGACCCGGTCGACCGCGAGCCAGTCGACGAACTCCGGATCGGCCTCGCCGCCGATCCGCGCGAGGAGCGCGATCCAGGCGGCAAGGGTCTCGCGCCGCCACGACAGGCCGCGGATCGCGCCCTCGACCCGCGCCCGCGCCTGCGCGTCGAGCCAGTCGGGCGCATCCTCGAGCACCGCTTCCAGGCGCCGCGCCAGCGCCGCCAGCGGCTTGTTCAAGCTTTCGAGCAGCTCGGCCGCCGCCGCGGCTGCGGACACCAGCGCGCCATCCGGCTGCGCCAGCTCGGTCTCGAGCCCGTAGCCCGCCTCCTGCGCCTTGGAGCGCGCGTAAACCGTCCCGCGCACCTCGGCGAGCAGCGCTTCGATCGCCCCGAACGGCGCGCCTTCTTGCAATCGCTGCAGCCAGCCGTCCGACGGCAGCGCCTTGGCCGCCTCGACCGCGGCATCGAGCGCGAGCGCACCCTCTTCGTCGTACGACGCGACGTCCATCAGCCGCGCCGCGAGCCCGCGCCGCCGCCCCCGCGAGCGCCCTTCAGGTCCGACGATCCAGCGCCTGAGCTCGATCGCTTCCTGGCCGCCGAACGCGACCGCGAAGGTCGAATCCGCCGCGTCGAACAAATGATGGCCCTCGTCGAATAGGATCCGCCCCGGCGCGTCCTCACGAGCGCGGGCGGCATTGACCATCACCAGCGCGTGGTTGGCGATCACCAGGTCGGCCTCGCGGCTCGCCCGCTCGGCGCGTTCGATGAAGCAGCGGCGGTAGTGCGGGCAGCCGGCATAGACGCATTCGCCGCGGCGGTCGGTCAGCGCGGTCGCTCCGGCGCGGCGGAACAGGCTCGGCAGCCAGCCCGGCAGGTCGCCGCCGACCATGTCGCCGTCCCTGGTGTAGGCCGCCCAGCGCCCGACCAGCTGCGCCAACACCGCCGCGCGGCCGCTGAACGCGCCCTGCAGCGCATCCTCGAGATTGAGCAGGCACAAGTAATTTTCGCGGCCCTTGCGAACCACGATTTTCCGCGCCCTCTCCTCGGCATCCGCGAACAGCTTCACTCCCTCGCCGTCGAGCTGGCGCTGCAGCGCCTTGGTGAAGGTCGACACCCATACCGTGCCGCCGGCCTGCTCGGCCCACAGCGATGCCGGCGCGAGATAGGCGAGCGTCTTGCCGATGCCGGTACCGGCTTCCGCGAGCAGCACGTTCGGCGAGCCCTTGGCCGGCTTCGGCGCGAACACCTGGGTCACCGCCTCGGCCATCGCCCGCTGCCCCTCGCGGGCCTCGGCGCGGCCGGTCAGCCGGTCGAGCCGCGCCCGCGCGTCGGCCGGATCGACCAGCACCGTGCGCGGCGGCGGCCGCTCGGCCGCTTCGTCCCACGACTTCAATCGCGCGAACAGCATGCGCTCGCCACGCTCCGGCCGCTCGAGCCGCGCTCCGACCAGCGGCGCCCACGCCCAGCCGAGCCGGTGCAGCGTCGCATTTGCCGTCCACGCGCCTTCGCGCTCGCGCCAATCGGGATTCGCCAAGATGGCGAGAAGCCGCGCGGCAATGTGCTGCAGCGCCGCCGCGGCGTCGGCCTCGCTACCCGGCGGCTCGAGCCCGAGCGTGCGGCTCAGCCCCGCCGCCGTCGGTACCGCGAAGCGCGCCGGGTGGATGAAGGCGAACAGCTCGAGCAGGTCGAGGCCGCTCAATTCGGGATAGCCGAGGCGCTGGCCAACGAGCGGCGCGTTCAAGATGATGTGCGGCGTCTCGGCGGCGCGAGCGATCGCCTCGCCGCGGCTCGCTGCACGCACCTCGCCGTCGCCGCCGGCAATCCAGATCCCGGCATGGGTTGCGTGGAGCGCCGGAAGGGGCAAAGGAGCGGCCATCCCCGGACCCTGCCGCCAGAAGAACAGAAGAGCAACGCCATTGGACGCCGAATCCCTCCGCTCCGCCGCAATGAGCTCCAAGGCGTGGCCGTACGAGGAGGCGCGCAAGCTGCTGAAACGATGGCCGGACGGCAAGCCTGCCGGCGATCCGGTGATCTTCGAGACTGGCTACGGCCCCTCGGGCCTGCCCCACATCGGCACCTTCAACGAGGTCGCGCGAACCAGCTTCGTGCGCCACGCGTACGAAGAGCTGACCGGCAATCCGACGCGCCTGATTGCCTTTAGCGACGACATGGACGGCCTACGCAAGGTTCCCGACAATGTCCCCAACCAGGCGATGCTGGCCGAGCATCTCGGCAAGCCGCTGACCCAAATCCCCGACCCGTTCGGCGAATTTGAGAGTTTCGCGCAGCACAATAATGCGATGCTGCGCCGTTTCCTTGACCGCTTCGGCTTTGACTACGAGTTCCTGTCGGCGACCGATTGCTACACCAGCGGCCGCTTCGATGCCGTGATCCGCACCGTGCTCGAGCGGTTCGACGCGATCCTCGACGTGATGCTGCCGACGCTGCGCGAAGACCGCCGCAAGACCTATTCACCGGTGCTGCCGATCTCGCCCTCGAGCGGCCGCGTGCTCCAGGTGCCGGTCGAGGTGATCGATGCCGAAGCCGGCCTGATCGCGTTCGACGACGAGGACGGCTCACGCATTCACCAGTCGGCGTTCGGCGGCGCGGCTAAGCTGCAATGGAAGGTCGACTGGGCGGCGCGCTGGGTCGCGCTCGGGGTCGATTACGAGATGGCCGGCAAGGATTTGATCGACAGCGTCGTCCAGTCGGGCAAGATCTGCCGCATCCTCGGCGGCCGGCCGCCCGAGGGGTTCAACTACGAGATGTTCCTCGACGAAAAGGGCGAGAAGATCTCCAAGTCGAAGGGCAACGGCCTCAGCCTCGAGGAATGGCTCCGCTACGGCAGCGAGCCAAGCCTTGCCTTCTACATCTACCGCGAGCCCAAGCGCGCCAAGAGCCTGCACATGGGTGTCATCCCGCGCGCGGTCGACGAATATTGGCAGTTCCGCGAGAAATATCCCGAGCAGCCGATCGAGCAGAGACTCGGCAATCCGGTTCACCACATCCATGGGGGCCAGGTCCCGGGCAAGACATTGCCGCTGACCTACGGGCTGCTCTTGAACCTCGTCAGCCTGCCGGGCGTCGCCGACAAGGACACCGCGTGGCGGTTCGTGCAGCGCTACGCGCCGGGCACGTCGCCGGAGAGCGATCCCGAGCTCGACGAGCTGATCGGCCTCGCCGTCAATTATGCGCGCGACTTCGTCGTGCCGACGCTCGAGCGCCGCGCGCCGACCGAGATGGAAGCCCCGGCCCTCCGCGACCTCGATTCCGAACTCGCCAAGCTGCCCGCAGACTCTCCCGCCGAGGACATCCAGACGATCGTGTTCGAAGTCGGCAAGCGCCACCCGTTCGAGAGCCTGCGCAGCTGGTTCCAGGCGCTCTACGAAACCCTGCTCGGATCGAGCCAGGGCCCCCGCATGGGTAGCTTCATCGCGCTCTACGGCATCGACAACAGCCGCAGACTGATCGCCGAGGCGCTGGCTTCCGAGTAGCGCGCGAGCCTCACGGCTTCGCCCCTCGCGCGAGCGCCTCCCGCCTTCGCCGCGACCAGATATTGAGCGCTTCGACGCCGGCAGAAAAGGCCATCGCGGTGTAGATGTAGCCCTTGGGAACGTGGACGCCGAAGCCGTCGGCGATCAGCACCGCGCCGATCATCAGCAAAAAGCCGAGCGCCAGCATCACCACCGTCGGGTTGTGGTGGATGAAGTTCGCCAGCGGATCGGCGGCAAGCAGCATGACGAGGACGGCGACAATCACGGCAATGACCATCACCGGCAGGAGATCGGTCATGCCGACCGCGGTGAGGATCGAATCGATCGAGAAGACGAGGTCGAGCAGCAGGATCTGGACGATCGCCGACCCGAACGTCAGCGCCTTGCGCGCGCCCTCGAACATGTCGGCCCCGGGATGCGGATCGACATTGTGGTGGATCTCCCGTGTCGCCTTCCACACGAGGAACAGGCCGCCGGCGATCAGGATCAGGTCGCGCCACGAGAATTGAGTCTCGAAGCTCGGCTGTCCGTGCGGCCCCGCCGCGCCTTCGATGCCGAGGTCGAACACCGGCGCGGTGAGGCCGACCAGCCAGGCGATCATCGACAGCAAGGCGAGGCGCATCACCAGCGCGAGGCCGATGCCGACCTTGCGCGCGCGCTGCCGCTGGTGCTCGGGGAGTTTGTTCGAGAGGATCGAGATGAAGATCAGATTGTCGATCCCGAGCACGATCTCGAGGACGATCAGGGTCACCAGCGCCGCCCAGACGCCGGGGTCGGCAGCCAAAGTCATCAAGCCTTCCATTGGGTCCGCCCTTCAATGCGCGCGCTGGCCTGCCGGTCCAACCGAATAGGGACCCCGCCGGCATCCCAACCGACGGGGCTCCTTGCCGATCCTTTAGTCGAACAGCTCTTCGAGGAACGACTTGCGGCGCTTGTACGGCTTGTAGCCGTGGCCGTGATGACCGTGGTGCGGCGGCTGCGCCGGCCACGCGCCGCCCTGGTTGGCCAGTACCGCCGGAGCCGCCGGGGCCGGCTGGCTCGCGCTCTTCTCGATGATCTTGTCGAGCTCGCCGCGGTCGAGCCACACGCCGCGGCAGCTGGGGCAATAGTCGATCTCGACCCCCTGCCGCTCCGACATCACGAGCGGCGTCTGATCGACCGGGCACGAATATTGGTTTTGCACGTGAACTTCCTTCGATTGGTACGAGCCAATCGAGTGCGACGCGCCATGCGAGGGAGGGATTGTGACCAGACCCAAGACGGCATCGAGCGCACTCGATGCGGTCCGACATCACGGCTGAATTCGCCGCCAGAGGGGCCCGGTCCCGCCGCGCAAACATATGAGGCCCAATCCGACAATC
>Ga0070663_100001772_pt1 | contig 12020 bp, 12 predicted proteins | sample KBSC63metaG_FD_65646 | JGI IMG/M metagenome (GOLD analysis project Ga0070663, IMG submission 65646) | Corn rhizosphere microbial communities from Kellogg Biological Station, Michigan, USA - KBS C6-3 metaG | ecosystem: Host-associated > Plants > Roots > Rhizosphere > Soil ...
CGACGGGGGCGGACGAGGCCACGGCGTAGAAGGACGGCGCAGAGCGGAAGCGGCTCGAATCCGCGTTCATCCAGATGCCCGCGATGCGCTGCTTTTCGCGAACGATGATCGGCTCGGCCGGCCCCTTGACGACCACCACCACGTCGGGCGGCTTCTTCGGCACTCGCCCGTCCGGATAGACGATGGCTCCGAACAGGAGCAGCTCGGCCCCCGCGAAGGTGTAGCGAATCTGGATCTGGCGCGACGAAACGTCGGGCACCAGGGTCGGCTTGTCCGCGCCGGTGAGGGTGAGGGCGGCGACGGCCAGGATCGAGGCGAGCCGGCGCTTCACAGGGCGGCGATCGAAAAGATTTCGTCGGGCCGCCAGAACAGGCCGATGAACATCCTCAAGGCAACGAGAAGGATGATCACCGCTAGCGCGAGCCGAAGCAGGTCGGGCTTGATGCGCGTGGCGAGGACGGCCCCGTACTGAGCGCCGACCACGCCGCCGATCAGGAGAAGGCCGGCAAGGACGATATCGACCGCATGGGTCGTCACCGAATGGATGAACGTCGTCGCCGCGGTCACGGCGAGAATCATCGCCAGCGATGTGCCGACGACCACTCGCGCGGGCATTCCCAGCAGGTAGATCATCGCCGGGACGATAATGAACCCGCCGCCGACACCCAGCAGGACAGTCAGGATTCCGGTCCCGATGCCGAGCACGAACGGCGCCAGCGGCGAGATGTAGAGGCCGGAGACGGAAAAGCGCCAGCGCATCGGCAGCGACGACAGCCACCGCGTGTGGGCGACCGGTTCGGCCTGCGCGCGCTTGCCGAGATAACCAAGGGCGATCATCGCGTCGCGAAGCATCAACGCGCCGATCCAGCCGAGAAGGACCACGTAAAGGAGGCCGATGACGAGGTCGATCTGACCGCTTGCCTGCAAGGCGCGGAAGACGAAGGCCCCAGCGAGCGAGCCGAACAGGCCGCCGACGGTCATCACCGCCGCCATGCGCAGGTCGGCGCCGCCGCGGCGAAGGTGGACGGCGACCCCGGCGACGCTTGCGCCGGTAATCTGGGTAGCCGCCGAAGCGACGGCGACTGGCGGCGGGATTCCGTAGAAGATCAGCAGCGGCGTCGTCAGGAATCCGCCGCCGACTCCGAACATGCCCGACAGCAGCCCGACGACCGTGCCGAGCAGGATGATCAGCAGCGCATTGACCGACTGGCCCGCAATCGGGAGATAGATGTCCATCGTCCGGGCGGACGCTAGCCGCAAAGCCGCGGCTGGCCAAACCCCCACCTCGGCCCCGCCCCTCAAGGGGGGCGATGGGAAGGTGAAATCAGAAGTCCGCTGCGACCGTGAGGGCCGGGCCGGATGCCGGCGCGGCGCGACCGGCAAGCCGCTGGCGCCAGTCGATGTGCGCGTAGATGTTGTCCCGCAGCCGGACCGAAACGCGCGGTCCCGCGTCGACTCGATAGACGCCGGGCTGGTAGCCGCCCCACAGGCCGAAGCCCGCCGACACGCGGCCCCAGACCGGCCGCGTGAACGCCATCGCTCCGTCGGCGAAAAGGTCGCGGCTGTTGAGGCCGACGACGCCGGCCTGGAAATAGGCATCGAGGCTGAAGTCGAGCGGCATAGGCTGGTGGTAAAGCCCGCCTTCGGCGAACAAGGCGAAGGCCGAGCGCCCGCCGCCATCGCGGCTGATCGACTGCCGCCGCTCGGCCGTGATTGCGACCGGAATCGAGCGGAACGGGGTGATGCGAACGCCGCCAGCCACCTCGGCCCCTCGCGAGCCGCCGACCGGCGAGCTCGTTCGCAGGGATGCAGCGAGCCAGCGATTGAAATTATAGCTCAGGCGGACGCCGGCCTGGCTTCCGCCGAGCGTGCCTCCGCTGGCGAGCGCGCCCGGCTCGGAAGCTCCGCGAAGCAGCGCCCAGGTGGTCATCTGCAGCCGGTCGAGGCGCTGCTGAACCATGGGTTGCGCCGGAAAAACCGGGATCGGCCGGCTCTGCGCCTGCGGAAGAGCGGGAAGGCCCGAAATCTGCCAGTCGCCAAGCGTCGGAGACGAGGCGCTGAACGCAAGGCCGGGAGCCGTCGAGGAAGGCAGGGCCCACGCCGCCCGCGTCGGGATCGGTTGCGGCCGAGAGGCGACGGGAGAAGGATAGGCCGGATAATAATAAGCGGGCGGGACCGCGAAAGTCGCATAAGCCGGAACGCCCGCGGGCATCTGTCCCGCCCATTGCTGCGGCGGCAAGGCTTGTGCCGGCGGCAGGGCAGGGAACTGCGTCGCGACGATCGGCGGTAGCCGGGTCGCTGGGCGCTCCTTCGCATAGCTGACGGTGAAGCCGGGAATTTCGCCGAGAGTGAAGGCGCGAATGCCAACCCAGCCCGTCAGAACGAGCGCCAGAAACCTGATCGGGGCACTCACGCAGATATTTCTTTCGGGAATGTATGGCGGGTCTTGTCCCATGCCGGAGGCGCCCGGCCCGCATAGATGACCAGCGCCCGGGCGGCGGCGCAGATGGCGATGAGATTACCGACGACGAGGCGCGGGACGGAGCGCACCGCTTCGCGCCAGCCATAGGCCGAGCCGGTGAACACGGCCCGCATCGCGATCCGCCACATCAGCAGCCAGAGGTTGATCCACAGCAGCATGGTGAGCGTCGGGTCGAACCCGGCCTGGCCCGGTGCTCCGATCGCTGCCGCGATCCAAAGTTGCGACCAAATCAGGGCAGCGGAATAGCCGGCAATGAGGAGCAGTGCGGCAATCGGGCCGCGCCGGTCGCGAAGCCGCATCCACCGCTCGCCAAGCCCGCCGTGCCAGCCGAGCCGGTCCCAGCCGGTAAGCGCGATTCCGCCCAGCCAGCGCGCTTTTTGCCGGACCGCCTCGCCGAACGTCGCGGGGAAATTGCCGCGGCTGGCGATCACGCCGTTGCTCCCGGGAACCGCCGGCATGCGAACGAAGATCGTCTTGAAGCCAAGATCGCCCATTCTAAGGCCGAGCTCGTAATCTTCGGTCATGGTCCCGCCGGCGAATGGGCATCCTTCGTTCATCGCCGAGAGATGCGCGAGCGGTTCGCGCGCGATCGCGCAGCCGACGCCGGCAAGGGGGATCGATGCGCCCACCGCTTCGCGAACGACCAGCTCCTTGCCGTGCGCCTCGGCGAATTCGTCGCAATAGTGGCCGGCGATCCACCGCGACCGCGGATCGGGAAGCGGCTGCACCGGTAGCTGGATCAGCGCCGCGCGGTCGATGAGGCTATTGAACACGACCAGCTCGAGCGGATGGACGACATCTTCCGCGTCGTGGAGGACGACCGCGCCCGCCGAGACATTTTCGCGAAGCTCATATTCGATCAGCGCGTCGTAAAGACAATTGAGACAGTCGGCCTTGGTGGTCGGCCCGTCCTCGTGAACGACGACGCTTTCGATGCGCTCGTCCCGGACGCTGGCGATGGCCGCAGCGGTTGCCGGATCGTTGCGGTAGTTGCCGACGAAAATCCGGTAGTTTCGATATTCGAGCCGTTCCACGGTCGCGCGGAGCATGGGAGCGATCACCGCCGATTCGTCCCAGGCAGGCACGAAGACCGCGATGAACTTCTGTTCCGTGTCGCCTTCCGCGAGTGTCCGGCCAAAGGTTTTCGGGAAACGGCGGTAGACGGTGGCGGACCGCCACAGCCTGCGGCCGAAATAGATGATGTCGACCGCGAGATCGTTGATTGCGAACAGCAGGAAGCCGACCGCGCTGAACAGCGCGAGTTCGGCAGCCAAATGCGTTAGGGCAGTGGCAAATGTCATTCGCCGCCGCGCTTCAATCGATTATGCCGGGCCTTGCTCGATGCACGGAACCCCACCTTTGGAATAGGACACCGAGCAGGAGGACGATGGCACAACCTTCTTTATTGCTCAAGTTTGGATGTCTTCCCCGGGGCCAGAACTAAAGCAGGGTCTCGCTCAGGCACCTTGAGCCTAAACGCCAGACCGGCGCACAAGATCTATCGAACCGCTGACACGTTCTTTTCTTCGCTCGCGAAATAGGCACTCATTGCCGCCACGCCGTTCACTGAGAGACCGATGTACACCCGGCGGCCATCCAACGGATCGCAGCGCTTCGCAATTAGCCCTTCCCTAATAAAAACATCGATCCATCTGAGTCCGGTCGTCAGAGGGACACCGGCGGCGTAAGATAGCCCCGTTGTAGAAATGCGTCGTTGCTCCAATTCGGCGGCATACAGTTCGAGCAGCATATCCCACCCGGGATCCGAAAAGAGTTCTGACGCAAAATATTTTGAGCGGCGACGTCTGGCACACTGTGTCGCTCGCAATTGCCGTAGCTGAGCTCCATCTTTGTGCAGCAACTCTTGAAATTGCTCCACTCCGCTCGGTAGCGGCAGGTTTGCCTGCAATTGCGACATCTTGTCTCTCCCGGCTCGGAGAGCACAATTAACCTCGCTCGCTAATACGGCGGTAAATTTCCGGACCAGTTCGAAATGAAAATCGATCCAATGCGGTCCAGAGAACGCACTGGGACGGCTATCCGCGGAGGCCGTTTTTAAGGTCGTCGATCAGACCCTGCAAACGCGCTCCTGTGGCAGCGCAAGGGTCCAACTCATCGAGAGCTCGCAAGGCGGACTCGAGCATGTCAATAATTTCGGCGAAACGCTCTTCGCGCGGCCCAGAAGGGGCTTCAGGATCTGACACCATTCAAACAACCCCAGGCTCCCTGATGATCGACGCCTTCCCCCGGGGGTTAACTATCACAAAATCACGGTAATCCTAAGTTTCTGATCGTGCTGTGTCAAAAAGGTACAGGCGAATTAATTGTTTTCCTTTATCGCTCAATTCGACGAAAATAGCGCGTTTGTCCGTTGGGTGTGCCTCGCGGCAGACGAGACCCTGGCTTTCGAGGTAATCGATCCAACGTATCGCCGTGGACTTCGAGGCATAGGCTAGTTCGGCAAGGCGGCCAACGGTCTCCCTCGGTCCAACCGAGTAGAGCAGCAGGAGCATTTCCCAAGCTGGCTCCCCGAACATCGCTCTGCCAAAAATCTTGTGGCGCCGCCGGCGCCGAGAAAGAAGATTCAGTGCTGCCTGTTGTGAAGCTCGTTCCGCCGGAGGCGTGGATCGCTCTTCGGCGTCCTCCGGGCCGATCACGATCTTGCCCTCCGCACCAGCCAATAACGCGAGCAAACGCTTTGCGTCGTCAATATCGCGCCTTGTAAGTTGTATTGCTTGCGGCTTGACCGCGGGATCATCAGACATCGTCTCGGTCATCACCGTCGAACTTCCCCGATGCGCTACGGAACGCGCGACATCAGCGATGTGGACTTAGACCGAGCCATTTCGGGCTAATCGTTATCAACAATCGAAACAAGAGTTCTAGCTGCATCGTTATCCCGGTATGAGACAGAGGCTGATTCAGGGGAGGCGTCCGTCCTCTGGAGGATCCTCCTAGCTATCTGAAGATACACCATAAATTCGCTCCGCCGTTAACATGCGATCCATTCAATCGGCGCAAATCTCGTTCCATATTGGTCCAATCCAAGCCGCCTCTCGGTGCGCCCGTAAAAGGAACGAATCACATGCCCCGAGCCAACGGCTGCGCCAGCCTAATCGATCGCGAACGCGAGGTTTGGGAGAAACCAAGGATGCGCGAACTCCGATTTCCGTTTCTTTCGATCCGGCCGACGGCCTTACTTGGAATCAATGGAGAGCGGCTCGTCAACTTCTCACTCGGGCAGCCGATTAGCCGGCACCACCCATGCGGCACGTCTTCTTGCTACTTGGGTGGGCAAAATATCATAGTCTCGAGGTTTGGTATAACTTCTGCTTTGCGCTTCCGCGCTCTGCGATAATCGGGGCGGTGGTCGCGTTCGGAATTGCCGGAACGATTGCGGGCGCCGCCGCTTTGCATAGCCGGTCCTGCGTTGGCTACTGGGCATTAGGAGTCGGTGGCGGACACCATGCGCTGAATACGAAAATGTACGCGAGGAGAAATACCGCGCGACCTCCCCGAATACCGTCGAAAGTAGCGCAGTTATCAAGTTGCTCATTTGACGCTACAGAGACTGGATGCGTGCTTCCGTCCTTCTGCTCGCGGTGGGGGCGGTTGCCGCGCCCTCGCCGAAGATCGCTTTTGCCGGCGGATATTGGGCCGCCATCGAGTTCGGGAGCCGGTGCGAGGCGCGCTCGCGGCCCTTGTGGCTCAAACCGGGAACCCAACCGTTTGCGGGCTTCGCCTTCGACCGCTGGGGCCCGCCGCACGGCCAGTTCTATGTGCATCTCGGCCGCGGCGCACGCGCCGGCGCCAGCGTCATCGCCACCATCGGCGACCGGCCGTTCCTTCTCGCCGCGAAGGGCGAATGGGCGTGGAGCGCGAACGGGGCGCAGCAGCAGGCCATCCTCGACGCCGCCCGCTACGGCCAACAGATGCGGGTCGATTCCCGTGACTCGGGCGGCCGGCGCATCGTCGATCGCTACGATCTTTCGGGCGCAGCAACGGCAATCGACGCCGCAGCTGCTTCTTGCGCGCGACGGTGACCAAATCATTGAGGAAGCCTTTGCGAGCTCCTAGCGGCTCTCAGATCGGAGTAGTTCAATGATTTCGGCGAGATTCCCCGCGGCCGCAGCGCGCTCCTCGCCAACCTCGTCCAGGCACCGAAGCGGCTCGTCTAGCAACTCGATCAAGCGCTGCATTAACTGTTCGCGTCCGGCATCGCCGGAATGAAAATCTGGTGGCGTATAGCCCCCCGGCTAGCGCCATGCCAACGCAACTGCCAGTACGCATTGATTAGTAAACCTCGATAACAGAAATTTAATGCGACTCACAATTCTCTAATGTCTCATGCAGGTAAAATTCTATCGCACCGACGCCCTTTTCGGACAAGGTGACGACTTCGGCGCGCTTGTCCGTTGCGTGAGACTGCCGGCAAATGAGGCGCTGCGCTTCGAGATATCTTACCCACCGGAGGCCGGTCGATTTCGAAGCCCCGGCAAGCTCCGCCAGTTCAGACACCATCTTGGCCGAGGTCGCCCCGGACAGGTAAAGCAGCAGGAGCATGTCCCAGGCCGGCTCGCCGAACATCGCTCGTCCGAAGATTGGGTAGCGCTTGCGCCGCATCACGAGGATTTCGCGCGCGCGCTGTCCGAGCGCCGAGCCATTGGCCATCGCCTCAGGGTGAGGACAGTCCTCGCCGCCGCTATTCGCGGTTTGCTGGGCAGGAGAATCTTCACTGTTCGCTTCGTCGATCACGGTCTCATCTGGGCGCTTGAAGGTCGAAATGGGGCCGAGCAAATTCTGTGGCGAATAACAATTAGGATTGCGCGTCAAAGTTAAGACTTTCCTGCCCCTCCCCGCGCAATCTGGGAGGAACTCGGTTCAAATTGGTCCAAAGTCCCCGATGACTTTTCCTCCTATCGAAAGGTAAGGGCCAACATCAAGACTTACTTTTCGAGGTGACCTGTTGGCGCAGCCAAAATCGAAACACGTCGATGATTGGGTGGAACCGGCGCGAAAAATCCCGCCGGCACAAATCGGATTGAGCGCCTTCCACCGACCGCTGCCGCATCGACCGCCTTTTGCGATCGAAAGGAAGGCGTTGCCTCCGACTCGGCTGACATTGCGAGCAATCGGAAAAACTGCCTTGCCTGCGTCCATTGTGGTGTTGGTGGCTCCGGTCGTGGCCGCCGTTGTCGGCGTGGTCCCGAAGTGGTTTGCGATCCCGGCGATTATAGGTCTCGCCGCGGTCGGTCTCGCCGCGGTCGCCTCCTGGGCTCTCGATAATGACACGCCCTGGTGAGCGCCGCAGGGGTGCGAAGGCAGGACGCGCCTTGCGCATCGTGAGCTTGCTCGGGGCCAGCTACGGATGGGCAGTCTTGCTAGGGTTCTTGGGCGTCGCCGTGATTTATCCGCTAGCCGCCGCCATCTATCCTGGCGCGGATGCTCGTCTGCTGCTCGTGGTTTTGGTGATTGCCGGCGCCGCCGCCGGTGCGCTCGTCACTTTTCTCTCGAGGCGAATCATTGACGTCGCCATGCGGCTTTCTCTCGATTTGGGCAGCGACTTCGACGAAGCCCGCCTTTGAAGTCAGGGCTGCGGTGGCGATTTCCAGAGTTGTCAAAGGGGCAGCTCTGTTCGTGCTAATCTCGTCCGGCGGTGGCGGCCACGAACCGCCATCGCCTGGGAGGTGCCTGCTCTCTCGCGACTGCTAGAACCGCACGGGCGCTGGCAAAATCGAACGGCGCTAACTAGATAGCCCCTCTGCCATGAGCGCCGAAACCGCCCTGATGCCGATTCCAGGCAGACAAGACGCCGTGCCCGTCCCGCGCCGCGGCGATGCGGCGCGCCTGCCCGACGGCCGGGTCGAGCTGATCGGCCTGTCCAAGGACAAGATTCGTGCCGCGCTGGAGGCCGAGGGCCTGGACGCACGCCAGGCGAAGCTTCGCGCCAAGCAGCTGTGGCACTGGATCTACAATCGCGGGGTCACAGACTTTTCGGCGATGACCGATATCGCCAAAGCGCAGCGGCCATGGCTTGCCGCGCGCTTCGCGATTTCACGCCCGACCGTCGAGGAAGCGCAGGTCTCGTCCGACGGAACTCGCAAATGGCTCTTGAAGACACACGACGGCAACGAGTTCGAGATGGTGTTCATTCCCGACGCCGATCGCGGGACGCTATGTGTGTCGAGCCAGGTCGGCTGCACCCTGAATTGCCGTTTCTGCCACACCGGCACGATGATGCTCGTCCGCAATCTGGAGCCGTCGGAGATCGTCGGCCAGGTGATGCTCGCGAGGGACGCGCTCGGCGAATGGCCGTCGCAGCCGGAAGGGCGGATGCTGACCAACATCGTGATGATGGGGATGGGCGAGCCGCTCTACAATTTCGACAATGTCCGCGACGCGCTGAAGATTGTCATGGACGGGGACGGGCTTGGCCTGTCGCGCCGGCGGATCACGCTTTCGACCAGCGGCGTCGTCCCGATGATGGCGCGGGCGGGCGAAGAGATTGGGGTTAATCTGGCGGTATCGCTGCACGCGGTGACCAAGGAAATCCGCGACGAGATCGTGCCGCTCAATCGCAAGTACGGGATCGAACAGCTGCTGGAGGCCTGCGCGGCTTATCCCGGCGCCAACAACGCGCGGCGAATCACGTTCGAATATGTGATGCTGAAGGACAAGAACGACAGCGACGAGGACGCGCGCGAGCTTGTCCGGCTGATCCGCAAATACAAGCTTCCCGCCAAGGTGAATCTGATCCCGTTCAACCCCTGGCCGGGTGCCCCCTACGAATGCTCGACCGACGAGCGGATCCGGGCGTTCAGCAACATCGTCTTCGAAGCCGGCATTTCCGCGCCGGTGAGAACGCCGCGCGGCCGCGACATCGACGCGGCCTGTGGACAATTGAAAACCGCCAGCGAACGGCGATCAAAGCGCGCCGCGACTGGTCTGGCTGATTGATAGCGATCAAAAGCGCGCCCTGACCCTCGGAACTCCGGGCCGCTGGACTGCATTGCTTTGGCAGGGTTAAAAACCCGACGGCAAGTTGTGGAAGTGACGGGGAGTTTCGATGTCACTCTTGGGCAGAATGATCGACAAGCTGCTGAAGAGAGGCAGCCTCACCTTGATCGAGCCGGGCAAGCCGCCGCACACGTACGGCCCCGGCGGCGGCAAGACGTTGACCGTGCGCCTGATGGACCGGAGGGTCGCCTTCGACATTCTGAAGAACCCGCGGCTCGGCCTCGGGGAGGCCTATATGGATGGCCGGCTGATCGTCGAGGATGGGACCGCGCTCGACCTCCTCGAGCTGATCATGAGCTCGAATCCGTGGGAAGAGGGAAAGCAGGCGCGCGGTATCCTGAACCGCGGCAAGGCCCGGTTCGCGCGTTACTTCACGACGAACAACACCAGGCAATCGAAGCGGAACGTCGCCCACCATTACGACCTCGGCGACGAGCTTTACGAAACCTTCCTCGATTCCGACCGGCAGTACAGCTGCGCCTATTTCACCGACATCCATAACGATCTCGAACAGGCGCAATGGGACAAAAGGGCGCATATCGCCGCGAAGCTCGATCTCAGGCCCGGGCAGCGGGTGTTGGATATCGGCTGCGGCTGGGGTGGCATGGCCCTGTTCATGCACGCCCAGGCGGGCGTCGACGTCCTCGGGATCACCCTGTCCGAGGACCAGCTTCGAGTCGCCCGCAAGCGCGCACAAGATGCCGGCATCTCGGACCATGTGAAGTTCGAGCTGATCGACTATCGCAACCTTCAGGGCGAGTTCGACCGGATCGTTTCCGTCGGCATGTTCGAGCATGTCGGCGCCGGTCATTATGACGAGTTCTTCGCTTCCTGCCGGCGGCTGTTGAAACGCGACGGGGTCATGCTCCTCCACACGATCGGCAAGCTCGGTTCGGCCAGCAAGCCGGACCCGTTCACCGACAAATGGATCTTCCCCGGCTATCATCTGCCCTCGCTCAGCCAGATCTGCACGGCGAGCGAGAAGGTGCGGATGATCGTTAGCGACGTCGAGACGCTGCGGCTGCATTACGCCTACACGCTGCGCCACTGGCTGAACAATGTCATGGACAACCGCGACAAGATCGTCGCCATGTACGATGAGCGGTTCCTGAGGATGTGGGAATATTATCTCGCCGGCGGAATCGTCATGTTCGAGACCGGCGCAGCATGCAATTACCAGGTCCAGTATGTCCGGGACCGCAACGCGCTTCCGATCACGCGCGATTACATGGTCGAAGCGGAAAAGCGGCTGCGGCTGAAGGCGAACGGAACAAAGAAAAAAGGCCCGGCCCAGTCGCGCCGGGCCTCTTCCACCTCGTCGAAGGAAACCGAGCCGGCTTAGTGCTGGCCCGCCGGTCCGCGCATGGCCTTGTGCGCCGCGCGCATCTCGTCGGGAGTCACCGTGCCATCGTGATTGGTGTCGAGCCGGTCGAAATGCGCAGCGGCGGCGGCGGTCGCCTCCTGCAGCGAAACGCGGCCATCCTTGTTCGTGTCGGCGGCCGCGAACATGTGTCCGGCCATCCCGGCGTGCATCATGGGCATCCGCATGTGCATTCCGTCCATGCCCATCTGCATTCCGTGCATTCCGTCCATTCGCGCCGCCATCGCATTGTGAGCGCTGTCGAATTCGGCACGGCTAATCATTCCGTCATGGTTGGCGTCCATGCGGTCGAACATGGTCGATTCGCGCTGCTTCATCCGCTCCGTCATGCGCTCGCGCATCGAGGTCCGGCCGGCATCCATCTCGGCTTGCGTAATGAAACCGTCCTTGTTGGTATCGAGCTTTGCAAACCGCTCCTGCACCATCTGCATCATGGCGGCGCGGGTCATCGGCTTCATCTCGTGGCGGGGCTGTTGCGGCGCGGGCGCCTCGGCCGCGAGCGCCGGAGCGATTCCGGCAAGCGCGCAAAGGGCGACCGCAGAAAAAAGAAGCGTCTTCATGGAACGACTCCGAAGCAATTGGCGGCAATCGGCTAAGCCTCGCAAGCTGTATCGCTGTTGAATGGACGGGGGCTTGCGGGCAGAGGCGTGACGATGACGGGCGAAACCGCTCTGCCGTCCACGGGGGCGCATGATTTCAACCAGCCGCGCGGCTGGTGGCAGAGTCCTGCCGTCATCGCCGCGGTGATCCTGCTTGCGGCGGTCCCGTTGCTCTATCCAAAGATCCCGCCGCTCGTGGACTTGTTCGGCCACATGGGCCGCTATCGGGTCCAGCTCGACATCGGCGATTCGCCCTGGCTGCGCGATTATTACGGTTTCCACTGGGCGGCGATCGGCAACCTCGGCGTCGACCTGCTGGTGATGCCGCTCGGCAAGTTGATGGGCCTCGAGCCGGCGGTGAAGCTGATCGTCCTGCTGATCCCGCCGCTTACGGTGGCGGGGTTCCTGTGGGTCGCGCGCGAAGTGCACGGGCGGATTCCGCCGACCGCGTTCCTCGCCGCGCCCTTCGCTTACGGCCATCCGTTCCTTTACGGCTTTGCCAATTTCGCGCTGTCGATGGCGCTGGCCTTCCTCGCCTTCG
>Ga0070663_100001773_pt1 | contig 12020 bp, 9 predicted proteins | sample KBSC63metaG_FD_65646 | JGI IMG/M metagenome (GOLD analysis project Ga0070663, IMG submission 65646) | Corn rhizosphere microbial communities from Kellogg Biological Station, Michigan, USA - KBS C6-3 metaG | ecosystem: Host-associated > Plants > Roots > Rhizosphere > Soil ...
GCTTGAGCGGGATGCCGGCACGGCGCGCGAGCGCGATCAGGTGAATCACCGCGTTGGTGGAACCACCGAGCGCGAGCACCGTGACGATCGCATTGTCGATGGCCTCGCTGCAGAGCAGGTCAGAGGGCTTCAAGTCCTCCCACACCATCTCCACGATGCGCCTTCCGGCGAGGGGCGCCATGCGCGCGTGGCGCGAGTCCGGGGCGGGAATGGCGGAGGCGCCCGGCAGGGTGAAGCCGAGCACCTCGGCCGCGCTCATCATGGTGGCCGCCGTGCCCATGGTCATGCAGGTGCCTGCAGAGCGCGCGATGCCGCTCTCGATCTCCGCCCAGGCCGATTCTTCCAGCCTGCCCGCGCGCAGCTCGGCCCAGTATTTCCACACGTCGCTGCCGCTGCCCAGCGTCTGCCCGCGCCAGTCGCCGCGCAGCATGGGCCCGGCGGGCACGAACAGCGCCGGCAGGTTCATGCTGATCGCGCCCAGCAGCAGCGCGGGCGTGGTCTTGTCGCAGCCGCCCATCAACACGGCGCCGTCCGCGGGATAGGAGCGCAGCAGCTCTTCCACCTCCATCGCCAGCAGGTTGCGATAGAGCATCGTGGTCGGCTTCTGAAAGTTCTCCGAGAGCGACAGCGCCGGCAGCTCCACGGGGAAGCCGCCCGCCTGCCAGATGCCGCGCTTGATCTCTTCGGCGCGCGCGCGGAAGTGAGAGTGACAGGGGCTGATATCGCTCCAGGTGTTGATCACCGCGATCACCGGTTTGCCGGCATAGTCGGCAGGGCCGTAGCCCATCTGCGCGGTGCGCGAGCGATGACCGAAGGCGCGTAACCCGCTGGCTCCGTACCAGCGATGGCTGCGTAGCTCTTCGGGGGTTTTGACTCGGCGCGGGTTCACCGGAGGGAGCGTACACGGTGCGGGCCATCCTGACACCCCGCTGAGGCACCCCCAGCCCCGGCCAACTGGTTTGGCTTGGGTCACCCCAGTTGCGTGCCGTTCATGACTATCAGGTGTACCCAAGCGAGCCAGGCACGAGCGTGTGTTCGCGTCGCAGGCAAATCCTGCCCGTGGCGTGTGCGCTCGTGTGCGCGCTCGTGCGGGCGACACCGGTGCACGCGCAGCCGATCGCTCCCACCGCCGCGCTCGGAACGGGCTGGCCGTCAGCCACCGCCGATGCGCCTGGCGCCACGCTCGGCACGAGCTGGCAGTCCACGCCGGGTTACTTCCGGGTGCCGGTGGTCGCGGCGGCGGATCCGGGGGTCACCCTCACCGGCGGCCTGGGCTATGGCTTCACCGAGGGCCAGAGCGCTGCCCCCGGCGCGCACCACCGCCTGCAAGGGCGGCTGGGCGCGAGCCTGTCGCCGCTGCCCTGGCTGGATCTGTCGATGGGCAGCAACCTGCGCCATGACCGTCACGGCGACGACGGGCAGGGCGCCGATACGGGCACCGTGCTCGATAGCGATCTACACGCGCAAGCGGGGACGCGACTGAGCTCGGACCTGCACCTCGGGGCGGCGCTCGGAGCCACCTTCATGCGCGGCGACAGCTTCGGCCGCTCGCTGGAGAACCCCGCCGTGGACTTGCTCTTGCTGGGGGCGTACTTGCCGCGCGAGGCTCCCTTCAGCATCGGTTTGCTCGCCGGCTACCGCTATGATCGCACCGCCGGCGTGGCGCGCGATCCGGCGCGCTATCGCTCCGGCGATCGGCTGTCGCTGGAGGTGAGCCAGTTCGACGCCGTGCGGCTGGGCGCCGGCGGCGCTTATCGCCTGGGCGCGACGGAGCTGCTCGCGGAGTTGAGCGGCGATCTGCTGGTGGGCCACGGAGCGCCGGAGCTGCTGGACTCGCCGCTGCGGGTCAGCGCGGGGGTGCGTCAGCGCCTCGGCGAGCAGTTCAGCCTGCGCGTGCTGGCGGATACGTCGCTCAGCGCCCGCCCGCCCGTGGGCGCCACGGACCCGCTGCTGCCGGTGGAGCCGCGCTTTCAGTTTCTGGTGGGCATGGCCTACCACTGGTTCGACGCGCCCGCGCAGAGCGCGCCGACTCCTGCCGAGCCGGCGCCTTTGCCGCGCCGTCCGGAGCCAGCTGCGCCGCCGGCGCTGGCCAGCCTGGAGGTGCACGTCAGCACACTCGACGGCTACCCGCTGAGCGATGCCACGGTGGAGATCGTCGAAGGCGAGCAGGCCATCGAGGTCCCGCATGGCCAGCTCGAGAGCTATCGGCTGGAGCAGATCGCGCCGGCCAGCGCCACTCTGCGAGTGAGCGCCGCGCGGCTCCAGACCTATACGCAGCCGATCGTGCTGAAGCCTGGCAAGCCGCTCGTCGTCGACGTGAAACTGGCGCCGGCGCCTCCCACCGGTCAGGTGCGCGGGCTCGTGCGCTCGTTCAGCGGCGCGGGGCTGCGTGCACGCATCCGCATCGAGCCGCTGGGCAAGGAGATCCAGACCGACGCCGCCGGCAACTTCCAGCTCGACGTGCCGCCGGGGACCTACGAGGTGGTGGTGGAGGCCAGCGGCCATGCAGCGCAACGCCGCCACGTGCAGGTGCCCGAGGATGGGGTCGTGATCTTGAACGCCGACCTGCTGCGAGGCGCGCCGTGAGGGCGCGCTTCGGCGCGGGCCGGTGCGCGTGGGTCGCCGTGGCCTGTTCCGTGGCCTGTTCTTCCCCGGTGCCGCTGGCGACGCTGCGACAGAAGTCGGGCGCGGTGGAGCGCGACTGGGCGGCGCAGGTTCGGGCCTGGAAGGTCGCGGACGTCGGCACCACGTTCCACCTCGGCGACGGGCTGCAGACGCATACGGGCGCCTCGGCGCAGCTCGCGCTCGACGACGGCAGCCAGCTCTCGCTGGACGCGGATACACAGGTCAGGTTTTCCGACACGCCGCCCGAGAAGCATGCGCTCGGCTTCGATGTGGAGACGGGGGCCGCTTCCCTGCAGGCCGCAGCAGAGCCGCTCTCGATTCACACGCGCGTGGGGCTGGCTCGCATCGATCCTGGCGCCACGGTGGTGTTCTCGCATAGCGACGAAGGCACTCGGATCGTCGTGGAGGTAGGCCGCGCGGTGTTCGGCGATGCCGCCGAGCCGCTGACGGCCGGCGCGGGGGTGCGCGTGTTGCCCGACGGCGACGTGAAGCGCCTCGACAGCGCCGCGCCGACGGCGGCCGCGGTCTCCAGCACGTCGCAGCCGTCGCCACCCAGCGAGCCGTCGCCCGCCGAGGCGGCACCGGACGGCCTGGCGATCACGGCGCGCGTGCGCGGCCGCGGTGCGAGCGTGAAGACGGGCCAGGGCTGGTCGTCGCTGGCGGAAGGCGCCGCGCGGCTCACGCCAGGCACGGAGCTGCGGCTGGCACGCAAGACCTCGGTCGAGCTCGAGCACGGTCGCGAGCGCGCGCAGCTCCAGACGGGCCAGTATGTGATCGCGCCGCGGGCGGGCGTGCTGGTGGAAGCCTCCGAGGGCTCCCTGGCAGCGGGCAGCGAGGTAGTGGTGCGAATCGCCGTGCCGGGTGGCGAGATCGTGGTTGCGCCGACCGGCCTCGTGAACGTGAGCCTGGGCAGCGGCGGCACGCTGCTGGACGTGAAGGCGAAGGAAGCCAGCATCGAGAGCAACGGCGAGCCGCAGCAGATCCGAGCCGGACAGCGCGCGACCCTGACCAGCTCGGGAGAGCTGAGCATCCAGGGGCGCGGGCTGGAGCACGCCGACGTCGAGATCGAGGCGGGTGAGTCGTTGACCATCCATGACCCCGCGCCGCCCACGGCCGTGCGCTTTCGCTTTGCCGGCGTGTGCCCGGAGCTGGGTGTGTTGCAGCTGCGCTCGGGGCGAGCCGGTCAATACGCGGTGGGGGAGGGCGCTGTCTCGCTCGCGCTCGGCCGCGGCACGCAGCGCTACGAGCTACGCTGCGGCACCGAGGGCGGCAAGGTCGTCAAGCAGGGCACGCTCAGCGTGCTCAGCGACGATGGCTCGCGGCGCGTCGCGGCGCGAGCGCCCGCGACGACCCTGGCCGCCGACGGCCACCGTTACACGGTGCTCTACCAGAACCGCTTGCCGGTGATCACGCTCACCTGGCCCGACGGGCCCGCGGGTACCGCGCTGGAGCTCACCCACTCGTTTGCCGGCAACGAGGAGAAGCTCGCGACCAACGAGCCGCGCCACACCTTCGAGTCCGGCAGCTTGCGCGAGGGCCGGCACGACTTTTCGTTCACGGGCGGCGGCAAGCTCTCGCGCCACACGCGCGTGGACATTCAGTTCGACAACGCCGCGCCCACCGCGACGCTCGACGCGCCGCCCGCGCAGGCGCTGGAGCCGGGAGATCCGCTCACCATCTCGGGCATCGCGCTGCCGGGCTGGCAGGTGCAGGTGGGCCAGCGCCGCGCGCCTCAGGACGATCAGGGGCGCTTCTCGCTGCCCACGAACTGGCCCAGCGACACGCGCGCGGTCGCGGTGCGTCTCAGCCACCCGGAACGCGGCACACACGTCTACGTGCGGCGGCCCGCGCCGTCGGCGCGCGCGGGGCGGTCGCCATGAGCCTGGAGACGGAGCTCGCGGGCCAGCAGGTGCTCGGGCGCTATCGCGTCGTGCAGAAGCTGGCCAAAGGCGGCATGGGCGTGGTGTACCTGGGGCGCCTGGAGGGCGCGGCCGGCTTCGCCAAGCCGGTGGTGATCAAGCGCATCATCCAGGACAGCGACGACCCGACGGAGAGCACCGCGCGCTTCATCCGCGAAGCGCAGATCCTGTCCAACCTGCAGCACCCGGGCATCGTGGGCGTGCTCGATTTCGGCGAAGAGACCGGGGGTCACGCGATGATCCTCGAGTACGTGCACGGCTACGACCTCGGCCGCTGGCTGAAGTACCTGCAGAACTGCCAGCAGCGCATGCACTGGGAAGAGGCAGTCTTCATCATGCTGCGCGTGCTGGACGCGCTCAGCTACGCGCACGGTTTCCGGCGCAGCGACGGCATCGAGGCCCAGGTGCTCCATCGCGATATCTCGCCCGGCAACGTGCTGATCGATCTGGAGGGTCGCGTGCGCTTGCTCGACTTCGGCATCGCGCGCATGGCCGAGAACGACGTGTATCGCACGCAGACGGGCGTGCTCAAGGGCAAGGTGCCGTTCCTGGCGCCCGAGCTGTTCACCTCCGATCCTCCCTCCGCGGCCAGCGACCTCTATGCCTGCGGCGTGGTGCTGTACCAGATGCTGACCGGCTCTCATCCCTTCACGGGCGAGAACGACAGCAAGCTGATGTGGCGCATCATCACCGAAGGGCCCAAGCCGCTCAGCCACTGGCGCGACGATCTGCCCGTGGGGTTGGAGGCGCCGATCTTCGTGGCGCTGAACAAGGACCCCGAGAACCGGCATGCGAGCGCGGAGCGCTTTGCCGCCGAGCTGCGCCAGACTCTGGTGCGGCGCGAGACCGAGATCGGGGTCGCTCTGCGCGAGCGTGTGCGCGTCGATTTCACGGGCGCGATGCCCAAGATATTGCGGCTGGAGGCGCTCGCGGAGCGCGACCGCGCCTGGCGCAACGCCAAGATCTCGATCCCTCCAGAGCCGCCCACGAAGCAGATCGATGCGCGGCCGGCGGCTCTGGCGCCGAAGGCGACGCTGAACAGTCCGAGCCAGCCAACGATCACGGCGTCTGGCGTACCCTTGCTCGACGCCTCGCTGCTGGGGGACCAGCCGACGCGCACCACCGGTCGTGCTCCCGAAAAGCGCCGCACGCGCTCCGAAGCTCCGCTCTCACACGCGCCGCGCTCGCGTGCGCGGCGGCCCGACTGGCGGGCGCTGGCCTTGGTGGCGCTCGGCGTCGGTGTGGTCGTGGCGGTGTGCATGGTCGCCGCGCTGCACTTCCTGCAGCCGCGAGTGCCGGCACCATCAGCCTCTCGCTTCATCGTCGTCGAGAGCCCGGACAAGGCCGCGGGCGCTGCGCCTGCGCCCATCACGACGCCCGTTGCCGTGGCCGAGCCCAGCGCGCCCCTCGTGCAGGACCCCGCGCCAGCCTCGACCCCGGCGAGCGCGCCTCCCGCCGCGCACGCCGATCGCGCGGGAGCTGCCGCGTTGACCCGCCACTTCGCGCAGCGCGAGGGCGAGCTGCAGGGCTGCTTCGAGCGCTTTGCGTCGCTCACGGGCGCGCCGCAGATCTCCGTCAACTTCGACGTGGCGGCGTCGGGCAAGGTGCGCACGGCCACGCTCGAGCCGAGCTCGCTCGCGCCGACGCCGCTGGGCGGGTGCCTGCTGGGCGTCGCGCGAGGCACGTCGTTCGGCCCTGTCGGCAAGCCGCTGCGCTTTTCGATCCCGATCCGCGCGCGCAGCGTCAGTCGCTGACGAAAGATATACAGTCAGTCGCTGACCAAGACATACAGTCAGTCGCTGACCAAAGACATACATCGGCGCCTTCGCTCTGGAGCCACCCCTGTGGGGCGAAGCACGGCTGCGAGAAAAGAAACACTTGAACGACGCACCGCTTCAGACGCATCCTTTCGCTGCCGTCCTCCCAGTCAGATGCGAAAGTTCAAGCTTGCTTTGCCGTCTGCTCTGCCCATCGAAGGCGATGATGCAGCTCGCTCGGAGCTGATCGATCAGATCGTCGTGGGCAAGCTGCGCGTATCGGCCGCTTGCGTGCGTTTTGGCTTCAGCGAAGAGCAGGTGCTCGACTGGTTGCGCTCATTCCGCCGCGCCACGCTGGCCGCGTTCGACGAGCAGCTCAGGCAGCGGCTGGTCGCGCAGGGCATGCCTGCTTCCGCCTTCGGCAGCGCCGAGCTCGCCGGCACGCTGAGCGAGCTGTCGGTGGCCGACGTGCTGCAGATGTTGGATCTCACCGGCAAGAGCGCCGTGCTGCGCATCTCGCAGGATGGCGCAGAAAGTCGCATCTGGTGCGCGGGTGGCGCCATTGTCGATGCCGAGAGCGGCCGTCTGCGCGGCGAAGCTGCCGTGTATCGCATCCTCGGTCTGGAGCGCGGTCAGTTCCTGGCGGAGTTGCGTCCGAGCCAGCGTGTGCGCCGCGTGCGCGCTTCGACCTCGGCGTTGTTGCTCGAGGCGGCGCGCCGCAAGGACGAGTCCGTGGCGTTGCGCCAGCAGCTGGGCGACGATCGGCACCATTTCGAGCTCGGGCCGCGCGTGGCGGATGCCGGCGGCAGTCCGAGCGAGGCCGAGGTCGCGCTCCTGGCGCTGTTCGCGCCGCCCTGCAGCCTGCGTGACGCACTGGAACAGAGCGAGCTCGGTGATTTCGAATCGCTCACGCTGCTCTGCCGGTTGATCGCCGAGGGCTGGCTCGTCGATACGGGGTTGCCCTTGCACTCGCCCAGCAGCCCGGCACAGAGCATGGTGCGCTGGCGCCGCGAGCCGGCGCAGCCCGCGGGATTGCGCTGGGCGCTCGAGGCCATCGGTGCGAAGGTGCTGCAACCCGCGGCCTCGTGGATCAATTCGCGGCTCGCCACGCGCGACCTCTGAGCCAGCGGGCTCATCCTGGCGCGAGCAGCGACGGTCGGCGGCGAGCCCTGGCGAGCCTCTGCAGGCCATGCCTGAGGCCCCCTTTTCGAAAACGAAAGCGAGGTTTCCATGGAAACCTCGCGTGCACCAGGCGGAAGGGCTTCCTCGAGAGGCCCTACATCGGCCGGCTCACTCCGCCGCAAGCGACGCAATCACAACGCGCGCACGTGAGCTGCAGGGGCTGCGCTTTGCTCGACTGAGTTGCGCAGCGGCGCGCCGAACTCGGCGCATTGGATCTCGAATACGTCGCCGCGCTGCGTGCGCACGCCTGCCGCAAAGCTGAGCGTGGCGGTGCCGAAGAAGTGCAGGTGCACGCTGCCGGGTCTGCGGAACATCGCGTACTTGAAGTGGTGGTGCTCCAGCCCCGAGATGCGGTGCGACATGCTCTCCTCACCGCTCTCGAACTCGCCCTGCCACAGGACTTGCCCGTCGCGCAGGATGCGAGACTGGCCCGTCAAGCGCCGAGGTAGCTCGCCCAGCAGCAGCTCGGGACCGACCGCGCAGGGGCGCAGCTTGGAGTGCGCGAGGTACAGGTAGTTCTGGCGTTCGGTGACGTGATCGGAGAGCTCGTTGCCGAGAGCGAAGCCGACGCGGCAGGGCTCTCCCGCGGGGCTCACGACGTACAAGCCGACCACCTCCGGCTCTTCGCCGGCGTCGAGCGAGAACTCGGGCACGGCAAACGGGTGGCCCGGGCGCGTGAGACAGCTGCCGTCGCCCTTGTAGAACCATTCCGGCTGCACGCCGATGCTGCCGTCCGCGGGCTTGCCCTGCTCCAGACCGAGCTGAAACAGCTTCATCGAGTCGGTCTGCACCGCGGGCTTGCTCTCCGCCGTATGCATGCCGGCACGGGTGCGCGCGCTGCCCAGGTGCGTGAGGCCGGTGCCCGAGACCAGCACCTGCGCGGGATCAGGGTGGTCGAGGGGCGAGAGCAGGCGGCGCTCATCGATGGTGCTCGCGTAGTCGTCCACTTCGCTCGAAGCACGCTGCTCGACCAGCTGCGCCAGCGGGATTTGTGCGGCGATCGCCGCCAGCGCCAGCTCGCGCACGCTCTCGGTCTGTGCGAGCAGGCGCAGCTGATTGCGCTCCACGAGCGCCACGCGGCGCGCGCCCGCGCGCGTCTCGAGCTGGACCAGCCTCACGAGCCGCCTTCCTTCCGATAGCGGCGGAACAGCACCTGCGTGCCCTTGCCGCCAGCGCCCTGTTGCTGGAGCTCGTTGTACAGCCGCTGCGCCAGCGACAGGCCCGGCAGATCGAGCCCGAGCCGTTCGGCGCAGCGCAGCGCGATCGCGATATCTTTGAGCAGGTGGTTCACCGCGAAGCCCGGCTCGAAGTCGCCGCGCAGCGCGCGCGGCATCAGGTTCGCGAGCGCCCAGCTGCCGGCGGCCCCGGTGGTGATGCTCTCCAGGACGCGCGTGGGGTCGAGTCCGGAGGCCTGGGCCAGCGCCATCGACTCGCACACCGAGAGCATGGTGGCCGCGATCGCCACCTGGTTGCACAGCTTGGTGTACTGCCCGGAGCCGGCGGGGCCCTGATGCACGATGGTCTTGCCCATGCGCTGCAACAGCGGCAGCGCCCGCTCGAAACCGCCGGGAGAGCCGCCGACCATGATCGAGAGCGTGGCGTTGCGCGCGCCGATGTCACCGCCGGAGACGGGCGCGTCCAGCACCTCGATCGAGCGCGCCGCAAAGGTCTTGGCGAGCTCGGCGGCGAGCTCCGGATCCGAGGTCGTCATGTCGATCAGCGTGGCGCCGCTCTGGGCCTGCGTGCTGATGCCCGCCTCGCCCAGATAGACCGAGCGCACGTCGTCGGGCGTGCCGACCATCGTGATCACGAACGGCGCGCGCCGCGCCACCTCGGCCGGCGTTTCGCACCACGTCGCGCCCTTGGCCAGCAGCTGTTCCGCTCGGGCGCGCGTGCGATTGAAGACGAACACGGGATGGCCGGCGGCGAGCAGATGCCCCGCCATCGAAGAGCCCATGACCCCGACACCGATGAAACCCACTGCAGGCTGGTTCATGCGGCCAGGGTAGTGCCCTCACTCCGTGCTGCCCATAGCCTCGTGGCGGTTTCGCCCCAGGCGTGAAAGATTGGCGAGAAGGTGTAGCAGGGTCGCCTCCGGGGTCGACTCGGCCCACGATTTCATGCTGGAATCCAGCCGGCCCGGCTCAGAGTAGGGCTCGGTGGCAATCGGGCCACCGGCGACGCTAGGAGTGGGCCCATGGACGGAGCAACGAATGGCTGGATCGATGGGTGATACGCGCGCGGGCGTGGCTCGCGACGAGGCGCGTCCGAACCTGGTGGACCTGTGCTTTCAGGCCGCGTACCGCGTGGCGTATCGCATGATGCGCACGTCCTGGGCGGTGCGGAAGCCGTCGACGCACGGCGCGCTCGTGTCCCTGTGGCACGAGGGGCAGATCCTGCTCGTGCAGAACTCGTACGTGCCGTACCGTTCACTGCCTGGCGGCTACGTGGCGCGCGCGGAGACCAGCCGCGACGCGGCCATCCGCGAGCTGCGCGAAGAGATCGGCATCCATGCTCGGGCCGAGGAGCTGGAGAAGGTGTTCGACGAGGTCAAGCACTGGGAGGGCAAGCGGGACCACGTGGAGATCTTCGCGCTGGAGCTGAGCCGCAAGCCCGAGATCCGCATCGACTACCGCGAGGTGATCGCCGCCGGCTGGTTCTCGCCCGAGCAGGCGCTGACGCTGAATCTGTTCCCGCCCATCCGCACCATCATCCAGGCGCGCCAGGCGGCTAAAGCCGCGGCGGCCGGCTGAGCATCAGCCGCTGAGTGACTAGCTGAACTGCACGGTGCGCATCGAGAGCGAGCCCGCGTCGAAGCCGGTGATGGGGTAGCTGACGCGGTCGCCTTCGCTGCTGGCGCCGAAGGCATAGAGCAGCGGCAGGTAGTGCTCGGGCGTCGGGTGAGCGTTGCGCCCGGTGCTGCCTTCCAGCGAGCTCGCCAGGTGCTGCGCGTCGCGCTGCTCGAGCGCACTGGCGGCGGCGCGATCGAACTCCGCAGCCCAGGCGGGCGTGGCGGTGATGCCGCGCTGCATATTGCCGAAGGCGTCGCGCAGGTTGTGCACGATGTTGCCGCTGCCCAGCACCAGCACGCCCTCTTCGCGCAGTGGCCCGAGCGCCTTGCCGAGCTCGATGTGCGCGGCGGCAGGCAAGCGCCCGTCGATGCTGAGCTGGACCACCGGCACGTCCGCGGCCGGCAGCAAGTGCACCAGCACGCTCCAGGTGCCGTGATCCAAACCCCAGTCCGAGCGCAAGCTGGCGCTGGAGCCTCCGCTGGCAGCGTGTGCCGCGAGCAGCTGGCTCACGTGTCGGGCCAGCTCCGGAGCACCCGGAGCCGGATACTGCATCTGGTGCAGCGCCGGTGGGAAGCCGCCGAAGTCGTGGATGGTCTCGGGCTTCAGGTTGTCGGTCAAGAACGTGCCCGGTGTGTACCAGTGCGCGGACACGCACAGCACCGCGCGCGGCCGCGGCAGCTGCTCGCCGAGCGCGCGAAAGGCGCGCGACCATTGATTGTCTTCGATCGCGTTCATCGGCGAGCCGTGGCCGATGAACAGGACCGGCATGCGGGCGCTGGAGTTCTGTGTTGTACTGGACGCGACCATGGCGGCTTTTTCCTGGGGTTCAGCCCGACGACAGCCAAACGCCACCAGCGCGGCGAGCGAGCCCTGCAGGAACTCTCGCCGGCGGGGAGGGTCTCGTCGCTCTCGTGGCATGGGCTGTGAAGAGCCTAGTGCCGGCGGCCGGGTGTCGCAATCTCGGCCAGAAGGCTAGGCCATGGTTCTCGCGGCGGGCGTTCAGGTTTTTCTTGGCTGAGCTGCCGCTGGATCGAGACGGGCAGCTCCTACTCGAAGCGGGCTATTGCCCCTCCTGCGCGAGACGCGCCAGCTCTGCCCAAAGTGCATCCACGTCGATGACGAGACCCGGGCAACCCGGCACCGGCTCGACGCGGCCCTGAGTCACACCCACGAGCTTCTCGTAGTTGCCGGACGAAGTGCGAGCGAAGATCTCGAACGCCTGCAGGGCGGGATCGACGAGCCAGTAGTAGGGAACTCCAAAGCGCGCATACTCGGCCATCTTTTCGATCCGATCACGCCGCTCGTCGCGAGGTGTGGGCGTTACGACCTCGGCGACGATGTCGGGGGGCTCGCGCAGCGGCCCGCTGCGCGGCGGCGGCTTGCTTTCGGGCAAGAGGACGACGAGATCCGGCTTTCTGCCCCGAGTGCTCGACACCAGGACCTTCAGCTCGGAGCCGGCGACGAAGCCACGCCCTCCGAGCCAGACTCGGAGCAAGCCGATGAGCCACGAGACGGTCAGCTCGTGTGTAAAGTCCGGCACTTCTTCCTCCACCAGCCGGCCGTCGACGAACTCCCCCTCGTCGTCCTCGCCGAGCGCGAGCCAGTCTTCGACGCTCAGCGCGCAACCGGCGTCGACTGCGTCGGGTGGGAGTACGGGGGGCCAGGAGCTTGCCATGACGGAAAGCGAGGATACCACGTGCCGCCCTTCACAACCTCGCTGCGTTGGAGGCACTGGTTCTGCCACA
>Ga0070663_100001780_pt1 | contig 11979 bp, 8 predicted proteins | sample KBSC63metaG_FD_65646 | JGI IMG/M metagenome (GOLD analysis project Ga0070663, IMG submission 65646) | Corn rhizosphere microbial communities from Kellogg Biological Station, Michigan, USA - KBS C6-3 metaG | ecosystem: Host-associated > Plants > Roots > Rhizosphere > Soil ...
CGCGGCGATCGACGCCCGCCGGCTGGGCCGGCTCCGGCCCGTGTCCCGGGAGCTCTTGGCGGAAGCGGCGGCCGGCTACCTCGAAGACCAGGATCGCGTGGGCACGCCCGAGAACTGGTTCGAGCTCGGCCTGGCTCGTGCCGCGGGGGAAGCGGTGCTCGGCGTGACCGCGCTGGTCCCGCACCGCGGCGCACCGGGCCCCGGCCCGGCCGACGGCTACGACCTGCACGACTACCTGGATCAGCACGGCCGCACCACCCGCCGGGGCTGCCTCGCCCCGGAGGCGCTCTGGGCGGCGTTGCTACGCCACACGAATGATCCCGATGACGTGATGCGGCTGAGCGAGAGTGCCTGCCGGCGATTGCTGTACCGCTACGCCGACCCGTTGCTCGAGCACGCCATCGAAGTGGCGAAAGAGGAAACACGGGATCTGCTGGTCGCGCTCATGACGGACTACGGGCGTATTGACCGGGCGATCCGGTTCTTGCAGGACACCGCTTACGAACCACGTCCGAGTCATCGAGGTCGATTCAGCCAGTCGGAGACTTCCTTCCAACGGGCAGCAGCTCTGGGCCTGCTTGACCGCGGCTGCCTCCGCGAAGCCCGGGCGCTGCTGGAAACCTATGTGGAACGTGACGATGTTTCCTGGGCGTGGAACCCCTTGGTCGGGCTGTTGGTCAAGGACGGCGAAACCGACGAGGCCATCGAGCTGCTCCAGCGGCTGGTGGACAACTTCAGGCCGGAACACCGCGGTGCCGATGAACGACTGGCCGACCTCCTCGCCGATCGAGGCGACTGGGAACGCGCCTTGGACGTTCTGCGCGGCCGTGGCAACACATGGGCACCGAGGTGGCTGGCGGAGCGCTTCGCCGAGGCCGGCAGGCTTGATCGCCTCCGTGAGCTCGCCGAAGTCGGCGATGGCGCGGTTTCCCTGATCTACGTCGAAGCGCTTCTGAAGCAGGACCAGCACACCGAAGCCCTCGATCTGCTCCGCCAGATCGAGGGCCCCGACGAACCGACCGGCGATCTACTCGACCTGCTCGTCCGGCACGGAGAGCCTGAACTTGCGATCAAGGTCGTGACCAAGTCACGTTCGGCTCCCCCGGATGAATCGCTGCGCGGGCTGGCCAAGGCGTTGGACGAACACGGATATCGGGACCGCCTGATCGACTTGCTGTGTGAGCGCGCGGCAGCCGAGTGCGAGGGGCCCGATTCGAGCGCGTCTCTCGATGCCCTCGGCGACTTGCTCACCGAGCACGGGTGCTGGCCGGAAGCGCTGGCGATGGCTCGTCACAACGCCAGTTGGGGGTTGAGTTGGATCCCTCGACGGCTGGCCATGGCGGGCAACACCACCCAGCTGCGGAAGCTCCTCGACCGAGGGCACAGACACGCGGGCCGGGAGTACGTCCGGCTACTGGCCGGCACCGGCCGGACGTCGGAAGCGGTGACCATCGCCCGCACTTTCGCGGATGCCGGCCGCGATTGGGCCGACGAAGAACTCGCGAACTGCCTCGCCGATTCCGGCCGGTTCGACGAACTCGTCGGCCGGGCCGCCGGCGGTAGCGAATACGCGTCGCGGCGGCTGGTCACCCTGGCACGTTTGGGAAAGCTCCCGGACAGCGCCGGGCTACTCCGGCACGGCCTGACCCCGGACGGCGACCGCGCGACCGATCAAGGCGGGCCTCGGCCGGTTTGAGGCACTGCCGGCCAAGCAAAAAAGCTCGGCCGACCTGGGTCAGCCGAGCTTTGCGGTAACTGCTGTACCCCCGACCGGGTACGGACAGCATCCACCCGCCATTGCCCGCCTGACCTGCGAATCTCCGCCACTCTGACGCTCGTCGAGTACGGCCGGAGGCGGCGAGCCGGGGATGCCGTTGCCCGACAGAAGGTCCAAGGTGGACGCGCCGAGTGCCGCCCCGTCCGGCCGTACGGTGGTCAATGACGGCGTGAGGTAGGCGGACATCGGGTCGTCGTCGAACCCGGCCACCCGGATGTCGCCGGGTGCCGGGCGACCGGCGTCGGCGAACACGCGGTAGACCCCGAGCGCCATCTTGTCGTTGGCCACGAAGATCGCGTCGACGCCTCGTTCACGCAGCAGGATCTCTCCGGCCGCGTACCCGGCCGTGTCCCCTCGTCGGTTTCAGCCTGCTTCACCCACGTCCGCAACGCCTCCGGGTGCCCACCCAGCTGATCGGCGATCCGCTTGATCGCCCACCAGCCGGGGCCGGGTCCCGCCTGGCCTCAACCGCCAGCCGCGTCGCCCGCTCCCGCGACTCGTCCGGGTACTTCCGTGGTGCCATCAGACCCGGGGCGGGACACATGTGTCGGCAGTCGTTTCTCCTGTCTGGGTGCGGTGCACCAAGCCGTCCAAGAGGAGGCCCAGGCCTGACTCGAACGCGGAGTCGTGATCGATCCGAGGCAGGTCGGCCGGTAGATCCGCGTTGTCGTCCGGGCCGGGGTCCGCCTGCTCCTCCAGGACGCTGCCGAGCGTGAAGCGACTGGCGGCCAGCATTGCGGTCACCGCCTCCCGCTCGGGCACGCCGGAGGTGACGAGGAAGTCCATCTTGTGGCGAAGCCGATCGTGGTCCCCGGTTGGGGGGCTGCCGGCGTGGAGTCGTGCACCGTCCCGGCGCGTGAGCAGCGTGCGTCTGAAGCTACGAGTGTTCTCCAGGAACCAGGTGCGCCAGTCGTCGCCGGGTGTAGGCAGCGGTTGCGTCACATGGGGCGCCATCGCCGCCTCCGTCATAGCGGCGAGGAGGTCCTTTTTGGTGCGGAAGTACCAGTAGAGCGATGGCTGCTCGACGCCGAGTCGCTTGGCCAGCCGTCTCGTGCTGACCGTGTCCAGCCCGACCTCGTCGAGCAGGTCGAGCGCCTCGGCGATGACGATCTCCCGGTTCATCTTGGTCACGTTGACAATCTATCACCGATAGGCCACCATCAAAATCATTCACCGATAGATTTTGGGGTAGTCATGGCGAAGAGATCACGCACCCAGCCCCTACGGATCCTCGTCGCCGGCGGCGGGGTCACAGGGCAGGCCCTGGCCTTCTGGCTCACGCGGGGCGGTCATCAGGTGACCGTCGTCGAACGCTTCCCGGCGCTACGGGCCACCGGGGCGCAGGTCGACCTCCGAGGACAAGGCATCGAGGCCATCACACGGATGGGACTCCTCGACGCCGTCCGCAGCAAACTCGTCGACGAGGCGGGGGTCGCCTTCATCGACGCCAACGGCAAGGCCAAAGCGACGATCATGGCCAACACCTCCGGAAAGGGCAGGCAGACCCTCACATCCGAGTACGAGATCATGCGCGGAGACCTGGTCCGCATCTTGAACGACGCGACGGAGAAGGACACCGACTACGTCTTCGGCAAGAGCGTCGACGACTTCAAGCAGGACGAACACGAGGTCACCGCGTATTTCTCCGACGGATCCTCCGGCGAGTTCGACCTCCTGGTCGGCGCGGACGGGCAGGGATCACGCATCCGGCGGTCGCTTCTCGCGGAGGGCTCGGACCCCTACTGGCGCGTCGGGATCCATATGGCGTACTGGTTCGTCCCGCGCATCGCGTCCGACGGCAACATCCGGGACACCTACATGATTCCGGGTGGTCGCCAGATCATGCGCCGCAGCCACAACCCGGCCGAGACGCAGGCGTACTTCGTGATGCGAGAGGAGTCGGAGGAAGCATCGGCGATCCACGGCGCCCCCATTGAGCGGCAGCAGGCGTTCTGGGCCGACAGGTTCCGCGACGCCGGATGGCAGACCGAGCGCTTCATCGACGGCATGGGCACCAGCCCGTTCTTCTACTCCCAGGAAATCGTCCAGGTGCGCACCGACACCTGGTCCAAGGGCCGCGTGGTCCTGGCCGGCGACGCAGCCCACTGCGCTTCCCCCTACAGCGGCATGGGCATCTCCGGCGGCCTGGTCGGCGCCCACGTCCTGGCGGGTGAGATCAACCGGCACGCGGAGGATCTGCCGACTGCTCTGGCGAACTACGACAGGGTGCTGCGGCCCTTCGTCAACGAGATCCAGGGCCAAGTGAATCCGCGTCTCCTGCGCCTGGCCATGCCGACGACCCAACTCGCGATCGACGCCTTCCAGGCCGCCACCGCGCTGGCCGGCTTCCTGCACATCCCCGACATCGCCGCACGCTTCGCCAAAGAAGACCGCGGCGGCAGTTGGCGACTCCCCGGCAACCCGGCACCGCTCGATGGCGCTTGACAACCCGCCGGAACGGAAATCCTGTAAACCGTCGTGCCCCAGGCTTGAGCCAGCTCCGCGAAATAGCCCCTGCACGCTCATGGTGGTCGTTGGTAGCGGGTGGGGAATCGGCCTGTCCAGGTGGCGAGGAGGACCTGGAGCTTGGTGAGGATCTTGTAGAGAGTCAGGCCGCCGCGGCTGCTTTGGGTGGGTGAGGCGGAGTTCGGCGAGGAAGAGATGCGCGGCGGCGACCAGGGTGACGTGGCGTGCCGGCCGAGCCGGTCTTCGTCACGACACCAGGCAAGCGAGTCGCTCGGTGCACTGGCCGATCATGTCGTCGCGCGAGGGCCAAGGGAAGTCGGGCGCGGAGTGCAGCAGGCCGACGTAACCGTGCAGGGCCGTCCACATCAGCGTGGCGTCGCGCTGCGAATCGACACTGGTGGACCGGCCGGCCGCGACGCAGGCTTCGATGGCCCGCACGAGCAGGCCGAACGCCTGGGCTCCGGGCATCGTCTCGACCGACTTGGGGACTGCCGAGCCGGGCTCCGGCCGGCTCCCGCCGAACACCACGGCGTAGAGCCGCGGATGGTCCACCGCGAACGCCACATAGGCGTGACACAGCGCCCGCAGCCGTGCGGCCGGTTCAGCGTGCGCGGCCCAGGCGTCTTCGAGCCTGGCCGACAGCCGGTCGAAGCCCCGGTCGACGACCGCGCGCAGCACGGCGTCGAGGTTGTCGAAGTGGCCGTAGATCGACGGCGCCGTGATCCCGGCCTCGCGAGCCACGCCCCGCAGGGTGATGCCGGAGGGGTCGGCCCGGCCCTCGACGAGCCGGGTGGCCGCTTCGACGATCTCGTCACGCAATTGAGCACCCTCGCCGCGCGGGTTGGGCTTGCGCTGGGTTTCCGAAGCAGGTGTCATACCGACACTTTACAAGTGTTTCCCTTGTCTGTACAGTTCACCTTACAGTCGTTTAGCGATGAGCTCTTTGAAAGGAACCGGACTATGAAGCACACCGGACACACGACGCTGGCCGCCCCGATCGAGCAGATCGACCTGACCGAATGGCTCTTCACCCTGTCCGACGCCGACTACCAGGCCTGCGCCCGGGGCCACCGCGCCGCCGGTGTCTTCGTCCAGGACGGGGTCCGCGGCATGGTCAACGTCGAAGCCATGGGCGGCCACCTGATCGTCCAGCACTACCGGGAAGTCACGGCGACGCCCTCGCACGTCGAAATGGTGTCGGAGCGCAGCCGGGTGTACCTGTTCCACCTCGTCCCGGCGACGATCCAGGTCCGCTGGACCATGTCCGCGACCGCACGGACCGCGGACACCTCGGACTTCCAGTGCACCGTGGAACTGATCTTGAACCCGGTGCTGCGTGCCCTCGGCGGCCTGTCGGCGCTCAGCGTCGCGATCCGCTCCCACACCCGCGAAGAAACGCAGCGGTTCGCCGACGACATCATCCGCAAGATCACCGGCCGGACGCAGGCCGGGGCATGACGACCACGACGCAAACCGCTGCCGGCATCCAGCCGGCCGCGGCGGCGGCCGGCCTCGTCGCCGCGGTCCGCGACGATCCACCGGCCCGGCTGGCACTGGCCGCCGAGTTCTACGACAGCGACCGCGCCATCCGGAGTTACCGGCGAGCGGAACTGGCCTTCATGCGCTGGCAAATCCGCCGCGGCGTCCTGAACCGGCGCAACGGGACATCCGGCGGCAGCCCCTGGTGGCGCGCGGTCAACGAAAGCCTCCTCCGCGACGCGCTGGAGGCCCGGATCCGGCTGCGCGAGGAAGACGTCTCCGCCCCTTCGGCCCCGGTCGGCCGCTGGATGACCTTTCTCCGCACGCCGACACCCCGGACCTGGTACCGGGCCCACAACTCCAGCATCGTCGCCGGCTACCTCGCCCACCGCGACCTGGCCGACCGGGAACTGCCCGTCGAACGCTTCTTCATGGATGTGACCCTGCTGCGGATTCTCTACATCGAAAGCCTGCTCTCCGATCCCCGGCTCGCCCTGGGCCGCTTCGCCGTGGCCGGCCCCTGGCTGGCAGATCCCCGAAACCCTGCCACCGGCGCGTTCCTGTCCCTGCGCACCATCCTGCCGACGCGTTACCCTCTCGACGACATCGAGCCCGCGGACGTGCTCAAGGCCGAGAACCACCTCGGCCACCTGGCCGACTACGGCGTGATCCTGCCGCGCGCCCGCCGTCTGTACGAGCACGCCGCCCGCGACCTCGGCCAACCCGCCCTGCTCGACCTGGTCCACGACGGGTATCCCGCCTACGCGTGGCCCTCGGCGGACAAGGAGGTCTGGATCAGCCGCCGGGCACCGCGAACCCGCCGGGTCATGGAAAAGCTCATCGTTTCCCGGTGATGCCCGCACGCAGGCCCTCTTGACCACTCGCGCTCCGCGAGGAGGCGAACTGAGCGTCTCCCTCCGCTTCCGACGCAGGGCCGAACCGCACTGTCCACGCTGGATGGAACAGGTCCGCAGCTGCGGCATCCGAGCGCGGAAAAGAACGGGGTTGCTTACAACTACCAGGGCCGGCGGTGCAGGCGTCCGCATGCCGCGACGTGGGCGGAAACCGAGACTCCGCCGGCAGCGGAGTTGTTGTCCGGCGCCGACGATCCCCGTGCGAGCGCGGCAGGAATGTTGCGGCGAGCACCGGCCGGACTGCCCCGGCAGGTCCGGCGAGGCAGGGTGCAATTACGGGCCGACGCGGGGTATTTCGCGGGGGAACCGGCCCGGGCGGCGTTGATGGAGGAGGGCGCGTTCGTGATCGGCGCGCGTTGTAGTGCCGGACGTACTCGGCGAGCACGGCCTGCAGATGGCGCTCGCCCAGGATCAACATACGGTCGGTGAGCTCGGTTCTGGCTGTGAGCACGAACCGCTCGGCGTAGCAGTTCGCCCGTGGGCAACGTGGCGAATCCTGATCGTCTCGATGCCCACGTCGGCCAGGACGGCATCGAAGGAGGCCGTGAACCGGCCGGCCCAGTCGCGGATGAGCAAGCTGCCGACCGGGAGGCCTACGGGATCAGGACGTGCTTGCCGCCGGCCTGCCCCGAGCGGCTGACGGCCAGCGGTTCGCGCCGGCCTTCGAGAGGGTGGGTCACGGCGACTGGGATGTTGACGCGGCCCTGCGCCGCCAGTTCGGCGTACTCGCCGAGCACGTGGTGGTGCATGTCCATACCGGTGCTGCGTACCCCAGGTTCTTGAGCGCGTCGAAGTCTGTGGCCGTGACGATGTGGGCGGGGTCGGTGACCGTGGTCAGCAGCTCCGGCATAACACCGGCCGGTGCGGCGTCGAAGACCAGGTCGACGGGGCCGTCGGCCGGCGTCGTCACCCGCTCGCCGAGGCCTTCGCCGTATGTGACGACGTCGGCTCCCGCATCGCGCAGCACATCGGCGTAGATCTTCCCGGCGCTGGCGATGACGCGGGCGCCTTGCAGGATGGCGATCTGGGCCGCCGCGAAGCCGACTGTGGTCCCGGCTCCGCTGATCAGCACCGTCCTGCCGGAGACGTCCCCGAGGGCGGTGAGGCCCCGCGAGGCGGTCTCGGTCGCCATCGGCAGCGCCGCCGCCCTGGCTGCGTCCAGTCCGGCGGGGCACCGGAACCAGACGTACAGCAGCGCCTGGTCCGATGCGCCCGCCGACGGCCCTGAGCTTCCCCGGTTGTCCGGAACTGCGCGGCTGGTCCGGTAGCCGGGCGAGACCGCTGGTCCTCACGTCCGCCCGCGGCGGGCGTGAAGACCAGCCCACTCAGCCGATCTGGTAGGCGCGGGTGATGGTCTGGCTCACCGCGTTGCCCTCGTCATCGGTGGCCTTGGCCCGCAACGAAGCGAACCCGCTCGCCGGGTGGTGGACCCTGGCTGTCCACCGCGGACCGTCCGGGGTCAGCTCCACCGGTTGCCAGGTGGCGCCGTCGTCGTAGGAGATCTCCACCGACAACGCGGTGACGTTCGGCGGCGAGTCCTGCCGGGTCACCGTCACCGGGAAGCTGATCTCCTTGCCGCCCGGCACGATGTTGCGCAGGTCCGCCGGCGGGGCGAACCCGACCGCGAGCATGCCCAGCGGGCCCTCGACCGACCGGCTCGGTTCGACTGTCCACTCACCACTGAACTTGGTGGAGGCGGGCCACCAGGGCTGGTCCCTGGTCACCTCCGTGGTGATCCGGTACGTGCCGGACCGCGCCGGGGCCTGGAAAACACCACGTCCCGGCGAGTTCTGGGTGCCGAGCAGCTGACCATCCAGGTAGGCCGAAGTGGTGCCCCGGTCCAGTTCGTTGATGTAGTCCGCGCTGCCGCTGTGCCCGGCCGTGTCGGAGAACACCGGTAGCGTGACGTCGAGCAACCAGTCCTTGTTCTGCCACACCCACGGGCGGCCCGACGCGGTGGGTCCGGTGAAGGCGGGACCGATGACCGCGGTGTTCCAGTCGATGCGAGAGGACTTGCCCGCCGCCAGCGTGCGCTTCCCCTCGACGAGGGCACCGCCGGGGCGAGGGAGGTCACCGGTTGTATCGAGGCCCTGCACCGCGAATCGCCAGTCGCCCGGGGTGAAGTAACGCCGTTGCTCGGACTGGGGCGCGGCGCTCATCCCGCCCCGGTTGATCTCCCCTTCCGGCCCCACCACGGACGCGTACACCATCGGGAGGAAGCCCTGGGCGTAGCCGTGGTAGGCCATGGTGATCGCGGCCACGTCCGCGGACTTCGCCTCGTGTGTCAAGTTGGCGGGGATGCTGCCCGCCGACGGGTAGTACAGGTCGTACTGGTAGTCGCTGCGGTCCCGCGTGGTCAGCGAGGAGGTCAGCCCGCCGGCCTTGGCCAGTTCCACGTAGCGGTCGCCGGTGTACCCCTGAAGCTGCATGGCCGGCAGCGACCATGTGCCGGCCGCGGAGCCGAGCAGCCTGGCCGAGGCGCCGGCGTCGACGAGGCGGTAGGCCACGAGGCGTCCGCCGGCCTCTTTCACGTTGTCGATCCGCTTACCGGCCTCGCTGACGAGGATGCCGTCCGGGAGCTCCAGCACCACCAGCTTGTCCTTGGCGTCCACCTTGGACAGATCGGCCGGCGTGCCGGCACCGCCGTAGACGGTACCCACCCGCTGCGTGGGCGCCCGGTCGGAGAACCGCGTGAAGCCCGCATCCACCGCCAGCGGTTGCGCCCCTTCCGCGACGAGTTCGAACCCCGGCTGGTAGAGACCCAGGTCCTCGGTGAAGCGGAAGCGCTTCGAGCTCACCCCCGGGGTGGAATAGGCGTAGAGCCGCTGGAACTGTGCGCCGGCGCCGACCCCGAGCACCACCGGTTCGTGCGGCCCGTCGGGGCGGGTTTCCATCAGCGCGTTCAGTCCACCGTCGAGGACCCCCGTCTGGTCCGTGTGCACCGTCACCGGCTTGGCCTGGCGGGCGTCGAAGGACACCGTCGTGTCGCGAGTCACCTTGACGTCCGGGTCGGCAAACGCGGTGACCGCCACCGGCGCGCCCGGCTTGCGGGCGGTGAGCCCCGCACTCACGGTGTACTCCCCCGGCGGCACGCGCATCGGCTCGCCGGAGTAGCCGAAGAAGCTCTCTCCGGTGTGGACGTTGACAGCGACGGAGGTCTGGCTGTCGTCCCCGCCGGGCGCCTTGCCGTCCGGGCCCAGCATGGTCACCGACAGGTCGTGCAGCTCCGGCTCGTCCTTCACCCCGACCGGGGTGCGGACTCGTGTCGTGCCGTCCGCGGTACCGGCCAGCAGCATGCCCGTGTAGGTGCCGGGCCGGCCGGATCTCGGGGTGAACGTGATGTCCACAGTGGCCTTGCCACCCGCGGGCACGGTGACCGAGTTCGCCGACAGCTTCGCCAGGTTCGTGGCCGGCGGCTGCCCCTGCTTGTCCGCCAGGGTGAAGGCCAGGTTCACCGTGACCGGGGTGGTACCGGGGTTGGTGTAGGTGACCGTGCGTTTGCCGGGCGTGCCGGACCACTGCACGACGGCGTTCACCGTCGCGGGCTCGGACTGCAGGGTCCGGGTCACCGCGGTGGCCACGTCGAGCCGGCCACCGCCGATCGCCCTCACCCCGGCGCCCGGGAGTTCCTTGGCCGTACCGACCAGCCCGGACTTGAGTTGCTCGCCGGTCCAGCCGGGGTGCTGCTGGGCCAGGATGGCTGCCGCCCCCGCGGTGTGCGGGGTGGCCATCGAGGTGCCGGAGAGCATGGTGTAGTGCTCGTCCACCGGTTTGCCCAGTGAAGTCCCCTGGGCGCGTGCGGCCACGATGTCGCTGCCCGGAGCGCCGATCTCCGGCTTCACCGCGCCGTCGCCGACGCGTGGGCCGCGGTCGGAGAACGGGGACAGTGTGTCGGACTTGGTCACACTGCCCACCGCCAGCGCCGCATCGGCCGTGGCCGGGGAACTCACCCCCTCGTCCTGGCCCGAGTTGCCGGCCGCGATCACGAACAGCGTGCCGTACTGGCGGCTCAGCTTGTTGACCGTCTGCGAGCTGGGATCGGTGCCGTCGGTGGGCCAGAGGCCCAGGCTCAGGTTGACGACCTTCGCCCCGGCGTCGCGCGCGGCCCACTCCATGCCGGCGATGATGTCGGATTCGCGGCCCCGGCCGCCGTCGTTCATCACCTTGCCGATGGCCAGCTTGGCGTCCGGAGCGACCCCCTGGTACCTGCCGCCCGAGGCGGCACCCGAGCCGGCGATGATGGAGGCGACGTGCGTGCCGTGACCGTTGCCGTCGGTCACGCTGCCCTTGCCGCTGAAATCCTTGCTCTGCGCGATCTTCCCGGTGAGGTCCGGGTGCTCCGCGTCCACGCCGGTGTCCAGGATGGCCACGGTGACGTCTTTGCCGGTGTAGCCGGCCTGCCAGGCAACCGGCGCGCCGATCTGCGGCACGCTCCGGTCCAGCTGGACCTGCACCCTGCCGTTGAGCCAGATCTTGCCCGGCCCACCGGACAGCGCGGCCGGCCCGGCCGCGCTCAGCCCGGCCCAGAACCCCTTGGCGTCCTTTTTGGACTCACTGAGTTCGATGTAGCCCAGGTCGACGAAGCTGCGACCGCGCTGGGCGCCGGCCGGCGCGGCCGAGCGGGCGGCCGCACCCTCCGGGTACTCGGCCAGCAGCGGCAGCGTGTCGGTGCCGGCGTCGTCGTAGCCCTGGCGGATCAACCCGGTGACGTTGAACAGTTCCCGGTCGAGCCGGCCCGCTTCGACGAGAGGAAGGGCCGAGGCCGGCACCAGGTACGTGTCGGTGCTGTCCCCGTGCCGGGCGCCGAACCGGACGTACGGCACGTGCCCGGAGCGGGCGTCGTCCTGCATGGCCAGTGACCAGCGGCCGCGCGCGTCCCTGCGCGCGCTGACCCGGTCACCGGTGATCAGGGTGACCTGGTGATCGGCGACGTCCCCGGCCCCGGCCGGCGCCGCCGGCGCGTCGCCCGCGCCCGCCGGGCCGGGTACGGCCGCCAAGGTCGCCACCGCGCAGGCCGCGGCCAGCACGCCGGCGGTCAGCCGTCTCCGTGATGTCATCAATGCTTCCGTCCATGAAGTGCTCCAGGGGCCGCCGGAAGATGCCCGGTACTCCCGCGACTCGGGTACCGGGCATCCAGGCGGTGGTGTGGCGGGCTCAGGAACCCGGCGGGACAGTTCCTTGCCGGTCGACGATCGTGGTCTGTACCGAGCTGGAGTACGTCACGGTGCCGGGTTTGATGTCCGCTCTCATCTTGTCGGTCGTGTCCGGCTTGAGCTGGGTCCTGCGTTCCCCGATGAATTCGCCGGTAGCGGGGTCGACGATGATTTCCGTGCGGAAGGTCCC
>Ga0070663_100001798_pt1 | contig 11943 bp, 8 predicted proteins | sample KBSC63metaG_FD_65646 | JGI IMG/M metagenome (GOLD analysis project Ga0070663, IMG submission 65646) | Corn rhizosphere microbial communities from Kellogg Biological Station, Michigan, USA - KBS C6-3 metaG | ecosystem: Host-associated > Plants > Roots > Rhizosphere > Soil ...
GCCGCGAGGTTCTTTCCCACCACGTTCAGGTACGTGTGCATCCGGTTCCGCGGGCTGTCCTGGATGCTCAGCGTCTTCGGATTGGCGAGCGCGGCCGCGTCGGCAGTCGTCACGTCCACCAGGAGCCCGCCGCCCTGCTGTACCCAGTTGAGCGCCACCGTGCCGCCGATGGTCCGCTCCTCGTCGAAGTTGACCTCGGCGGCGCCGATCTGCTCGCACTTGGAGAGGTCCTGGCTCAGGCCGACCACGGTGGTCGTCGATTCGGTGACCCCGCTGATGATCGAGCTGGTGTCACCCTTCATGAAGCCCGAGGCGGCGGCGCACGCGAGGAGCCCGAGCATCCCGAGCGACAGCAGAAGGCGCTTCATCGCTGCTCTCCCGTGACTCGCGCTGCCTGCGCGGCGATCTCGGCGTCGGTGCGCTGGGCGGCGATCGCCTCCAGCGTCTGTGTCTGACGGACCGCCTCCTTCATCGTCGGGTGGAGCTCACCCTTGTTCTTCTCGTCCTGGTTTCCGTAGCGGATCGCGCCCTCGGTGAGCGCCTTGCCCGCGGCGCCGGAGCTGGCGAAGGCCTGCGCGTCCACCTTCTTCGCTCCCTGCGGCGAGGTGAGGAGCTCGGGGGCAGGCGGGGTGGTGGAGAGATTGGCGAAGTAGACGAAGCCGCTCTTGCCGCCCGTCTCCACGTGGTGCCAGGTGGGCTTCTTCTTGTCCGCGCCGCGCCAGACCACCGCGGCTCCGGGCTGGAGCTTGACCACCGTCACCGCACCGGCGGCGGTGCTCTGGAGCACGGCCACGTCACGGCCGCGCACGTAGACCCGGTCTCCCGGGGTGAGCGCCCACGCCGCACCCACGCCCAGGACGAGCGCGAGCAATGCTGCAGACTTTCGCATCGGAACTCCCTCCGGAACCGCGCGTCCCCCGAGTCTACTTGTCCAGGTCGACGACTCCATCGAAAGCGGGCGGCGGCGCCGTCACGTGCCTGTCGCACCGCGCCAGCAGCGCCCGGGAAGGCGCGTCTTCCGGGTCCAGTGCGACCGCTCGCGCGAACACGTCGCGCGCCTCGACGAACCGGGCCGCCCGCCACAGGGCGAGTCCCTCGGCGTAGAGGGCGCACACCTCGAGCTTCCGCGGCGGGAGCTCACCCTTCCGGGCGAGCAGCTCGTGGATGGCGACCGCCTCGTGCTTGCCTGCCACACGGACCCGGTCCAGCTCCCGGGTCTCGAACGCATCCGACACCAGCGCCTGGGTCCGCGGTCCAATGAGGATGCGCGAGCCGTATGGCTTGTTGGCTCCCTCGAGCCGGGAGGCGAGGTTCATCCCGTCGCCCATCGCCGTGTAGTTGAAGAGCTGCTCGCTCCCGAAGTTGCCGACGAACATCACGGCGGTGTTGAGGCCGACGCGGGTGTAGACGTCCGGGAGGCCCTGGGCCGTGAAGTCCGTACGGATGCGCTCCACCTCCGCCTGGACGTCGAGCGCCGCGGCGCAGGCTCGCCGTGCATGGTCCTCCATGCGAAGCGGAGCGCCGAAGATGCAGACCACCGCGTCGCCGATGTACTTGTCGAGGCAGGCCCCGTGCTTCAGCAGCACGCCGCTCACGCGCGTGAGGTAGGTGTTGAGCACGCGGACGAGCCCCTGCGGGTCCTGCGCGAAGCGCTCGCTGAAGGTGCTGAAGCCCTTGATGTCGGAGAAGAAGGCAGTGACCTCGATCTGCTCACCGGCGAGCCGCGGCAGCTCGGGCTGGGAGACCAGCCGGTCCACCACCTGGGGCGAGAGGTACCGGCTGAACATCGTCTTCACCCGGGCTCGCTCGCGGTCCGCGTAGAGGTGGTTCACCGCGACCGCAGCGAGGTTGGCGATGGAGACGGCGAGCACCGGGACCACCAGCGCCACGTGCACCTTCCCCGAGACCAGGAACCACCCGGTGCCGAGGAACAGCAACACCGGCGCGGCCAGGGGCCACAGCCCCTCGACCCAGACGTTGCGAGTGGCGAGGAGGAGGAGCGCGGAGCCCAGGGCGGCGAGGAAGGCGAGGGCCGCGGTCGCCGCGAAGGGAGCCCGGGTGATGAATCGTCCGCCGAGCAGCGAGGCCAGCTCGGTGGCGGGCTTCACCACCCCGACGGTCGCGCTGTCGAACGGCGTCGCCTTCATGTCGAAGGTGCCCACCGCGAAACCGGCGATGAGCACCACCTTGCCCCGGAAGAAGTCGGGCCCGAGGCGAGGCGGCTCGCCGTGCTCGCGCCGGACGGAGTCGTCCACCACCGCGATGAGGCTCCGGGCATCGAATCGCTGGCCCAGCGGGCCGCCGTAGTCGAGTGCGGCGCTGCCGTCCGGGTCGATGGCGATGGTCCGTGACCCGAGCTGGAGCTTGCCCGGCGACAGCACCAGCTCCTCGGCGCCCAGCAGATCGGCGGCGAGGGCCACGGCGAGCGTGACGTACCGGTTCGTCCCGTCGGTGTAGGCGAAGCGGGTGCGGCGCAGCTTCCCGTCCGCGTCCGGCTCCGGGTACACGAGGCCGAGCGCGGGCACCACGTCGAGCAGCGGGCCGACCGGCGAGACGGGGTGCCGCATCGTCCGCGGAGCGCCGGGCAGGTCCACCGCGAGGTCCGGGAGGGGCTCGCCGGAGCGGACGGGGAAGGCCAGGGCGCTCGCGACCAGCTCCGGCGTCGCCGGTGCCTCGGTCCCCTCCGGCGGCGCGAACGGATCGTCGGACTTCACGCGGGCGCGCGGGGCTCGGTGGTCCACGGTCCAGTTGTGGGGAGTGACGGCGGGCAGAGGGTCGCCGTTCTGCGACGGAACGTTGACCGCGTAGCCGAGCGCCACCGGGATGTGGAGCTGGGCGATGGCCTCGCGCAGGAGCGCGTCCTGGCCGCGGTCGGTGCTCTGCTCGTCCATGGTGAAGTCGAGCACCACCGCGCGGGCGCCCATCGCCTCGAGGTGGGTGAGAACGCGGGCCCAGAGCGAGCGGGCGTAGGGCCAGTTTCCCCAGGCGCGTGCGTAGCTCTCGTTGGCCCGGAGGCCCTGCACGGTGGCGTCGTCGACGCCGAGGATGACCAGCTCCTTGTCGCGGGTGCCCGGTGGGGAGAAGGTGGTCAGCCGCAGGTCGTAGGCCGCATCCTCGGCGTTGCGGACCCCTGGAAGCCCGCCGGCGAGGAGTGCGACCGCCGTGGACGCCGCGGCCAGGGCCAGGGCCCAGGGCCATGAAACACGAAGGGCCGCCATGGGAGCGGCCCTCGATGCTACTGGCAGCTGGAGGCGATGGGGTGAACTCCGCTAGCGGGGGCTGCCCTTGTCCACGGGGTGAGTCACCGGGATGTCGGAGCGAGCGTCGCCTTCCGCGGAGACGCCCAGGCACTGCGCCAGGAAGCCCCGGAGGCTGGCCACGTCCGGCTTTGCCACCGGCCCCTCGGAGGGGAGCGCCGGGCCGACCTCGTCGACCCACGCGTTGAGGCAGGTGTCGATGGCCTCGCTGCTCGCGTCCCGGACGAAAGAGGCGATGACGTCGTGCGCGGCACGACTCAGGAGGAAGCTCTGTCGATCTGCCCTGGCGTCGACGCGGGGAGACTGCTTGACCATGTCGGTCCCACCACAGGCAGCGAGGCAAAAGAAGACTCCAAGGGTGACGCGGCGCATGACGAACCTCCGAAGTTCGCGCCGCGAGGGATTCGGGGCGGAACGCCTGCATGCGATTGCAGATGTCCTGCCAGGCGCTGACTCGAAGGGAGCCGCGGACTTGCGATGGGGAGCGTTGCGTGGCGATCCCCTGAACTCCGGATCGTTGTTGCGTCGCGTGCGACGGGTGGGTCCGGGGTGTTCCTGCGCCGTCGTCGAGGCCCCGCCCCGAGGAGAAACCCGTGGGAATTCCTCGGGACAACCGAGATCGATCCGTCGACTCCGGAGCGAGTCACGCGCCGTGTTGCGAGCGGTCGGTGTGCGCCCGGCAGGAAAGCGTGTCCGCACGGCAGGATCTCTGGCCAGTCCGGAACCACGGCGGCATCACCGCGGTCAGCACAATCCCGATGGATTCAGGCGCCGTTCGGGAGCCGAGCACCACCGGAGGCTCACTCCCGGACGGAGATGTCCACGGTGAGGCCGTCGTGCGCGACCTCGACCGGGCCCTGGAACTCCTCGCGCGCCTGGGTGAGGAGCCGTCCGAAGTCGGTGTCGTAGCGCGAGCTCAGGTGGGTGAGAATGAGCCGGTGCGCCCCGGCCTGCTGGGCGACGCGCCCCGCCTCCCGGGCGGTGGAGTGCCGCGTCTCGAGCGCTCGGGCCTGGTCGTCGTCGGAGAAGGTCGACTCGTGGATGAGGACGTCCGCCTGGCGTGCCGCCTCCACCAGTGCGTCGCAGGGCCGGGTGTCGCCCGAGAGCACCAGCTTGCGGCCGGTGCGGGCGGCGCCCATCACGTCGGCCGGCTTCACGGTCTTCCCGTCGAGCGCGACCACCGACTCGCCCCGCTGCAGGCGGCCGAAATCCGGTCCCTCGCGGACGCCGAGCGCTCGGGCCCGGTCCAGATTGAAGCGACCGGCGCGCACGTCCTCCTCGAGCACGTATCCGAGCGCGTTGATGCGGTGCTGGACCCCGACCGCGCGCACGGAGTAGCCGTGTCGCTGGATCCGGTCGCCGTCCTTCAGCTCGATGATCTCCAGCGGAAAGCCGAGCTGGTCGACCCCGAGGTGCACCGCCTGGTTCAGGAGCCGCTTGGCCGGAGCGGGGCCGTAGAGCACGAGCTTCTCCTCGCGCCCCATCATCCCCAGCGTGCGGAGGAACCCGATGATTCCGAGGTAGTGGTCGGCGTGGAAGTGGGTGAAGAAGACCACGTCCACCGAAAAGCCGGTGCCGTAGCGGATCATCTGCCGCTGGCTCCCCTCGCCGCAGTCGAACAGCAGGAGATCCGAGTCTGCCTTCACCGCCAGGCCGGAGAGGTTCCGGTGGATCGTCGGCTGCGCGGCCGACGTGCCGAGAAAGGTGAAGCGCAAGAGTGACATCCCGGCGTTGCCCACGACGTTCCTGGACCTCTCCCACTGCTCTGGGGGGCAGGGGCGTTAACACGCCGGTCGCGAGCACGCCAAGGACCCCGTGCGCCCGCCGGGGCAGCCGTCAGCCGGGTGCGGTTCCTGGCGACAGGTGGGTCGCGAGGAACGCCAGGAAGGCGCGAAGCACCTCGCGGGTCCGCGGATCCGGGTCGTGATCAAAGCCGTGCGGCGCCTCGGGATGGTTGAAGAGCGTGAGCGGGGTGCCCGCGGCGAGCGACTCGGCGACAAAGGCGTCGATGCCGGGGAGGATGTCGGGGATCGTGTCCTTCCCGGCCCGGGCGAGGAAGAACGGCATTCGGTGGGCCACGGGCGTGCGGAGCTGCGCGGCCGGCGAGAAGGCGGTCACCGCGTCCGGCGTGAGGTACTTCTGGTGGAGCGGGCTCTTCCGGAGGTCGAGGAACGGATAGAAGCCCGCCAGCGCGCGGACGCCGGGGAGCTCCTGGCGCAGCGGCCGCGCGAGGAGTGGCCCGCCGGCGCTGTAGGCCACCAGCGCGATGCGCGATGGATCGGCAGCGAGGGGGCGGGCCTGGACACGGACCGTCTCGAGCATCGCGGTGAGGTCCTGGTCGGCCTCGGCGAGCATCGGATCCGGGAAGCCGAGGCGGTGGTTGAAGGCGATGGCGACGTAGCCGGACGCTGCGAGCAGTCGTCCCCAGGAGCGGTAGATGCCCCAGTCCTTGGGGCGGACCGGAACGTCGGCTCCGACGCCGCCGTGGATGAGGAGCACAACCGGGGACCCGGGCCGGCCGGGGAGGTAGGCGTCGAAGCGGTGCGCCTTGTCCCCGGGGCCGTAGGGCCGATCGGGGAGCACCTGGACCCGGTCCATGCCGGGCACGGTGAGCGCCACCGGTCGGTTGACCCGTTCCATGAAGTCATCGGCGGACGGTTCGGCGGCGGCGACGAGCGCGAGCAGGGCGACGAGCATGGCCGCCCCAGCTCACCCGAGCGGTCCGGCATCCGGCGCGCCGTTGCAGCCGCCCGGCCGGCCGATGCGGGGAAGCCACCGGGTCGAGGGCCCGAGACGCGGCAGGGAGAAGGCCGAGGACGAGGTGTCCTCGCGGCCCGCCCGACGACGAGGTGTCTGACACCTCGTCATCGTCCGACTGCCGGCGACGTGCCGTCTCGCTTCAGATTGCCGGCCGTTCGAGCGCGACGAGCGCTGCCTCGATGGCGCTCCGGAGCGCGGGCCCCTCGAGGCGCGGGGCGTCGTGAAGCGTGCGGCCGGCGAGGACGTTCTGACCGACGCGCAGGGCGAGCCAGCGTCCGCCGCTCGCGGTGGCTCCGCCGGTCCCGAAGAGCACCCGGCGGTCAGACTCGCGCGTCGAGTCGAGGACTCCACGCACCCGGCGGGCCAGGGCTGCAAGGTACGCCGGATCCTTGCCCTCCTCCGTCAGCCGCAGATCGGCGTCGCTCGCGCCGGGGTCGAGGGTGCGGACTGCCGCCAGTGGAAACGCCTCCTCCCAGAGGCTCCACCAGAGCGGTGCGGGTCCCGGGGCTTTCCACGCCGGGAGAAGCGCGCCGGCCAGCGCATGGTGGACCACCGGTTCCACCGCGGCGTACGGGCCCCGGTAGAAGGCGATCGCGTCGAGCCCGAGCACCAGCGTTCGTCGACCGCCGACCGTCCTCCACACCGCCTCGAAGTGGCTGAACGAGAGGCTGGATGCCACCGGGCCCGACCATGCCAGCTCGGGGAAGTCGTCCAGGAACCGTCGTGCGCTGCGCTCGATCTCACCGGCCATCCGGTCCGAGAGCGCATGCAGCTTCGGCTCGAGCCTCGGCATCTCCACGAGGAGCCGCTCGAGATCCCGATCCAGCGCTGCTCCGGGTCCGAAGACTTCCGGTCCGAACAGTTCCGGATGGTGTTCGAGGAGCTCCTGGCGGGTCCGGCTCACCTGGTCGGCGCGAGGTGCGCTCCGGACCTCCTGCCAGGCAGCAAGGAACCCGGCGACGACGTCGACCTGCTCGACGGTCCTCTGCCCCCCGGGGCCGGTCGCCCCACCATGGGCACAGGCGACTCCGAGCGCGAGAAGCAGGGCGAGTCGGAACGACCGCCGGTGTCGGGGACGATTCACCATGCTCCGCGGATTTACCACTGCGATGGGCTCGCGCGGCACGCGAGCCTGCGCTCTCGTCCATCGGCATGCGCTGCCGGGGACCGGATGCTCGGCGCCGCGGGACCCAGGGCAGCGACGGGTCCCGGAAACACGACGCCCGCCGCGGAGCACGGTGGCTCCGGGCGGGCCGGGTAGAGCGAAACGTCGGGTTCGGCTAGGCGGCCTTGGCCGGGACCGTTGCCTTCTGCTCCGCCGGGCTGGTCTCGATGCGCATCGCGTAGAAGGACCGCCAGACGAAGACCATCGAGGCGATGAAGAAGATCACCGCGAGAATGCCGCTGGTGCTCCGCGGCAGGGTGATCGCCAGCTCGACCGCGAGGAGGCCGAACAGGGTGGTGAACTTGATGATCGGGTTCATCGCCACGCTGGAGGTATCCTTGAACGGATCGCCCACGGTGTCGCCGACCACCGTCGCTGCGTGGAGATCGGTGCCCTTGGCCTTGAGCACGGTCTCGACGACCTTCTTCGCGTTGTCCCAGGCGCCGCCGGCATTGGCCATGAAGATGGCCTGGTAGAGGCCGAAGATGGCGATGGAGATGAGGTAGCCGATGAAGAAGAAGGGCTCGACGCACGCGAAGGCCAGCGTGCTGAAGAAGACGACCAGGAAGATGTTGATCATCCCCTTCTGGGCGTACTGGGTGCAGATCTCGACCACCTTCTTGCTGTCCTGGACCGAGGCCTTCTCCACGCCCTCGAGCTTGATGTTGCGCTTGATGAACTCCACCGCCCGGTAGGCTCCCGTGGAGACGGCCTGCATGGAGGCTCCGCTGAACCAGTAGATGACCGCGCCGCCGGTCACCAGGCCGAGGAGGAACGGCGCGTGGAGCAGCGAGAGGTTGCCCACGCCCTGGGTCAGGCCGCTGGTCAGCACCACGATGATCGAGAAGATCATGGTGGTCGCACCGACGACTGCGGTGCCGATGAGCACCGGCTTGGCGGTGGCCTTGAAGGTGTTGCCCGCGCCGTCGTTCTCCTCGAGGAACTCCTTGGCCTTCTCGAAGTCCGGCTTGAACCCGAACTCCTTCTGGATCTGGTTGGAGACGTCCGGGACGTTCTCGATCAGGCTGAGCTCGTAGACGCTCTGGGCGTTGTCGGTCACCGGGCCGTAGCTGTCGACGGCGATGGTCACCGGACCCATGCCGAGGAAGCCGAAGGCCACCAGGCCGAAGGCGAACACCGGCGACGGGTCGATGTTGCTGCCCGCGATCGGAAACAGGGCGCCGAGGCCGAGCGTGGAGATCCCGAAGGCGATCGCCATGAGGCCGACGATCACGATGCCCAGCCAGTAGGCGCTGAAGTTGCCGGCCACGAGCCCGGAGATGACGTTGAGCGATGCCCCGCCCTCACGTGAGGAGGTGACCACCTCGTGCGTGTGGGCCGACTCGGTCGAGGTGAAGACCTTCACCACCTCGGGAATGATCGCGCCGGCCAGCGTGCCGCAGGTGATGATGGCCGAGAGCTTCCACCAGAAGGTGCCGTCGCCCAGATCGCCGATGATCAGGTAGCTGATGATGAAGGTCAGCGCGACGGAGACCAGCGAGGTGAGCCACACCAGGGAGGTCAGGGGAGCCTCGAAGTTCATCTTCGTGGCGTCCTTGTACCGGGCCGTCTGGATCGCCTCGTTGAGGACGTAGGAGAGGAAGCTGGCGATGATCATCACGACCCGCATCACGAAGATCCAGACCAGCAGCTGTACCTGGATGGTCGGGTCGTGCGCGGCGAGGAGGATGAAGGTGATCAGCGCGACGCCGGTCACGCCGTAGGTCTCGAAGCCGTCCGCCGACGGGCCGACCGAATCGCCGGCGTTGTCACCGGTGCAGTCGGCGATGACGCCCGGGTTCCGGGCATCGTCCTCCTTGATCCGGAAGACGATCTTCATGAGGTCGGAGCCGATGTCGGCGATCTTGGTGAAGATGCCGCCGGCGATGCGGAGAGCCGAGGCGCCCAGGGACTCGCCGATGGCGAAGCCGATGAAGCACGGGCCCGCGAAGTCCCCCGGAACGAAGAGCAGGATGCAGAGCATGATCAGCAGCTCGGTGCTGATCAGCGCCATGCCGATGCTCATCCCGGCGCGGAGGGGGATGGCGTAGGTCAGGAACGGCTTGCCGCGGAGGCCCGCGAACGCCGTCCGGCTGTTGGCGAAGGTGTTGACCCGGATCCCGAACCAGGCCACGCCGTAGCTGCCGGCGATGCCGATCAGGCTGAAGGCCAGGATGGTGACGACCTTCACCACCTCCATGTGCTGCAGGAAGCCGAAGTAGAGGACCATCACCGCGCCGATCAGCACCTCGAGCGCGAGGATGAACTTTCCCTGGGTGATCAGGTACGTCTTGCAGGTCTCGTAGATGAGCTCGCTGATGTCGAGCATCGCCTTGTGGACCGGCAGCTTGCGGAGCTGGGCGAACTGGTAGACGCCGAAGCCGAGGCCGAAGAGGCAGATCAGCAAGCCCCACATCAGGAGGGACCGGCCGTTGGGTCCGCCCAGGAAGGTGACCTTGGCGAGATCCGGCAGCTGGAGCTCTGCCTCGCTGGCGAACGCCGAGCCGGACAGGACCAGCGTGGCCAGTCCCGTCCACCGGGCCAGGCCCCGAAGACCCGGGTGAGCCCCGGGGGTGCGTGACGCGATCATGTGCACATCTCCTCGAAAGGACGATCGAGGGGTTGGCCGCCCGCATCACGCGGACGCTTCAGCGCAGCCTCGTTCCACGGAATCCGGGATGTTCACCCCGTCCCGTGGCGGGCGGGCGCATAGCACACACCGGCCCCTGACTTGAAGGGTTGGTCGCCGGGGTAACGGGGGCTAGCGGCCCAGGGCCCCCCGGAGGAGCGCGAGGCTCCGGTCCAGGACCACCCCGTAGAGGACGTGCGCCGCCAGGCCGCGGACATGGGTCTCTCGGGGGTACTCGCGAGGCCTGGCGCTCAGTCCCAGGGCAGGGAGCGCAGCCTCGTCCATGCTCATCCAGAGGAGGATGCCCAGGGCGACGCCTGCCCCGGGCGGAAGCGGCTTCCAGCGGGCGGACAGGGCTCCGAGGGCGGCGCCCCAGAACGTGCCGAAGCCGTAGTGCACGACGTTTCCGGCCAGGGAGTGCCGGCGAGGGGGGAGCGACTTCCCGACCGCCGCGACGGCCTTCTGCGCCACCTTCACCGTGGGTGGGGCGCCGAGCCGCTCGTTGACCTTCTTCTCCTGCCGCTTCGCCGGCTCGGGCTGCCGCTTCGAGAGGTAGCTGGTCACCGGGCCCATCGCGGCGGTGGCGGCGACGCCGGCGATGGCGCCGAGGGCGGCGTCGGTCAGGACGTCCGCGGCGGTGGTCTCGTGGTCGAACATGGGCGGCGCACCTCCGGAGGGCCCGGAAGCTGGGAAGCGCCGCGGGGGCCGGCAAGGTCCAGCGGGTCAGCCGGCCCGGGGACCGAACACGCGGTCGGCGACCGAGCGGAGCCCGGCGCGGACCGACCCGAGCGCGTCCGGGGACAATCCCCAGGTGCTGAGCCAGAGCCCCGTCTGCACCGGTCCGCTCCGACCTGGCTCCATCTCGATCAGGAACACGGCCCCGCCGAGCTCCGGGAACTTGCCGAAGAAGTGGGTCGGGAGCCTGGCGTGCTGGACCTCGAAGCGCCGTGACTGGCCGTCGACGGAGACCTGCGCCGTGGAGCCGCTCTCCGCGCGGGGCGGCGCGAGCGCCAGCCCCTCCGGTCCGAAGAGCCGGGCTCCGAGCGCCTCGCGAGTCAGCGTGCTCGGCCGCCGCTCGAAGACGACGATGCGCTGCTGGCCGAGATGGTGCCGGACCGTCTCGAGCAGGTGCCACATGAAGAAGGTCCAGCCCGCCTTCGTGCCGTCGTACATGTCGTCCCAGTCGGCGCCGTCACCGAAGCCGGAGTGGACGAGCCGCAGGCGCGTGCCGCCAGGCCCAGGCGAGAGCTGCCACTCGATGACCACCGGCGCAGCGGTCGACGGCAGCTGCTGGTAGGCATCGAACTCGTCCTGCCAGCGGACCAGCTTTCCGCGCTCGGCCGCGGCGACCTTGGTGTTCCAGCGCATCTCCGGTCCCCAGGAGAGCGTGAGCGTTCCTCCGGGCTCGCCGGAGCCTTCCACCTGCGGCGCGAACCACTGCGCGATGCCCGCAGGGTCGGTGAGCAGTCGCCAGACGGCGTCCGCATCCGTCGGCAGATCGACCGTGAACTCGAGCACGCGGGATGACGTCGGGGGTTCGCCTGGGCTCATGGCGGTGACTCCTCTGCGGGGGAGGGCGGTGCGGGCGTCTCCGGCGGGAGCGCCGGATGACCGAGGAGCGAGATCCGGAAGGTCCGGCCCCCCGGTGCGTCGGGCCGGTGATGCCGGGTGACCAGCTCGGAGAAGGCGGCGAGCAGCTCCTCGAGGAACTCGTTCTGCGAGCGGGCCGAGGCGAAGCGCACCTCGGTCTGCAGCGTGAGGGTGGGCAGCTTCTTTCCCGCGGCCTCGGCCCTCGGTCGGAGGGTGCTGACCTCCTCGATGACCTTTCCCGCGGCGGCGAGCAGGTAGGTGCTGGAGAAGCGGTCCCGGACGTCGTCCGCCGAGAGGCCGAGCTCCCCCAGCAGCCGGGGCGCGAGCACGTAGGTCCGCGCGCTGGCCTGGAGGAGCCGCTCGACGCAGTTCCGCTTCTTCCGCTCGCCGACGCAGGTGAGGAACCCGGCGGCCTCGAGCGCCCGGACGTGATGCCCGACCCGCTGGCGGGGAAGGCCCAGGCTCCGCGCCACCCCGGCGCTCGAGTCCGGGTCCCGGAGGGCCGCCAGGATGCGCAACCGGGCCGGATCCAGCACGACCGC
>Ga0070663_100001821_pt1 | contig 11866 bp, 12 predicted proteins | sample KBSC63metaG_FD_65646 | JGI IMG/M metagenome (GOLD analysis project Ga0070663, IMG submission 65646) | Corn rhizosphere microbial communities from Kellogg Biological Station, Michigan, USA - KBS C6-3 metaG | ecosystem: Host-associated > Plants > Roots > Rhizosphere > Soil ...
CGGTGTGCCTGCACGATGAGCTCGGCTCGTGCCCTCGGAAGGTCCGCCCCAACCGGGTGGCCGGCACCGCGCCCTACTTCAACAACGCCTACGGCGACTACTACTACCTGCGGCCGAGCCACTTCATCTTCAAGCTGCCCGACGAGATCCCGGAGGACGTGGCCACCCCCATCAACTGCGCGCTCTCGCAGGTGCTCTACGGGCTGCGCAAGGCGGGCTTCCGCGCCGGCCATTCGCTGGTGGTGCAGGGGGCGGGCGGGCTCGGCCTCAACGCGGTGGCGGTGGCGCGCGACATGGGCGCCGAGACCATCATCGTGGTCGACCGGCTCGCGGAGCGGCTGGCGCTGGCCAAGCACTTCGGGGCCGATCACACCGTGAACGCGACCGAGGTCGGCTCCGTCGACAAGCGGGTGGACGCGGTGAAGGCCCTGACCGACGGCTTCGGGGCCGACGTGGTGGCCGACTTCGTGGGCTACGCGGACGTGATCCCGGAGGGCCTGCGCATGCTGCGGGGCGGCGGGTGCTATCTGGAAGTCGGCAGCATCTCGCCCGGCAACGTGTTCTCCTACGACGCCACCGCGCTGGTCCGGGCCAACGCCCGGCTGGTGGCGACCTCGAACTACTCGCCGTGGGCGCTCGAGCAGTCGCTCTCGTTCATGAGGCGCAACCTGAAGCGCTTCCCGTTCGACAAGGTCATCTCCCACGTCTTCCCGCTGGAGCGCATCTCGGAGGCTTTCGCCCGGGCCGACTGGGCCCAGCGCGGCGGCGACCCCGCCGGCGTCTCCCGCGCCGCCATCTCGATGTAGCTCGGGGTCAGGTCTTACATTCCGACATTTTCGTGGCGAGCGACGACTCGGCGCTCAGCGGAAAAATGTCGGAATGTAAGACCTGACCCCCTCAGACGCGGTGGCGGCGGATCAGCGCTTCGTCCAGGACGAGGCCGAAGCCGGGGCCGTCGGGCACCGGGAACTGGCCGCCCTTCACCGCCGGGCGATTGGCCCAGAGCGCCTGCCAGGCGGGATCGCGCTCGGGATCGGCGAAGCACTCCACGTAGGTACCGTGGGGCACCGCGGCGAGGAGCTGCCCCGCGATTTGCGGCTCCTCGTGGTGCGCCATGCTGACGCCGGCGCCCGCGCACAGTGCTGCGGCCCGGCGCCACTCGGTGACGCCGCCGCCCTCGGACGCGTCGAAGTTCACCACGTCGACCGCTTCCGCGTCGAGCAGGCGGCGGATCGCGTGGTGGGTGACCTCGGACTGGCCCGCGGTGATCGGGATGCTGGTGGCGCGCCGCACCTCCGCCATCATGCGCGTGTCGTCGTACCAGTGGCACGGCTCCTCGAACCAGCGGATGTCGCGCGGCTCCACCAGACGGGCGAAGCGTACCGCGTCTTCCACCGACCAGCCGCGGTTGGCGTCGACCGCGAGCACGAAGTCGGGACCGGCCGCGGTCCGGGCGGTTCGGACCCGCTCCGCGTCGGCCTCGGGCGTGAGCCCGCCCACCTTGAACTTGCAGCCCGCCATCCCCGCCGCGCGGTAGCTCTCCATCTCGCGACCGATGTCGGCCAGCGTCTTGCCCTCGCGGTAGTAGCCGCCGATGGAGATGATGGGTAGCCGGCGCCCCGTCGTCCCGCCCAGCAGCGCGCACACGGACTGGCCGCGGGCCTTGCCGACCAGGTCCCACAGCGCGCAGTCCACGCAGGCCACGGCCTCCATCAGGAGCTTACGGTCGCGGCTCCCGTGCGAGAGCGCGAAGAGCCGGGGCCAGAGCGTCTCGACGTTCGCGGGGTCCTGACCCCGCAGCAGGGGAGCCAGGTCCTCGCGGATCAGATGCGCGATCGCGGGTCCGTGCTCGCGGTTGTCGCCGTTGTACACCTCGCTGACGAGCCCGTCGTCGGTGCGCAGACGGGTGACGACGGTGGAGCGCTTGAGCACCGCGTAGGTGCTGCCGCCGAAGTTCCGGCGCAGGGGAATGTCGACCGCGATGGCTTCCACGCCCTGGAGTCGCATGTCCGGGGCTCCGCGCGCCGGCGCGCCTCAGGCGCCGCGCTTCTTGCTGAGCTCCACGCCGCTGCCGACGGGGAGCAGCATCGACTCGAGGTCGCCCTTCGCCCGCACCGCGCTCCGATACGCGGCCTGGTGCTCGGCGCTGGGAGGGAAGATCATGTTGTCAGCCGCCACGAACGCGCCCGGCGAGAGCTTGGAGTGGAAGAGATCCAGGCAAGGCACGTAGAGGTCCTTCCACAGATCGACGAGCACGAAGTCGAAGGGGCCGGGCAGGAGGCGCAGGGTGGCGAGCGCGTCGCCCACGTGGAACTCGACGTACGCGTCGAGCCCCGCGCGCCGGAGCTGGCCGCGCGCGTGCTCCACCTTGGCCTCCGAGAGCTCGAGGCTGTGCACCCGGCCGCCGGTGGCGCGCGCGGCGTCGGCCAGCCACAGGGTGGAGTAGCCGTAGGAGGCGCCCAGCTCGACGATGACCTGGGCGCGCGCGGCGGTGATGATCAGGTGGAGCAGCTTCGCGGTGTCGGGACCGATGGAGATCAGGAACTCGTCGATGCGCGCGGCGATCTCCGCCTGGGGCAGGCTCTTCATCACCTGCCACTCCCGCTCGGAGCGGCGCTCGTACTCGGCGAGGACGGCCTGCAGCGCCGGATCCATCATCTCTCCCGAAGGGCGGCGGGGCGTCGCCCGAAAAATGTCGGAATGTGAGACCCGACCCCGGCTAGTTCGGGACGATGGCGGCGCGGGTGACGTGGCCTTTGTCCTGCTGGACGAAGGCCTCCTCGATCGATTCCAGGGGGAACTTGTGGGAGATGATCTTCTCCCACGGATAGCGCTGCCGGGTGCGCGCCATCATGTCGAGGGCGCCGCGCAGGTGCTCGGCCTCGTAGTGGGAGAGTCCGAAGATGCGGCGGTTGCCGAAGATGATCCAGGCCGGATCGAACTCGGCCTTCCAGCCCACGTTGATGTTGCCGATCTCGAGGTACGTTCCCTCGGGCGCGGTCATGCGCAGGCCCTCGTCGACGACCTTGGGCTTGCCCACCAGCTCCATCACGATGTCGCCGCCCCAGTCGTCGGTGAGCTTCTTCACCGCCTTGATGCGGTCGTCCGGGGTGGGATGCTCGCGCATGTCGACCACGTCGGTGGCCCCGAAGGCGCGGGCGAGGGCGAGGCGCTCCTCCACCCCGTCGATGATGATCACGCGCGCCGCGCCCATCTCGCGGGCCACCGCGCACGCGTAGACTCCGAGGCCGCCCGCGCCCTGGATCACCACCGTCTGGCCCTGGCGCAGCGCGGTGAGATCGAGGCCCGCGTAGACCTGGCTGAACGCGCAGTTGACGCCGGCGGCCATGTCGTCGGTGATGTCGTCGGCGAGCTTGAACACCGCGTGGTTCGGCCGCAGGTAGAAGTACTCGCCGAAGCCGCCCTGGAAGTGCGGCCACACCTCGCAGGAGACGAGGAAGTTCGCCTGGCGCACCGGGCAGGACTTGGTCTTGCCCTTCAAGCAGGCCCGGCAGCGCCCGCACGGGAAGAAGAAGCGGTAGGCCACGCGGTCGCCCACCGCGAGCGGCCGCCCCGCGGAGTCGGTGGTGACGCCGGGGCCGAGCTTGGCCACGCGGCCCACGTGCTCGTGGCCGGTGTTGAGCGGCAGCGGCCGGCCCATCTTCACGTAGTCGAGCTCGCCGCGCCAGTAGTGCAGGTCGGAGCCGCACACGTTGGCCATCGCGACCTTGACCAGGATCGCGCCCGGCTCCGGATCCGGCACCGGGTACTCGCGGATCTGGAAGGGCTTGCCCGCGCCGTGGAACACCGCCATCCGTGCCTTGTCCGCCATGGAGGACCTCCTTCGATGTGGGCGACGGGCGGAGTCTAGCATGGTAGGCTACGGGGCGCCCGACGGAGGGAGGCCCCATGAAGCTCGCGATCCTCGACGACTACCAGGACACCATCCGCACCCTCGACTGCTTCAAGAAGGTCGCGAAGCAGGACGTCACGATCTGGAAGGATCACACCAAGGACGTCGACACGCTGGCCAAGAGGCTGGCCGACACCGAGGTGCTGGTGTGCATCCGCGAGCGCACCCCGATCCGCGCGCCGCTGCTCGATCGCCTCGATCGGCTCAAGATGGTGACCCAGGTGGGCGTGGTGCCGAACATCGACGTCCCGGCCTGCACGCGCCGGGGCGTGATCGTGTCGTCGAGCCAGATGCCGGGCCGACCGTCCTACGCGACCGCGGAGCTGACGTGGGGCCTGGTGATCGCGGCGGTGCGGCGCATCCCGCAGGAGATGATCGCGATGCGCGCGGGCAAGTGGCAGGCGTACTCGATCGGCACCGGGCTGCGCGGCAAGACCCTCGGCATCCTCGGCTACGGGAAGATCGGTGCGGTGGTGGCCGGCTACGGGCGCGCGTTCGGCATGAACGTGATCGCGTGGGGCCGCCCGTCCACGCTGGAAAAGGCGAAGGCCGACGGCTACACGCCGGCCGCGAGCCGTGAGGCGTTCTTCGCCGACGCCGACGTGGTCTCGATCCACGTGCGGCTGATCGACGCCACCCGCGGCATGGTCACCGCGGAGGACCTCGGGCGCATGAAGCCGAGCGCGGTGTTCGTGAACACGAGCCGAGCGGGGCTGGTCGTGCCCGGCGCGCTCGAGGCCGCGCTCGCCAAGGGCCGGCCGGGATTGGCCGCGGTGGACGTCTACGAGGACGAGCCGGTGGTGGGCGCGACGCACCCGCTGCTCAAGATGGACAGCTGCATCTGCGTGCCCCATCTCGGCTACGTGGAGCGCGACGGCCTCGAGCACATGTTCGCCACCATCTTCGACCAGGTGCTGGCCTACGAGGCGGGCAAGCCCATCAACGTGCTCAACCCCGAGGTGCTCGGGGCGACGAAGGCGTGAGCATGAGCATCCGGGATCGGGCCTGCATCGTCGGCGTCTTCGAGCATCCCACCCGCAAGGCGGACGGTATCTCGCTCGCCCAGCTCCACGCGGAGGTGGCCCGCGGCGCGCTCGCCGACGCCGGCCTCACCAAGGACGACGTGGACGGCTACTTCTGCGCGGGCGACGCGCCCGGGCTGGGCGGCCTCTCGATGGCCGACTACATGGGCCTGCGCCTGCGCCACATCGACACCACCGAGACCGGCGGGTCCTCCTACGTGGTGCACGTGGCCCACGCCGCGGAGGCCATCGCGGCCGGACGGTGCGACGTGGCCCTCGTCACCCTCGCCGGCCGTCCGCGCGCGGAGGGCATGGCCACCGGCACCGCGCCCCGCAACTACGGCGCCGCCGCCCCCGACGTGGCCTTCGAGGCGCCCTTCGCGCCCACGGTGGTGAACCAGTACGCGATGGCGGCGATGCGCCACATGCACGAGTTCGGCACCACCAGCGAGCAGCTCGCGTGGATCAAGGTCGCGGCCTCGCACCACGCCCAGCACAACCCGCGCGCGATGCTGCGGGAGGTGGTCACCGTCGCGGACGTGGTGGGCTCGCCGATGATCTCCGACCCGCTGCACCGCCTGGACTGCTGCGTGATCAGCGACGGCGGCGGCGCGGTGATCGTGGCACGGCCGGAGATCGCGAAGCGACTCGAGCGACCCATCGTGAAGCTGCGCGGGGCGGGGGAGGCGGTGAAGCATCAGATGGGCGGGCAGGTGGACCTGACCTACACCGGCGCGCGCTGGTCGGGCCCGGCCGCCTTCGAGATGGCCAAGGTCACCCCGGCCGACATCAAGTACGCCTCGATCTACGACAGCTTCACGATCACGGTGCTGATCACGCTGGAGGACCTGGGCTTCTGCAAGAAGGGCGAGGGCGGCCGCTTCGTGTCCGACGGCAACCTGATCGCGGGCACCGGCCGGCTGCCGTTCAACACCGACGGGGGCGGGCTCTGCAACAACCACCCCGCCAACCGGGGGGGCATGACCAAGGTGATCGAGGCGGTCCGCCAGCTCCGCGGCGAAGCGCATCCGGCCGTCCAGGTGAAGAACTGCGATCTCGCCCTGGCCCACGGCACCGGGGGGTCGCTCGGCACCCGCCACGCGAGCGCGACCGTGATCCTGGAGCGAGGCTAGCCATGGCCGAGAGCGCGCGGAAGATCTTCGCTCCCACCCCGACGCCGGAGACCCAGGCATTCTGGGACGCGGCGGCGAAGGGCCAGCTCCTGGTGAAGCGCTGCACCGCCTGCGGCCGCGCCCACCACTACCCGCGGCCGATCTGCCCCTTCTGCGGCAGCGACCGCACCGAGTGGAAGGACGCGACCGGCATGGGCGTGATCTACTCCTTCAGCGTGATGCGGAGGTCCTCGCCGCCCTACGTGATCGCCTACGTGACGCTCGACGAGGGACCGACGATCATGACCGGCCTGGTGAACTGCGACCTCGACGCGCTCCGCATCGGCCAGCCGGTGCGGGTGGCGTGGACGCCCACCGACGGCGGCCCGCCCGTCCCGATGTTCACCCCGCGGTAGCGGCGGGCTCACCCCGGCCTGATCCTCCTCGGCATCGCGTGCGCCGCCGCCCTGGTCACCGGCTTCCTCCGCAACGCGGTGGGCGGCGGCATCGGGCTCGCCCTCACGCCGGTGCTCACGAGCTTCCTCGCGCCGCAGCCGACGCTGGCGCTCATCGGCCTGCTCCTGCTGCTGAGCGATCCCATCTCGCTCTGGCTCTACTGGAGGCGCTGGGACGCGGCGGAGGCGCGCCGGCTCGTGCCTGCGATGCTCGTCGGCATCGGCCTCGGCGGCTGGCTGGTGGCCGGCCTCTCCGCCGCGGCGCTGCGGCAGGTGATCGGGGGAGCCGCGCTGCTCTTCGGGCTCGTGCAGCTCGCGATCCTTCTGCGCGGGGCGCCCCGTCCTCGGCGCCGTCCGCTCCGCCGATGGCGGTGGGGATCGGGCTCCTGGCCAGCGTGGCATCGACGGTGGCGCACTCGGGCGGCGTGGTGCTCGGGCTGTACCTGGTCGGCCGACCCCTCGGTAGCGCCGGGGTGGTGGCCACCGGCACCCTCGCCTACGCGATCTCGGACGTCGCGAAGGTCGGCACCTACACCGCGATCGGCTGGGTGACGGTCCCGCTCCTGCTCGCGACCCTCGCGGCGACCCCGTTCCTGTATCTCGGGAGCTGGCTCGGCTACCGGCTCAACGCCCGGCTGCCGCGCCGCGCGTTCGCCGTGACCCTGATCGCCATCGCCCTCGCGGGCGCGGTGCGTCTCCTGCTGAGCTGAGTCCCTCGCGGGCGCGGTGCGTCTCCTGCTGAGCCGAGCCGGCCTCAGAGCCGGGCCATCACCCGGTCCGCGAAGTCCTCGATCACGCGGTACTGACGGTTGAGCGGCGGGTAGAGCATGATCTGGCTCAGCCCCTGGCTCTCCAGCTCTTTCAGCCGCTCCACGATGCGCTCCGGCGCGCCGGTGAGACACGTGGCCTCGATCAGCGCCGGCGTCAGGAAGCGGGCCTCCTCGGGATCCACGAAGCTGTAGTGGCTGCCGTGCAGCCGCTGGTGCCGGACTTCGGGCGGCGCCTGGTTCAGCCAGTCGAGGTACGGCCTCCACACCGGACGCGCGTAGGCGGGCGGCTCCGCGCCGGTCTCCAGGTGATGCGCGACCAGATAGTGCAGGCCCGAGATCACCGCCGCGCCGCACTCCGCGACGATGCGCTCGGAGCTCACGGCCTCTCCTGGCTGGAGCAGGGCCACGTTCACCATCGCCGCGGTGTGGAAGCCGGCGGGCAGGGCACGTCCGGCCCTCTCCGCGCCGTGGCGCGCGTTGGCCAGCATCTCGGGCACCGTGCCGCCGCGGGGCAGTCCGGAGATGAGCCCGTCGCCCAGCTCGCCCGCGAGGGCCTGGGCCTTGGGGCCGAACCCCGCGACGTAGATCGGGATCGGGTGGTCCAGGTCGATGAAGCGGTGCTCTCGCATCTGGAAGCGGATGGGACGCGTCTCGCCGTGGAGCGTGTAGTCGACCTCCTCGCCGCGGAGCAAGGCCCTCACGGTCTGCACGTACTCGCGGAACGGGGCCAGGCGCATCGGCTTCTGGCCCAGCGTGCGCACCGCGGTGTGGCCGGTGCCGAGCCCGATGAAGCAGCGCCCGGGCGCCAGACGGTTGATGGTGGCGATCCCGTTGGCCGCCACCGGGGCCAGGCGGAGACCCGGCACGTTCACCCCGGTGCCGAGGCGCATGCGCCGCGTCTGCTGGGCGGCCAGGGCCAGCACCGCCCAGCAGTTGGACCGGATCATCTGGCTGTCGGTGACCCAGCAGTGCGAGTAGCCGAGGTTCTCGGCGTGGGTGATGTAGCCGATCTCGTCGATCTTCGCGTGGACGATGCCGAAATCCATGACGTGATGGCCGCGCTACTTGTCGAGCCACACCTCCTGCATGCGACCGTAGTTGTAGAGGGCGTTGTGCGGCACCAGATTCTTCACGTACGGGTACTGGGCGAAGTACTCCTTCCGCCACCCGAGCATGGGACGTGCGACCTCGGCCTCGAGCGTGCGCTGGATGTCGCCCACCATCTGGAGCCGCTTGGCCCGGTCCAGCTCCTGCGACTGGGCCTCGATCTGGCGATCCGTCGCCTCGTTGCAGTAGTCGGTGTAGTTGCGGGACGACCCACACTTGTAGTTCTCGACCAGGTAGGCGTCGGGGTCGTCGAAGCCGCCCGCGGTCAGGTTGGCCGCGATCTGGAACTCGCGCCGGGCCAGGGCCGGAAACCACGCCGAGGTGTCGAGCTGCTTCACGGTCGCCTCCACGCCCACCAGCCGGAGCTGGTCCACCGCGAAGGAGGCCAGGTCCACGTAGATCGGCGAGGTGCGGGTCACCATCTCGAGGCGCAGCGGCTTGCCCGGGCCGTAGCCCGCCTCCGCCAGCAGGCGCCTGGCCTCCGCCTTGTCGCGGGCGGGATCGCGATAGCCGGCCATCGTGCGCAGGTCCGCGTCGGCCAGGCCCCAGAAGCCCATCGGCCGCGGCATGAGGGCGGCGCCGATGACCGCGCCGTCCTGCCGCACGCTCTTGACGTAGGCGCGCCGGTCGAGCGCGAAGTTCACTGCCTTGCGCACCAGCGGGTTGTCGAAGGGCGGCCGCTTGTGGTTGAGCAGCACGTTGTCGCTGCCGTTCTGTCCGATCTCGGTGATGACCAGCGCCGGGGTGACGCTCTTCGCGGTGTCCGCCATCGCCTTCGTCATCTCGAGGGGCACGAAGGCGTCGAGCCGGCCCGCCTGCAGCGCGGCCAGCCGGGTGCCCCGCTCCCGGATGATGGTGTAGCGGATGCCGTCGAGATGGGGCCGGTCGGGAACGAAGTAGTCGGGGTTGCGCTCCAGCTCCACCATCTGGCCTCGCAGCCACTCCTTCTGACGAAAAGGCCCGGTGCCGACGCACTTCTGGCGCAGCTCGTTGAGCGGCACGTGGGCGGGCAGCACCGGCGAGTAGCCGGAGGCCAGCATCAGGAGCAGCGACGGCTGGGGGCGCTTCAGATGGAACACCACCGTGTAGGGCTCGGGGGCCTCGATGGAGGCGACGCTGGACCACCACTCCTTGCGCGCGCTCAGGCGGAGGCGGGCGGGAGCCTCCGGCGCCTCGCGCGCGACGTCGAAGGTGTACTTGACGTCGGCGGACGTGAACGGCTTGCCGTCGTGCCACTTCACGTTCCGGCGCAGGAAGAAGACCAGGTTCCGGTAGTTGTCCTGCCACGACCAGCGCTCGGCCAGCTCCGGGATGATGGTGTCGACGCTCTCCTGGCCCTTGAGCGGATCGAAGAAGACCAGGTTCGAGTAGCAGGGCGACATCGGCCACACGTTCGACACCGTGGCCGACTCGTGGATGATCAGCCCCGGCGGATCCTCGATCAGCACCGTGTTGAGGATGCCGCCGCGCTTGGGCCTGGCGCCCTGCGCGTCGGCCCGCCGGGCGAGTCCCGCGGCGAGGACGGCCAGGACGGCGAGGGTGAGGACGGCGACTCGGAGCGAGCATGTGGACATGGAGGTCTCCGGGGGATGAGCTCGGGCCTAGTGCATCACGAGGCCGCCGGTCACGTTGATGGCCTGGCCGGTCATGTAGGACGACTTGCCGGAGGCGAGGAAGCCGACCACGTTGGCGACGTCCTCCGGGGCCTCGATGCGGCCGAGCGGGATCTGCGCCACCCGCTGCTTGAGGTACTCACCGGGCTTCAGCCCGAAGAGCTTCTCGCCCGCCTCGCGGTCGATCTGGAAGATCATGTCGGTCTCGACGATACCGGGGCACACACAGTTGGCGCGGATGCCGTCGCCCGCGTGGGCCACCGCGAGGCTCTTCGTCATGCTGATCACCGCGGCCTTGGTGATGCCGTAGACCAGCGAGGTCTTGAGCCCCATCTTGCCCGCCATCGACGCGACGCTGATGATGTTGCCGCGCCGGGCCTTCACCATGTGCCGCAGCACCGCCTGGCTCGCGAAGAACACGCCCTTGGCGTTGACCGCGAGCAGGCGGTCCCAGTCGTCCTCGGTCACGTCGGCGGTGTAGGCGGAGCGATGGATCCCCGCGTTGTTCACCAGGATGTCGATGCGGCCCCACTCGGCGACCGTCCGGTCCGCCATTGCCTGCAGATCGGCCAGGCGGGTCACGTCGGTCGGCAGGGCGAGCGCCTTCCGGCCCCGCTCGCGCACCTCCTCGGCGGTGCGCTCGCCGCTGGCCTCGTCCACCTCCGCCACCACCACGTCGGCGCCCATGCCGGCCAGCTCCAGGGCGATGGCGCGGCCGATGTTGCGGCCGGCGCCGGTGACGATCGCGGTCTGTCCCCCGAGCTCCATGCCGGTCTCCGGCTCAGCAGCAGCCGCCCGCGATGGCGGTCTTGCTCCGCTGGATCAGCTCGACGCGCACGTCGTCGGGGGCCTGGATGAAGCAGATGCGCGGGCCGCCCGGGATCTCGATGGGGCCCTCCAGCAGGCGCGCGCCCAGGCCCTCGAGCCGCTTGATGTCGGCCTCCAGGTTCTCGGAGTCGAAGCCGAAGTGCTCGAGCCCGTGGTGCGCGGAGGCGTCGCCGGCGCCGAGGCGCTCGTTCGTGCGCGCGCCCGAGATGTTCACCGGGGTGCCGTCCTCGGACTGGCAGCGGACGAAGCGGTCACCGAACACGCGCGTCTCGTCGGAGACGATCTTGAACGCGAAGGCCTTCACGTACCAGTCGGCGGTCTTGCGCGGGTCGGAGGCCTTCAGATGGATATGGTTGATCCGGTAGGGCATGGCGGTGTCCTTTCGGCTGGGGTATCGTCGGTGCCGCTGGGGTCAGGTCTTACATTCCGACATTTTCGTGGGGCGTGGCGAGACCGCCCCTACCGAGGAAAATGTCGGAATGTAAGACCTGACCCCCGCGCTAGAGGATATTCGGACCCGACCGCCGGTTCAAGGACCGGCGCATCCCGGAGGCCATCGGTCATGGACATCGGCTGCCACCTTCCCAACCAGGGCCCCCTCGCCAACGGCGAGTCGCTGGTCCGCTTCGCGCGCGCGGCGGAGGAGCGCGGGGTCGCCTCGCTGTGGGTGAGCGACCACGTGATCTTCCCGCGCTCCGCCACCGGCAGCTATCCGGGCGGGCGCTTCCCGCATCCGCCCGACAAGGCGTATCTGGAGCCCGTGACGGTGCTGGCCGCGGCCGCGGTCTGCACGACCCGCGCGCGGCTCGGGGCCTCGGTGTTCATCCTCGGCCATCGGCATCCGGTGGTGATGGCCAAGATGCTCACCAGCATCGACGCGCTCTCGAGCGGGCGGCTGATCTGCGGCGTCGGGGTGGGCTGGTGGAAGGAGGAGCTCGAGATCCTGGGCGTGCCGTTCCACGCGCGCGGCCGGCACGGCGACGAGATCCTGCGCGCGTTCAAGGCGCTCTGGACCGAGGAGAACCCGCGCCTCGACGGGGAGTTCT
>Ga0070663_100001823_pt1 | contig 11864 bp, 5 predicted proteins | sample KBSC63metaG_FD_65646 | JGI IMG/M metagenome (GOLD analysis project Ga0070663, IMG submission 65646) | Corn rhizosphere microbial communities from Kellogg Biological Station, Michigan, USA - KBS C6-3 metaG | ecosystem: Host-associated > Plants > Roots > Rhizosphere > Soil ...
CATCGAACGTCATGCGTCCAAGGTTCTCTGACGCCTCTCCTGGACATTGGTCCGTGCCACCAGCTCGGTAGGACGCGATCAGTCGCCAGCGCCACCCTCGGTTAGTCGGCCACGCAAGCCATCCGCGAACCCGCGGTCCTAAATACCCATCGGTGCAAAGCCCGCCGTAAATTTTTCCGAACCTTGATACCGGTTGTGTACGTGCGGCCGGTGTATTGAGGTTCGACCTCTCGCTGATGCCCTGCATTTTGCTTGCGGGAGTGCCGACACCGATGCTGGTGGCACGGCGCGTGCTCATGGCCTCTTTGTGCAATGACCTTCGGGTCGGTCGTCGATGGGCTATGCGTGGCCGGCTGCAGCGCAGGTGATGGGAATCGGAATCCCCCATGTGATGTCTTCGTTCGCTTGCTCTCTGGTTGCGGGACCGGGCGACACCAACGGGAGCACACGATGATTGCCTACGACGAATCGCCGCTCCTGGCTCACGCCGAGGAACTGTCGGCGTTGCTTGCCGCGCTGACCTTGTTGCGCAAGGGCGATGCCAGCGTACGCCTGCCGGCCCACTGGACGGGACTGGCCGGCAAGGTCGCAGATGTCTTCAATGATGTGGTCGAACTCAACGCCAGCATGGCAGCCGAGCTGTCGCGTCTGCGGCAGGTGGTCGGCAAGGAAGGCAAGCTCAAGCAGCGTGCCTCGCTGCCCGATGCGCGAGGCTTCTGGCGCGAGCAGGTCGGTTGCATCAATGCGCTGATCGACGACCTCGTTCACCCGACCTCTGAAGTGGCTCGTGTGATCGGTGCGGTGGCCCAGGGCGACTTGTCGAAGTCGATGGCGCTGGAGGTCGAAGGTCGGGAGCTCGAAGGCGAGTTTCTGCGAACGGCCAAGACCATCAACAAGATGGTGGAACAGCTCGGCAACTTCTCAGCCGAAGTGACGCGGGTGGCTCGCGAGGTGGGCACCGAAGGCAAGCTGGGCGGACAGGCCAAGGTGAAGGGCGTGGCAGGCACCTGGAAGGACCTGACTGACTCGGTGAACTCCATGGCTGGCAATCTGACCGACCAGGTGCGCAACATCGCTGACGTGACTACCGCGGTGGCCAAGGGTGACTTGTCCAAAAAGATCGACGTGGACGTGAAGGGCGAGTTCCTCACGTTGAAGAACACGATCAACACCATGGTGGACCAGCTGCGGTCCTTTGCATCGGAAGTGACGCGGGTGGCGCGAGAGGTGGGTACCGAGGGGTCGCTGGGCGGGCAAGCCCGGGTCGAGGGTGTGTCGGGGACGTGGAAGGACTTGACGGACTCGGTGAACTCGATGGCGGGCAACTTGACATCCCAGGTGCGGAACATCGCAGACGTGACCAAGGCCGTGGCCGCAGGTGACTTGTCCAAGAAGATCACGGTGGATGTGAAGGGAGAGATCCTGGAGCTGAAGAACACAGTGAACACCATGGTGGACCAGTTGCGCTCCTTTGCTGCCGAGGTGACCCGCGTGGCTCGCGAGGTCGGCACAGAGGGCAAGCTCGGTGGTCAGGCTGACGTGCAGGGCGTGGCCGGTACCTGGAAGGACTTGACGGAGTCGGTGAACTTCATGGCCGGCAACCTGACGTCGCAGGTGCGGAACATCGCGGAGGTGACGACGGCCGTGGCCGCTGGCGACTTGTCCAAGAAGATCACGGTGGACGTGAAAGGCGAGATCTCGGAGCTGAAGAACACCATCAACACCATGGTGGACCAGCTCCGAAGTTTTGCCGCGGAAGTCACCCGTGTCGCGCGCGAAGTAGGCACGGAAGGCAAGCTGGGCGGACAGGCCGACGTGCAAGGTGTGGCGGGCACCTGGAAGGACTTGACCGACTCCGTGAACTCGATGGCGTCCAACCTCACGTCTCAGGTGCGCAACATTGCCGACGTGACGAAGGCCGTGCAGGCTGGTGACTTGTCAAAGAAGATCACCGTGGAAGTGAAGGGCGAGATTCTCGAACTGAAAGCCACCATCAACACGATGGTGGACCAGCTCTCGTCCTTTGCCGCGGAAGTGACGCGGGTGGCGCGCGAAGTGGGTACCGAAGGGCGACTCGGCGGACAGGCCGAGGTGGGCGGTGTATCAGGTACCTGGAAGGACTTGACGGACTCAGTGAATTCGATGGCGGGCAACCTCACGTCCCAGGTGCGGAACATCGCGGACGTGACCAAGGCCGTGGCGGCAGGCGACTTGTCCAAGAAGATCACGGTGGACGTGAAGGGAGAAATCCTGGAGCTGAAGAACACCATCAACACGATGGTGGACCAGCTTCGATCCTTTGCCGCGGAAGTGACCCGCGTGGCTCGCGAGGTCGGCACGGAGGGCAAGCTCGGCGGACAGGCCGACGTACAGGGCGTGGCCGGTACCTGGAAGGACTTGACCGAGTCGGTCAATTTCATGGCGGGCAACCTCACGTCGCAGGTGCGGAACATCGCGGAAGTGACGACCGCCGTGGCAGCTGGCGACTTGTCCAAGAAGATCACGGTGGACGTGAAGGGCGAGATCTCTGAGCTGAAGAACACCATCAACACCATGGTGGACCAGTTGTCTTCCTTTGCCGCGGAAGTGACCCGTGTGGCGCGTGAAGTGGGCAGCGAAGGCAAGCTGGGCGGTCAGGCCGACGTGCAGGGCGTGGCCGGCACCTGGAAGGACTTGACCGAGTCGGTCAACTCGATGGCGTCGAACCTCACGTCGCAGGTGCGGAACATCGCAGACGTGACGAAAGCTGTGGCGGCGGGCGACTTGTCCAAGAAGATCACGGTGGATGTGAAGGGCGAGATTCTGGAGCTGAAGAACACGGTGAACACCATGGTGGACCAGCTCCGAAGTTTCGCGGCGGAAGTGACTCGAGTGGCCCGTGAAGTGGGTACCGAAGGCATCCTGGGCGGACAGGCCGACGTGCAAGGCGTGGCCGGTACGTGGAAGGACTTGACCGAGTCGGTGAACTTCATGGCCGGCAACCTCACATCCCAGGTGCGGAACATCGCCGAAGTGACGACCGCCGTGGCCAAGGGCGACTTGTCGAAGAAGATCACGGTGGACGTGAAAGGCGAGATCTCCGAGCTGAAGAACACCATCAACACCATGGTGGACCAGCTCAGAAGCTTCGCCGCGGAAGTGACCCGCGTGGCTCGCGAAGTAGGCACCGAAGGCAAGCTGGGCGGCCAGGCCGATGTGCAAGGCGTGGCCGGCACCTGGAAGGACTTGACCGACTCCGTGAACTTCATGGCGTCGAACCTCACCTCGCAAGTGCGGAACATCGCCGACGTGACCAAGGCCGTGCAGGCCGGTGACCTGTCCAAGAAGATCACGGTGGACGTGAAGGGCGAGATTCTCGAGCTGAAAGCGACCATCAACACCATGGTGGACCAGCTGTCTTCCTTTGCAGCGGAAGTGACGCGGGTGGCACGTGAAGTAGGCACAGAAGGGCGGCTCGGTGGACAGGCCCAGGTGCGCGGGGTGTCAGGCACCTGGAAGGACCTGACCGACAACGTGAACTTCATGGCCGGCAACCTCACGTCTCAGGTGCGCGGCATTGCTAAAGTGGTGACGGCCGTGGCCGACGGCGACCTGAAGCAGAAGTTGACGGTGGAAGCCAAGGGCGAAATCGCTGCGCTGGCTGACACCATCAACAGCATGACCGACACGCTCGCGATTTTCGCTGACCAGGTGACAACCGTCGCGCGAGAGGTGGGCGTGGAAGGCAAGCTCGGTGGCCAGGCCAAGGTGCCGGGTGCAGCAGGCACCTGGAAGGGTCTGACGGAAAACGTGAACAACCTCGCGGCCAATCTCACGACCCAGGTTCGAGCGATTGCCGAGGTGGCAACGGCGGTGACGCAAGGCGATTTGACGCGATCGATCACGGTGGAGGCGCAGGGTGAAGTGGCTGCGCTGAAGGACACCATCAACGAGATGATCCGCAACCTCAAGGACACGACCCAGAAGAACACTGAGCAGGATTGGCTGAAGACCAACCTCGCAAAGTTCTCTCGCATGCTGCAGGGCCAGAAGGACCTGGTCACGGTGGGGCAGTTGATCCTGTCGGAACTGGCCCCGGTGGTGGGTGCACAGCAGGCTGAGTTTTACGTGCTGTCCACGGTGGACAGCGCGCCGAAGCTGAAACTCTTTGCGAGCTACGCCTCGGGCGGACAACACTCGCACGGCAAGGAGATCGAACTCGGCCAAGGGCTTGTCGGCCAATGTGCGATCGAGAAAGAAAAGATTCTGCTCACCAACGTGCCCAGCAGTGCCTTCCGCGTGGCCACGGGCCTGTCGCAGACCGCGGCGCTCGACGTGCTCGTGCTGCCTGTGATCTTCGAAGGCGAGGTCCGCGGCGTGCTGGAACTGGCATCTCTGGAGCGCTTCAACCCCGCGCACCAGGCCTTTCTCGATCAGTTGACCGAGTCCATCGGCATCGTGATCAACACCATAGCCGCGAACATGCGCACTGAAGACCTGCTGATGCAGTCCCAGTCGCTTGCACAAGAACTGCAAAGCCGGCAGCAGGAACTGCAGCAGACCAACGAAGAACTTCAGGAGAAGGCTCGTTTGCTCGCCCACCAGAACCAGGAGGTGGAACGAAAGAACCAGGAGGTGGAGCAAGCCCGCCAGGCCCTGGAAGAAAAAGCCGAGCAGCTGGCCCTCACGTCCAAGTACAAGTCCGAATTCCTCGCGAACATGTCGCACGAGTTGCGCACACCGCTCAACTCGCTCCTGATCCTGTCGGACCAGTTGTGCAAGAACGCTGAAGGCAACCTCCTGCCCAAGCAGGTGGAGTTTGCCAAGACCATTCACATCTCGGGCAACGACTTGCTGATGCTCATCAATGACATCCTCGACCTGTCGAAGATCGAGTCGGGAACGGTGGCAGTGGACGTGAGCGAACTGCGCCTGGACGACCTGCAGCGCTCCGTGGATCGCAGCTTCCGTCACGTGGCCGAGTCCAAGCACGTGGAGTTCGTCATCAATGCGGTGCAGCCGCTGCCGAAATCGGTGGTGACGGACGTGAAGCGCCTTCAGCAGATTATCAAGAACCTGCTTTCCAACGCCTTCAAGTTCACGCACCAGGGGCAGGTCACGCTCTCTGTGGCTTTGGCCGAGGGTGGCTGGACGCGCGACAACGAGGAGCTCAACCGTGCGGGGCAAGTGCTGGCCTTTTCCGTGTCGGACACCGGCATCGGCATTTCGCCCGACAAGCAACAGATCGTTTTCGAGGCCTTCCAGCAGGCCGACGGATCGACCTCGCGCAAGTACGGCGGTACCGGCCTGGGGCTTGCCATCAGCCGCGAGCTGTCCCGCTTGCTGGGAGGCGAGATCCGTCTTGTGAGCTCGCCCTCTGAAGGCAGCACCTTCACGCTGTACCTGCCGCAAAGCTATAACCCGGCGCGCAGCGCAAGGCACGGCCGCTCGTCTCATGAAGTCGAGGCCAAGGCGCAGGCTGAACGTCAACGCGATAGCGAGCGCGAAGAGGCTGCACGCAAGCTACCGGCACGGAAGCCGACCGACGTGGCGCTGCTGGACACGGCCGTTCCCGAAGCAGCCGAGCCGCCGCTGCTCAAGACCAACGTGGCCGATGACGATCGCAGCGACATCATGAGCGGGGACAAGGTGCTCTTGATCGTCGAGAACGACCTGGGCTTTGCGAAGGTGCTGCTCGAGGCCGCACGCAAGAACGGCTTCAAGGGGCTGGTGAGCACCACGGGTGCTGCAGCGCTGGCAATGACGCGTGAGTACCATCCTTCGGTGATCACGCTCGACATCTTCCTGCCCGACATGGAGGGGTGGCGGATCCTTGAGCGCTTGAAGGGCGACCTCGCAACCCGGCACATTCCCATCTGCGTGGTGTCTACAGACGACTCACGGCAACGCGCGTTGAACTCGGGCGCCATTGGTTTCCTGACCAAGCCCTTGCAATCGGTCGACGTGGTGAATGAGGCGCTCGCACACCTCTACCAATTCGCCGATCGCGCGGCCAAGCGACTGCTGGTGCTGATGGCCGAGTCGCCGCTGCGTGCGGAGTACCTCGCATGTCTGGACGGCGACACTCAGATCGAATTGGCAGATTCGACCAAGGACGCGCGCGCCTTGCTGTCGGGAGGCGGCATTGACTGCCTCATGACCGACGGGAAGGTTCCTGACTTCGGGCCGGAGGACGTGATTGAAACTCAAGAAGGCCGGCCCCTCTTCAGGCAATTGCCCATCGTGTTGTATTGCGAAGAAGGCGCCGAGATCGGCGCGCAATGGAAGCGCGGGCACAGTGCGTTTGCGCTGCGCGAGGCGCATTCGCTCGAGCAGCTTCTCGATGCGACGGCATTCTTCCTGCACCGCGGCACCGCGGCGATGTCAGAGCAGGAGCGGCTATCCGTGCAGGCGCTGTACGACTCTCAGCGCGTGCTGGAAGGCAAGAAGGCGCTGATTGTCGACGATGACATGCGCAACATCTTTGCACTCGCGACCGTGCTCGACGACCAGGGCATGGTGATCGTGTCGGCGGACAGCGGCCGCGATGCGATTCGTCTGGTACAGGAAGACCCTGGCATCGACATTGTGCTGATGGACATCATGATGCCGGTGATGGACGGTATCGCCACCATGAAGGAGATCAGGAAGCTCAAGCGCGGCAAGAACCTGCCTATCGTGGCGGTGACGGCCAAGGCGATGAAGGGCGACCGCGAAAAATGCATCGAGGCGGGCGCGTGGGACTACCTGTCCAAACCGGTTGACATCGCACACATGCTGGTGGTGCTTCGGAGCTGGTTGTGCAGGTAGACCGGCCAATCGTCGCCAGCGCGGCCACGGGCCGTGTCGACTTGGATCATTGGGACGAAAAGTCCAACATCCTGGTCGTCGACGATCTGCCGGAGAAGCTGCTCGTCATCGGCACTGTGCTCGAAGACCTGCGCCAGAACCTGGTGTTCGTGAATTCGGGCAGCGAGGCTTTGCGCGAAGTTCTCCATCGCGAGTTCGCGGTGATCCTGCTCGACGTGAACATGCCCGACATCGACGGGTTCGAGACGGCGGCGTTGATCCGAAAATACAAACGCTCGGTGCACACGCCAATCATCTTCATCACTGCGTACGCGGATGAGATGCAAACCGCCAAGGGCTATTCGCTGGGGGCAGTGGACTACATCTTGTCGCCCGTTGTGCCCGACGTGTTGCGCAGCAAGGTGAAAGTCTTTGTCGAACTGCACCAGATGCAACGGCGCGTGCGCCGGCAGGCTGACGAACGTGTTGCGCTGGTGGCGGCGGAGTCTGCACGGCGGGCGGCGGAAGAGAACGAACGGCGCTCCAAGTTCTTGTCGCATGCGAGCCGGGTATTGAGCGAGTCTTTGGATGTGACCGTGGGTGCCAGTTTGTTGCTCGAACTCGTCGTCCCCGAGGTGGCTTCTCTGGCCGTCTTGCATTTGACCGACGACGGTGTCCCCTCGTCGCAGGTGACTGTGGCTGCGCAGTGCGGGTCTGACCCGCTTGTCATGACGAACGCTGCGTCTGACGGACTGCCGCAGCCCGTTAAAGACGCGTTGGAAGAGGCGCGTCAACTCAAGCAGCGAGTGACTCTGCAGGCCACGTCCTTGCGTCGCATGAGCAGTGAGGCATTCGGCCTGTCGGGGCAACTGGTCCTGCGCTCGGCCGTGGCGGTCCCATTGATGATCGGCGACCGCGTGCTGGGCATGCTGCTTGTAGGTGCGCAGCAGGCCGAAGCGGATCATGCGGCGCGCGACTGGGCGGCGCTTGAAGAGCTTGCAAGCCGCGCGGCGATTGCTCTCGACAATGCGCACCTGTACAGGAGCTTGCAATCCGAGATCGTCGAGCGGCGCATAGCCGAGGCTGAATTGCAGGAGGCGAATCATCGCAAGGACGAGTTCCTGGCCATGCTGTCGCACGAGCTGCGCAACCCGCTGGCGCCAATCCGCAATGCACTCGAAGTGATACGCCGCATTGCGCCGCCGGATCCGAAGTGCACCTGGGCGGGAGACGTGATGGACAGGCAAGTGCGGCACCTGACGCGCCTCGTCGAAGAGTTGCTCGATGTCGCAGGAATCAGCCAGGGCAAGATCCAGCTCAATCGCGAGCCCATCGACCTGCGGACCGTCATTGCGCAAGGCGTCGAGACGGCGCAGCCCTTCATCGACGCCCGCAGTCATACCTTGAATGTGAAACTGCCCGACACGCCGGTGTGGATGCAGGGGGACTTTGCGCGATTGGCGCAGGTCGTGTCGAATCTTTTGCACAACGCCGCGAAATACAGCGAGGACGCCGGACGCATCGAGTTGGAACTGGACGTGGCCGAGGGCGAGGCCGTGATCGTGGTTCGCGACAGCGGCATCGGCATCGATGCAGCGCTTTTGCCGCGCATTTTTGATCTGTTCGAGCAGGGCACGCGTTCCCTCGACCGCATGCAAGGTGGCCTCGGTGTCGGGCTCACGCTGGCGAGGCGGCTTGTCGAATTGCATGGCGGGCGCGTGGAGGCGCGCAGCGACGGCGCCAAGAAGGGTGCGGAGTTCCGCGTCTTCATACCCTGTGTGAGCGTGGTGCGCGGCGGCAATGACGATGATGAGCACCGGCTACCTGATGCAGGCGCGCATGGCAGGCGCATCCTCATCGTCGACGACAACCAGGATGCAGCTGAGAGCATCGCGCAGTACCTCCTACTCGAAGGCCACGAGGTGAAGACTGTGGGAGATGGCATGCAGGCCCTGGCTTGCGTGCCAGTGTTCGCGCCGCAGATCGTGGTGCTGGACATCGGGTTGCCCGTTCTGAGCGGCTACGAAGTCGCAAAGCGGATGCGCACGATGCCAGCGACCAAAAATGCATTGCTGGTGGCCTTGACGGGCTACGGGCAGAAGGAAGACCAAGTGCGTGCGATGGACTCTGGATTTGACCGGCACTTCATCAAACCGACCGATCCGCAGGTCCTTGTGGACTTGATCGCGCAGTGGCCTTCGCACAAGCTTGACGACAAGGACCAGCCGCTCGAGGCCAGCGAGAGTTCACACGTCGGTTGATGCCACCGGCTCAGAAACTCTTGGCTTCTTCAGCCTGTCGCCCTGGGCCGGGGGCAGGTTGCGAGCACTACGCCGGCGAGAGCGAGGCTGTAAGCCGTAGCCTGAACGACGCTGAATTGCTCGCCCAGAAGCAGAACTCCCACTGCAGCAGCGCTCACCGGTAAAAAGACCGTGAAGACACCGGCTGACGACGCGGGCACATGCTTGAGCCCTGTCATCCACAGCCACACCGTCGCCATGCTCGCAGCGAGCGAATAAAAGAGGAGCAGTCCCCACGAGTTGATCGGCACTTTGGTGAAGTCGTACTGAAGGGCCTGCCATATGCCCAAGGGCGTGACGAGCACCAGCCCCCACAGGTTGACGAGTGCACTGATCCGTTTGGCCGAGACATTGCCGGTGAGCCGCTTGCCGATGACGACGTAGCTCGCTTCGCAGATCACAGCACCCACGAGCAGCAAGTTGCCCAGCAGCGAGCCCGCGCTTGCGTCACCTTCATGGCGCACCATCGACACAAGCGCAATTCCACCGATGGCGCAGGCAATGCCAAAGGCGACGCGCAATCCGATGCGTTCGCGAAGGAACACCGCCGATAGGATGGCGACCACGCCAGGAATTGCCGCCATGATCACCCCGGCCGCAAGCGCGGAGGTCATCGCGACACCGAAGAGCATGCAAATCGAGAACAGAAAGTTGCCGAGGAACGATTCGAGAAACAGCAACCTGCGATCGTGCCGATTGAGCGGCGATTCAGTAGGTGTCGGCTTGATCCACGAGGCCATCGCGACGGCGGCAATGCCGAATCGCAGCCAGGCGAGAAGGAAGATAGGGAAGACGACGACGAGCAGCTTGGAGAAGCCTACGTAGCAGCCGACGAGCGCCATGGAGCATGCGAGGCAGAGGTAGGAGAGGGGGATGTGATGGGGATGGCGGGACGTCATGGGTCAGTTCATACAGTGTCCGTATTACTCCCTCTCCCTCCGGGAGAGGGCAACGGCGGTCGAGAAAGCAAGGTCTTGGATAGCAACGGTCGCAGCCCTCACCCCAACCCTCTCCCCGAGGGAGAGGGAGTAATGACTGCGAAGCGGAATTGGGCAATTTGAAAGGGCAATACCCGGGCTATGTCTTATGAATCCACCAGACCGTTTTCGCATTACTCCCTCTCCCTCCGAGAGAGGGTTGGGGTGAGGGCAGCGGCGGTCGAGAAAGCAAGACCTCGGATAGCAAAAGCCTCAGCCCTCATCCCAACCCTGTCCGCAGAGGAGCGCGAGAGGGAGCAACGAGCAGACTCGTCAGCTCGCATGAGGTGCCTTCCCCTTCATCAAGGTCATCGCGGTTGCGATCAAGGCCGACACTTCGCTCATGTTCCCCGGCACGATCATCGTATTGTTCTTCTGGGCGAGGTGCGAATAGGCCTCCACCGCCCGCTCTGCGACCTTCAACTGAACCGCTTGCTCACCACCTGGTGAGCGAATGGCTTCTGCAATCTTGCGGATGGCCTCGGCGGTTGCGTCGGCCACCGCCACGATGGCCGCAGCTTCGCCCTGGGCCTTGTTGATCTCCGCCTGCTTCTCGCCCTCTGATCTTGCGATGAAGGCTTCTCGCTCGCCCGTGGCGATATTGATCTGCTCTTGGCGACGCCCTTCGGATGCCGCGATCAACGCACGCTTTTCCCGCTCGGCCGTGATCTGCGCTTGCATCGAGCGCAGGATTTCAGCGGGCGGCGTGAGGTCCTTGATCTCGTAGCGCAGGACCTTCACGCCCCAGTTCACGGCCGCGTCGTCGAGTGCATTCACGACCGACGCGTTGATCGCATCTCGCTCCTCGAAGGTCTTGTCAAGCTCCATCTTGCCGATGACCGAGCGCAACAGCGTCTGTGCCAACTGTGTGATCGCGAAGATGTAGTTGCTTGAACCATAGCTCGCGCGCATCGGATCCGTGATCTGGAAATAGATGATGCCGTCGACCTGAAGTTGGGTGTTGTCCCGAGTGATGCAGACTTGGCTGGGCACGTCGAGCGGCACCTCTTTCAGCGAATGCTTGTAGGCAACCCGTTCAATGAAAGGCACGACGAACCGCAGGCCCGGTGTGAGTGTGCGGTCGTACTTGCCGAGCTTTTCGACCACCCACGCGTGCTGCTGCGGAACGATCTTGAAGGTGCGGACGATGAAGAGGAAGGCGATGGCCGCAAGGACGAGCGGTATGAAGGTCGTTGTTCCCATGGTCTCTTTCAGTTCAGTATTCGATGTTCAATGTGACGCCGGTGCCAGCACGAGCCAGTTGCCCTCGACTGCCGCAACGCGATGCGGCCCGGGTGCCGCGACTGCGCCCGGCTGAAGACGCGCCGTCCAGGTGCTGCCGCGGTAGAGGACGCGGGCCGTTCCGTCGGGGGCCCATGTGGCGACTTGCACACGCTCACCGATGTCGAGATTGACGTCACGATTTTTCTGAACGGGCGCTGACTTCGGATCCCTCGAGCGCTTCCAGTGCCACAAGGCCGTCGCTCCTGCGCCGACCACGGCTGCGGTAACGATCTGGAGTGGGGGCGGCGCGCCAAGGTGCGTCGCGATGGCTCCCGCCGCGAGGCCCAGGGCCACCATCAGCAGGTAGAAAGTGCCTGTCGTGAGCTCGGCGGCGACTGCGACGCCGGCGAGGATCCACCACAGGGTCGAAATGCTCATGTCCATTCAGTCTCCCATCATCAGATCGGCGCAGAGGCCTAGTGTCGCGTCAAGCCACAAGTGTCGGTTGATCGCGCCGCTGTCGGAGCGCAGTGCAAGGCGCGCCGACGAGTCATAGCCGTGCTATGGCGAGGAGGCGCAACGCCGCAATGCGCTT
>Ga0070663_100001831_pt1 | contig 11845 bp, 9 predicted proteins | sample KBSC63metaG_FD_65646 | JGI IMG/M metagenome (GOLD analysis project Ga0070663, IMG submission 65646) | Corn rhizosphere microbial communities from Kellogg Biological Station, Michigan, USA - KBS C6-3 metaG | ecosystem: Host-associated > Plants > Roots > Rhizosphere > Soil ...
TGGCGCGCGAACTGCTGGATGGCCATTCGCTGGTGAAACTCGAGGTGATCGGCGATCAGAAAACCTTGTTTCCGGACGTGGTGACCACGCTCGACGCTGCCACGGCGCTGGTCAAGGACGGTTTCGACGTGATGGTCTATACCACCGATGATCCGCTGCTGGCGCGGCGTTTCGAGGAAATCGGCTGCGCCGCGGTGATGCCGCTGGCTGCGCCGATCGGCTCCGGGCTCGGCATCCAGAACCGCTACACCATCATGGAGATCGTCGAGAACGCGAAGATCCCGGTGATTGTCGACGCCGGTGTCGGCACCGCGTCCGATGCTGCACTGGCGATGGAATTGGGTTGCGACGGAGTGCTGATGAACACGGCCATTGCGCACGCGAAGGATCCGGTGTTGATGGCGCATGCGATGAAATGCGCGATCGAAGCTGGCCGCGCCGCATTTCGCGCCGGCCGCATCCCGCGCAAGCGCTATGCCTCGGCGTCCAGTCCGGCCGAAGGAATGATCGCTTGAGCGTCGGCTCGCACGACGCCGACCGTCCCGGACATCCGCGCACCATCCGCAGCTTTGTACTGCGGGAGGGTCGCATCACGCCTGCCCAGCAGCGCGCGTTCGATCAACACTGGGGGTGCTTCGGCCTCGACTACCAAGGCACGCTCCGAGATTTCGATGATCTGTTCGGCCGCAGCGCGCCACGTGTACTGGAGATCGGCTTCGGCAACGGCGAAGCGCTGGCGTGGGCGGCCGGAGACGATCCTGCGCGCGATTACATGGGCATCGAGGTGCACCGCCCCGGCGTTGGCCGGTTGTTGAATGCGCTGGCCGCGCGCGATGTCCGTAACGTGCGCATCTGGAATCACGACGCGGTCGAAGTGCTGCAAAACGAAATCGCCGACGTCGCGCTGGACGAGGTGCGCATCTGGTTTCCCGATCCCTGGCCCAAGAAGCGCCACCACAAGCGCCGGCTGATCCAGCCTGCTTTCGCGGAACTGCTGGCGACGCGCGTGAAACCGGGCGGTCTGTTGCACCTCGCGACCGACTGGCGCGGGTATGCTTCGCACATGCAGGAAGTGCTGGCCGCGCAGCCGGGCTGGCGATTGCGCACAGGGGAAAGTGGTGAATCAAAGCGACCCGATTGGCGGATCGAAACGCGTTTCGAACGACGCGGGATCGATCTCGGCCACCCGGTTACGGATTTGTTGTATGACCGCGTGTCACCATCATACGATCCAGGGCTTCTGCCCCCTTGAGTCAAGGGGGCGCCAACGCTTGCTTGCAAGCGTTGACGGGGGTTGTGGGAGCATGGCGATGTGCAGGTGAGCGAAAAGCTCTCAAGATTGACCTTATTTATCCTACCCTGACCGGACCTTGGCCCGATGGAGCTGACCCTAACCCCCGACATGATGCTGGTGCTCGGGTTGGTCTGCTTCACCGTGATCATGTTGATCCTGGAATGGGTGCGCGCGGACATCGTCGCACTGCTCGTGGTGGTGGTGATCGGGATCACCGGCCTGATGCCGGTGACGCAACTGTTCGACGGTTTCGCCTCCAACGCGGTGCTGTCGCTGATCGGCATCATGATCATGGGTGCGGGGCTGGATCGCACCGGCGTGCTGAATCGCGCGGCATCCTTCATCCTGCGGCTTTCGGGGGGCGTCGAAAGTCGCGTCTCGCTGGCGCTCAACGCGACGGTCGGCAGCCTTTCCTCGATTATCCAGAGCCAGGCGCTGGCCGCGCTGTTCCTGCCGGTGGCCAGCCGCATTTCCGCGCGCACCGGCGTGCCGTTGAAACGACTGCTGCTGCCGATGGCGTGCTGCATCCTCGCCGGCACCAGCATGACGCTGATCTCGAACTCGCCGCTGATCCTGCTGAACGACCTGATCGCCAGCGCCGACCGCAACCTGCCGCCGGGCGCCCAGACGATCGAACCGTTTTCGCTGTTCTCGATCACCCCCATCGGCATTCCGCTGCTGCTGGTCGGCGTCGGCTATTTCGCATTTTTCACCCGTCGCGTGATGCCGGACGATTCCGAGGACCGACCCAAGGTCACACCAGGTCGCACCGAAAGCTACTTCGCCGACATGTACGGTATCGAGGGCGAAGTCATCGAGCTCACGGTGACGGCCGACAGTCCGCTGGTCGGCATGAGCATCGGCGAAGCGGAAACCCTGGAACACGCGCCGCTCATCCTCGCGATCAAGAACGGCAACGAATCCCGCCTGGCCCCACCCTCCGACCAGATGATCTGGGTGGGCACGGTGCTGGGTGTGCTGGGCTCGCGTCCCGAGGTCAATGAATTCGCCCAGTCCATGCAGTGCCGCACCGGCAACCGCATCCAGGCGCTGGCCGACATGTTCAACCCGACGCGCGCCGGCATTTCCGAAGTGGTGATTCCGCCGCAATCGAAATTCATCAAGCAGCAGGTCGGTGACCTGCGTTTGCGCAAACGCTATGGCATTTCGGTGCTGGCGGTGAATCGTGGCGACGAGGTGACTCGCGGTGAAGACGTCCGCAAGATGTCGCTGCGCGCGGGTGACTCGCTGGTGCTGCACAGCTACTGGCGCGACCTCGCACTGGCGGCTGAAAGCCGCGACATCGTTCCGGTCACCGACATCCCCAGCGAGGAATCGCGGCCGGGCAAAGTGCGCTACGCGCTGGTGTTCTTCGCGCTGGCGATGGCGCTGGGGCTATTCACGGACTTGCGCCTGGCGGTGGCGATGATGACCGGCGCGGTCGGCATGCTGCTGGCCGGCGTACTCAACATGGACGAGGCCTACGGCGCGATCAACTGGAAGACCATCTTCGTGATGGCCTGCCTGATTCCACTCGGCATTTCGATGGATTCCACCGGCACCGCCGCGTGGATGGCGCAGGAAATCATGGTCTATCTCGGCGGCATGCCGCAGTGGATGATCCAGGGCTTGGTCGCGATCCTGGCGCTGCTGTTCTCGCAGATCATTTCGCACGTCGGCACCGCGGTGATGATGGTGCCGATGGCCATCAACATCGCGCTGGCGTCGGGCGGCAATCCCAGCGTTTACGCGTTGATCGTCGCGCTATCGGTGTCGAATACGTTCCTGATTCCGGGCGCAAGCCCGACGCTGCTGATCGTGGCCGGTCCGGGCGGCTACAGACCGCGTGATTTCGTGCGCGTGGGATTGCCGCTGACCGTGCTGATGCTGGTCGTGACGCTGGTGATGGTGAACCTGGTGTTCGGGCGCTGAGGGAGCGCCCGCCTGCCGCTGCGCCGCTCTGCGCACGGAACCGCTGGAAGAAGCATGCGTACTATTTCGCGCCCGGGGTGGACGCCGGCGCGGAAACCGCCGGCGGCGTGCCGTAGGTCGGCGTCCGCGCGTATTGCGTGGGCACGTCCCACATGCGCGCGGCGTAGAACACCGCCCATGCCACCACGAACAGGCACAATACCCACACCCAAACCGGCACCGATGACCGCGCTTCGGCGCGACGCGGATCGAATGGATCATCGGTGCTGAAGGCATCCACCGTCAGGTGAAGCGTGCCGCGCCGGGTCGAACCCGGGCGCAGGCCCGAGACCAGAATGCCCGGCCCGTTCTGCACCTGGAACGGAATTTCCTCGACGCCCTCGGCGCCGCTCTGGTCCTCGGCGCGGATGATCAGCCGGTGCGGGCCATCCTGCAGCTTGCGGGTATCCAGTGTCAGCGCGGTCGGCAATTCCTGATCGAGGACCGGCTGTGGATCCTGGTCGAGGTATACGCGCACGTGTGGTTTGGTGGCCATGTCGTTGCCCATTCTCAGCGATCGTCGCGCAGGATGCCGTACTTGGCGTGATGCCGGTTCTGCTCGCCCGGCCGAAACAGGAACCAGAACATCATCACCCAGCAGCCGAGCGTGACCGCGCCCGTGATCGACGCGATCGCAACAACGCCCCAAAGCGGGCCCATCAGCATGTGCGTCACGGTCATTCTCCCTTGGCCCGCAACGCCGCGACCTGCGTCGACGTCACCGGTTTGGCGTGGTTGCCCCACGACGAGCGTTCGTAATTGACGATGTTGGCGATGTCCTCATCACTCAGTTGGCCTGCGAACGGCGGCATCACGCTGGTGTATTCCACGCCGCCGATGGTGACCCCGTGCGCACCCTGCAATACGGTGTGGATGTGCAGCGTCGGGTCGGGATTGTCCACTGCCGCGTTGCCCTTGAGTGGCGGGAACGCACCGGGAATCCCCTCGCCGGTGGCCTGGTGGCATGCCGAGCAGTTGGCCATGAACAACGCCGCGCCCTTGGCGGCGTCGTAACGGTAGCCCGCGCCGCCGGCCGGCGTTGCCGGCGCTGCCGAACCGGGCGCGGGCACGGGCGCCGCCAAGGCGGCACCGGCGTGCCCCGCGTAGCCGGGAATCGGCTGTTGCTTCAACGACAACAGATACGCCACCAATGCCTTGGCTTTTTGCGTGGGAATGACCTTGCCAGCGCCGGGCGCGAAGGCCGCCGGCACCGGGACCGCGGTATCGCCCACGGGCACCTGGTCGACCACGCGGAAGAGGAACTTGAAGTTCGGCATGATCGACTCAGGCTCCACCGCGCGCGGGTCGTAAAGGTGGATGTATTGCCACACATCGCTGGGCTTGGTGCTGCCGACGTTGGTGAGGTCGGGGCCGGTGCGCTCCGACCCCAGCAATTCCGGCGTCTGGTAGGCGAAGTCTCCGGGCGCAGACGGACGTCCGAACGCCTTGTCTTCCGGCAATGGTCGGACCTGCTGCGTATGGCAGTAGCCACAACCATCGGCGGCAAACACCGCACGGCCCTCCGCTTCGAGCGGCGTCAGCGGTTGCACGCCGGGGCCGGGCGGCGTCTGCGACAGCTCGATGCTCGGGATGACCGCGATGAACAGCACGATCACGAGGTAGACGCTCAGTGCACCGCCGGCAATCGCGAGGAGCTTCTTCATGCCGTGACCCCCTGTTCGCCCGGGCCGAGGATCGGCGACGCCGCGTTACCTGGCCGGCCCGAGGTCATGCGCCAGACATTCCACGCGAACACGCCGTGCGACACGAACATCAGCATGCCGCCAACGCCGCGCCACACGTAGTACGGCTGCATGTCCACCACCGACTGGAGGAACGGCTTTTGGTGCACCCAGTCCAGGCCCTGCACCGTGCCGCCGATCGACAGCGAGATCACGTAGATGAAACTGCCGACCAGCGCCAGCCAGAAGTGCAACGCAATGCCCAAGCGGCCGGGACTTTTGCCGGTCGCCAGCGGCAAGAGTGCATAGATGCCGCCCCATGCCGCGAATGTCACGAAGCCGTACATGGTCAAATGCGAGTGTCCGACCGTGAAGTTGGTGAAGTGCCAGATCGCCTGCATCGAACGGAACGCCTCGACCGTGCCTTGGGTCGAACCGAACAGATAACCGATCACGCCGACGAAAATGAACATCAACGGGTAGGAATGGATCATGTCGCGGTAGCGTCCGCGCATGGTAAGCAGGTAGTTCGCGCTGCCGCCCCACACCGGCACCAGCATCCCCACCGAGCACACGATCGCGATAGTCTGCAGCCACCACGGCAGCGGACTGAACAGGAAATGGTGCGCACCCAGCAATGGGTAGAACAGCAGGTTGGTCCAGAACGCGAGCACGCCCAGCGCGTAGGAATAGATCGGGCGGCTGAGGATTTTAGGGATGGCGTAATAGAACACCCCCAGCGCGAGCGGCGTGAACCACATCCCCACCGCGTTGTGCATGTAGTAGCCGGAAATCGCGACCTGCCCCAGCCCGTGCTGATACCACGGCAGGATCGCGACGATCGCGATGATGCACGTCCACAGCACGGCGCCGATCGTGTACCAGTTGGAAAGATAGATGTCCTCGCTGCTGCGTCGCGCCACCGTCGCGATCAGGTTCCACGCCGTCACCAGCAGCGCCGCGAAAAAAATCAGCCGGATCGGCCACGGCCACTCGCGATATTCGAGATCACCCCAGTTGTAACCGAGGTCCAGCGCGATGGTGCCGGCGATCGCCGCGATGTTGAACAACGCAAGCCCCCACCAGGCCAGCTTGATGCTGTACAACTTCGTGCCGCTGCTGCGCGCCGCGACGTAATATGCAAGTCCCACCAGCGCGATGCTGGCCCAGCCATAGAAGGTGTCGTTGGTGTGGATCGGCCGCAGGCGGCCGAAGGTCAGGTACCGCTCCGCCCAGAAATCCGGCGCACCGAACTTGAAGGCCAGCAACAAACCGACGGCGGTTGCGAACAGCAGCCAGAAGGTTGCTGAAACGATATACGCGGTGAACACATTCGCCAGCGCGTGGTCATCACGTTCGGTGTGTCCCGTGACCGCCTTGGACGACTCGCGGCCGTCCCCACCCGTCCGCGCGACTGGCGCATTCGCTGTACGGGGCAGATCCTGTACGGTAACCGCCATCACTTCGCTCCATTGCCTGAAATGGAATGGTCGGCGCCAAGGCGCTCGGGCCGCGGGAAAAATCCATGGCGGGCGCATTCACCACCACGGATGCAACCCGCGCAGTTTAGGAATGCCAAACGGCGGAGTGATTGACCTGCGTCAGTGCGGCGCTTCCGGTTTCGTCGCTGCGACGCCACGCGTGGACCCAGGTCCATCCGGCCCGCCAGATCCGATCCGCCCGGGAATCCGTTCCGCGAGGGGCCAGGAACCCGGAAACGCCTGAAGAACCTTCGCCAGCGACGGCAGAATGCCCGGTTTTCTCAAAATCCGCCGCGGCCCCCGATCACCCCGCTGGCGATCGCGGCCAGTGCAAGCGTCAACAGGACGGCGTGCAGCATCAGGAACGCTCGCGGCTTCTGAATCAACCCGATCTTCGCCGGCAGGCGCAGCGGTTCGGCCACGAACAGCATCACCACGAACAGCGCCCACACCAGCATCATCAGGCCGATCCACCAACCGCCCTGCAGGTACGCGAATCCGTACTTGAGCTCCAGCATCCAGAAGCCGCTGATGCCGGCCAGCACCACCGCAATCCGCGCCTGGTTGACGAAGCGTCCTTCGAACTGCTTGATGCGCTGTATCCGTTCGGGTGGGGGCAGCCGGTTGTAGATGGGCAGCAGCGACGCGGTGACCGTGAAGACGCCGCCGATCCACCACACCACGCTCAGCACGTGGATGACCAGCAGGATGTTGAATATCGCCATGCCCCGTACTTCCCATCATATGACCCACAGGCAGTTTAGGCGGCGGCGCGGCAAGGCCCATGATGCAGGTCAAGCGCGAATCGCCGGCACGCGGGAACACACCGGAAGCAATGCGATCGTCAGCGCACCCGCACAGCTTGCGTGAATGACTCGCGCCGCCACACCACGACCCGGTTGCGGCCCTCGGCCTTGGCGCGGTACTGGGCGGCATCGGCCTGCTCAACCAGTTCGTTCGAGTCACCGATCACCGCATCCCGTACCGCGACGCCAATGCTTACGGTAAACCCGATCGCGTGTTCGCCCACGGGCACGCGCAACGCGGCCGCGCGCGTGACGATGCGGTCGGCGACCTGCTGCGCCATGGCGGCGCTGCGACCATTCAGGACGATCAGGAACTCCTCGCCACCATACCGGCCGACGCGGTCGGCTTCGCCAAGTTCGGCGCGGATCGCCTCCACCACCGCGCACAGGCAAGCATCGCCGGCGGCGTGGCCGCGGGTGTCATTGATCTGCTTGAAGTGATCGATGTCCAGGAACAGGACTGCCAGCGAGCTGCGATAAGGGCCCTCGGCGTGCCAAGCCTCGTGCAAGCGCTGCATGATCGCGCCGCGGTTGAACACGCCGGTAAGCGGATCGAACTGCGCCAGGCGAGTGGCATGGTCGCGCTCGTGCCGCACCTGCAGCGTGCGGTCGGCAAGTCCGACGGTGATGATCACCGCAGCCCACGCCATGCTGCCGGGGAACCCATATTCCAGCCACGCAGGCAGCGGGAAGCCTGCGATCAACTGCACCACGCGCGCCACTGTCAGCGCCAGCAGCGGCACCCACGACAACAGGAAGAAACCCGCCTGCCGATTGCCGCTCCGCCACGCCAGCCAGCCCGCGGCCAGCACCGTCGCGGTGCTGACGACCAGCAATGCGTTCACGGTGTTGGGCAGCCATGCGTCCGGCTGCAGGAAGGGCATCCATACGATCGCGGCAAATGCCAGGAAGGGCCAGCGCAGCATGCCCAGCACCACGGCGAGCCGCGGCGTGTCACGCCGGAGGTCAGCGAAAGCCAGGATGAACCAGATCGAGAACCCGGCTGCCAGAGCGGCCATGCATTGGCCCGTGTGATAGCCCAGCGGGCTCAGCAACGCCGCGCCCGGTAACGCGAACAACTCGCCCGACGCGGTCATGTCGTAGACCGTCTGCGCGCAGACGTACACGATGAAATACAGGAACATCCGGTCGCGCAGCACCAGCCAGAAGCACAGGATCACCAGCACCATCGAAATCTGCACGCCAGCGAAGAATGTGCTCACACGCACGTGCCACAAATCGTCCGCGTGATAACCCGCCTCGTCGGTGATCGCCACGCGAACCGGTTGCGTCTGGCCCGGATCCCCCAGCGCGACGTAGATGGGTTGATCGGCACGCAGGTCGGCTGGCAATCGATACACGACGGCGTGGTGCGAAAAACTGGCATCCAGCGTCGCATCGAAGACACTGTCGCTGCGCGGCCGATAGTCCGGCGGAAGGTAAACGGTGATCCGCGCCCGCACATTGCCGCCAATCGACAACAGCGGCGGGCTCGCACGCCGCCAGTCGCCGACAAGCCGCAGCTCGTACCAGGCAGTGTGCGCACGCGGGGCGCGCAGCCAAGCACGGACTTGCACAGCGCCACCCTGCCCTGCCGAAGCTGCCGGCGCGTGATCGACCGCAAACGCCGGCGCCACCTGCAAGGTCGTGACGCGCACGCTCGCGTCGCCCGCCCAGACGGCGAACGGCAGGCACAACAGCAGCACTCCCCAACGCAACGAACACATCATGCGTCCGCACCCAGCAGCACCCGCGATCCCGACGGTGACTCTACCCGGTTTTCTGCAAGCGCGGCAGCATATCCGCAGGCGCGGGAATCTGGGCATAGTGTTAGGATGGAAGGTCCGAATCGAGCCTCGTACGCGCCTCAAGGTCCCATGTCCTGCCTACCCGAAGAACTCAAGCAAGCGGCACTGGAATACCACCGGCATGCGCCCGCCGGCAAGATTCGCATCACCCCCACCAAATCGCTGCTGACCGCGCGCGACCTTTCGCTGGCGTATTCGCCGGGTGTGGCCGCGGCTTGCGAGGAGATCGTCCGCGATCCCATCGAAGCGCATTCGCTCACCGCACGCGGCAATCTCGTCGGCGTGATCACCAACGGCACCGCGGTGCTCGGCCTCGGCAGCATCGGCGCGCTCGCCGGCAAGCCGGTGATGGAAGGCAAGGGCGTGCTGTTTCGCAAGTTCGCGGGCATCGACGTGTTCGACATCGAGATCGACGAACGTGACCCGGACAAGCTGGTCGAGATCATCGCCGCGCTGGAACCCACCTTCGGCGGCATCAACCTCGAGGACATCAAGGCGCCGGAATGCTTCTACGTCGAGCGCAAGTTGCGCGAGCGCATGAACATCCCGGTGTTCCACGACGACCAGCACGGCACCGCGATCATCGTGGGCGCGGCGCTGACCAACGCGCTGATCGTGGTGGGCAAGAAGATCGGCGAAGTGAAAGTCGCCGCGTCGGGCGCGGGCGCCGCCGGCATCGCCTGCCTCGACATGCTGGTGCGGCTCGGTGCCAAACCCGAAAACATCCTGGTCGGCGACAAGGATGGCGTGCTGTACCAGGGCCGGCCTGGGCTCGATCCCAGTCTCGAACGCTACGCGCGCAAGACCCGCAAGCGCACGTTGGCCGACATCGTGAAGGGCGCCGACGTGTTCCTCGGCGTCTCCGCGGGCGGCGTGCTGAAGCGCGAGATGGTCGCGACCATGGCCGATCGCCCGGTGATCCTCGCGCTCGCGAACCCCACGCCGGAAATCATCCCCGAGGAAGCGCGCGCTGCCAAACCGGATGCAGTGATCGCCACCGGCCGTTCGGACTATCCGAACCAGGTCAACAATGCGTTGTGCTTCCCTTACATTTTTCGCGGCGCGCTGGATGTCGGCGCCACCGGCATCAACGAGGCCATGACGGTCGCCTGCGTGCATGCGATCGCGAAGCTCGCGCGACGCGAGGCCTCCGACGTGGCGCAGCGCGCCTACGGCGGCAAGGTGCCGCACTTCGGCGCGGAATACCTGATCCCGCGCCCATTCGATCCGCGCCTGCTGGTGCAGGTGGCGCCAGCCGTCGCAAAGGCCGCGATGGAATCCGGCGTGGCCATGCGGCCACTCGCGGACTTGCGCGCCTACACCGAAAAGCTCAGCCAGTTCGTGTTCCGCACCGGACTCGCGATGAAACCGGTGTTCGAACGCGCGCGCGCGCATCCGATGCGGGTCGCCTATGCCGAAGGCGAAGAGGAAACCGTGCTGCGCGCGGTGCAGACACTGGTTGACGAGCAGTTGGTGAAGCCGATCCTGATCGGCCGGCCCGAAGTGATCGAGCGCCGCATCAAACGCATCGGGTTGCGTCTGCAGCCGGGCCGCGATTTCGAACTCTGCAACATTCATTCCGATCCGCGTTTCGACGCATACTGGCAGCAGTACTACGGCCTGATGCAGCGGCGTGGCGTCACACCGGCGTCGGCAAAATCGGTGGTGCGCTCGCGTCCTACCGTGATCGCCGCGCTGATGGTGGCGCGCGGCGAAGCCGACGCACTGATCTGCGGCGTAGTCGGCCGCTACCAGCGCAAAGCCGCCTACATCCGCGACATCATCGGGCTCGATCGCGACGTGCAGGCGCTCTCGTCGATGGCAGCCGTCGCGAACGACAAGGGCCTCACGTTTTTCCTCGACACCCACATGCAGCACGATCCCGACCCGGAGCAGATCGCCGAAGCCACGTTGCAGGCTACGCTGCGGCTGAAACTGCTGGGGGTGGAACCGCGTGTCGCGCTGATCGCCGGCTCCAACTTCGGCAGCCGCATGACCGCGACTTCAATAAAGATGCAGCAGGTGCTGTGCATCCTGCGCGAACGCGCGCCCGATCTCGAGGTCGAAGGAGAGATGCAGGCCGACGTCGCGCTTGATCCGGAACTGCGCTCGCGGCTTTTCCCCAATTCACGCCTCACCGGTCGCGCCAACGTGTTCGTGTTCCCCAATCTCGCTGCCGCCAACGCCGCCTTCAACATCACCCGCTCGATGTCCGACGGCGTGGTGATCGGCCCGATCCTGATGGGCGTGGCCAAACCCGCGCACGTGCTGACGCCGCAGGCGACGGTGCGGCGCGTGGTGAACATGAGCGCGATTGCCTGTGTCGAGGCGCAGATCCGTGCGCCGCGCGAAATCATGAAGCGCAAGGTGCGCGCGCGACGCGATGCCGGCGGCAAGAAAACCGCAATCACCAAGCCCGTCAAGAAAACCGCGCGGTCGAACGCGCACAGGAGCAAACGATGAACGCATTGGCACGCGAATTCATGGATCAGGATCCTGATCCGCGCGAAACCCGCGAATGGGTCGAATCGATCGAGGCGGTGATCAACGCCGAGGGCACCGAGCGCGCGCACCAGTTGCTGGAAAAGCTGGTCGACGAAACCCGTCGCGCCGGCGGTCACCTGCCGTTCTCGCCCACCACCGACTACGTCAACACGATTCCGCCGCAACTGGAGGCGAAGTCGCCCGGTGACGCCGCAATGGAATGGCGCATCCGCTGCCTGATCCGCTGGAACGCGATGGCGATGGTGGTGCGCGCCAACCGCAAGCCGGGTTCGCTGGGCGGGCACATCGCGAGCTTCGC
>Ga0070663_100001834_pt1 | contig 11836 bp, 13 predicted proteins | sample KBSC63metaG_FD_65646 | JGI IMG/M metagenome (GOLD analysis project Ga0070663, IMG submission 65646) | Corn rhizosphere microbial communities from Kellogg Biological Station, Michigan, USA - KBS C6-3 metaG | ecosystem: Host-associated > Plants > Roots > Rhizosphere > Soil ...
AGAAGGGAGCAGCGGTTGCCGCACCCTTTGCGCGGAGTTCCCCGGCCTGACCCGTTCATCGGCGGTGCAGCGCCGCGGGCCGACACGGACACCGCGCTTTGCTAGGGAGTGCCCATGACTCGCTTCGCCATCCTTTCGGCCGCTCTGGTGCTCGCCGTTCCCGCTGCCGCACAACAGCCGCCGCAGTCGTCTCCCAAGGCCGATGCCGGGACGACTGCCCCCAACGCAAAACTCGAAAGTCTTCTCGAGAATTGCGACGCCCACAAGTTCGAAACGACGGTCGATTCGATTGTCGACGGCCAGCCGCACCGCTCGAAAGTCAAAATGTGCGGCAAGGATGGGCAGACCGATGCCGACTGGATTGCGACCTTGAAGGACGCGATCGCAAAGCTCGAAGCCAACAAGACCATGCCAGAATCGACCCGGGACCAGATCGTCAGCGCGATCAATGTGGAAATCGCTCGGCTGGAGGGGGCCGGCTCGATCTCGGTCAACGACGCTCTGCCCGCGGGTCGATCAACCGCGCAATCGTCGGCGCCCTTGTCGAACGATTACACGGTCCTTCCACCCTTGAAGACGACAAGCCCGCCGCCGCCGCGCGTGCTTCCGCCGTCTGACGAGGCCGCTTTGGCCGGCAGTTCGTCCGCACCCGTCGCAGCGACGCCGGCACCCGCGCCCCTGCCACCGACGGCCCCGAATCCGGCAATCGCGAATCCGAAGCTCAGCTTTTCCTGCATCAGTCCCGATTATCCCGGAGGCGGTCCCTGCGTGACGCTCAGCCGCGATACCATCGTGGTCGTAAAATCACCGGCTGCGCTAACCACCCCGCTTTCGGTCCGGTTCGTGCGGCAGGGTGACACGCGGGCAGAGGTCAATGTCGGAGCAATGCGCAAGGGCCAGACCGTTCGTCTCGACCTGCCGCGGCCCGTTTGCTCCGGAGTGGTCACCAGCGAAGTCGAGATGCAGGTCGTTGGAGGAGGACGGGTGCTAGACAGGCAGGGGCCGTACCTGCTGCGCTGCTGAGCGAGGTGTTGCAACCTTACGAAAAGCTGGAGACTCTGGAGCCGGGAGTGGGGCGCGTCCTGGCGCACAATCCATCGGCCTTCACCTATTACGGAACCCAGACTTACCTCGCGGGCAACGAAGAAGTCGCGGTCATCGATCCGGGTCCGGACGATCCCGCCCATATCGATGCGGTCATCGAAGCGGTCGGCAATCGCAAGATCGCTGCGATCCTGTGCACCCACACCCATCGCGACCACAGCCCGGCCGCCGCGCCGCTCGCGGAACGGACGGGTGCGCCCATCGTCGGCTGCGCCCCACTGGCGCTGGAAACGGTCGGCCCGCGCGCCGACGCGTCCTTCGACGGCCATTATTCGCCCGACCGCGTCCTCGAAGACGGACAAGCTGTTCAGGTGGATGGCCGCGACATAATCGCCGTCGCCACCCCCGGTCACACCTCCAATCACCTCTGCTTCGCGTGGGGCGATGCCCTGTTCACAGGCGATCACGTGATGGGCTGGTCGACCACCGTCGTCGTGCCTCCAGACGGTGATATGGCCGCCTACATGCAGAGCCTCGATAAGCTCCGGCGGCGTGACGACCGCATCTATTTTCCGGCACATGGGCCACCGGTGACCAATCCGCAGCAATACGTTCGCCACCTCGTCGGGCATCGGATGCAACGTGAGCGGCAAATCCTGAGGCTCATCGGCGAACGCCCGCGCGACATCCCCGATATCGTCGCCGATGCTTATCCAGGCCTCGACCCACGCCTGACCGCGGCGGCCGGGGGGTCGGTCTACGCTCACCTCCTGGACCTTGAGGGGCGCGGCATGGTCGTTCAGGAGGGAGAGCTATGGACAGGGACCGGATCCGACTCCCGCTCCTGATCGGAGCTGTCGTCGTCGCGCTTCTGCTAGGACTGGCGCTTGGCGGGGCAGGGCTGGTCGGAAGCCTGTTCGGCGGGCCCGACCCAAGGGCGATCGCAACCTCGAGCCTCGAATCGATGCGGGCGCAGAACCGGTTGGTGGTTTTCGTTGCGCGCTATGTCTCGGTCACAAGCGCCAGTCAGTCGCGCCTTGGCTTGTCGACCGAGCGAACTCTCATTCTTCCAGGCGACGTCCGTTACGAGTTGGACCTCTCGAAGCTGGCTCAGGACGACGTGAAGTGGGACAAGGGCTCCAAAACGCTGTTCGTCCGACTCCCCGACGTCGAGATAGCGGGTCCGGACGTCGACCTGACGAGTGCCCGCGAATATGGCTCCGGCGGACTTCTCGCGACCTTCACCGACGCCGAGCAGGTCCTCGACCAGGCGAACCGGGCCAAAGCGGTGGCCGACCTACGCAACCAGGCCAGGGGCGACGTGCCGATGCGGCTCGCCCGTCAGTCCGCGCGGCAGGCGGTTGAGCGTAGTTTCGCAATGCCGCTCAAGGCGGCAGGTTTTTCGAATGCGAAGGTCATCGCGCGCTTTTCGGGCAAAGAGGCTGCCGACACTAGCGTCTGGGACATCTCGACATCATATGAGAATGCGGTAGCCGAAGCGAAAAGGCGCGAAGCGGCACAAGGGCAGAAATGACCATCCAGGATAGCAGTTTGAACGGACTCGACCTTCTCGCCGAGATCGAGCGGCTGAAGCGCGAGCGAAACGCCGTGATCCTCGCGCATTACTATCAGAAGCCCGAGATCCAGGACCTGGCGGATTTCGTCGGGGACAGCCTCGACCTGTCGCGCAAGGCCGCGGCGACCGATGCCGAGGTCATTGCCTTCTGCGGCGTGCGTTTCATGGCGGAGACGGCCAAGATCCTGTCGCCAGAGAAGACGGTGATCCTGCCCGACATGGACGCGGGCTGCTCACTCGAGGACAGTTGCCCGCCGGACCAGTTCAAGGCCTTCCGCGAGGCGCACCCCGATCACATCGCGCTCACCTACATCAACTGCTCCGCCGCGGTGAAGGCGCTCAGCGACATCATCGTGACCAGCTCGTCGGCGCAGATCATCCTCGACCAGGTCCCGCTCGACCAGAAGATCATCTTCGGGCCCGATCGGCACCTCGGGGGCTATCTCAAGCGCAAGACCGGGCGCGAAATGCTGCTGTGGCCCGGGATCTGCATCGTCCACCAGGCATTCAGCGAAACGGAGCTTTTGAAGCTCAAGGCGGAGCATCCAGGTGCACCGGTCGCCGCGCACCCGGAGTGCCCGCCGCACATCATCGAACATGCCGACCATGTCGGGTCGACTAGCTCGATCCTGAAATTCGCGCTGGAGTCGGAAGCGGACACGATCCTCGTCGCTACCGAGCCGCACATCATCCACCAGATGGAGAAAGCGGCGCCGGGCAAGACCTTCATCGGAGTCCCCGGCGGCGACGGCAACTGCAACTGCAACATGTGCCCGTACATGGCGCTCAATACGCTCGAGAAGCTCTATGTCGCCCTCCGCGATCTTCGGCCGCGAATCGAGCTCGAACCGGCGCTGATGGACGCGGCTCGAAAGCCCCTCGCGCGCATGCTCGAGATGGCGGGCGGAACCGTGGGCAAGGGAGATGTCGGAATGCCGATCATCGAGGACCGGCAAGGCGGGATTCCGCCGCAGGAAATCGACTCTGCGATCAGCGGAGACTAATCCGTCATCGCGAGTTGTCCCGGTGCGGCCTTTACATGCCGCCGTCAGCGGATACGGCAATTTCCATGCACCTTACATGCGACTCGGAAAACTCGGAATCTCATGGGCTTACCGGCGATGACGCCGTGTCGCACCGCACCTACACGAACCCCATTCTCGACAAGGATTTCCCGGATCCCGCGGTCATCCACGCGCCGGACGGAATTTATTACGCTTACGCCACCCAGACCCTTCGTGACGGCAAGTGGACGAACATCCAGGTTGCCCGCTCGGCTGACCTAATTCACTGGGACCTGGTCGGCGACGCGTTGCCGGAGAAACCGGGTTGGGCGCAGGAGACGCAGGATTTCTGGGCGCCGAGCGTCATCTACGACGGCACCACCTATTTCATGTACTATTCGGCGACGCCGGATGTCTGCCACCAGCATGAGCGCGGCCACGCGCTGGCCGTGGCCACGTCGGATTCCCCCGCCGGGCCGTTCGTCGACATGGGGATGCCACTCCTGCTCGGCGCCGGCTTCGAATATATCGATCCGATGGCCTATGACGATCCGGTCACGGGCAAGCACCTGCTCTACTGGGGATCGGGTTTCCAGCCGATCAAGGTGCAGGAACTCAGCGCCGACCGCCTGTCATTCGCTCCGGAGAGCACGCCAACCGATCTCGTTCGGCCGAATCCGGTGAAAAACGCATTCCCGAGGCTGGTCGAGGCTGCCTGGGTGATCCGTCATGAGGAGCATTATTATCTCTTCTACTCGGGCGACAATTGCTGCGGGCCGGATGCCGAATATGGAGTGATGGTCGCGCGATCGCGCAGCGCGATGGGACCGTTCGAGACGCTCGAAGGCGCTAAGGGCGTTCCCCACAGCCTCATCCTCCACAAGAACCATTTCTGGCTCGCTCCGGGACATAATTGCGTTATCGAGGACAAAGCCGGGCATTTGTGGATGCTCTATCACGCCATCGATCCGAACAAGCCGCGCCAGAGCCAGGACCGCGAGATCAACAGTCGCCGGGTCATGCTTATCGACCCGATTGAATGGAAGGACGGCTGGCCGTCGGTGGGCACTCCCTCGCACGAACCTAGGCCGATCCCGGCGGCCTAGTGGCTTTGGCCTCCCGCAATCCGCAAATGGCGCGGATCGGCCGCGACCGGCGCTTCGGCATCAAAGATTGCGCGCTGCCGCTCAAGCTCCTTGTAGAGCGGCTCATAGACGTCGCGTTTCCCGTCGGAGCCGATGGTGGAGAGCAGGCCGACGTCGGCGTGGCGTGAATTGTCCCAGCCCGGGTACGCGGTGACGGGATAGAGACAGATGCCCTCGACCGGCGCGCCGCGCGCCTGCGCGGCTCGGACTTCGTCGCAGACGTAGTGAAACCAGGCGGGGCGGCCGGAGCCTTCCGCTCCGGTTTCCGAGATGAAGATCGGCTTTCCGTAGCGCTCCGCAACCTCGACCAGCATGTCAGCCATCGGCCGGTATTCGTGATGGCCCATCGGGATCGTGGGGCCGTCCAAATACCATTGGTTGTGGGGATAGAAATTGAGTCCGACGATATCGACGAAATCGTCGCTTCCGCCGAGTTCCGGCTCCGCGCGTCCCATGAGCCAGTCATAGGCCTGGAACTGCCCCTGGCGCGCCTGCTCGGCCGCTTTGCGTTCCTTGCGGCTATTGTCCCTCGGCGCAATGTGGATGAGCGGATCCGCCCAGACGAAGGTGGCGTCGGGCCAACGCTCGCGGATTGCCGTGCAGGCCGCGACCGCGGTTTTCACCAGGTGTCGCTTCAGCCACCCGATCTCGTTCGGTCCGACGCGGGGAAAATAGCCGACCTCCGAAGCCCAGCAGATGAAGGAAATCTCGTTCACCGGGCAGACGAGCGGCGGCTTGCCGCAGACCGATTCCCGCACCTCCAGCGCGGCAATGGCGAAGTCGGTGAAGCGTTTTGGGAAGTCCGAGCTCGCCTGGTCGACATGGTCGGGGGAGCCATAGTGAAACAGGTCCCAGACCACCTGCATCCCGGCCTGCTCGGCGGCCTCGAGCATCGGCAACCAGCTCGACCAGTCGTAGCGACCCTCCGCTTTTTCGATCAAATGCCAGCGCAAACCGTCGCGAAGGGTGCCGAAACCAAGTTCGGCGCATTGGCGATAATCACCTGACGCATGGCGGTCGTGCGAGGTCGCGCCGATCAGGTCGAGCCTGACACCATCTGACCGCCGATGCGACGAACATTCGAATCCGGCCTGGAAAAAGCTTTCGAACGGGCCCTTCATGGTTCCCTTGACTCTCGTGAGCCCCCTGTCAGTGCCGTCAACGACAGGTCGGCCGCAAGCGTTCCGGCAGCAGCGGCGGGAACGTTCAAGCCAGGGCTCGGTAAACCCCGTAGAGACTCGTGGCCGTGAGAACGCATCCGACGAGGATGAGGAGCACCCTGGCCCGGGCACGCCTCGCGACCACCGCAGCAATGGGGGCGGCAATTACACCTCCGATCAAAAGCCCCAGGGTGGCGGCCGAAAAAGCCTCTAGCCCGAGCGACAGGATGAAGGTGGCGGAGGCGCTGAGCGTCACGACGAACTCGGCGGTGTTGACGGTTCCAATCGTTCGCCGAGGCTCCGTGCCTTGCACCAGCAGGTTGCCGGTCACGACGGGGCCCCATCCGCCCCCTCCGGCCGCATCCAGGAAGCCGCCGACGAGCCCGAGCGGCTCGACGATCCGCGGCGGCTTGTGGTGGGGCGGATAACGGACCCCACGCCAGATCAGGTAAAGACCGATCGCGGCGAGATAGGCGAGGATGAACGGCTTGACGGTCGCGGCATCGATCTGGGTCAGTACATAGGCGCCGAGAATCGCACCGATCACGCCGGGGAGAGCTAGCCTCGACAGCATCTTCCAGTCGACATTCTTGTGCAGGATATGACTGATGCCGGATACGCCGGTCGTAAAGCATTCGACCGTATGGACGCCGGCCGACGCGGTTGCCGGCGGAACGCCCAGGGTCACGAACAGGGTCGTCGAAATCACGCCGAAGGCCATCCCTAGCGCCCCGTCGACGAGCTGCGCGAGGAAGCCGACGGCGATGAACGGCAGAAGGACTTCGAGGAAATTGCCGTCGAGGAGACCTTGCATCGAGAACCCCCTGTAGCAAGAGCGGGAAGCCCGGCTGACGCCCGAGGTGCTAATCTCTAGTCGTCAGGTAGACAATATTATCCAAAGTCGGCCGGCCGTGCCTAACGGTCATTCCGCCGCCGCGATCTCCCAGCCAGACGCTTCGTCGAGCGAAACGCCATCGAGCAAGCTGGTGGTCTGGTCGCGAAGGATCGCGAAGGCCTTGCGGATCGCGCATTTGGTCTCGTCCTGACAATCGCCGCAAGGCGCATAGAAGTTTACGCTGGCGCACGACACGAGAGCGATCGGGCCCTCCATCACGCGCACGATGTCGCCAAACGAGATTTCCGTCGACGCGCGAGCGAGCCGGTATCCGCCTTTCGGTCCGCGCGTGCTTCGGACAAGGCCCGCTTTCTTCAGCTCGAGCATGATCAGCTCGAGATATTTGGGCGGCACCCGCTGGCTCTCGGCGATTCGCGCCAGCTGGACGGGCGATCCGTCCTGCTCCTCCGCAAGGTAAAGGAGCGACCGCAGCGCGTAGCGGGTCCTCTGGGCGAGCATCGCATTGTCATAGCGTTCGACTCGGGATTTCGAAAGCGCCGGCCATTCGTCCGCTCGTCGAAGCAGGCGTTGACTCAGCCACCGCTCGGCCCGCACGTTGAGAGAAATCCGGGAGGAATGCCTTGCGTAAATTCGCTCTTTTCGCTGCCACTGCGCTCGTCGCCACCGCCGCCGTCTCGCAGACCACGACCGACCCCTATCTGTGGCTCGAGAATATCACCGGCGCCAAGGCGCTCGACCAGGTCAGGAAGTGGAATGCCGAGACCGAGGCCGTTCTGACCAAGATGCCCGCGTACGAGGAGCATCGGAAGCGGGCGCTGGAAATCCTCAACAACCCTCGTCAGATCGCCATGCCGGACGACGTGATGGGCGACATGGTCGCCAATCACTGGGTCGATGCCAACCACAAACGCGGGCTGTGGCGGGTTTCGCCGCTCGCGGCTTACCTCGCCGGAAAACCGCAGTGGCGGACGCTGATCGACGTGGATGCACTGGGCGCGAAGGAGAGGAAGAGCTGGGTGTGGCACGGCGCCAACTGCCTTCCGCCGCAATACCAGCGCTGCCTGGTCTCGCTCAGTCCAGGCGGCGGCGATGCCGACGTCATCCGCGAATTCGACCTGACAAGCGGCCAGTTCGTCGCCGACGGTTTCACGGTGCCGGTGGGCAAGAACAGCGCGACCTGGCTCGACAAGGACACCTTGCTGGTGGCGCGGGTGGAAGGCGCGGCGACTGCAACCCGGTCCGGCTATCCCCGGACAGTCCGTCTGTGGAAGCGCGGGACGCCCTGGACTTCGGCGACACTGGTCTCGGAGGGAATGGAGAAGGATATCGCGATGCGTCCCTTCGCGATGATGGACGGTGACACGCGCTATGTCGGCGTCGACCGCGGCATCGGCTTTTATGCCAACAGGCGCTTCGTTCTCCGGTCCGATGGGAAGCTGGTGGAGTTGCCGATTCCCGAGACGGCGGAGCTCGATACCATCATCGGCGGACAGGCGATCGTCAGGCTGATCGATCCTCTCGGCCAGTTCCAGCCGGGCACCGTCGTTGCGTTCGATATGGCGGCGATGGTCGCGGGCCAGAAGCCTGCTCCGACGCTTGTGATGGCTCCGACCGCCAGCCAATCGATCGACCAGGTCGGATCGACCGATCACGTGCTTTGGATCAAGGCGCTCGACGACGTTTCGGGCAAGCTGTTCGCGCTTCGGCGGCAGGCAGACGGGAGCTGGTCGCGGCAGGAAATACCGCTGGCTTCGAACAGCACAATCCAGCTGGCGGGCAGCGCGGACAAGCAGGACATCGCCTTCGCGACGGTCGAAGGAATGCTCGACCCGACGACTCTGGTCGCCGTGGGGCCCGACGGCGTTCGCACTGTGCAGGCATTGCCGGCTGAATTCGACTCATCGAAGTTTACGGTCGTCCAGCGGTTCGCTACGTCGAAGGACGGGACCAAAATCCCTTACTTCCTGGTGCAGAAGAATGGGGTCACCAAGCCGACGAACGTGCTGATCCACGCCTACGGCGGTTTTGATCTCTCCCAGACCCCGACGTATCTCACCGAGCAGCCCTATCGTTCGGGTCCGCTTGCTCTCTTCCTTCTCGAGGACGGGGGCGCCTTCGTCCTCGCCAACCTTCGCGGCGGCGGCGAGTATGGACCGGCCTGGCACAAGGCAGCCATGCGCGAGAAGCACCAGAATGCCTTTGACGATCTCGAAGCCGTTGCTCGCGATCTCATCGCGACCGGAGTCGCGCGCAAGGACGGGGTGGCGATCTCCGGCCGATCCAACGGCGGCCTGCTGGTCGGCGCGGCGATGACCCAGCACCCCGAGCTTTATTCGGCGGTGATCGCCGGCTCACCGCTCGAGGACATGAAGCGCTACTCTCACCTGCTCGCGGGCGCATCCTGGATGGACGAATATGGCAACCCTGACGTCCCGGCCGACTGGGCCTTCATCAAGAAATACTCGCCGTACCAGAACGTCCGCAACGGCGTGAAATACCCGCCGGTCTTCTTTTACCTGTCGACGAAGGACGACCGCGTCCATCCGGGACATGCGCGCAAGATGGCGGCCAAGCTGAAGGCTTACGGCAACCCAGTCTTCTATCATGAGTATACGGAGGGCGGGCATTCGGTCGGCGCCGACCGCAGCGAAGACGCGGTCCGTGCCGCGCTTCTCTATGAATTCCTGAAAAAGGAGACCGGCAGCGGCGAATAGACGCTGCCGCTTTCGCTTAGCGGCTTCCGGCCTGGTTCTCCGGCACGGAACTCTTCGAGTTCGGCTTCACCGGGACTTCGACGACCCTGCAGATCTTGGTTGTCGAATGGAGCCGCGAGCCGATCGCCCGTTCGTCGTCCACATCCCTGCAAACGGTCTTCTTGACCGTCTGCGGAGCATCCGCAGGAGCCGCCTGGGCCTGGGCCTGCGTGTCGGAAGGCTGGGCGGCCTGGGCCAAAACCGGGGCCGGGGCGCTGAACGCCGCAACGATAAGCAACAGCTTTTGCATTTCCGCTCCTGTGGGAAGAACTCACCCTTCCTAAGCGAGGGCATTTAACGTGGGAAGGGTTTTTTCGACGAACCGAATTCGCAATTCCTCCGAAACAACGGACGGATCAGGTCGTTTAGTCGCTGAATCAAAGGAAGGACCAGTCATGGGGACCTTTTCCAAGTTCACCGCCGCCGCGGTCATTGCCCTGACGAGCGCGACTTCGATTTCGGCGCCTGCGGACGCAAGGGTTCGGCATCGCCATCATTATTACAGCCGCACCCATTATTATCATCGCTATTGTCGTCGCTCGCCGGGCAGCACGGGTTTGATCGCCGGCGGAGTCGCCGGTGCAGTCGCGGGACCCGGTATCGTCGGTCACGGGTTGCTTGGCGCAGCCGTCGGTGCGGTGGGCGGCGCGGTCGCCGGCCGTGCGATCGACAGGACGATCACCGCGCCGCGGCGCTGTCACTACTACCGCTGAGCCGCTGAGCGGGCGCCGAGAGTGCCCGCTTACGTCCGACGTCGCCGCATAACCCGGCCCAAAGACCGGGCCGTCGCCCTCACGGGCGTCGTCGCCGTTCAGATTGCTTTCGGCCTCGCTCTATTGAGCGGGTTCAAGGTCCAACTCACTCGTCCGCCCGAAGCGGTCCAGAGCCTGATCGAAATCACACTTCCGCATCCTCCGCCACCGGCCCCAACGCCGAAACCACAGCGGCACAAGGCGAGACACTCGGCTGCCTCCGCCCCGAGGGGACCGGATCAGCCGATCGGAGCCGCACCGGGCCGGATGAAGTCGCAAACGCCGCTAGCCGTGACTCCGGTTGTCGCGCTGCGACCCACCGCTCCGGCTGCGGGAGGCGGACGACCAACCGGACCCGCGTCCGGTGCCGGCGCTGGAGGCGGAGCGGGCGGACAGGGCTTTGGCGCGGATGGAGGCGGGATGGATCTGGAGCTGATTTCGGGAGAAATCCTTCCATCCGATTATCCGCGGGATCTCGGCGACGCAGGGATCGGCGGGCGAGTCAGCGTCACTTTTACCGTTCAGGTGAACGGCCACGCCACCGGTTGCAGGATCACGCGGTCGAGCGGGACCCCGCAGCTCGACGCCCAGACATGCCGAATCATAGAGCAGCGCTTCCGTTTCCGACCCAGTACCGACCGTTACGGGCGACCGACCCCCGACGAGGTCGACTGGGATCACGACTGGATCCCGTCAGGCCGTAATTAGCCCCGCTCCGTCACGCTGCCGTCGATGATCGCCGGGCCGGAATGATGTTTGTCGAGGTGGCGCTTGATGATCCGCAAATTGCGCGTGTTCGACCGAAAGAAGAAATCGGGGATGGCCCCGATCAACGGGATCATGCCGAGCAGCCAATCGACGCCGATATTCGCGCCCATCTTCGTCATTTGCCACTTGGACATTCCAAGGTTGCGGGCCTCCCACGCCAGATAGGCGCCGATGGCGGCCGCAGCGGTGGGACCGGCGAACGGTATGAAGTCGAGGATCACGTCCAGGCCGACCGGCCTGTTGACGCCGGGGATGATGAGGATCCGTTCCATCAGCCGCTCGAGCATCTCCACCCGCTGCCTGACGGAAGCGGGGTCTGTGCCGACCGGGAAGCGGGGCCGCTCTTCATTCATCGTGGTGATTTTCACTCGCCTGTCCGGTCCAGCCGTTGTTCCAGGCCTGTCAGCGTATGGATTGCAAAGCGGTTCCCGGCGAAAGCCGCGATCCGGGCACCCACCAGCGTCCAGCGGATTGGCGCGGCGATCGGCAGGAATAGCTGCTTCGAATCGATTTGCCGCGAAGCGTCGAGGAGCAGGGCGCTTCGCTGAGGCAGCACCGAGGTCGTCCGTGCCGAATCCATGACCTCGTCAATCGCCGGGTCGCAAACGGGTACCTTGTTGCAGCGGAATCGACGCACGAACCAGCTGGCGGACGAGGAGGGCGCGACTTCGTCGATGAGAATGAAGTCCGCCGGCGCGCCTTTTCGCGCGCGCTCGACGTTGATTCCCAAGGCGCCCCAATCCGCCGCCAGACGGTTGAACAGGATCTCGCCACCCGG
>Ga0070663_100001838_pt1 | contig 11826 bp, 9 predicted proteins | sample KBSC63metaG_FD_65646 | JGI IMG/M metagenome (GOLD analysis project Ga0070663, IMG submission 65646) | Corn rhizosphere microbial communities from Kellogg Biological Station, Michigan, USA - KBS C6-3 metaG | ecosystem: Host-associated > Plants > Roots > Rhizosphere > Soil ...
ACGGGTTCTTGCCCGGCAGGTAGTGCGGCACGAGGTTCTTGTCGCGCGGCACTTCCATCGCGTACTCGCAGTTGTAGAGCCAGTTGGTGTTGCCACGATCCATCAGCACGAACTCCTGACTGCGGATGTACGGCTCGGTCAGATAGACCGGATCGGTGGCAATCGTCACCTGCGACAGCAGATTGCCATGGCGCATCCAGTGCTCGACCACGGTCGTGCGATCGCTGGCCGGCACGCCGCTGCGCCGGAAGTAGCCCTGCTTGATGTGGGTGGTCGTAATGGTGAGGATGTCGCCGTTCCACTCGCCGGTCGAGAAGCCCATGAACGTGTGGGGCGCGTACTCCGGCGGGTGCGGCCGGCCGTCGAGCCAGATCGTCCGGTGCTGCTGGAAGGTGCCGAGGTGCATCTCGATCGCCACGAGCTCCTGCGTATCGGGATTCACCTGCTGCCAGATGCGGAACTGGTTCGGGCCGAAGAACATGTACGGCAGCGTGTAGGGCGCGCACTGCTCCTCGAGCACCGAATGCCGCCCGACGTCGTAGCTGTCGCCGAACATCCGCGCGGCGTCGTTCAGCGGAATGCCGCTGAAGTCGCCCGGCTCTTCGCCGGGGACGCGGTCCGGCTGATCCTCGTGGTAGCGGCCGCTCCACTCGCCCGAAAAATTCACCTGCGCGGCCGCGGGCATCGCGGCCGTCAGCAGACAGGCGCCAACGAGCGCGGCACGAGCCGACGTTGCAATTCTCACCATGTGTTGCACCTCGGGCCTACTGGAACACCTGCGTCTTCGACGTCGTGCTCTTGATGTGCGCGTTCAGATCCGGGAGACACGACACTTCCTGAATGTCGGTGTCCACGACGCGGTTGAAGCGCTTGGTGCTCTTCCATTCGCCTTCCCAGTTGTCCGGGTCGGTCATGGTGAAGGCGATTTCGAGCTGCTTGCCGTCGTTGACCATGCGGAAACGCTCGACGATGTGCAGCTTCTCGCCGGCCGGAATGGCCGCGCCGTCCTGATCCATCCAGTGGTGATCGCCACGGAAGCCGACGGTGTCGACCACGAGCTCGTTGCCCTCCCACGTGCCGATCGACTCGCCGTTGTAGGTGCGCACGATCACGTCGGGATCGGTGTGCTTGCGGCCGTCAAGATAGATGATGCGAACGCTGTTCATGAAACCGCTGATCATGTAGATGGCCGTGGGCTTCTGAACCATCGCCATCGGCCAGTAGCGCGTCATGATGAGGGGCATGCCCGCCGGCCAGCACTGGCCGATGTCGTCCTTGTAGACCTTCCCCTCCTTGTCGTACTTCACCGACGCGTCGTACTCCTTCTGCGCCGCCGGCGTGAGCTTGGGATAGGGCTCGAGGAAGAAGTGCCACGCTTTCGGATCCTGGCTGACGTCGATGAACCAGTTGCTCGTCAGGTCGAACGGCGGGGTGGGGCGCGCCTTGTTCAGATTGGCCGGCGCCAGGGCGCTGAGCGTTCCGGCCTTCTCGGCCTCGACCTCGGCTTCCGTGGGCGTGTAGGCAGGCGCTGCCGGCTGGGACGGTTTGGAAGAACACCCGGCGGCGGCCACGCTCAAGGCGGCCGCCAGCACGCGGATCGTCATCGTTCGCATCATCGATGTACTCCGCGGCGGGGTTACTTGGAATCGGGCGTGCCGAGTCGTGCCGGCCGCTCGAACAGTTCGCGGCCGTCGGGCAGGGTCAGCGACACGAAGATGCCGGACGGCTCGCCGCTGCGGACCGGGTTCACCACCACCGTCACCTTGTCGCCCGGCTTGATGATGTTCGACTTCCAGCCGGCGCGGACCAGATAGGTCGGGCTCGTGAGCTCGACGCCCCACACCACCAGCTTGCTCTTGTTCTTTTCGTCGGGCACTTCCACTTCAATCCACGTATGGGGGTTCTGCCACCGGAATTCCTTGACCGTCCCGACGAGGGTCACCTTCTTCGTGCGATCGAACGCCGCCGGCGAATGATGCGCGAACGCGGGCGCCACCAGCGCCGCCGCCATCACCACCGACCACAATACCTTCCTCATTTGATCTCCTAGCGAGGCTGCGCCTCGAACCCACGAGCATGAAGGCTCCGCCTCGCCAGGGCAGTGCCTGATTGCCCGCGCGTTCGCGCGGGCGCTAGCGAACCTGAACCTTCGATGACGTGCTCTGCAGGTGCTCGTTCAAATCGGGCCGGCATTCGACTTCTTCCACGTCGATGTCGTTCACCCGGTTCCAACGGCGCACCCCTTTCCATTCCCCTTCCCAACTCTTGGGATCCGTCAGCGTCATGGCGATTTCGAGCTGCTTGCCGTCGTTGATCAGGCGGATGCGCTCGATGATCTTCAGCTCGCCGCTGGCGGGCACGCCCTGATCGACCCAGTGATGCTCGTCGTCGATGAAGTTCTTCGTCTCGACCACCAGCGTATCGCCTTCCCAATGCCCCACCGATTCGCCGTTGAACGTGCGCACCACGATGTCGGGATCGGTGTGCGAGCGCCCGTCCAGGAAGACGGTGCGCAGGCTGTTCATGAACTCGCTGACCATGTAGATGGCCGTCGGCAGCTGGATCATCGCGATCGGCCACACGCGGGTCATGATGACCGGCACGCCGGCCGGCCAGCACTGGCCGATGTCGTCCCGGTACACCTTGCCGTCCTTGATCGCCTGCAGGTAGGCGTCGCGATGCTTCTGGGCGCTGGGGGTGAGCTTGGGGATGGTGGCCGGGCCGAACAGCCAGCCCTGGATACCGGGGCTGTTGTCGATGAACCAGTTCCCCGTCAGGTCGAAAGGTGGCTTGGGCCGCGCCTTGGACAGGTTTTCCGGCGCCAGCGCGCTCAGCTGTGCCGGCGGGGCCTGCGCGGTCGCCACGGCCGGCAGAAGCGCCAGGATCACCGCTATGAGTCCGGTTCCAATCGAGTTGCGCCCTGCGAAAGCAGCCATAGGCGCGTCATTGTAACGCCTCGTTGCGCCTTTCATGAAAGCGCGCGACGGTGCACACGCGCCACGCACACGATTTCGTTTTCTGAGGTACGCGAATTGTGATCGGCTCAGCCGGAGCGGCGGATCGGGCACGTGGCCAACCGGCGAATATCTCTAGCATTTCATTCGATCATCCCGCGCGCGTCCGTGCCCCGGCCTGGCATCTCGATTGCCCCGCAATTCGCTTGGACGACCACGTGACACGACCCTCTACCCCCTCCCCCTCCTCGGAGGCGCAGCCCGGCGCCGTCGGCGACGACGAACTCACGCTCGAAGTCGACGCGCTGATCAACGAACTGGGTGCCGGCCTCGACGCGTCGTCGATCGAGGTCGAGGCCGTCGGTCCCGGTGGCAACTCGACCAAGGACGAGGAGCCGGAGGACGACGGGTTCATCGCGCTGGACTTCGAGGAGGCCGGCGGCGAAGCGGTCGATGACGTCGACGTCGAGGCGATCTGGTCCAAGACCCGCCCGATCGACCCCGAGGTGCACGAAGCCGAGATCGCCCTCGTCGAAGCCCACGCCAAGGCGAGAATGGCCGCCGAGATCGCGCAGGTCAAGGCGCAAGCCGCGGCGGAACGGCAGGCCGAGCTCGACCGGCTCGAACAGGAGGCTGCGGCCAGGCGCGACGCCGAAGTCGCCGAGGCGCGAGCACAGGCGGAAGCCGCTGCGCGCCAGTCGCTGGCGAGCGAACTCCAGCGCCTCGAAGCCGAGAGCGAGGCACGGCGTGAAGCGGCAGTGGCCGAGGCCCGCGCCCAGGCCGAAGCCGCGGCGCGCGAGGCGCTGAAGGCGGAGCTCGATCGGCTTCAACACGAAGCCACCGCGCGCGACGCCGCAGTGTCGGACGTCCGTCTGCAGGCGGAAACGGCCGCGCGCGAGGCGCTGCAACAGGAGCTGAAACGGGTCGAACAGGAAGCGGCCGCCCGGCGCGACGCCGAGCTGGCGGAGGCGCGGGCGCAGGCCGAAGCGCGGGCGCAGGCCGAGGTCTCGGCGCGCGAGTCGCTCGCCGCCGAGTTGAAGCGGCTCGAAGCGGAGAGCGAGACGCGCCGCGAGGCGGCGGTGGCGGAAGCGCGCGCGCAGGCCGAGGCGGCCGCCCGCGAGTCGCTGAAACAGGAGCTCGCACGCCTGCAGCAGGAAGCGGCGGCCACGCGGGAAGCGGCCGTCTCGGACGTTCGCCTCCAGGCGGAGCAGGCCGCCCGGCAGTCGCTGCACGCGGAGCTCGCACGCGTGGAGCAGGAAGCCACGGCGCGGCGGGATGCCGAAGTCGCCGAGGCGCGGGCGCAGGCCGAAGCCGCCGCCCGGCAGTCGCTCGCGCAGGAAATGCAGCGCGTCGAAGCCGACGCGGCGGCGCAGCGGGAAGCCGCCGTACAAGAAGCGCGCGTGCAGATGGAACAGGCCGCGCGCGAGTCGTGGGCCGCGCAGCTGGCGCGGCTCGAGGCGGAGGGCGAAGCCAAGCAGGAGGCCGCCGTCGCTGAAGCGCGGGCACAGGCCGAAGCCGCCGCCCGCGAGTCGCTCAAGCACGAGCTCGAACGGCTCGAAAAGGAAACCGCGGCCAAGCGTGAGGCCGCCGTGGCCGATGCGCGGGCGCAGGCGGAACACTCGGCTCGCGAGACGCTGCAGGCCGAGCTCGCACGGCTGGAGCAGGAAGCGGCCGTCAAACGGCAAAAGGAAGTCGCCGACGCCCGCGCGCAAGCGGAAGCCGCGGCGCGGGAGTCGCTCGCCAACGAACTGAAGCACCTCGAGGCCGAGGCCGCGGCACGGCGCGAAACGGCGGTCGCCGAGGCGCGGGCCCAGGCCGAGGAGGCCAGCAAGGACGCGCTCCAGGCCGAACTGATTCGACTGGCGCAGGAGGCCACCGCCAAACGTGACGCGGCCGTGGCCGAGGCCCGGCGTCAGGGTGAACAAGCCGGCCGGGAATCCGCCGCAGAATCCCTCAACGCGCGGCTCAAACAGCTCGAGGACGAAGCGGCACAAAAGCGCGACGCCGCCGTCGCCGATGCCCGTGCCCAGGCCGAGGACGCGGCACGGGCGGCGCTCTCCGCCGAGCTCGCGCGCCAGGACGCCGACGCCGCGGCACGGCGCGAAGCGGCGGTGGCGGACGCGCGCGCACAGGCCGAGCAGAGCGCGCAGGAATCGCTGCAGCGGGAGCTCGAGCGGCTCGAAGGCGAGGCCGCGCAAAAGCGCGAGGCGGCGGTGGCCGACGCCCGCGCCCAGGCGGAACAGCACGCGCAGGAGTCGCTGCAGCAGGAACTCGTGCGCCTCGAGGGTGAAGCCGCCCTGCGGCGCGACGCGGCGGTGGCCGATGCCCGCGCCCAGGCCGAGGCCCAGACACGCGAGGCGCTGGGCACGGAAGTGCAGCGGGTGAAGTCGGAAACCGAAGAAAAGCTGCGCCGCGAACTGGAGCGCGCACGGACCGAGCTCGGTGAAGTGCGGGCCGAGGCGATGCTCGAAGCACGCATGGCCGCCGAGAAGGCCACGAACCGGATGCTCGAGGAAGAAGTGACGCGCGTCCGCGCCGAGACCGAGGCGCGGCTCGGGCAGGAACTGGCCCAGCTGCGCGAGCAGGCCGAGAACGCCCGGCGCCTGCAGGCGCAGGCGCAGCAGCAGGCGGAAAGCATTCGCGAACAGGCGGCGCGCGACGTGCAGTCGGCGGCGCAAAAGGCCGCCGCCCGCGCATTCGAAGTCGAAGCGGTGCGGATTCGTGCCGAAGCCGAGGCGCGCCTGCGCGAGGAGACCGATCGCGCCCGCATGGACGCGCAGGCGCAGCTCGAGCGCGAAGTGGCGCGTCTGCGCAGCGAGAACGCGCAGCATCATGCCGCTGAAATGGCGGATGTGCGCGCGCAGATGTCGGAGCTCAAGGAAGCCGCGCGGGCCGCCAAGGCCGCGCCCCCGCCACCATCGCCCCGCGTGGAACCGCCCCCGCCACGGGTCGCCGAGCACGACTCGTTTCCCGAGACCGAGGCCGACGACAATTTCACGGCTGCCGGATGGGTACCGGCCGTCAGCGGCGGCGCCGCGCAGGCGGGCCACTGGCGCAAGTGGGCTGCGAGCGCCGGCGTCCTCGTCGTGGCGCTCGTGGCAGGCGTCGCCGTGCTCGGCCGGCCGGCCACGATGCGACGCGGAGAGCCGACCACCCCGGTTGAAGCGCCGGCGACCGCGCCGCCACAGAACGTCGAGACCAAAGCGAGCGTTGCGCCGCGCCCGCAGCGCCCCACGCGCAACGCCACGCCGGCAGCCGCGGCCGCACCGGCCAGCGCGCCGGTCAACACCTCGCCGGCGTCTGCCGGCCAGGGCGGGAACGCGATGCTGACGGTGTTTTCCCGCATTCCGCTCGACATCTATCTGGACGGCAAGCGGATTGGGACGACCGACGACGGACAGCTCGTGGTGCCGTCGGGGACGCATCGCTTCGAGCTGGCGAGCCGTCGCTACAGCTATCGTGGCGATCTCACCGTATCGCTGCAGCCGGGCCAGATGACGACGCACACCGTGGCGCTGCCCTCGGGTGTGCTGCGCGTGCGCGGGGCTGCGGGCACTGAAGTCTGGGTCGAGGGCGAGCACATCGGCGCGCTTCCCATCGCGGACGTGACCGTGCCGATCGGCACCCGCGAAGTGGTCTTCCGCGGCCCGCAGGGCGAGCGGCGTCAGATGGTGGAAGTGGGCGCGTCGGGGCCAACCGAGGTCACCGCGACGTTCGGCGCGTCCCCGCTCGTCGACGCTGCAACGAGCCCCGCCGTCACGCCAGCAGCACCAGCACCGGCCCCGGCGCCGGCAGCCAGCGCTCCGCCCTCGACGCCGCCGCGGCTGGCGCCGCTCAGCGCTCCGCGGGCGCGCCCGAATGGGATTCAGTAGACAGCAGAAAGGCGGCTCAAGGCTCAAGGCTCAGAGCCATCGGTCGTGAGTCATGAGTCGCGAGGCAAAGCCTCGCTCGGGCTACCATACGCGCATGTCGACCCGGGGGTGGTCCGTTGTCGCGCTCGCCGTCCTCTGTCTCTCGACGGTCGCCATCGCCGCGCAACGCAGCGAGCCGTTCACCCCTGAAATCGGGCAGCCGGGTAAAGACGTCGTCTGGGTGCCGACACCCGAGCCGCTGGTCGAGAAGATGCTCGACCTGGCCAAGGTGGGCGCCAACGACTTCGTCATCGACCTCGGCTCGGGCGACGGCCGGAACGTGATTGGAGCCGCCAGGCGCGGCGCCCGCGCGCTCGGCGTCGAATACAACCCCGACATGGTGGAGCTGTCACGCCGCAAGGCCACCGAGGCCGGCGTCGCGGCCCGCGCCACGTTCGAGCGCGGCGACATGTTTCAGGCCGACATCTCGCGCGCCACCGTGATGGCGCTCTTTCTCCTGCCCAGCAATCTCCTGCAGCTGCGCCCCAAGTTTCTGGCGCTCGCGCCCGGCTCGCGGATCGTCTCGAACACCTTCCTCATTGCCGACTGGCCGCCTGATGCCAGCATCGCGCTCGAGGAGGCGTGTGAGATGTGGTGCGAGGCGCATCTCTGGATCGTTCCGGCGCAGGTGGGCGGCCGCTGGCGTCTTGGCGATGGTGAGCTGGCGCTCACCCAGACGTTTCAAAGGCTGTCGGGCACCCTCTCCGTCGGACCGAGCTCCACGCCGGTCAACGGGACACTGCGTGGGAACGAGATCGAACTATCGAGCGGAACCACCTCGTGGAAGGGGCGCGTCGGCGACGGCGCCCTGGAACTTCAGAGCAGCGAGGGCCGTCGGATCACAGCGACACGCGTACGCGGATGAGACGTCCGCCTACCTTTGACAGAAGGCGGCAACGGCCATGACATGGTGGTTGTGGGTGGCCCTCGGGCTGGTGCTCAGCGCCATCGAACTGGCGACTCCTGGCGGGTTCTTCGTCATCTTCTTCGGCGTCGCCGCCGGCGTGGTGGGGCTGGCGCAGCTGGCAGGCTTGAGCCTCCCTGCCTGGGGGCAGTGGCTGGCCTTCCCGATCCTGGCCATCGTGGCGCTGCGACTGTTCCGGCGGCCGCTTCTCGCGCGGCTGCAGCCGCCCGCCGCGGTGCCGGTCGATTCCATGGTCAGCGAGGTAGCGGTCCCGGTGGCGGCCATCGAGCCCGGGGGGCACGGCCGCGCCGAACTTCGCGGCACGATGTGGGCGGCGCACAATGTGGGTGCCACGACCGTCAGCGCCGGACAACGCTGCCGGGTCGTCGCGGTCAACGGTCTTCAACTCGACATCCGTCCGGAGTGAGGTGATTCGTGGAAGCGACGCTCGTCGTTCTGATCCTCGCCGTCCTGCTGCTCATCTTCATCCTGTTCAAGACGGCGGTCGTCGTGCCGCAGCAGAGCGCCATCGTCGTCGAGCGCCTGGGGCGGTACCACGCCACGCTCAACGCCGGCTTCCACCTGCTGGTGCCGTTCGTCGACGTCATTCGCTACCGCCTGTCGCTGAAGGAGCAGGCGATCGACATCCCGGCGCAGGTGTGCATCACTCGCGACAACGTCCAGGTCGGAGTGGACGGCATCCTGTATTTGCGCGTGCTGGATCCCGAGCGGGCGTCCTACGGCATCTCGAACTACACCTTCGCCATCATCCAGCTGGCGCAGACGACGCTGCGCAGCCTGGTCGGCAAGATCGATCTCGACCGCACGTTCGAGGAGCGCTCGAGCATCAACACGGAGATCGTCAGCGAGCTCGACAAAGCCTCCGAGGCGTGGGGCGTGAAGGTGCTCCGCTACGAGATCAAGAACATCGAGCCGCCGCAGGACATCATCGCCGCCATGGAAAAGCAGATGCGCGCCGAACGCGAGAAGCGCGCCGTGGTGCTGCAGTCGGAAGGCCAGCGCGACGCGGCGATCAATACCGCCGAGGGCGAGAAGCAGCAGGTGATCAAGGCCTCGGAGGCCAAGCGCCAGCAGCAGATCAACGAGGCCGAAGGTCAGGCCGCGGCGATCCGCGCGATTGCCACCGCCACGGCGCAAGGCCTGCGCGAAGTGGCGACGGCCATTCAGACGGAGGGTGGACGCGAAGCGGTGCAGCTTCGGGTCGCCGAACAGTACGTGACCCAGTTCGGCGCGCTGGCGCGAACGACCAACGCCGTGATCGTGCCGGCCAATCTCACCGACGTGGCGGGAATGATTGCGTCCGCGATGCGCGTGTTCGAATCGACGTCCGGACCCGGCGGCCGTCCCGGCGCCCCGCCGCCCATCAGTCGCGTGCCGTAGTCAGGACCACGCTGCTGAGCACGCCGCGGCAGGCCGAGGCCGCCGCGCCGCCGCCATCGGGCGCAACCGTCACACGCGACGTGTCCCACCGCAGCGCGGTGGCGACGCTGCGTCCGGCAAAGACCGCGGTGCCGCGGCACGCACCCAGCCCCGACGAGGCCGGCGCACGCAGCTCGATCGTCCCGACGAATTGCGTGTCGGGCACCGTGCCTGCCAGCGTTCCGTTGATCGTGCCGCTCCACGCGTGATAGGCCGGCGACGTGAAGGCGAGAGCGCCTGTGACCGCGCGATCGTTCTGATCGAGCGACACGGTCACACCGGTGCTGGCGTGTACGCCCTCCTGCTCCCAGTCCGACGTGCCGGTCCAGAGGCCTGAAATGTTGGCGACGCCCGAGGGAGGCGCCGATGCGGTGTGCACCGCGGGTGAGCCGCTGAACGCCGCCACGGCCATGAGCGGCAGCAGCGCGAACCCGACGGCTGAGACACGTCGACGATGGGGAGACACCAAGGGCTACCTCGAAATCAGCGAGCAGGTGGTGTGGGCACGAGCGAGAGCTGGATCCGCTTGCGATACTTCACCGGCCGTCCGTTGACGGTCGCCGGCTGGTACTGCCAGGTCTTGGCCGCCTGCAGCACCAGTTTGTCGTAGGCGGGATTCGGCGGACTGGCCATCGTGGCCGACTCCACCGCGCCATCGATGTCGATCACGATGTCCATCACGAGCTGGCCGCCGAGCAGGACGCGGCCAGGATACGGGGGCACGGACTGGCGGATCGTCATGGGCGGGACCACGTTGGTGTCCGCGGGCGAATAGATGCGCGGCGTCTTGTCGACCACCGGCTCCGGAGCCGGCGGCGGCGCGACCGGCGCGGGTGCCGGCGGCGGCGCGGCCGCCTTGGCCGCGAGATCGTTGAACCCGCTCGCCAGCACCTTGAGATCCGCCAGCGGCGGCTGCCCGGCGGCGCTTTCGATGTCGGGATCGTTCAACGCCGCCAGCACCTGCGAAAACCCTTTGGCGGCCGAGGCATAGTCCTTCTTGTCGAAGGCGGACTTGGCGGACACGTAGTTCTGCTGCAGGATGCCCGGCAGCAGGCGCTTGCGGGCATCGGTGAAGGCCGAACGCAGGCGCGGCGGCACGTCGTCGGCCGCGGGCCGGAAGAGCGGATCCTGCACGATCATCGCGTCGATGACCTTCGCCGCCTCGGCGTTGTTGCCGACCGCCACCAGGCACAGGGCGCGATAGAGCTCGATGGACTGGCGCTCGGGACCCGCCGGGGCGGCCGTCGCGAGACCGTTGAGCATCTCGAGCGCGCCGCCGTACTCCGCCGACGCATACAACGTGCGAGCCGTGGCCAGCGACACCGCCGGTGCGGGCGCCTGTGCCCACGCGTCCGTGCCGGCGGCCAGCAGCGCGGCCGCGACGAGACCGGTTCTCAGACCCTTCATTTCGCCCTCATGTCCATGCTGATGCGCGCCGCCGCGCCGGTGGTCACGGTGGCCGTGGTCCGGCGCTCGCCGAGATCGGGATGACGGAAGACGATCTCGTGCGTACCGATCGGCACCGAGACGCTGCCGATCGGTGTCTCGCCGACGCGTTCGCCGTCGATCGACACTTCGGCCCACGGCAACGCGTTCACCGCCATCGACCCCTTCGGCCAGTCGGGTTTCACCGTCGCCACCTGCCCCGCCGCCACGTCCACCGACTTGGTGGAGCGGTAGCCAAGCGCTTCGTTCACCATTTCGAAGTCGTGACGGCCGACGGCGACCATGATGCGATCGGTACGGCTGCTGCCGACGAGACGTCCGCCCTCGAACACCTGCACGTCTGCCGGCGCGTTGATCGCAATCCACCCCGACACGTTGGCCGCGACCGCGCCGGCCTGCGGCTTCGGGGCGGTCATGGGCACGACGAGCGATGCGGTGGTGCCCGCTTCGATCACGACGTCATCGCTGAAGGTGCCCGACTCGTTCTCGAGCATCACGCGGTGCGTGCCCGCCGTCAGCCCCTTCACCGTCACCGGCGAACGTCCATAGAGCTTGCCGTCCACCGTGACCTTGGCCTTTGCCGGGTCGGTCCGCACCAGCAGATCGCCGGCGCCGGCCGCAGTCTTCGGCATCTCGATGAAATGCGACATGTGCGCGCCGGCCTTCATCGTCACGGGCACCTTGCGGCGATCCGTGTCGTTGACGAGCTCGACCTCGTGGGCGCCGGGCGCGAGGGTCACGGTCAGCGGCGTCGTGCCGCGGTTGGTGCCGTCGATGAACACCGCGACGCCGTCCGGGTTCGTCCCGATTTCCAGGGTGCCGGTGCTCGCCGGGGTGGTCGCCGCGACGGCCGCCGGCGCCTTCCGGCCAAGGAACGTGACGCCGGTCGTCACCGCGATGAGCACGACCACGGCGGCTACGGCCCAGGGGCTCTGCCAGGCAGGGCGCCCGGACTGGACGCGAGCGGCCTCGTGCACGGAAAACTCATGGGGTTCGGGGATGGCCGTCGAGACCTCGAGGTGCGGCAGATCGGATTCGACGTCGTCGGCGTCCAGCGAATCCGCGAGGCCAGGCCCCGGGTTCGCCCACGGCCCAGACTGCGGCACCGGCATCTTCACCTCGACCGGCTGTTCCACCGTCGCGGCGGCGAGGGCGGACGCACGCGGGGCAA
>Ga0070663_100001841_pt1 | contig 11814 bp, 6 predicted proteins | sample KBSC63metaG_FD_65646 | JGI IMG/M metagenome (GOLD analysis project Ga0070663, IMG submission 65646) | Corn rhizosphere microbial communities from Kellogg Biological Station, Michigan, USA - KBS C6-3 metaG | ecosystem: Host-associated > Plants > Roots > Rhizosphere > Soil ...
TCACGTCCCAACTGGTGCCGTCGGCGAACTTGACTTGCTGGATCGCGTTGTAGGCGTTGGCCGGGTCGTCGCTGTAGAAGAAATAGCCGATGGTCACCTTGTCGTTGGTGCCTGCAATGGACAGCACCAGATCTGAGCCCGAGCGCGTGGCCACGATCTCCGAGGGGGCCACGCCGGTCTTGAACTGCAGCACGTTGAGCTTGCCCGCCGCCGTGTCGTAGTCCGAGCTGATGGTGTCTTGGCCGTCGCCCTTGCCGAACAGGTAGGTGTCGTTGCCCGCACCGCCCGAGAGCTGGTCGTTGCCTGCGCCGCCGTCGATCACGTCGTTGCCGTTCTCGCCGTAGACGTAGTCGTTACCGCCCTTGCCCAGCAGGATGTCATTGCCATCGCGGCCGTAGAGGTAATCTGCGCCCGCCGTGCCTACCAACAAATCCGGCCGTGACGTGCCGGTGAGGTTGTGTTCGGTGGAAGCTGCAAGGCGAACTGTCCAGCTGCTCAGTTCTTCAGTGAACGCGCCCAGGTCGGGGGCGGCGTTGAGTTAAGTGACGAGGAAGTCGGTGACGTTCCAATTCAGGTTCTTCAGACGAGTTTCGCCTGCCGCGCTCAGAAACTCGACCAGATCAATGATCCCGTCTCGTGGGTTGGCTGCAATGGCTTGCTTGAATGCATTTTCCAACGGCTGAAAATCGAGAACGACTTGACCGTCCACCATTGCAATATCGAGCTTATCGAAGTAGGCGCTAAGACGTGTTTGCAGTAAAAGCGATTCATAAATGTCGGTCTTGAACCTGTCGTAAGCCAGCGAAATGCTGGCGACTTGCTCAGCAGCCAGCGAAACGGTGAGGGTGCCGGAAGTGGCAGCCAAAGGCGTGAACCGAGCTTGTCCATTCGCCCCACCATAGGTGAAGCCCATGAAACGCTCAACCACACCCAGCTTGCGGACGAAGTCGTCATAGGCAGGCGTACCTGCGGTCAGTCCTGCCAGCCTGTAGGTCAGCTTGACGCCGCTTCCGGTGAGGGCATCAGCCTGCGCCTTGAGCGACTTCAGATCCGCCGTGTTAGCCCACTTTTCGATGAAGCCGTCGAGCTTGTCAATCTGCCCTTGGCGGGTGGTTTGTTGGGTGTAGGTCTGCACCCAATTGCCGAGGTCTGTCGAGAGGCTGACGGCCTCGCTCAGATCGCGCACCCGGCCTGAACCACGCAAGTCTGGCATTGCCTTGGCTTGATCGGTCAGCGCGATCGGGGTGGTGAAGGTGCGGTAGAACGTATTGACCAGCAGATCCAGGTTGGCTGCTGCGCCATTGGTTTCACCGGTTGTACCGGTGGTGCCGTTGGATCGGGTAAAGGTGCCTGCCGCCGTTAGCACATTGCCATTGCCCAGATCAGTGCGCACGGCACTGGAATTGACGCCAATCCAAGTAATGCTGTTGGCACTGAGGGTGGTCAATTCGTTGGCCTGACTGATGCCATCCTGGTTCAAATCACGCCAGATGCGCAGGTTGGCAAAGACGCTGTCTGCTGCATCGATCTTGCCGTCTTGATTGGCGTCTTGATCTTTGAGTGCGTCAAACCCGTCGGTGGCCAATTGACCGTTGCTCTTGAGTGTGTCTACGCCAAAGAGTTCGCGGCCCGAGTCAATGGTCCCGTTGCCATTGCGATCCAGCACCAGCCAGCCGTCATCCGGCTTGATCCAGCCGGTGCCGGTTTTAACGCCATCAGCATCGTGATCGAACAGGATGACCGTGCCATCGCGCGTGCTGGTTGTTTCGATGCCGTCGCCGTCAAGGTCAAGAACCAATGGGTCGCGGCGCGGGGGCGTGGTTCCGCCAGCACCGGCACCACCGCCGGCGCCACCTGTGCCGCCAGCAGCACCGCCACCACCGCCACCACCGCCGGCACCGCCGGCACCGCCGGCACCACCGGCACCACCGGCACCACCGCCAGATCCTCCACCAGTACCGCCTCCAGGCTCGGGCTCCTTCCAAGAACGATGATCAATTGGATCATTGATCGTCGCCCCGCCCCTGACTCGGTCGTAAATCCACTTGTCAAGCGGATCAGTTGTGGTACCGGCGTCAGTAGCTCTTTTCCAGTTGGCATACTCTTGTCGACCTAAGTTATTGTTCCATAGGTCCATGTTTTTCTCAGCATTATATTCTTGCTGAGTAATTCCCTTGTGCTTCCCGTCCGGGTCATACGCACCCTCGTTTTTATCCCCAAGCCATTTGGCAACATCCTCCCCGAATTTCTGGGAAAATTGTGCACTCGTATAAGCATGACGAAATGCGTCATATTGATCATTATGATACCAATTATTTGGGTCAGGGTTTCAATTTAACCCACCCAATCGATCAGCAGCCTCAACCGACTCTCTGTTGTATCTACCCAAAATACCCAATTCAATTCCCCAGTAAATTAATTAAAAGCAATTGCCTCTTGCGTGATAAAAAGCACAGACGATTCTGTGCATAGACTCCCGCTTCTTGGTGGCATAACTTCTTTTTTCTTTAGGCGAACTTGAATCGGCGATCTTGATTCCATGTATATCCACAGCACAAATTCCCCTTCATTAACCTCTCTGAAGCCAGGCGAGTCCATTTTCGTTAGTTGAACAAATGATTTTTCAACCATGTACTGATTCTGAATGCAAAGCTTTTTTATTTTCCCATCTGTAAAATGGGACAGATCCAGAGAAACTTTCTCTTCTTTCGATCTCACCGAGGCATTGATAATTTCATAATTCAATTTCTTTTCCTCGGAAGAACAGCCACCAACACTAATGGCTAGCATGGTTGAGAGAAGCATTGAGCTTAAAAAGCTTCTCCGCACGTGCGATTGAAGTTTTCCAGGCAAGAAGTTGGTATTCATTAATTTCTCCGAGCATCAAAAAAATATTCCTTGCGACTCAATCTTCGCAACCGCCGCCTTTTGCAAAGTGATTCGTTCCATCATTGGCTACAGCAATAACAATATCCGTTCCACTCATTTCACTTTCCTCCCAAAAGCGTCCACACAAGTGCTACTAACCCGACCGTCAGAAGGCTGGCGCGGCTGATTAGAGTAAGTCTTGAAATTCTTCGCTTTAGTCCCTCATCCTCCGGAAATTTTTCTCGGTGCTTCCCCAGTAGGTGAATCTGTGATCCCAAGTACAAATTCAATACCGCAACGCACAGGAATACAAATCCCACTTCATGTTTGGTAATCGACATGTCCAACCATCTTCGACGTGACGCCCTTACATTTAAAGGTTCAGGCCTCTGAAGCACTACCACGCAGTCAGACAGTGACAGTGCAAGCAGAAAAAACTCTTCGAGGCGAGGTGGCATACCACCGCACCACCCGGAGCAGAGGAGGCGACCGGATCGGCCGCGTGGACCACATGCAATGCCCCCACAACGCCCCCCGGCCGCGAGCGCGCGTAGACACGAAAGGCGTGTCGCATTGATTTCATTCATCCCCTTCCCCACTCTTGAAGAGTGGGAATTCTCAGGGAAATACCTGCGGATCCACCCCCCCAGCCATAGGGGGACGCCCAGGACGACTGCATGAAGGTAACGAGTGAAAGTGTGGTAGATGAGCGCCTCAAGATGGACCTCAAGGAGAGCAAATAGAGGTCAATAGACACGGCCCCGTTAGATATATGAACTTGCTCCGGCGGCATTGCGCGGCGGCCACAGGCAAGGCGGACAGATGCTCAGGCAAGGAGCGTCCAGAAATACCAACAGCTCGATGTTTCGCCTCGATTTCTAAGACCTCTCCTATACCAGATATTTGGTCATTTTTTCTTCATGCAATCGCCCTGACTCGCGACGCTGCCCCGCGAAACCATCCACCAACTCGGCAGCAATCGAACGATCTTAGGCTTTGAAAACCGATCGTCAATCAGATATAGGCATCCACGGTCCGATGGCGTTCGGATTACCCGCCCCGCGGCTTGCACGACCTTGCGGATACCGGGGAAGAGATAGGTGTATTCATAACCCTCGCCGAAAGTCGCATTCATGCGGCGGCGCAGCTCTTCGTTAATGCGATTGAACTGCGGCATGCCCAGCGTTGCGATGAAGGCGCCGATCAGCAGCTTGCCGGGCAGGTCGATGCCCTCGGCAAACGATCCCCCCAGCACGGCGAAGCCGATACCCTGCCCCTGCGTGGTGAAGCGATCGAGAAACTCCTCGCGTTCGGTCTCCCCCATGCGCCTCGCCTGAGTCCACATGGGCACCTGCGGATGCCGCACCGCAAACTCACCGGCCACTTGTTCGAGGTACTCGAAGCTGCTGAAGAACGCGAGATAGTTCCCGGGCTGCGCTCCGTACTGCGTTGCCATCAGTTGCGCGATGGGTGCAACTGATTCGCTGCGGTGATGAAAGCGCGTGGAGATGTTTCGCACGACGTGCACCGATAGTTGCTCCGCGCTGAACGGCGCCTCGACGTCGAGCCATGCGGTGTCGTCAGGCAGGCCCAGCGTGTTGGCGTAGAAATGCTGGGGCGTCAACGTGGCGGAAAAGAGTACGGTCGATCGCGTCGCCAGAAGACGCGGCTTCAGGAACGGCGCTGGCACCACATTGCGAACGCACATCACTGAATCGGCGCGGCGAGATCGCGTGTGCACATCGCGATCGATGCTCACATCGAACAGCGAATGCGTGTCCAGTGATTCGAGCAGCCGCGTGAAGTGCAACGCATCGAAGTAGAACCGCATTAGAGGGCCATCGAGCTCGGCGGGTTGGTCAGCGATGAGTTGGGCAATGGCGGCGGTGGCCTCTTGCAATGCAGAGACGAATTTCTTCGGGGCTTGCGCATGTACCTCGTAGGGCTCGCTCTGGTCTTTGGTGGCTGCATTCCATGCGCGATTCAATCGGTCCAGCGGTTTCTTCACCGCGACCGGCGCCGACGCGCGCACGGCATGCAGATCCGATTGCGCCAGCTCTGCGCTGTACATCGCCCTCGCACGGTCAATGAGGTTGTGCGCCTCGTCCACCAGCACGGCGACTCGCCACTGATTCATCGCCGTCAGGCTGTGCAGCAGCGCAGTGCTGTCGAAGAAATAGTTGTAGTCGCCGACGATCACGTCGCTCCACCGCACCAGTTCCTGGCTCAGGTAGTAGGGGCAGACCTGGTGCGCCAGCGCAACTTCCCTCAGCGAATCCTTCGTGTGCGATTGAAATGCCACCGCCGCTTCTCGCGCGGCCAGCAAACGATCGTAGAAGCCCTTGGCGAGCGGACATGACTCGCCGTGGCAGGCCTTGTCTGGATGTTCGCAGGCCTTGTCGCGTGCCACGAGCTCGATCACGCGCAGCGGGAGCTTGCCTTCACCACGACTGCGAAGCCGATCAATTGCGTCCAGCGCCAAAGCCCTTCCCGAGCCCTTTGCTGTCAGAAAGAACACCTTGTCCAGGTCCTGCACCGGGCAAGCCTTGAGGAACGGGAAGATGGTACCGATGGTCTTGCCAATGCCCGTTGGCGCCTGGGCCATCAGGCATCGCCCCAATCGCGCGGCCTTGAACACCGATTCAGCGAGCGCGCGCTGCCCGGTGCGAAATGAAGCATGCGGAAATTGCAGCGCGGTCAATGCAACGTCGCGCTGCATTCGATGTGCGGCCTCCTGATCCGCCCATTCGATGAACCGTTCACACAACGTCTCGAAGAAAAGCTTCAGTTCGCCCGCCGTGCAAGGCTGCGACAACACAGTCTCGTCCTGCTTGGCGATGTCGAAGTACACCAGCGACACAGTGATCTTCGACAAGCCCAGTTGTTCACACAGCAACCAGCCGTAGACCTTGGCCTGAGCCCAGTGCAGATGCCGGTGATTGGCCGGCATGCGGTCGAGATTCCCGCGGTAGGTCTTGATCTCTTCCAGGCAATGTCGTGCGGGGTCGAAGCCATCGGCGCGGCCTCGCACAGTCAGATGCTTGTGCTGCCCGCTCAAGGACAGCTCGGCCCGGTATGTGCTGCCGCGTCTTGCCGCCACGGTCTTGTGCCCGGCCACGCCTTCCTGCGAAGACGGTGACGGCGTGAACCGCAAGTCGAGATCGCCCTGCTTGGCTGTGAATTCGCACAGCGCGCGGACAGCGACCGTGTAGGCGGATGGGCGGGTCACGACAGGGTCTTCACAGCTTTTCAAATCTTCTTCTTCGCAGTCCCGGGTTGAGCTTGACGCAAACACACATTCCAACGGATTTGATTGAAAAATGAAGAGGAGAAAATTCATCATACTGGATGCATTCACAGCCCTGACGCATCGTTCGGCCCGAGAATTCGCAGATGCCATCTGCACCCCCTCATTCGACCGCCAGCACCGCAAGCCATGGGACCACGCCCTTCCGACCCCGCCTGACACTCCAGACACTGACCCGCGGCGATGGCCTGCTCGGCCTGCGGGCCTTGTCCGGTTTCGGCCCGCGCAGCGCCCAGGTCACCGTCGCCCAGGTGGACTGGACCTACCTTGCGGAAGGAGGTCTGCACTGGGAGACCCCGGCCCCTGAACGCGTGACGGCCACCCGGCCCAAGCCCACACACCTGATTCGCGGCGCCTGGGGCGAGCACGTAACGATTCATCGCGACCTGCGTGCAGAAGCCGATGCGAGCGACCTGCTGTGGAGTTCCGGCTTGCGCCCTCTTCCGTCCGAGGCCTTGCAGTGGCGCACACGCACGGTTGCCGAAGGCCACGAACATCTTTGGTCGCTGATCGAAGAGTCGCACTTCGGCGATTTCTGGGCGGACCAGGTGCCGCGGCTCCAAGCGCAAGGATGGTCCATCGTCGTGCGTCCGGGCTTTGCGCACCAAAGCGTGCCTGTGGACGCGTGGAAGTTCGTGATTGACCCTGTCACAGGCGACGAGACAGGTCGCGAGCTCACGCACCCCCTGGGTCCGCGGCCGAGGAATATCACGGCGATGCGGCAACCGCCGCGCCAAGGCTCATGGATGCTGAGCCTGGGCGTCGAGGTGGAAGGCGAAAGGCTGGACCTCATTCCGCTGCTTGCCGACTTGATCAAGCGCGATGGCCGTTGGCTCAAGGCCTATGAAATTGCCGCCATTCCCGACGACGCTTTGATCGCCCTGCGCGCACCGGGCGGACGCCGCATCGACGCACCTGCCAAGCCGCTCAAGGCGATCGTCGGCGCGATGGTGGATTTGCTCACCGACCCGCGTCGACCCGACGGGCCGCTGCACCTGTCGACGTGGGAAACACACCGCGTCGAAGCGATGCGTGTGAGCCTGATGGACTCTCAGGCCGCGCGAGCAGGCGAACACGGCGCGTGGCAGATGCAAGGCGATGCGGGTCTGGCCGCCTTGGCCGAGCGGCTGCGCGCGGCAGGCAGCCCGCAAACCGTGGCAACACCGGCCGAACTCGGACTTCAACTGCGGCCCTACCAGGAGCATGGCGTCGCGTGGCTGCAGTACCTGCGCGAACACCATCTCGCAGGCATCCTGGCCGACGACATGGGCCTCGGAAAGACGGCGCAGGTGTTGACTCATCTGCTCGTCGAAAAGCATGCGGGGCGGCACGATCTGCCTTCGCTCGTCGTGCTGCCGACCTCGCTCATCGCCAACTGGCAGGCCGAAGCCGCACGCATCGCGCCGACGCTGCGCCTGCTCACGCTGCAAGGCCAGCGCCGCTCGCGGCACTTCGCGCGCATTCCGGAGCACGACGTGGTGTTCACCACTTACCCACTGCTGTGGCGCGATGTGGATGCGCTGGCAGCGCAACACTGGCACCTGCTCATCCTCGATGAAGCGCAGATGGTGAAGAACGCCGGAAGCCGCGCGGCGTCTGCACTGCGGCGGCTCAACTCACGACACCGGTTGTGCGTAACCGGCACGCCGCTCGAGAACCACCTCGGCGAACTTTGGGCGCACTTCGACTTCCTGATGCCCGGGTTTCTGGGCGACGCGCGCAGCTTCGCGAGAATCTGGCGCAAGCCCATCGAAGAAAACGGCGAAACCTTGCGCGCGCAGTTGCTGTCGCAGCGGGTGCGGCCCTTCATCCTTCGACGCCGCAAGCAGGATGTGGCAACGGAACTGCCACCCAAGACCGAGATCCTGCGCCGCGTGAAGCTTGAAGGCGAGCAACGCGACCTGTACGAAAGCGTGCGACTTGCAGCTGACGAAAGGGTGCGGCGCGTCCTGAAGCAAAAGACTTTCGCAGGTTCGCAGATCGCCATCCTCGATGCCTTGCTCAAGCTGCGGCAGGTCTGTTGCGACCCGCGGCTGTTGAAGGGCCTGGACAAGCCGTCGACGATGGAGAGCGCCAAGATGGCGCTGCTGCGCGAGATGCTTGTCGAGCTGGTGGACGAAGGCCGACGCGTGCTGGTGTTCTCGCAGTTCACCGAGATGCTGACGCTCGTGCAGGCAGAACTTGATGAACTCGGCCTGGCCTACCTGACGCTCACGGGCGACACGGCAGTAAGCACCCGAGGCAGCGTCGTGCAGCAGTTTCAGGACAAGACGGTGCCAGTCATGCTGCTGAGTCTCAAGGCCGGCGGCGTGGGCCTGAATCTCACTGCCGCAGACACGGTGATCCATCTCGACCCCTGGTGGAACCCTGCCGTGGAGCGGCAGGCCACGGACCGCGCCCACCGCATCGGTCAGGACCAGCCGGTCTTCGTCTATAAGCTGGTGGTGGAAGGCAGCATCGAAGAACGGATGCTCGCGCTGCAGGAACGCAAGTCGGCCTTGGCTGAGGGTGTCCTGGGGCAGGACACGGCAGTGGAGAAGTTCAGCGCCGACGATCTCGAAGGACTGCTTGCTCCACTGGAGTGAAGGACCTCGGTCGTAACCTACGTGAAACTCGGGGGATCCCTGTGCGAGCGTCAGATTCCTGAGCTTCGCGCAGATGACTCGGACAAATCTCGCGAAGACCGGTGCGTAAATCCGAGTACTTCGCCGAATGCTTCCGCGTTCTGTATGCTGCGAACTTCGCCCCCTGCTTTGCCACTGCCCCATGGAGAACCCCGATGACCCGCGTCTTCAACTTCAGCGCCGGCCCCGCCACGCTGCCCGAATCCGTCTTGCGGCAAGCCGCCGACGAGATGCTCGACTGGCATGGTTCGGGCATGTCGGTGATGGAGATGAGCCATCGCGGCAAAGAGTACATGAGCATCCACGCCGAAGCCCAATCCGACCTGCGTGAGTTGCTTGCCATTCCTGCCAACTACAAGGTCCTCTTCCTGCAGGGCGGCGCCATCGGACAGAACGCCTTCGTGCCGATGAACCTCTATCGGGGCAAGGCGAGCGCCGACTATGTGAACACCGGCGAATGGTCGAAGAAATCGATCACTGAAGCCAGAAAATACGGCATCGTGAACGTGGTGGCCAGCTCTGAACCGAGCGGCTTCACGAGCATTCCAAAGCAAGACACCTGGAAGCTCGACCCCAACGCAGCTTACGTGCACATCTGCTCCAACGAGACCATTGGCGGCATGCAGTACCACTGGACGCCCGACATGGGCGACGTGCCGCTGGTGGCCGACATGTCCTCGGAAATCCTCTCCAAGCCGATCGATGTGAGCTGCTACGGGCTCATCTATTGCGGCGCGCAGAAGAACATTGGCCCAGCCGGGCTCACCCTCGTCATCGTGCGTGAAGACCTGATCGGCCAGGCCATGCCCATCACGCCGTCGGTCTTCGACTTGAAGCAACAGTCCGACAATGATTCGATGCTGAACACGCCGCCGACCTACGCGATCTACATCGCGGGGCTGGTATTCAAGTGGCTGAAGAAGCAAGGCGGCCTCAAGGCGATCGAAGAGCACAACCGCGTGAAGGCGGCGCTCCTGTACGACTACCTCGACTCGCAGACTTTCTATTCCTGCCCGATCGCCAAGGATGACCGCTCTCTGATGAACGTGCCGTTCAAGTTGAAGGACGAGTCGCTGGACGAAGCCTTCCTCAAGGGTGCGAAGGAGCGCGGCATGCTGCAGTTGAAGGGCCACCGGTCCGTCGGGGGCATGCGCGCCTCGATCTATAACGCCATGCCCAAAGAGGGTGTGCAGGCGCTGGTGGCCTATATGAAGGAGTTCCAGAAGCAGCACGCCTGACGAGAGTTGCGAGGTGGGCAAAGAAAAGCGTGCCCACCCTACGAATCCAAACTGCAGGGAGCGAATGGATGACGCACTTCAACGTCCTGGTACTCAACCAGATTTCGCAGAACGGGCTGTCGCGGCTGCCGGCGGATCGCTACAGCGTGGGCAAGAACCTCCCGCAACCGGCTGCCGTGCTGGTGCGTTCCGCAGACATGCATTCAATGGACATTCCCGGCAGCGTGCAGGCCATTGCGCGCGCCGGTGCAGGCACCAACAACATCCCCGTGAAGGCCATGAGCCAGCGCGGCATACCGGTATTCAATGCACCCGGCGCCAATGCAAACGCCGTGAAAGAACTGGTGCTCACGGGCATGCTGCTCGCGGCGCGAAACGTCCCCGCCGCGCTACGCTTCGTGGCCACGCTCGACACCGACATGGTCGACATGGACAAGAAGGTCGAGGAAGGCAAGAAGGCTTTCGCGGGCTTCGAACTGGCCGGTCAGACGCTGGGGATCGTCGGCCTGGGCAAGGTTGGGTGCCTGGTGGCCGATGCGGCCATCAAGCTCGGCATGAAGGTGCTGGGCTACGACCCGGAGATCACCGTCGATGCAGCATGGAGCCTACCGTCGCAGGTAAAGAAGGCGTCGAGCGTGAGCGAGGTACTGCGCAATGCCAATTTCGTGACGCTGCACGTGCCGTTGGTCGATGCGACGCGCCACCTGGTGAATGCGGACAACATCTCGCTGATGAAGCAGGGCGCCGTGCTGCTCAATTTCTCGCGAGATGGCGTCGTGAGCAAGAGCGCGGTACTGTCTGCGCTCGACAAGCAGCTGGCAGCCTATGTTTGCGATTTCCCGAGTTCGACCATCAATGCGCATCAACGTGTGATCGCCCTGCCGCACCTGGGCGCGTCAACGCGGGAGGCGGAAGAAAACTGCGCTGTGATGGCAGTGGAAGAACTGCGTGACTATCTGGAGCATGGCAACGTCGTCAACTCGGTGAACTTCCCATCGGTAAGCATGGCCCGCGAGTCCAACTATCGGGTTGCGATCTCGAATGCCAACGTTCCCAACATGCTGGGCCAGATTTCGACCGCCATGGCGCGCGCCGGGTTGAACATCCACAACATGGTCAACAAGTCGCGCGGCGATGTGGCTTACACGCTGGTCGACGTCGATAGCCCCATTGCGCCTGGCGTGTTGAGCGACATCGCGGCCATCGAAGGTGTGCTGGCAGTCCGGTACCTGCGCTTGTAATCACTGCGACGACGGCACAATCAGAGTCATGCTGACCGTCAACAAACTCATTCCCCAAGGCCAGGGTCTGGCCCCAACCCTGCTCAAGCGCGCCGCCGCCGTGGTGCTCGACTGGGACACACGGCAAAAGAGTCGCTTCGACGCCGAAGACTCCCAAGGGCGAACGCTGGGCGTCTTCTTGTCGCGCGGCGCCTTGGTTCGAGGTGGCGACGTGCTGGTGGCCGAAGACGGCTCGCTGATCAAGGTCGTCGCGACGCCGCAGCCGGTGCTGGTGATCCGGCCGTGCGGGGAGCATGGGTCGCCGCTCGATCTGATGCGCGCGGCCTACCACCTCGGCAATCGCCATGTGCAACTTGATCTGCGATCAGACCGGCTGCAGATCGAACCTGATCATGTGCTGGCTGACATGCTGCGCAACATGCACTTGATCGTGACCGAAGAGCTGGCGCCCTTCGAGCCGGAAGGCGGGGCTTATGCGGCCGGTGGGCACGGACATGAGCATCACGATCACGCGCACGCGCACGCGCACGCGCACG
>Ga0070663_100001843_pt1 | contig 11812 bp, 10 predicted proteins | sample KBSC63metaG_FD_65646 | JGI IMG/M metagenome (GOLD analysis project Ga0070663, IMG submission 65646) | Corn rhizosphere microbial communities from Kellogg Biological Station, Michigan, USA - KBS C6-3 metaG | ecosystem: Host-associated > Plants > Roots > Rhizosphere > Soil ...
CTCGATATAGGAAAGGGCCGCCGCCGCGCTCGCCGGACGACCGTGGAAATCGACCATCACCTCAACCTCGGGGCCGACCGCATGGCGCAGCGCTTCCATCATCCGCGCCACCTTATCGGCTTCGGGCAGCGGCGCGTGGTAATGCGTGTAGGGAATAAAGACCGCCTTGAAGGCACGGTAGCCCTTCGCGATTACCTCATTGGCGCGCTCGACGAGCGGTGCCATATCCAGCGTCTCGTAGACGGCACGCATGTCGCCGAGGCCGAGATGGGTATAGACGCGTACCTTGTCGCGTACCTTGCCGCCCAAAAGCCGCCAGACCGGGACGCCGAGATGCTTGCCGAGTATGTCCCACAGCGCCATTTCGATGCCCGAGACCGCGCTCATGCCGATGGCGCCGAGCCGCCAGAACGATTGCTTGGCCATCGCCCTCACGGCCTGCTCGACGTCACGCGGATCGCGTCCGATCATCAGCGGCGCCAGATCCTCGATGGCGCCGACCACCGCTTTCGTCTTCCATTCCAGCGTCGCCTCGCCCCAACCGAACAGGCCGGGTTCGTCCGTCTCAACCTTGACGAACACCCAGTTACGCATCTCGGCATTGACGATACGGGTTTGGATAGCGGTGATCCGCACAGCTCGATCCGCGATATTATTGTCTGACTTTTGTACTGAATAGTCTGTTAATATCGACGCGTCAATAGATAGAGAGATCAGCAATCCAGTCGCAAAAAGGCAGATGCCCCACCCTCTTGAGATGGAGGAGTTGCTATCGGAATCCTGCTTTTTTTACTCCTTTATAAGTAGCCCCTAACCTCCGGCTTCTCAGCTTCTGTTTTGCAGGCCTCTCTTCCGCAAAAACACCGCTGCCATCCCACCAGACGATCTTTATCCGGCCAGCTCTTTTGGCGCGAAAGACGTAGAGTGCGCCGTCCCATCCCGCTCACAACGCTCTGCTCCCGGCATCCGAAATCACCACCTGCAGGACAGGGCAGAACGGAACGCGGTAACCATCAGCAGTTGACAACAGGGTCGCACATCCCACCACGTTCAGACGCCGATAACGTGCCATCGCCCTATCGAGGGATAGCGCCACGACCCTGCCTGTGACCGGATCGTTGCACAGGATTGATCTGCCGTCGGGCGAAAGGCCTGTCGCCAGCAGCCACTGCGCGGGCGTATGTCTGGAAGCGCCACCGATCGTGACGGGACCGCTCCCGAGCAATTTCGCGAAGTTGGTTTTGCTGGGCACGATCGGAAAGCCGTTCCCGACATGCTTGCGCTTCGGATTATAGAACATCTAGGTGTAGTCGAACACGTCCTGCCTTGCCTCCTCGCGTGTTCGGTAGATTCTGCGCTGTATGCGTTCGCGCTTGAGGAGATTGAAGAAGCTCTCCGCCACGGCATTGTCGTGACAGTTGCCGCGACCGCTCGTCGAGTGCTCAAGATTGTGGTGCTTCGGGAACGCCGCCCAGTCCATACTGGTGAACTGGGAGCCCAGATCCGAATGGACCAGGACCTTGCTCGGCTTTCGACGCCACACCGCCATCAGCAGTGCCTGCAGCACGACATCGGTGGTCTGTCGGCTCTGCAATGACCAGCTGATGACGCGGCGTGAGAACAGGTCGATCACCACGGCGAGATAGGCAAAGCACTCCTGGGTTCGGATGTAGGTGATGTCTGTCACCCATGCCCTGTCCGGTGCGTCGACGTCAAACCGCCGGGCAAGGGTGTTGTCGACCACGACCGACGGCTTGCCGCCATAGGAGCCGGGCCGGCGCTTGTAGCCGATCTGCGCCTTGATCCCGGCCAGCTTTGCAAGACGGGCGATGCGATTGGCGCAACTGGTCTCTCCCTGATCAAGAAGATCGTCGTGCAGTTTGCGATAGCCATAGACCCTGCCGCTCTCCTTCCAGGCCTTGCTGAGGAGCTCCGTCTGACGGGCATCTTCCCGAGCCCGTTTGCTCAATGAGCTCTTCAGCCAGGCGTAGAAGCCGCTGGGTCGGATGCGCAGGCAACGGCACATCGCCCGCACCTTGAACTGCTGGCGAGGCTCGGCAACGAACGCGTATCTCACCCGTTCGGCATGGCCCTCGGACCAATGGCGGGCTCACGCCTCACCCTTGGCGAAATACGCATTCGCCAAGGCTCACCTCTTTTCAAGAGGTCGGGCTCCTCGGTGACGCGAGCCAACTCCTTCTTCAGACGACGGATCTCTGCCGCCTGATCGTCACCAGTCAAACCGGTTGGCTTCGAGAACTTCCGTTTCCACGCATAGAGCGAGTGCTGGCTGACGCCGAGCCGCTTCGAAACCTCCGCTACCGGACAGCCCCGCTCGCTGATCTGAGCCACTGCATCGCGCTTGAACTCGTCACTGAAATTGCCGGTCCCCATCATGGCCTCCTTGCCTCAAAATTACGGAAGAAGGCGGCCATGAATCTAGGGGCTATTCAAGGCAACATACTTCGAATTGAGTAGTTCCAAAGATCAAAATGCAACTTCTGCAAACTGGCGCAGACCATGGCATGCGCTCACAATTTTTTCAGGCGGGCGCTGTCCGATGGGAGAAGCGCTATGAACGACCTGAGCCTCACCACGCTGGAAGGCGGAAAGAAGGCAATCAGCGCTGAAACGATTGAAGCATTTGCCGGAAAGCTGCGTGGCGGTGTGTTGATCGCTAGCGATGACGGCTATGACACGGCGCGAACGATCTGGAATGCAATGATAGACCGCAGGCCTGGCCTCATCGCGCGATGTGCAGGAGTCTCCGACATCGTGAATGCGGTGAATTTTGCCCGAGACAACGGTCTGCTCGTCTCGGTGCGCGGCGGCGGCCACAACATTGCGGGTAATGCCCTCTGCGACGGTAGCTTGATGATCGACCTTTCGTCCATGAAGTCGATCCGCGTTGATCCAATTGCGCGCCGCGCCCGTGTCGAGCCTGGTGCGACACTTGCCGATGTCGATGCCGAGACACAGGCATTCGGTTTGGCCGTTCCGACCGGGATCAATTCGACCACGGGTATAGCAGGGTTGACTCTCGGCGGCGGCTTCGGATGGATCACCCGCAAATTCGGCCTCACGATCGACAATCTCCTGTCTGTCGACCTGGTCACGGCCGACGGAAAATTCCGCCATGCAAACAAAGAAGAGAATCCGGATCTTTTCTGGGCCATTCGCGGTGGGGGCGGCAATTTCGGCGTAATCACGAGCTTCGAGTTCCAACTCCACAAGCTCGGTCCTCAAGTGCTGTCGGGACTGGTGATCCATCCGCTCGAGAATGGAGAAGCAGTATTACGGGGATATCGGAAGGCGCTCGAAGACGCGCCCGACGAACTGACCTGCTGGACGATACTGCGCAAGGCTCCGCCCGCGCCTTTTGTCCCGTCCGAATGGCACGGCAAGGAGATTGTTGTGCTGGGTATCTGCTATTGCGGCGATCTGCAGAAGGGAGAAAAGGCGGCGGCGAGGCTGCGCTCAATCGGCGCCCCGGTGATGGATCTGGTCGCGCCCCAGCCGTTCACGCAATGGCAGGGCGCTTTCGATGCACTCCTTGCGCCCGGTGCACGCAATTATTGGAAGAGCCACGATTTCACGGAGCTTTCCGATCCGCTCATAGAGGTGATGATTGATGCGGCCTGGCGTCTGCCTGGTCCGGAATGCGAACTCGCGATTGCGCATGTGGGCGGTGCGGCTGGCCGTGTGCCCGTGGAAGGGACGGCCTTCCCGCAGCGCAAGTCGCATTTCGCCCTCAATGTCCACACCCGCTGGCGCGAACCGGAGATGGATGAGTCTTGCATCGCCTGGGCTCGCGGTCTGTTTGACGCCGCCAAGCCTTATGCAGCGGGAACGGCCTACGTCAACTTCATGCCGGGCGACGAGATGGATCGGGTTGAGGCGGCTTATGGTGTCAACTACCCGCGACTTGTGGAGACAAAGCAGCTTTATGATCCAATGAACCTGTTCCGCATGAACCAGAATATTAGACCAAATCCGGCACGGAGCGCTGCCTAAGTCATCGCAAGAATCTGAGAGGCTGATAGCACTATCAAGTTTTTGGAAGGGCTGCATGGCTTCAAGTTTCAATGTCCAGGAAGTGGCCGGCTATGAGCAACTCATGGGCCGCTGGAGCCGAAAGCTCGCTCCCTTGTTTGTCGAATTCTCAGGACTTGTTGACGGAGAAAGGATTCTCGATGTCGGGTGCGGCACCGGCAGCCTGACCTTTACGCTGGCGAAGATCGCGAGTCTGGCCGAGATCGCTGCCATAGATTATTCGCCCGTCTTTGTCGAAGAAGCGATCCGCCGAAACACCAATCCACGCATAAAAATCCAGCGGGCTGATGTCTGTGCATTGCCCTTTGAAGACGCTGAATTTGATCGTGCGTTGGCCCTGCTCGTGCTCCACTTCGTGCCGGAAGCCGGAAAGGCGGTGGCTGAGATGCGCCGCACCGTACGGCCTGGGGGCGTCGTAGCCGCCGCCGTGTGGGACCATCTCGGTGGAATGCCGGGAATGCGAATGATGGTGGATACGGTAGCGGTGCTCAGCGAACGCGGACGTCAGTTACGCAGCCGTTATTGCTTCCAGCCGATGATGTTGCCGGGCGAAATGAAGCGGACATTCATTGAGCAGGGCCTCTCGAATGTCGAGGAAGCAGAGCTGATTATTCGCATGGATTATCAGAACTTTGATGACTATTGGGCGCCTATTGCCGCCGGTGAGGGGCCTTTAGGAAAATACATGGCAACGCTCGATGCCGCCGGGCGGATGCGCACCAACGCTGCAGTCCGCGATGCCTACGAGGCAGGACGCCCGGACGGCCCCAGGTCTTTCGCCAATGTCGCATGGGCCGTTCGCGGCACCGTTCCATAACCTTGGCCCGCAAAGAACCATTTCTGCTGCCAGTTCTTCAAGGAGTTCTCGACAGAGATGGGGGAACGAACGCTACGGCGCCTGCTGATCATCGCATCCAGCGCCGTCATCCGATGGGCCAGACGCAAAGGCGTGCCATCTGGCTCTCGGCTCCACGGAATGCTGACGCGTAAGCCGCCGATGTTGGTGATCGTGGCGCTGGCCAACAAGACGGCGCGCATCGCCTGGGCGCTAATGACGAAAGATGGAATCTACCGGGCTCCGCCCGTCGCCGCCTGAGTGCAGCGACGGACGCGAGCCGCGCCGGCCGTCCTTGCTGCCGGGGCGCCAATTCACCGATCTTCGCCTGGACGATCCAGCGGACCGCGCCCGATACTCCGACGCCGAAACGCGCCGATGCCCCTTCGTCGGCAGCCTTCAAAACACGCAACCGCAGATCCTCGCCGAGCGCTCTCGCCATGATCAACCTCCGTCAAGGCGGATGTTGAATCAGAAGCCGGATACCGCGTCACATCACAATCGATTCATCGATACCCGGACGTACTCTAGCTGTCGCCCCGTTTGGTTATGCGAGGAGTTTGTTTTTGCCGCCGGAGCTATGCGAGCGCGGTGTGAGGCCAAGTCATGCTGCAACGGATCGGCCTGAGGAGAATAATGTCGCATCGGGTACTGCGGCAGTGATAGCGCTCGCCGTGATCGGCCCGATGCCCGGGATGTCCGCCAAACGCCGGCTTGCCGCGCTCTGGCGGTGCCAGGACAAGATCGTCTTTTCGATCTTCTCGATTTCACGAGCGAGGGCGCGCATCTGGTCTATAAGGCCATGCAGCGCCTTGCGTGCCAGTGCCGGCAGGCCGTCCTGTGCCGTATGAAAAGCTTCTATCGCTGTTTTCACACCAGCAGATCCTTGCGCAGCGGTGATGCCGAGTTCCGCAAGGTGCCCTCGTAGGGCGTTGATGAGCATTGTGCGTTGGCGAACCAGGAGATTCCGAGATTTGTGCAATATCAGCATGCCCTGCATGTTCCATGCTCTTGATTGCGGCAAAGCGCATGCTTGGCCGCGTTACTGCTTCGCAGATCGCTTCGGCGTCCGCCGCATCAGTCTTGCCTCGTTTGACGTAAGCCTTCACGTAAGCTGGTGGCATCAACTTGACCGTATGGCCAAGCTTCCCCAGTTCCCGTCCCCAATGATGTGCGATCGCACAAGCCTCGACTTCGATCAAGCAAGGACGAAGGCCCGCGAAGAACTTCAGCGCCTCACTGCGGCGCAACGGCTTGCGGATGATAATCTTGCCGTCGGCATCAACACCGTGAACCTGCAAAATGTTCTCGGCGAGGTCGAGGTCGATTGTAGAAATCTCGTCTATGGAGTGGTTCCTTTCGATCTTCGTCACAGTTGCCATCCTGACATACCGCGAGCGGAGCCGCTCCACCCCATCAAATTATGTGCGCAGCTAACGCGCTGAAATCATTGAAAAGCCATTCTAATATTTAACTGCAAAACGACAATGGCCTCGCGGTCCAGATTTAAAGCAGATTGCCACTTTCTTCTTATGCAGATTGCCACTTTCTTCTTATCAGGACTCCCATCCGCGCCGCGGGAGGTCGATCTCATCAGGATGGCGCATCTGGATATGGGTATAGCCGTGCGACGCCTTTTCCGCCGCTACGGGAATATCACCGGGCATCCTTTCACGTTTTGTCGAGCCATGTCGGTTTGAGCAAAATCATCGGCACCGCCTGCCCCCGTTATGAGGTCGGCGCTGGTCGCGCTGGCGACGCGCGCATCGATGCGGTAACATTCCGGCAGGCTCGTCTCGGGCCGCTTGTTGGGGGGTGCTCGTCATGGAAATGCACCAGATACGCTATTTCCTCAAGGCAGGAGAGACGCTGAATTTCACGCGCGCCGCCGAGCAGTGTGGCGTCAGTGTCCCCTCGCTCAGCCGCGGGATACATCAGTTGGAGGAGGAACTGGGCGGGCAGCTTTTCCGGCGCGAGCGGCACCTGACGCACCTGACCGACCTCGGCCGGCTGATGCTCGCGCATTTTTCCGTGATGAGCAGTGCCGCAGATGCAGCCAAACGTGAGGCCAGGGACTATGTCAGGCTCGCAGGCTCACGGCTGAAGTTCGGCATATTCGCCTCGATCGGCGCCGACGTGCTGACCGGCTATCTCACGACCTTACGGGATCAGGCACCTGAACTCGAATTGCATATATGGGAAGCCAATTGCGAAGAACTGGAAGCCGCGCTGCTCGGCGGCGAGATCGACATCGCACTGACCAGCTCGCCCGAGCTCGATGAACGAATCCGCACGATGCCGCTGTTCCGGGAGGCGTTCTTCATCTCGTTTGCCCCAGGTCACCGCTTCGACCAGATGAACGCGGTGCCGTTGCGTGAACTCGAGGGCGAGGACTACGTCAAGCGCCTGCATTGCGAATTCCCCTCGAACCTGGCGCGGCTTGGTGTTCCCAAGCCCTACAGTGGCGTTAATATCCGCTATGTCGGCGAGCGCGAGGACTGGATCCAGTCGCTGGTCCGGGCCGGTCTCGGCTGCGCGGTGATGCCCGAATACCTGCCGCTTTTGCCCGGCCTCGAAATACGCCGGCTGGTCGACCCGGAAGTGTTCCGGCAGATCAGCCTTGCAACAGTCGCCGGCAGACCGCATAGCCCGCCGGTCGCTGCGGCCGTTGCGGCCGCGCGACGCTACCGATGGCCGAGCGGCAGCACCCGCCAGAGTCGAACCACCGCCTGATACATCACCCGCCAGCGTTGCATGAAAGCTAACGGCTCGTTAGCCAAACAGGGCTGTCCGAAGGCGACTGAAAGTCTCATCATCTCCCCTTCATGTGACCAGGGTGCAGGGCGACGGGGAGAATGTCGAGAATTGCCAAGCGGGCGGAAGCCGGCCTTCTCGCCATGGTTTCCTCCTGTGCTTTTGCGGCGACGTTGCCGCTTGCAGGCGTTGCATCCTGCGCGCTCGCCGCCTTCGCCATCGGCCCGGCCTTTGCCGGCGACACCTGCGGTACGGGCACAGCCGGCGCCCTGGCTGTCGCCTGTGGGACCGGCAGTACGGCGAGCGGCCGGCTAAGCACAGCCTATGGTTATGGCAGTGGAGCGGGCGACTACAGCGCAGCCTTCGGTTCGGGCAGCGCGGCGAGCGGCGTCAGTAGCGCGGCCTTTGGCGCTGGCAGCACCGCGAGTGGCTATGCCAGTGTGGCACTCGGCGTTAACAGCGGTAGCCTCGGCAGTGGCAATGACAGCTTCGCGGGCGGCAGCGGCGCGTCGGCCGTCGGCGCCAATTCCATCGCCATAGGTGGCGGAGAAGCGGTCGGTGGCCCCTCTGCCGCCGTGGCCTACAACGCCGGGGACATCGCCATCGGCACGGGCAGCGTGGCCGGCGTCAGCGGCCGACCCTCCATAGCAGACACCGCCATCGGCTTCGGCGCGCAAGCCACCGGCGGCGGCAGCGCAGCCTATGGCGATGGCAGCACGGCGAGCGGCGTCGGAAGCGCCGCCTATGGCTTCGATAGTACGGCGAGCGGCCTCGATAGCGCGGCCTACGGCAACGGCAGCAAGGCAAGCGGCCTCGGCAGCGTGGCTTATGGCTTCGACAGCACGGCGAGCGGCGTCGGCAGCGCGGCTTATGGTGTGTCCAGCACCGCGAGCGGTATCGAGAGTGCAGCTTATGGCGCCGGCAGTACGACCAGCGGCGATTTCAGCGCGGCCTATGGCAGCCGTGCGAGCGCCGACGGCGCCAATTCCATTGCCATCGGTAGCGGGGACAATGGCACGAACGGCAATGGTGCGGCGTCCTACAACGCCGGCGACATCGCCATCGGCACATCGAGCGTGGCGGGCAGCAACGGCGGTGCGGGGATCGACGATATCGCAGCCGGCTATGGCGCACAGGCCACGGGCGGCGATAGCGCGGCCTATGGCTCCAGCAGCGCGGCCAGCGGCATCGCCAGCGCGGCCTACGGTGCCGGCAGCACGGCTAGCGGCATCGTCAGCGCGGCCTATGGTGCCGGCAGCACAGCGAGCGGCGAGGGCAGCGCGGCCTATGGTTTCGGCAGCGCGGCCAGCGGCATTGCCAGCGCGGCCTATGGCTTCGGCAGCACGGCGAGCGGCGACGCCAGCGTCGCCTCCGGTGCTAATGCAAACGCGGCTGGCGTCAACGCCGTCGCCATCGGCGGCGGCGGCAACAACGGGGCAAACGGCAATGGCGCGGCGTCCTACAACGCCGGCGACATCGCCATCGGCACGTCGAGCGTGGCGGGCAGCAACGGCGGTACGCAAAACTACGACGTGGCAATCGGGTACGGCGCTTCCGCGACTGGCGGCTCTTCGCTCGCGCTCGGCCATGGCGCAAACGCAAGCGCAGCCAATGCGGTGGCATTGGGCGAGGGCTCCATCGCCGACCTGGCGGACACCGTGTCTGTCGGCTCCTTCGCCAAGCAGCGCCGGATTGTCAATGTCGCGGCGGGCACGCTGTCGGCGGCCAGCACCGACGCGGTCAACGGCAGCCAGCTCTATGCGACCAACCAGAACGTGACCACGCTGGCGGGCCAGATCGGGGGCGGGGCGATCGGCCTTGTGCAGCAGGCGGGTCCCGGCCAGCCAATCACCGTCGGAGCGGCGATCCATGGCGCGGAGGTCGATTTCACCGGCGCGGACGGTGCCCGCGTGCTGACAGGTGTCAGTGCCGGAGCGCTGACGGCGGCAAGCACCGAGGCAGTGAACGGTAGCCAATTGCTTTCCGCCAACCAGCGTGTCGCGATGGCCTTCGGCGGCGGCGCGGGCGTCGATGCCGGTGGCCAGCTGACGGCGCCGAGCTACGCCGTGCAGGGCGGCATCTACAACAATGTCGGGAGCGCGTTCGGCGCTCTTGACGGGCAGGTGACAAATAACACCACCAACATCGCCACGCTGACGACCCAGATCAGTAATGGCAGTGTCGGTCTGGTCCGGCAAGATCAGGCCACCCGCGCACTCACCGTCGGCGCGGCGACCGACGGCAGCGTCGTCGACATATCCGGAACGGCCGGGAACAGGCAGATAACAGGCGTGGCGACCGGTGCGCTGACGGCGACCAGCGCCGATGCGGTGAACGGCAGCCAGTTGTTCGCTACCAATCAGGCGGTGGCGATCAACACCACCGATATCGCCGATCTTACCAGCACCGTCGCAGGCATCCGGACGGGAAACACGACCTATATCAAGGTCAACAGTACCGCCGCGCCGGCAACCGCATCCGGCAGCGAGGCGATCGCTGTCGGCGGTAACGCACTGGCGAGCGCCAGCGGCGCGGTAGCCGTCGGCCTGAACGCCTCGTCCACCGGAACCAATGCCATCGCCATCGGCATGGGGGCCTCGGCCACGGGGTCCGTTGCCGTCGGTGCCGGCGCGCAGGCAGGCGGCGGCGGCGCTGCCTATGGCGACTATTCCGTAGCGACGGCGGACAACAGCACGGCGCTCGGTCCGGGGGCGAGCGCGACTGGAACCAGCGCCGTCGCCATCGGCCATCATGCAAGCGCGAGCGCCGCCAATGCGGTGGCGATCGGTGAAGGTTCGGTCGCCGACGAGGCGAACACGGTCTCCGTCGGCTCCTCGTCGAACCAGCGGCGCATCGCCAATGTCGCGCCGGGCGTCAACCCGACCGATGCGGCGAATGTCGGACAACTCGACAGCGTCGCGTCCGGCCTGCAAAGCCAGGTGAACGAGAACCGGAGCGAAGCGCGCGCCGGCATAGCTCTGGCACTGGCGGCGTCCTCGCTGAACTATGACCAGCGGCCAGGGAAGGCGTCGATCGCGGCCGCGTTCGGCAATTTCAAGGGTCAGTCGGGATTTGCCGTCGGGCTTGGCTATGCCGCGAGCGATCGCTTTCGGCTCAATGCGTCGTTCGAAGCTGCACCGGGGATCGACGATTACGGTGTCTCGGCCGGCGTCTCCGTGACGCTGAATTGAGCGCAATCAAAGCATGATCCGGAAAACGGGTGCCGGTTTTCCGAACGGATCATGCTTGAACAAGGAGAAAGAAATCTCATGCACAGGTTTCGCCGCAATCGGCACGTTCGTCCAGTCAGCCGCATACACGTCGCGGGCATAGCGAGTCGCTGCCTCATCATATCCGCGACGCTCGCCGGCCTTCCGGCGGCTGGACTGGCAGGGCCGGCAGTTCCCTGGTCGAAGTTGCCGCGGATGCAGCTCGAACGGCAGTTCGCCGGCCCCTTGCAGGATACGATCATCCAGCGCTGGCGCGATCCGGCGGACGGGACGATCTGCTACATCTATCTGCCGATCACGGCGCAGCATTCGGCACCGACCGCATCCGGCTATGTGCAGTATGGCCCCAACATCATCGGCACGATCAGCTGCCTTGAAGGGAGGGAGCCGGAAAGACACGTCGAGGTGCCGGCCAGAAAGAAAAGGGAGCCAGACCATTCAAGCGCCGCGGGTCACAAGTGAAAGCTTGCCGCGCCCAAGGCGTACATTGAGAAGGCGTCTTTGCATCGGGCAAAGATCTGCGTCCAAGGATTCCCAGGGAGCCAAGGAGGTCACGCTGTCCTCGTCTCGGCGGTTCGGTCCTCTGCGGACTTCGCGAGCTTCAATATTCGTTGCTCAGCCTCCCGTTCTGGTGGTCCTGGAGTTTCTGGCCGTTTGAATGGATCCCGAAACGGCATGTTCAGATATTTCTACCGGGTCACGCATCGGGCAATCAGGGAACCGATCGACCGATGAACAAGTGTCCGCCGTCAGAACATTTGGCGCAAAGTCGGCGGCGTATTAGCGGAGTGTCGGCCTCGTTTGCTGGTTGATGTTAAGCGGCGAGTTTGCGGTGCTGAAAGCGCAGGAGTTCGATTGTCTGCTGTTTGATCCTTTCCCGTTGTTCGATGATGGTTTCCACTCGTCCGAATCTTGCCCTGGGTCTGAGGATGAAGCGGTG
>Ga0070663_100001851_pt1 | contig 11786 bp, 11 predicted proteins | sample KBSC63metaG_FD_65646 | JGI IMG/M metagenome (GOLD analysis project Ga0070663, IMG submission 65646) | Corn rhizosphere microbial communities from Kellogg Biological Station, Michigan, USA - KBS C6-3 metaG | ecosystem: Host-associated > Plants > Roots > Rhizosphere > Soil ...
GGCGGAAAGACCCTCAAGCTCGAAACGGGCCGCGTTGCCCGCCAGGCCGACGGCGCGGTTCTCGCGACCCTCGGCGAAACCGTGGTGCTGTGCGCAGTCACCGCCGCAAAGAACGTGAAGCCGGGGCAGGACTTCTTCCCGCTCACCGTTCACTACCAGGAAAAATTTTCCGCAGCCGGCCGCATCCCCGGCGGCTTCTTCAAGCGCGAGCGCGGAGCGACCGAGAAGGAAACGCTCACCTCCCGCCTGATCGACCGGCCGATCCGACCGCTGTTCCCGGAAGGGTTCTACAACGAAGTCCTCGTGATCGCCCAGGTCCTCTCCTACGACGGCGAGAACGAGCCCGACATCGTCGCGATGATCGCCGCTTCGGCTGCGCTCACGATCTCGGGCGTTCCCTTCATGGGCCCGATCGGCGCCGCCCGCGTGGGCTTCAATGACGGCGAATATATCCTCAATCCCAGCCCCGAGCAGCAGAAGGAAAGCGCGCTCGACCTGGTGATGGCCGGAACGCCCAACGCGGTGATGATGGTCGAGTCCGAAGCGAAGGAACTGTCGGAAGACCAGATGCTCGGCGCCGTCATGTTCGGCTTCGAGGCATCGAAGAAGGTCTGCGACGCGATCATCGCGCTCGCAGAGAAGGCCGCCAAGGAGCCTTGGGAGCTCGACGCGGACAAGGACCAGAAGGCCGCCATCAAGGCCAAGCTCAAGGACCTCATCGGCAAGGACATCGAGGCGGCCTACAAAATCACCGATAAGCAGCATCGCTCAGCCGCTCTCAATGCGGCTCGCGACAAGGCGAAGGAAGCCTTCGCCGAAGCCGACCCCCAGGAGCAGCTGGTCGCCGGCAAGGCGGTCAAGGGCCTCGAGGCCGACATCGTCCGAAGCGCGATCCTCAAGGACGGCCGTCGCATCGACGGTCGCGACACCAAGACCGTCCGCCCGATCGAGTGCATGGTCGGCTTCTTGCCGCGCACCCACGGCTCGGCGCTGTTTACCCGCGGCGAAACCCAGGCGATTGTCAGCGTCACGCTGGGCACCAAGGAGTCCGAGCAGATGATCGACGGCCTGGAGGGCCTTTCCTACCAGGCGTTCATGCTGCACTATAACTTCCCGCCCTACTCGGTCGGCGAAGTCGGCCGCTTCGGCGCCCCGTCGCGCCGCGAGACCGGCCACGGCAAGCTCGCCTGGCGCGCCATCCACCCGATGCTGCCGAGCGCGGAGGAGTTCCCCTATACGATCCGCGTCCTCTCCGACATCACCGAGTCCAACGGCTCGTCGTCGATGGCGACGGTGTGCGGCGGAACGCTCGCGCTGATGGACGCGGGCGTCCCGATCAAGCGGCCGGTGGCGGGCATCGCCATGGGCCTCATTCTCGAAGGCAAGGACTTCGCGGTCCTGACCGACATCCTCGGCGACGAGGACCATCTCGGCGACATGGACTTCAAGGTCGCGGGCACCGAGTCCGGAGTCACCTCGCTCCAGATGGACATCAAGGTCGCCGGGATCACCGAGGAAATCATGAAGACCGCGCTTGCACAGGCGAAGGACGGCCGCGCCCATATCCTCGGCGAGATGGCGAAGGCCCTCGGCTCGGCACGCACCGAGCTTAGCGCCCACGCGCCGCGCATCGAAACGATGCAGATTCCCAAGGACAAGATCCGCGAGGTCATCGGCACCGGCGGCAAGGTCATTCGTGAGATCGTCGCGGAGACCGGCGCCAAGGTCGACATCGACGATGACGGCACGATCAAGATCGCGTCGAGTGATCTGAAGCAGATCGAGGCGGCTCGCAACTGGATCCACGGCATCGTCGCCGAGCCGGAAGTCGGCACCATCTACACCGGCAAGGTTGCCAACATCGTCGATTTCGGCGCGTTTGTGACCTTCATGCCCGGCAAGGACGGCCTCGTGCACGTCTCGGAAATCAAGAACGAGCGGGTCGAGAACGTCCGCGACGTCCTCTCCGAAGGTCAGGAAGTGAAGGTCAAGCTCCTGGAAGTCGACCAGCGCGGCAAGGTCCGCCTGTCGATGCGCCTCGTCGATCAGGAAACCGGCGAAGAGCTGCCGGACACCCGCCCTCCACGCGAGCCGCGCGAAGGCGGTGACCGTGGACCGCGCGGCGACCGGCATCGTGGCGGCGGGCGTGACCGCGGCGGCCGTGACGACCGCGGCGGGCGCGGTGGACGCGACCGCGACCGCGGTCCGCGCGGAGATCGCGGACCCAGAGGCGAGGGTCGCGGAAATCGTGAGGATCGCGGCGGCGATGAGGGCGGCGAGCCGAAGTTTGCGCCTGCCTTCCTGACCGGCGAGGACAACGACTAAACGTCTGATCAAGACCGTCCGAACAGCATCAAGGCCTCGCGAGCAATCGCGGGGCCTTCTTGTTTTATAACGATGCAATTGAAACACTTAGAGCTCGTGCCGCTTCCGGAACCAAAGTTCACCAGAGCACGTTTCGCACCAAATCCCTGAGTATCCCGAAGCCAGACGTCCAGTCGGGCCAATGCGTCGCTTTGAATCAAGAATTTCACGCAATTTGCGCTGCTCCGATGGGGCGCGGCGGCAGGAAGGAAAAATGAATCAGGCAGCGAAATTTTTGGATGAGGGGAGCTCGATCTCGTCGGGATCACCGGCCCTCGATTACATCCTGGCGGGTGGATATGCCGCAAGGCGGATTCACCTCATCGAGGGACAGCCTGGCGCCGGCAAGACGACGCTGGGCCTTCAGTTCTTGCTCGAGGGCCGTTCGAAAGGCGAGCGCTGTCTTTATATCACGCTCTCTGAAAGCAAGGCGGAACTCACCCATGTGGCCGATACCCATGGGTGGTCGCTGGATGGCATCGACATCTTCGAGCTCGTTCCTCCCGAGTTGAGCCTGGACCAGGAACGCGAGCAGTCGATCGTCTATGCTTCCGACCTGGAGCTCGGCGAGACCGTCCAGCTCGTGAGGGACGAAGTTGAGCGCGTTGCGCCGATTCGCGTCGTATTCGATAGCCTGTCCGAAATCCGCCTCTTGGCGCAAGGCGCGCTTCGCTTTCGCCGGCAAGTCCTGGCGTTGAAGCACTTTTTCGCGCAGCACAGTTGTACCGTCCTGTTTCTGGACGATCTGACGGAGACCGTCGACGATCTCAGTCTCCACAGCCTCGCGCACGGCGTCGTTCGCCTGGAGCAGCTTGCGATGACATACGGCGCCGAGCGTCGGCGTTTGAGAGTCCACAAGATGCGTGGGCGGCAGTTCCGCGGCGGTTACCACGATTTCGTGATCCGGAAGGGCGGATTGCGGATTTTCCCGCGCCTCGTGGCCGGCGACCATCCCGACAAAGGTCACCAACGGAAGCAAGCGGAAAGCGGAATCGAAGCGCTCGATGCTTTGGTCGGCGGCGGGCTCGATTACGGCACCTCAACCTTAATCATCGGTCCATCGGGAACCGGCAAGTCGACCATCGGGCTCCTCTATGCATTCGAAGCCATGAAGAATGGCGAGAATGCCCTGGTCGTCAGCTTCGACGAGACAAACGGCATCTTCGTCCGTCGAGCAAAGGGTCTCGGCATGGACACGGCGCCATTCGATGAAAGCGGCCAGTTCGTCTACCGCCAGGTGGACCCGGCGGAGCTATCGCCCGGCGAACTTACGGGAATCATTCGCGAGCAGGTTGAGGGCGGTGTGACCGTCGTCGTGCTCGACTCCCTTTCCGGTTACCAGCAAGCGATGCCGGAAGAGAATTTCCTCCTCCTGCAGATGCACGAAATTCTGACTTATCTGAACCAGCAAAATGTCCTGACGGTGCTGATCCTGACCCAGGCCGGAATGATCGGGCAGATGCAGAACCCGCTTGACCTCACCTACCTGTCCGACTCGGTGCTTCTGCTGCGCTACTTTGAAGCAGACGGGGAAATCCGCCGCGCAATGTCGATGGTGAAGAAGCGCACGGGCTTTCACGAACCTACCATTCGCGAATTCAAGATCGATTCTGGGGGGATCCAGGTCGGGCCGCGTCTCGACGGCTTCCATGGCGTCCTCACCGGCACACCGACGTACGACGGGGATTTGCCGCTGCTTAGCGACGCTAGCGACAGCTAGCGGATCGAGGCCCCTCGTGGAACGATTCTTGATTGTCGCACCCGCGGGGCGCGATGCGGAGGTTATCCGCCAACTTCTCCGGAGCGCGGGACTCGAAGCGGTCATCGACCCCTCCGGAGACCTGCTTCTCGAAGCATTGCCGAGCGGCATGGCGGCCGGATCGGTCGTTACCGACGACGCTCTCGTTCGAATCAACCAAGGACGGCTGGCCGCTGCAATCGCGGAGCAGCCGCCCTGGTCCGACTTCCCCTTCGTGCTTCTCGTGCGGCGGAGCGCCGCTCGAGAGGGTTCGAAGTCGATCGAAGCGGTCGTCAACGCGACGGTCCTCGAACGGCCGCTTCACCCCGCATCGTTGATCAGTGCGGCGCGCGCCGCCGTCAGGGCGCGCCAGCGCCAACGGCTGGCCGCAGAGTATCTTGCCGAGCGTGAGCGCGCAGAAAAGCAACTCCGCGATCTCGCTGAGACCCTGGAGCAAAAGGTCACCGAGAGGACTCGCGACCTCGCGGCGGCAAACGACCGACTTACGGCTGAAATCGCCGAACGCGAGCGAGCCGAAGCGCGCCTCGTGCAGGCACAGAAAATGGAGGCGATCGGGCAGCTGACCGGCGGTATCGCTCACGATTTCAACAATCTGCTGACGGTGGTCGTCGGCTCTCTGGATCTCGCTCTTCGACGCTGTGAGGACGAAGCTGTTTTGCGGCTGGTGAAGAACGCTCTTCTGGCGGCGGAGCGCGGCGCGACGTTGACCGCGCAGCTGTTGACCTTTTCGCGCAGACAACGCCTTTCACCGGTTCCGATCGATATCAACAAGGTCGTCGCCGGAATGCGGGAGATGATGGCGCGCACCATCGGTCCCCAGATCAGGATCGAAACGGACCTTGAGGCTGATGTGTGGCACGCGCTCGCCGATCAGACCCAACTGGAAATGATGGTACTCAATCTCGCCATCAACTCGAGGGACGCGATGCCCAGGGGCGGGCGAATCGTCATTCGCACTCGCAATGTGCCACGAGTCCCCCAGTCGCTCGGGTCTGAGCTCGAAACGGGTGAATATGTGTGCATAAGCGTCCACGACGATGGCCCGGGCATGCCGCCCGAAGTGCTCGCCCACGCCTTCGAGCCGTTTTTCACGACCAAAGCGCAGGGCAAGGGCACGGGTCTCGGCCTGGCACAGCTCTACGGATTTGCGAAACAATCTGGCGGCGTGGCCAAAATCGAAAGCGAACCGGGCGAAGGAACGGCCGTGGCCATTTACCTTCCGAGAACGCGCCAGAAAATCAGTCACGACGCTTCGAATCCCCACGACGGGCATCGCGGCAGGCACGCCAAGATCCTGGTCGTGGATGACGATCACGACGTTCGCACGGTAACGTCAGATACGATCCATGAACTCGGATACATGGCGGTAACCGTAGCGTCGGCCGAAGAAGCGATTGCAAAGCTGCGCGCCGAGCGCTTCGATCTGCTCATTACCGACGTCGCGATGCCGGGAACCGACGGTGTGGAATTGGCGCGCCAGGCGCGGGCGATCGACGAGCACCTCCCGATCCTTTTTTCCAGCGGCTATGCGGACGTCCAGACCTTCGGTGAGGAGCTGTCCGACGAGACTGTGCTTCGAAAGCCCTTCCGGATTGCCGATATCGCTTCACGCATCCAGAAGGTGCTGGGCTCGGGGAGTGAAAAGGTTGTCGAGGCTTCCTAAAGGGAACGTTGCTCGATTAGCCGTTGCACCGATGGGCGATCTGGCTTTCAACGCGTAGGCCGATACCGCAGGGCGGCCAACTGGAAGGGTCAACATGGTCGACCGAACCGCATTCGACACCGCGACCCGGATCGCCGCCGGCGATGAGGGGCGAAATTACGATTCTGTCGCGATCGCGCTCCACTGGCTGACCGCGGCGCTCGTCGTCGTGCTGTTCGCGCTCGGGCAGACCTGGGGCTGGTTCTCCCGCCCGACGCACCATTTGATGGTCGCGACCCACATGACCCTCGGCATCCTCCTGGCGCTGGTCGTCCTCGCCCGCATCCTGTGGCGCTTCGTCCTCGGACATGAGGCTGGGTCGCTGCAATCGGGTGCGGTCCGGGTCGCCTCGGTCGGCGTCCATTATCTGTTTTACGTCTTGCTCCTGGCGCAGGCGGTGCTGGGCTTCCTGTCGCGCTGGGAAGGCAATGAGGCGATGAGCTTTTTCGGGATTCAGATTCCGCCGCCCTTCACCGGCTCCGGGCAAAGAACCGCGCACCAACTCCAGGACATTCACAACTGGGTCGGCTGGGCTATCGTCATCCTCGCCGTCGGCCACGCGCTCGCCGCGCTCTATCATCATTATTTCCTCAAGGACCGGGTCCTTGGGCGAATGCTTCCCGCGGCGCGCTGATCGTCCGTATCAATACTTATTCCGCCCTTCCGCTAGGCGGCATAGCAGCGGAGCCAAGCCCTCCGGCGGGATCGTCCCACCCTATGCCGGTCGCGCCGGGGGGCTTTCTTCGCGGGAGTTGACGCCCGCCGCGGCGGCGGCGACAGCAATCCGGTGGCAGGCGCAAGGGTGAAGCTTTGAAGATCCTGTTCTACGGCCGCCTGGCCGACTCTATCGGCCGGGAGCTGGAGCTGCACATGGCGGGCTGCTCCGTCGCCGAGCTCCGGCACCGGCTTGCTTCCGATTATCCCGATGTCGGGGCGATTCTCGCCAACCGCCGATCGAGAGCTTGCGTCGGCGACGCCGTCGTCCACGACGATTACGTCGTCGCGGCCGGCGACACGGTCGGCTTCCTTCCGCCGGTTTCCGGAGGATGAGCGTGGTCGCCCTCCTCGAAGAGCAGAGGCTCGATCCGCAGCGGGAGCTCGGCGAGCTTCTCGGCCAGCCTGGCGGCGACGGGGCGGTCGTCTCGTTCGTAGGCATCGCCCGCCGGGAGTCGATGAGAGGAGCCGGCGTCGACGAATTGCTGCTCGAGCATCATCCGGTGCTCACCCTGAAGTCGATCGAAGAGATCGCGGTCGAGGCCGCCGAGCGGTTCGATGTCAGCCGGGTCCGGGTCGTCCACCGCTGCGGCCGGGTTGCGGCGGGCGAGCCCATCGTGTTCGCCGGAGCGGCGTCGAAGCACCGCCGCGCCGCTTTCGAGGCGGCCGATTACCTGATGGACCGCTTGAAAACCGAGGCGGTTTTCTGGAAGCGCGAAACGGGCGCGGAGGGTTCGGCCTGGATCGAGCCGACCGAGGCCGATTACGCCGACCGCGACCGCTGGGGCTGACGGACATGGCCGGAATCGACGAAAACCTGACCTTCTACCCTCTTCGGATCGCGGTTCTCACCGTCTCCGACAGCCGGACCGAAGAGACCGATAAATCGGGCGCCCTGCTCGCGGAACGGCTCACCGGAGCCGGGCACCAGCTCGCCGGGAAGGCCATCGTGCTCGACGAGATCGAGGCGATCCGGGCGCATGTCCGGGCGTGGGCGGATGACGAGAGTGTCGACCTGATCATCTCGACCGGCGGCACCGGATTTGCGCCCCGCGACGTCACTCCGGAGGCGGTGAAGCCGCTGTTCCGGCGCGAGATGGACGGCTTCTCGATCCTTTTCCACAAGGCGAGCTTCGGCACCGTCGGTTTCTCCACTCTGCAATCGCGGGCCTTCGCCGGACAGATCGACGACACCTTCCTGTTCTGCCTTCCCGGCTCGACCGGAGCCTGCCGCGACGGGTGGGATCTGGTCCTTCGCAACGAGCTCGACAGCCGCTACCGCCCCTGTTCGCTGGCCGGACAAATCCCGCGTCTGAGGCACTTGTGCGCATGAGCAAGCTTACGCACCTCGACGAGAGCGGGCGCGCGCGGATGGTCGACGTTTCGGGCAAGGCGGCGACCGCCCGAGCCGCGACCGCACAAGGCACGCTTACCTGTTCATCCGAAACGCTCGACCAGGTTCGCGCCGGAGCCGCGCCGAAAGGCTCGGTGATCCGGACCGCCGAGCTGGCCGGAATCATGGGCGCGAAGCGCACCGCCGAGCTGATCCCGCTGTGCCATCCGCTGCCCCTGACCAAGGTCGACGTGCGGATCGAGATCGACGACGGCCTTCCCGGATTTCTTATCAATTCCGAAGTGCGGACCAACGGCGTCACCGGCGTCGAGATGGAGGCGCTAACGGCGGTTTCCATCGCCGGCCTGACCCTGTTCGACATGCTCAAGGCCATCGACCGGACGATGATTATCGGCGGCATCGAGGTGATGACGAAAAGCGGCGGCAAGTCGGGCGACTGGCAGCGGTCGCACAGCTTGTGATCGGCTTCGACGAAGCGGTCGAGCTGGTCCGCTCGGCCGCGCAACCGCTGGGGACCGAAAGTGTCACAGTCGCGCAAGCCGCAGGCCGGGTGCTTGCTTCACCCGTCATCGCGCAAATCCACTCTCCTCGCTGCGACGTGTCGGCGATGGACGGTTACGCCGTAAGCGAAGACGATCTCGCCTCGGTCCCGGTCTCGCTGACGGTCGCGGGAGAATCCTTTGCCGGCGCCGGCTGGACCGAGCCGGTTGCCCCCGGAACCTGCATCCGGATTTTCACCGGAGCGCCGGTTCCGCCGGGCGCCGACCGCGTCGTCATCCAGGAAAATGTCGGCCGCGAGGGCAACCAAGCCATATTTGCGGAACAGCCGGGTGCGGGCCGGCACATTCGTAGGCAGGGGTCCGACTTCAAATCCGGCGATGCGTTGCTGCCCGCCGGCCGCCTGCTCGACCCGCGGGCCATGGTCGCGGCCGCGGGAGCCGATGTGGCGGAGGTGGAGGTCTATCGCCGTCCACGGCTGATCATCCTCAGCACCGGCGATGAACTCGCCGAACCCGGCGCTGCCTGGGAGCGCGCCGACTGCATTCCGGAAAGCATCTCCTTCGGCGTCGCGGCTCTCGCAGCGCAATGGGGCGCCGAGTGTATCGGGCGGCGGCGGTTGCGCGACGACTTGCCGCGAATGCTGGCGGACGCCGAAGCCGCGCTCGAGCAGGCCGACGTGGCGGTGGTGACCGGCGGCGCCTCGGTCGGCGAGAAGGATTTCGCCAAGGCCATGTTCGAACCGGCGGGGCTCGACGCCGTCTTCTCGAAAGTCGCGATCAAGCCCGGCAAACCGGTCTGGCTCGGGCGCGTGCGAGACAGACTGGTGATGGGCCTCCCGGGTAATCCTACCTCGGCAATGGTGACAGCGCGGCTCCTCCTCGCACCGCTTCTCGCCGGGCTTTCGGGCCGGCCGATCGAGAGTGCGCTGGCGTTTCGCCCGGCTCCGCTGGCTTCGGCGTTGAAGGAATGCGGGGGCCGCGAGACGTTCCACCGGGCGCGCGACGCGAACGGCCGGGCCGAAATTCTGTCGTTCCAGGATTCGAGCGCGCAGAGGGCACTGGCGGAAGCGGACCTTCTCGTCCGGCAGCGAGCGAATGCACCGGCGCTTTCGGCGGGCGAACTCGTCGACGTCCTCGACTTCTAGCGGAGCCGCTTCTCCGCCTCTGCGAGATCGCCCGGAGAATTGATGTTGAAGAACGGATCGTCCCGGCCGCCCGGCCATTCGACCTCGACAGCGCCGACGAGGGCGGCAAACCCTTTCAGCGACCGGCCGTAGCTCGAGAGATAAGCGTCGAGTCGGGAGAGCGCCGATGTTCGCCAGAGAGCGCACACCGGATGCGGGTGTCCGCCGCTGCCGGCCACGGCGCACCCCGCTTCTCCGATCGCGGCAGAAAGGCGGTCAGGCAGGTCCGGTGACAGGAAGGGCATGTCGGCGGGGATAGTGAGCAAAAAAGGAAGCCCTTCGGTCCGGGCGAATTTGAGCCCCGCTGCGAGTCCGCCAAGCGGGCCCTCGATTGCCTCGTCCTCGATCAACTCGGCGGCCAGCGAGGGAGCCTGCGAAAAATCGCGGACCGCAACGGCGACGGTGCTCGACCAGCGTCCCGCAAGCTCAATCGCCCGGTCGATGAGCCGTCGTTCTCCGAGAAGCCGGAGCGGCTTTTCGCCGCCGATGCGCCGCCCCTCGCCGCCGGCGAGAATGACCACCGCGACGTCCCTCATGTAAACAGCAGCTTGGCGCCGGCGACGGCCAGGACCGCGCCGAGAGTCCTGAGTAGCCATGGGCGCGGAAGCCGTTCGACACCGAGCCAGGTTCCGAGCAGCGCGCCGGCGAAGACAGCGCCGAGGAAGAGCGGAAGCTCATGCGGCAGACGCCCGACCGACGCCGCATTCCCCGCCAGGCCCGCCGCCGAATTCAGGAAGATGAAAGCGGCGACGACTCCCGAGGTGCGCCGCGGCTCCTCCCAGGCATTGAGGATGATGAGGGGGCTGAGGAAGATTCCGCCGCCTGTCCCGGTCAGGCCCGCCAGCAGGCCGAGGAGTGCGCCGGCCGGAAGCGAAATCCAGTAAGAGGGCGCACGGACCTCGCGCTCGGCAAGGAGCTTCGGCTGCCACAGCAGCCGCACGGAGCCCAGCCACAACAGGATGCCGACCAGCGGCTTATAGTAAATCGCCGGCAGGTGGATTCCGCCGCCGATGAACGCGGCGGGAAAGGCCGTGAGAGCGAATGCACCCAGCAGTTTCCAGTTGGTGAGCCCGCGGCTCCAGTAGCGCCACGCACCGAAGCCGGCGACGAGCAGGTTCAATGCCAGCGCGGTCGGCTTCATCGTCTCCGGCGCGACCGAAAACAAAGCCATCGCGGCGATATAGGCCGACGCGCCTCCGTGGCCGACGCTCGAATAGAGCGCCGCGCCAAGCGCGAAAAGGAGCGCTAGGGCAATGACCGTCGCCGGATCCATGAGCCACTTCTAATGCTGTTGTGCTGGCAAATGAAAAGCGTCGGCGCTCAGGCTGCGCACCTGGCAACTTCTTCGAGGGCTTCGCGGTCCAGGATCTCGACCTCGTGCATCGCCCTGAGGCGGATCAAACGGTCACGCCGGAATGCCGACAGGACGCGGCTCACCGTTTCTTTGGTCAGCCCCAGATAATCGGCGATGTCAGATCGGCTCATCGGAAGCCGGACGAGATTACCCATCCGTGGTCCGCCAGTAACGATGAGAAAGGTCGCGATCCGCTCGGTTGCCGTTTTGCGGCCGAGGAGAACCATCTGCTGGTGTGCCGATGCCAGCTCATGTGCAGCCATCCGGTAGAGCTCGCGCTCCATCGGCGAATGCCCGTCGACGAATCCATCGAAGCGATTTCTCGGGAACCAGCACAATTGTGCATCGTCCACCGCTTCGGCGCTGAACACATGCTCCTCATCCATGCTGATTCCGAGAAAGCCGCCAGGATAGACGAATCCGGTGACATGGCGGCGGCCGTCGGCGAGCAGGTTGTAGAGCTTGAGCGTGCCAGTCGTAAGCGTGAAAACGCGCGTGACGGGATCGCCTTCGTGGAACAGGACCTGTCCCGCGGTCAGCTTCACCGTACGGCCAAGATTCTTGAACGTAGCCAGATCCGCGCAATCGAGCACGCCGCAGACTGCCTTATCCCGGACTTCGCAGCCTTCGCACGGGTGACCGGCGGGAAGGTCTTCCAGGTGACGCATTGCTGGTGCGAGCATTTTCACGTCCTCTCTGGTGACGTGGATCAAACAATAAGATGATCTGCCGCATGCGGTGATACGGATTTACCCGTACCGCCTAGGTCCGGACGCGGTGCTGTTCGGCACCTTCACCCTGCGCTAATGTGTCGCTTGCGAGGGAAAGCGCGCATGAACGATGCGAGCGACAGAT